>Ga0182030_10020575_pt1 | contig 12434 bp, 7 predicted proteins | sample 812S3MmetaG_FD_121299 | JGI IMG/M metagenome (GOLD analysis project Ga0182030, IMG submission 121299) | Permafrost microbial communities from Stordalen Mire, Sweden - 812S3M metaG (Illumina Assembly) | ecosystem: Environmental > Terrestrial > Soil > Wetlands > Permafrost | place: Sweden... | reverse complement strand
GGAGTGTAAGGATGATACTGTGAATACGGATGGTAAGGGGTCGTATACTAGTAAGACGGAGGGGAGGGGTAGGGAGCCCGGTCCTGCGAGGGAACTGTTGGAGAGGATTGATTTCAAGTGAGGGGTCTGGGGAGGAGGGGAAATAGCGGAGCGTTGAGGATGGGGGAGTGAGTAGACTACATAGAGGGAAATTCGCGTGTATCTATTTGGACTATAAGGTTTGGATTTTTGAGACTTGATACTTGCTTTTTTCTCCGGTATATTTGTTATTTAGAAAGATTGATCATGATGATAAAGAGTCGTGGGGAAGATATCTCGTTTGTTTTACTCTATTACAAGTAAACATAAGAAAACAAATACACAGACGCTACTGCTGAGTCTAATTCCCAGCTCGCTGATTTCCCCCATCCATTCTATATCCCCAAACGCCAATGCTTTCCCTCCTTTCATACTCATTCTAAGCATATACACATCCCTTATCATCAAGTCTCTATCCTCCTGGGCATTCCTGCCCCAACCGCCACACCAGGACTCCCAGCTTTCTTCTCCCCAAAATTGTGTAATCGTTCACCAATCAAATATACCTCGTCTCTGATTCTCATTCTCCAGCCTCGGACACATTGTCCTAAGAGCAAGCCCATCCAGGAGAGACATGCGGCTGCTAGGATAGCCGGGTATACGAATCTGTAGACCAGGACCCGCTCTTCTTCTGTAGAATCTTTGAATACTGTTACGGCGCCTAGTCTTGCGATGGCCCAGGGCCAGACCAATGCCATTGAGAGTGCGAAGGTGGCTGGCAGGATAAAGGACCGAGTTGCGAGTCGAGCATCGGGGTTGAGGTATCCGTCGCGAGTTATCATGCGGAGGGATGCAGCGGGGCGAGAGTCGGGATAGAATTGTATAAGGCGGGTGGTGAGCTTGACGTACAAGAGTCCTAGAGTCCATGATTGTACGAAATGGATTGTATGTGGTTCTGCAGGAGAAAAGTATGTGTGAAGAGGTAATATGGCGTAGAACTCGATGAGGAATCCAAAGAGTGTTGGGAGGAGGAAGAGGAATGCGAAGTAAACGTAAAATATCTTCGAAGCGCGGATGGCGACAAACTTGGCGCGTCGCCCAATGTTCGCTGGCGTTTCAGCGTTGAGGGAGAAAGAGGAGACCAGGTAGATGACAAAGTGTCGAGCGTGAAGAAGTAGGTAAAGAACTGACCCGAGGATGTAAATGCCGATTGAGAACGCATATACATCGTTCTTGCGAACATGAGAGGGGATGATGTTGGAGAAGACTCGACGGCCGAAGACCAAGGGAACGATTGTTATACAGACTCCTGTCAAAGCAGCAAAGAGCCAAATTGAGAGGATGAAGATGCAGATCCGGAGGCGGAAGTGCGGTGGAATATAAACCTGTTTATAGAGGTCTGACTCCCGCCCATGAGCTCCATCAGGGCGATCCCGCTTTCCGTCAATGCGTGTGTTGTGTTCGTCGACCTCGAGGAAGATTTCAGACCCTTTAGGAATACGGACTTGATCCGAGGCAGGAGCACGTACGTATCGGCCATCTTGTCTAATGTACGCATCGATTTCAGGATTGTCGATGAATGGCTGCTGTGGGTCGTCTGTCTTGATCATCATCAATGGATCGTCCTCTGATCGATTGCGGTTAAAAAGTTTCCAGGCTCGTTGAACGATTTGACCTTCCTCAGCAAGCCTTCTTTCGTCAAACATGAACCAGGTAAGTCGTAGCATCTTGGCGCACTGTCGGAACCACCAGCTGTACATTGCGTGAAGCCCATCTGAAGGTTTGAAAAATTTAACTGCCAATGGCATCAAGAAATTATAGAAGAGAAGATCGATAGGGAATTCTAGAACTGGTTCATTTGATGACCAATGTATGGGAAGAACGCCGTTGAATGCAAATGCTATTCCCCATACAACGCCACCAAGGCAGATGACAACCAATGCGCCGTATACTAAAGCACTAAAGAGAATTTTGCGGAGTTGTGTTGCTACATTTCGTTCCAGGACATCTCGCACGGGATGGAAGGTCGGATCATCAGGATCGCGGATGAAGTCTAAAAATGTTAGTGTGCTGTCCTAGGGATTCATATGCGATTGACTTACAGAGTACCCCTTTCCGCATAATTTTCCGACACATTGATACGAAAAGAGCGAAATGGAACATGTAACAAGTTCCAACGAACCAATGTACAAATATTGAAGTGAGAGGTGATTTGAAGGTGAATAAGATCCTCGACATGATTGTTGCGTTTTCGAAGAGAGGAAGTAAAGCGGCATCGAGAAGGAGACCGCAGTACAATGGGAACACTAGCATCTCAATACTGATGATGAGAATAACTTTCAGAACACCGCCTGCTTGGTGCAGTAGGTCAATGATTGTTGCCTCCCATTCTCTTCCGACTTGTCCCGTCGAGAAAGGGGACCCTTTCTTGACATACAGCGCACCTAGAAGACTTAGAGCTGTGTATCCTGCTAACGTGGCCCAAAATCTATCCCATCCATCCCAGACGCTTAGTTCGAGATCGAGAGGTAAAGCCCGCTTTCGAACCTCAAGACTAATCACCCAAGAATCAGGTTTGGCTAGGAACACTGGTATGGATGCTATGAAGCCCCAACTTCCCTTGAGTAACGCTATCGAAGAGGCCAAGACGCCTGCAAACGTAATTTTATAGTCACCCACGAAGAGAAAGATGACGGTACGGCCTATGTCCTCGAGGCTCGTGGTCACTAGAGACTTTATCGTTAACAGAGATTCGTGAGATGCCGCGGAGAAAGCAAACATATCGGAGTCGGTAAAGTTTATAAGACTGTTGATGGTACCATCCAGAATTCGATTTACAGCTGCCCGCGAAAACCCTAGCGCTGATGCGGCCCATGATACTCCTCCTTCTCGAACGGTGACCCCAGTGGCTTTTCCTACGTTGAAAGGAATCATAAACAAAGCAATGATGCAATAAGACGTCAAACCTAATATTGAGACCACGGCGTCTTGCAGGAATGCGGCACACCAGAAGACAAGTCTTAAGGGCAACTTGAAGGCGGGGCCGGGATTTGCTGCGAGAAGAAGAGTTACCCGACCAATATTATAAGGAATCCACACACCAAACGCCACAGTCAGCGCCAGGAGGAACGCACTGAACAACGCGTTTTGAACCAAGCTAAATATTGGTCCTCGCATTCCGATGAGTTCCATTACACCTTCGAAATCCTCGGCGTCATCGATAGCGTCAGGGTCAATTCCAGCGGCAATCGCAGCTTCTACCACCTCGCGATCTTGCTCAGCAAATTCACCTTGGTCAACGAAGAGATCGCGGTGAGCAACTGGCACAAATGGGGCTTCAGCAGCTAAGTCCTGGACAATATGCTCATCGTTGCCACCTTGCTCTGCTTGTCGTCCTTCGTCTGCTCCACCCCATAACCAATCAGCGACATTACCAAGAATACCTTGAGGTTCTGCTGGTCGTGCAACAATTGGTTCACGGCGTTCAGGCAATAGAGTATCCGGCGCAAAGGGATTTGTTTCTGGGGCTTCGTGTAATTCTTCGATTTCATCTTCAGAATCAGAAAGTGCCCCTTGTACGTTTTGATTTATCTCTTCGTCTCCGTCAAGGCCTTTGCTTTCAATTGGATCCGAGAAATCGAAGGGATCTGGGTGTAAACCTAAATCAGAATCATATGGACCGACAACTGGTGGAACATGACGTTCTGAAGCAGATTTATAAGCTTCCCTGCCTTTCGCGATGGCCTGTTGGACCCGTAGATCCTGGGCAGATTTCCATGCTGGACTTCCTGGACTTTGAGATTCCAATGGACCGGGCTTTGGCGTTAGATCATTACTACCCTTGAACGTCATAGCTGACTCTCCAATAAAGACTGGCTGCTGAGTTCCGGAGAACTCTAGGCGCTCGGCCAGTACTTTGGGATCTTTGTTTTCTTCGTTGTCAGGGAGATTTCTGAAGGACCAATTATCGTTTGCCAAAGGCGATTTGGTATCTCTAAGAGGCGGTCCATCGGAAATAGCCCTGGGCCGCGAGATAACTGGAGCGGGAGACGAAGATGTCGCTGAATTCCATATATCTTGATTGTGCTGCGATCTGTGGTAATTTATACCAGGTAAGAGCTGACTTGTTGGATCAAAAAGCGGCTCTTGAGATTCCTCGGTAGCTTTGCCCTTCCCTTTATCGTGAGAAGTTCGGTCTGTATCGTCTGCAAGCTGGGCAGGTTGCCGATTTTCAGGTGATACGCTTTGACTTCGAAGACTGAGAGGCTTCGTTACATCAACCCAGCTTTCCCCACTAGCACTGCCTCGTTCACTACCAGCTTGGGCTACAAGACTTTCTGCTACGCTGCTCTCAGAACCATACGATTCAGATATTTTAGCTGCGCCTAGGGTAGAGCTTTCTTCATTCGGAATTCGTTCAGTGGCCTCCGGAGAAGAATTTTCGCCGGGGGGTGGATGTTGAAGAATCTTCATAGCATTAACCCAATATCGCAGTTGATCACCCTTATTTTCACGCTCAATTATTCGTAAGACTTCTTGGGGATCGCTATCAGCACGTCGCCAAATTGCTAAAAACTCTTCAGTCATTCTTGGCTCTTCTGCAATCTGTCTCTGAAGCTCTGTAGCGGGAGCAAGGGCGTCTCTAACAGGAACCGGCCTATTTAGCCCTAAAGCATCTCCCACTTCGGGAAAACGTCGAGGGGGTGGGATGACAAATTCGGGTTCGCCATTTTCAACATTGGCATTGACTCGACGTCGTGGTCGTGCAATTGGTCGTTCTCGAGGCTCAACCCGCCCATCAACTCCTTGACCTTGTTCATTCAGAGGTTCCTCTAGCGCGGCTTGTTCTCTTCGTTCGGGAGCTGCAAATCCGGCATTGAAGCCAGCACCCATATTAATACCGGGCTGCTGTTGCACCACCCATTCTCTGATCAAAAACACCAAAATAAAACCGGCTACCACCAAAATAGTGATTATGTAACCTTCGGCGATTGTTATGACGAGTTGATTAATGGCACTATGGCGGGTTAAATCTTTTAGGAATGGGATATCGCTCAGCAGTGAAGGACTTTTCGCCGTAGGAGCCACGTTCATCATAAATTGTGATACAGATGCATTCGTGCGGAGACTGCTTGGAACAGCCACATTTGGTATCCCAAGGCCGTAAAATATTGATGTGAACAGACCACCTGCGAGGGGGTCGGCGGCGCTAACATTGAGAGTCTGGGAGATGGGCATTAAATACCTCACGAGTTTCTCCATAAGGCCTCCCACGCCTGCAGGTGTTGTGTGAGCAGCATTCAGAGGGGACACAGGAGAAGTCCCGTTCACTGCCACCAAGTATAATTCTCGAGCCACTTCCGACGCTTGTTGCATTTGGGTCGAATTCTGATTTGGATCCACGGCCATGTATTGTAAAGGCCAGCCTCCATCACTGAACCAGAACAGTAATCTCCAGACCTGTCTTATAACGTATGGAAGGCATCCCAGCCAAACTGCTACCACCATGCAGAACCTCAACCAGGTTGCAATATTTCGCATTGAATGTAAGAAGAAATGCCGAATGAAAACCCTCGGGGGTAGAGACTGCGGCATGTTTGGAGAGTACAATTTCGTGAATCGAAAGGGCGTCTTGCAAAGCTCGCAATGTTTCTTTTGTGAATGTGAGAGCCATTCCATCAAACAGTCCTGATGAACGTGCTTGATACTCCCACTACATTTGCAGGGATGAAACAGAGGTTCAGCATCACTCCCTTCTCCTCTGCATATCCTACATGTGTCTGGATCGCCTGCTCCATCTTCGCCGCCTGCGGTGTTGGTCGCGTATTGAGGGTCGTTCATAACGTCAGGTGGGGTAGAGGTGTCCACAAGTAGATCGGATTTTCTTGGTTCGGCCATCGTTGCGGTAGTTGGAAGGTGTGAAGTAGGAATTTATTGAAGAATGTGCTGAAGGCAGTGCCTTGATCTCAGCAATATTGTACCACCATTTGCATCAAACGTCGGCCGGTGACACTCAGCCCTATGAGTCTGCCGCCAGACAGATATCCCCAGACGATATCTCTCAACTCAAATTCAAAATAAGTCGCCTTTTCGATCGCAAAGCTGTCTCGAGCGGTGCGTGCCAGGGAATGCGATAAGTATGTCTTTGAGATGGTTGAAAGATCGTGGCTGGATTCAGTTTCGTTGTCTCTCCGGATTCCTTGAATTGGCGTTCTAGAACCGGAGTCGGGGAACTTTTCTCCGGGAAGGGCAACGCTGGTCACGTGAAGATTCATCGAAAATTTTGTTTTGGTGTCTCTATATGGATTATATCCCCAATAATGCAAAATTTGATTTGTAGTACCTTGAGTGAATGGCTATTGCTTTAATAGAGTGGGCAACAGCGTGAACAAGGGGCTTATTGGTATGATGGCCATGAAACGTCTTCCCGGACACATAAAGGAAAGCTGTCCAAAGCAATTTGAAACCGATAAATATCTTCGAAGTCTCCAGCACTTCAGATGATTTTTCTTTCACTATATTCTCATTACCAATAATATATAATTTCACATCATATCAAGTTCTCCTCTCTCTCATCAATCGTTATCGATTCTCCAAGCCACACCTGCAAAACTTCTAAGGTATGACGTTTGACGTTCGATTCTGCATCACACTAACAGTAAAGCAAGACTCCTGTCAGCCAAGAAATTCAAAGCCAAGCTTGTGATAATTGTGAAAGAATCACACAACCAAGATTCTCTCTTCTTTACTCTAATTTGACCTCCCCCTTCCTACAGAGCGTGTTTTGTTGTTTGCTTTTCGACATCAGAGTGGTTGTATCGTGTAAATAATAAATTCGGAGCTTGAGTTCAGACTGTACCCAATTCTTTCGAGAGCTCCTCGGCAAGCTCTACTCGACGAACCACTCACCAACCACGAAATATCCCAGCGAATCATCACAATCTGGTCCCAAATACACCAACAGCTGCATGCTGTAGAAGATGGCGGCAGAAGGTAATGGACGGGCGGTGGAGCCAGGTCAGGGGGTTGCGAACGGCCATGCTGTGCCTCCCAGATCGAAAACTGTGAAGGCAAAGAAGGGATTCAGTCTATTCAGCATAATATCCAGGTAGGACGAAGCTCCCGCGCGTGTTGAAATCTGCTAAACGATCTGTAGATTCCTTACCTGGTATACAATAATTACGATCTTATTTCGATGCCCTGCAACGGTCGATCTCCTCATAGATTCAACGCCAAAAATCTGCAAACCATATTTGCAAATACGATCTGCTATTTCACCCCACCTCGAACCCTACTACGATACATATGCAGCACCATATGTGGATGCTGTCAGACCATATTATGATACCTTGGACAAGAGAGTAATTACACCTGCGACAGCGCTGGGGTTGAAGTATGGCGCTCCTCGAGTAGCCCAGGCACAAGCATTTGGCAAAGGTCAATGGGAAAAAATCGTGCAGCCCCAGGTGTTGAAATATCAAGGGATCGTGAAGGGGAAGTACGACGAGACTTTGGCGCCTCATCTGGACAAAGCATGGACTGCTACGGCCCCATACTATGATATCGCAAGGACCAATGCCCTACAAACGTACTATGAACATATTCTCCCAACCTACACGACACTACAGCCTTACGCGCTTCAAGGCTATGGATTAGCCAGTAATTTTGTGGTTAATACCGCAATTCCTTATTCTCAGTGGGCCTGGACAACCGGTAGAGTCTTCCTTGACAGAACAGTGTTTCCCAAAATGCGAATACTGTATGGCGAGAACGTCGAGCCACAGTTGGTGCGCATTGGAGAGAGACTTGGAAGATATCGAGATGGAAAAAAGCTGAAGGCAGCTGTTGATGAAGTAGACAGGTACGGCACTAATCAATTCCCCCAGCTTTATGTCCTAACTTCTCCCAGCTCTTCTTCTGCATCTTCCGCCTCTTCTTCATATTCCTCAATATCATCATCACTTTCCGAGGCCCATGCTGCTCCTCAGACAACCACCTCAATCGCGAGCACGGCGTCTCCTGAAGTTGCACAAAATACACCTCTAAGCGAGGCAGAAATTATTGCAAAAGCGCAAAAAATCGTAGCCCACGATCTTCAAACTTGGCAGGAGAAGGTCGCAAAGGCCGCAGATGAAGGTTCGGATGAACTCGAGGAACGAATTGATGAGATCACGAATAGGATGGTCAAAAACCAAGCCGAGAAAGTTGGAAGAGCTCTCAATATTCAATTAGAGGAAACTGTCAAGTCCAGTCTCAACAGCCTCAAGTCCAAGATTATCTCAATTGTCGAAAGCTCAGCCGACGAAGAAGCAAAGGAGGATTCGCTGAACACAGCCGTTCGAAAGGCAGGAGTAGCAATCAAGGAGAAAGCACAAGCCGTCCGAACTTGGAGGCAAGGATATGACCGAGAAACTAACTCTCTTGTCAGCAAGGCTGCCGACGAAATCTTGGAAATCGTTGATCATATCCGCGATCTTGGAATGCAAGAAATGGGAATGCGGTGGGCTTGGACTGATGGTATCACTCACAAAGACTGGGCAAAATATCACAAGTTGAAAGGGAAATTTGATGAGTGGCGACTCGACGTTGAGAAGGTTGCAACCGAACATCCGGGTCTTGGACTAGCACGTGCTGCATCTGAAGAAGTTGAAAATACCGCTATGGAAACTGCTGAGCAGGCCGCAAAAGAATTAGCTCGGATCAAGGAGACTGGACGATGGAAGATTTCCACCAGTGACTCAAGTGATGATTGGACCTCCAAAATCTTGCCTGCCCCAGCAGCCAATGCTGGACAAAAGATACTAGATAAAGTCAGCCAGGTAAGCGAGGCTGTGGTTGGTACTTCTCAAGGCACTATCGAGTCAGTGACTTCTGTCGCAAGCTCATCCCTTGCTGAAGCTGTCTCTTCTTTCCAGAGTGTAGCTAGTGATGTCAGCGAAAGTGCCAGTAGTATCGCGTCCTCGATCTCCTCTAGTGTCATTGGCACACCACAAGGAAGTGCTGAAAGCGTTATCTCTGTGGCCAGTGCTAGCGCGAGCAGCGTTGCGGAACAGGTCTCAAGCTCAGTCATCGGTACATCGACAGGAAGTGTAGAAAGCGCAGCTTCTGCTGCCAAGGAATCTGCAAGCAGCATCGTAGATCAGGCTTCGAGCTCGATTATTGGCACCTCTCAGGGAACTATAGAGAGTGTTGCTTCTGTGGCCAGTGACAGTGCGAGCCGTCTCTCCGCAAAAGTTTCGTCTTCCATCGTCGGATCGGAACCTGGTATTGTAGAGAAGGCATCCAGCAGCATCAAGTCTGCAGCCTCAGCCGTCTCGGGGTCAGCATCAAGCTTATCGGATGCTGCAAGTTCCTCATTCTCTTCAGGAAGCAGCGAGGCCTCCAAAGGAGCTTCGAAAGCCTCGAAATCCATTAGCTCTGCATCATCCTCGATCTCATCTTCAATTTCTAAGAGTGCATCGGACACATCAAGCTCAGTCAGCTCAGAAGCATCTTCTGTATCTAGCACCGCTTCTAAGAAAGTCTGGGGGGGAGCAATGGCTCAATTTGTGGAAGCTAAGAAAATCGTCTTCGAAGACGTTATTGAAGATAACGATGATGATTCGTACAGCGAGAAGATTCAAAGCATGGCGAGTATTGCGGGTGATAGATTTGCAGACATCACCAACGCTGTGAGTGAAGCTCTTGGAGAACCGACAAAGACTGGTCATGGAGGAACAGTTGAGACCGTCACAGTTCTTGCTGTAGAGAAGTACCAGAGTGCTCTCTCGGCTGCGAGTGTTGCATTGTATGGTTCTGAGCAGGGAACAGGAGAGAGTATTGCTAGCGTCGTGTCAAGTCGATATTCCAACGCCATTTCTGCGTAAGTTTTATCTTTAATTTACTTATTTAATGCTGACAATTTCTAGTGCTAGCGCTGTCCTTCACGGAAGACCAACATCAATGAGTGAAGCACTTTCATCTCAAGCCAGTCAAGCCTACAACGATTTTATTGTTCAAGCTTCTGAGAATTACGAGAAGGCAAAGTCATCGATATCTGTCCAAATTTCTGGGACACCAAAGCCCGCCCACGAGGAGTTATATAGCTCTGCAGCATCGGCCTACTCTGAAGCTACAGCAGGGGCAAACTCACAATTGCAATCTGCACTTTCCGCTGCCTCTACAGCGGTTTGGGGAACTCAAATGAAACAACATGAGTCGTTCTACTCTGCTAAGCTCTCTTCATTTTACGGTCAACCAACAGGATTGGCTGAGTCAATTTCAGCAGTCGCATCTTCAAAGCTATCAGAAGGTCTCAGTGCCGCTTCTGCTCATTTCGAAGATGCCAAGAGCTACCTTGGAGCTGTCGAAACCGGTCCGGCTGCGAAACAAAAGTTGTTCTCTCAAATTCAGAACCAGTATTATGCTGGCATCGGTATGGCTCATGCTCGATATTCGGAATTCCTCGACGCAGCTTCTTTGGCTGTCTTGCCAACTCCCACACCATTTCATCAAAGCCTTTACAGCAAAGCTAGTGAAGGAATTGTTGGAACTCCAACTCCTGTTTACATTGCGGCCGTCAATTCGGCAGCTGCATCCTATAGTAGCGCTGTTTCTGTGGCTTCTGAACAGATGGGCCAAGTTCTGGCCTCGATCTCAAAAGTTGCTGAAGCTGGTGGATCAGCACTTCCAACTACTAGCCTGGCAGATATTGCATCATCCCGTTACAACCACGCCGTCTCAGAAGCTTCCAAGTCCTTTGAAAGTATAACATCTGGTCTTTCCGAGGCAGGGGAGTCTGTCGCTTCTGGTGTCTCCTCCGCTATTTACGGCAGTGAAACCCCTTGGACGGAATCCGTCGCTTCAGCAGCTAGCACAAACTGGGAAGCATTAATCACCAAAGCAAGCGAGCAAATATACGGTCAACCCACACCATACTTTGTATCTCGTCGCCTCCTATCCGAAGCAAAAGAATACGCCGAATCAGCCACCGACGCCGTGGCATCCCAATACACCGCCGTTGCCTCCCTAATCAGCGAGCTCGTGGTTGGAAAAGAGCCCGATTTCACGGAAAGCGTCTACTCCCGCTTCAGCTCTGCATACTACACCGGCGCCGGCCAAGCCGCCTCCTCTGCCTCCTCCTACGCATCCGAAGCCTACGCCTCCGCTAGCTCGGTCGCTAGCTCCATCTTCACCCCACCCCCAACTATCGAAGCAATCCTCGAATCAGCCTCCTCCCGCGTAAACGACGCCGTCGAAGCCGCCTCCATTCAATTCTACGGCACTTCTAAAGGATCCTACGAGCAAGCTACCGAATCCGCAGCCTCGGCCTACTCCTCCGTTGCCAGCGCCGCCTCTGAGAAAATCTACGGCTCCCAAACAGGCTACGCCGAAGCAGCACAATCATCTATCTCCGAAGCTGCAGCGAGCGCGCAGAAAGCGATTTCTGAAGCTATATACGGGACTGAAACCGGGATTTTCGAATCCGCTACCAGTGTTGCAGCAGATACCTACGCCTCCGCTACCTCCATCATCGCAGAGAATGCCGCAGCCGCGAGCGCGAAAGTCAGTACAGCGATCTACGGGCCTGAACAAGGGGCTGTGGAGTCCGCGCAAGCAAGATTGGGTGCCGCTGTTGAGTCTGCACGCGTGAAATTGGCGGAATTTGCTGCGGCTGCGGGAGAGGGCGCGAGTGAGGCCGTTAGTAAGGCAAGCGAGGGTGTTGAGGATTTTGCGAGTAGTGTGTCTTCGGCGATTAGTTCCGGGGCGAGTCATGTACGGGACGAACTATGATTGATAGGTATCTTGAAAAGATGAGAGGGGGGAAGGGGAGGATCGAATCAGACCGAATTGACTGGAGCTAGAAATAAAAAGAGAAGAGAAAGGAGGGGGGGAAGAGGAAAGGAAACGAAGTGTATTTTACATCTCCCATCACCGATCGATCATTTGCGTGTTTCTGTCTGCGATTGCTTTTTGGGTTTCATATCATATTTGGGCGGTTCATGCGTTTGTTGTATTGCGATGCGTATCCGATTAGTACGTGGTGATATCCCTGATGTATGTATGTACGTATTTATGTATTGACGAACGGATGGACGTTTTGTACGCTCTACTGCTCCCCCAGAAAGTGACTAGGCTCTCATCTGATATACCTCCTGAACTGAAATCTACGATCTATACACCGCCTTGATTTCTCTTCCCAACTCCTCAAAGAACGATACTACGCCTACTTCACGAACAACAACTTGACCCACCTCTAAAGATCCTGAAGATGGCCTGGGATGTATTACTCGAAGACCAGAAGTTAGACTCGCTGATGATGTAGGAAATGTACTGTATAAGCCATCGGTACCTACAAATTGCCTCGATTTCACCATACAAATTTACCCTCGTCCAGTGGCACACGGGAACACTTAATACGCCAGATATTTGTAGAG
>Ga0182030_10020574_pt1 | contig 12434 bp, 15 predicted proteins | sample 812S3MmetaG_FD_121299 | JGI IMG/M metagenome (GOLD analysis project Ga0182030, IMG submission 121299) | Permafrost microbial communities from Stordalen Mire, Sweden - 812S3M metaG (Illumina Assembly) | ecosystem: Environmental > Terrestrial > Soil > Wetlands > Permafrost | place: Sweden... | reverse complement strand
GTATTCGGTTTGAGCAGTTTTTACCCGGCTGAGGACTTTTGGATCCTGGAAAAAAGCTCGGGTGTCGGGAAAGGACAACATATGCTTATAGAATTCCTCGACGATTTCTATGACGTTGTCTTTTGAAAACTCACGGATTGCGGAGAGCTTTTGTATATCTGCCTCCGTGAACTCAAGGAACGCACGGCGCCTTTCGACTTCCTGAGGCGTAATATCTGTTCCCTCAAACGCAGCATCCCCTTGAATATCGGGACTACTCTTTGAAACCATCTCTTAATCCCTCACCTGCTACCATATGCCAATTAACCAAGTGCTTCTCGACGCGGGTCTGGCAGGATAAGGTGCCTACACCGAAAATACTTGATTAAGCACAAGTATTTTAACATCTAGGTCGGACGATATGAGCTTTGGGTCTGATTGGTCTGTCGGCAATTGTTCATCTTCTTGTCAGGATTTTTCGGACAAACTAGTGATAGGAATTCTCGGGTCTGTCATGTGCCGTGATACTTGTTTCGCGCAGAGCGTTCAGACAGCTGATTCAGATCGTCGGCACTGTCAGCCTTTATTTCAGCAATGATTTCATCCTTGTACTCAATCGCTTTCCCAGCGAGCTCACCGGCGGACTCTTTTGCCTGACAACCGGCACGCAGCGCGGTCCTGAATAGTTTTTTCACACAAACTCGACCTTCCTTCGTCGAGACGGCCACAATCACGATTAACGCTGCAATTCCCCATGGTCCCATAATCATTCCTCCTTATGAATTCTCAATTCTTCGTTAACGGCGGCTTCTCCGACACGATGAATGTCGGTTGCCTTATTTTGTTTGAAGAGTTCCTCAGCCCGTTTCAATTGGTCATTGTTATCACAGTGAACAGCCAACAAAATATTGCCGTCACAGATTTTGGCTTCATACAATTTGGCTTCGTCTTTAGGAATACCCAATCCTACGAGCGCGCTGGTGACACCACCGACGGTGGCACCAACTGCGGCGCCACCGCTTCTCCTTGCCTAACCGTGGCAATCACCCCGTTGCCCTTTTTCCGGTGAGCAGGTTAAACACAAACACAATCAGCGCCAACACAAGAAGTGTGTGAATGAAGGAGCCGCCGATATGTGCTACCACTCCAACTATCCAGAAAAGGATCAGCAGCGATATCAATGTGTAAATCATAAAAGTGTCCTCGGTCAGATCTGTGAACTGACTATTTGTGCTTGGTGCTATTGACTAAGCATTCCGACCCCTAAAGCCTCGCGAACAAAGCGACAGCAAGAAGACGAGTATTGCTGAGCCAAGAATGCAAGGAACTAGCGCAACACCGGCGAGGTCTGGTCCCAAATGACCGATCAAACTGCCGCCAATCCAGGCGCCAATGATGCCGACGATAGCTGATGTCAGAAAACCGCCAGGAACAGAATTAGGCACCAGGCGTTCCGCTAAGAAAGCGCAGACAGACGCGACTATTAGAAAAAGGATGAAACTAAGTATGCCCATGGTTTAACTCCTACTGTTTGTGTTTTTGTTATTGCAATTTATTGCATCAATTATTCGCAGGACCGGTGCTACTCGCGGTAGAAATCATCACTGAACCCTCTCACTGGAGAACCTGCGTCATGGTGTCTACTATGTCATTTCTCTGGAAGACGCGAATCGTCATTTCGGATAATTTGCGATCGATTCAAATTTGCGATCAATCCAAAGACGTATTAGTGTGTTTGTCGATTGATGTCTACATTATTCTTTCTGCCGAAGAAACCTGACATGTTATAACTGATTCTTTATTGCTGATGTGCGCTAGAGATTTTGGTCCAAGCATATCCTCAATAGCCAACCTTAAGTCATTGTAGCTACAGCGCTCTCCAAGATAGGGGCATGTTTTACATGCGTCGGTTTGCCCTCTTGCACCACAGAATGTATCTATAGTTAAATATTTGTCGGCGCCACAAAGCAACGCGGAGTGTGCCATGGTCGCATCAAGCGCTGAAGCCCATAATGTTCGTTCCTGGGAAAAAAAGAGGATAGGGGTGCCGCTCAATAGTGGATCTTGTTTGACCGTATCGAGCAAGAAGAATGCGTCCGTGGTATCGTCGTAAACACTGCAAATGATCAGGTCGATCTCCTTTTCGTAGAGGACCTTCATAGCGTCCGTAATGTCATGGGCGAAGTAAAGTTCATGATAGTCCTGAAGGCTATTCCGCAACGGGGAGAACGGTCCAGCAGTCCCTCGAAAAATCAATATCTGTGCCATAACACCGCCTTCGGACTGGGACCAAAAATGGACTGAATGAATTCCTTGAGGTTACACATCCAGGGTCCTTCAAATTTGATCTGTGCGAAGTAAAAGCTCATGAAAGTGGTCCATCCTCGCATTTGACTTTTAGCATGGCAACAATTGGAGGTGTCCGGCGTTTTCTTGAACTGGTCGTCTGCTTGCATCGAACGTCTGCCGCTCATTATCTAACAGGCAACGCTCAATAACCCCCCGAGCCTCAGCATCTATACTTCTTTTGACGTTAGAGTCTCGTAGATCAAGGTGTGTCCAAGCACCAAGCAATTTGGTGACTCCAGATATAGTGTCATGTATTGCGTCCATGGCCGCCGTATCCTGTGTACAAAAGCTGATAATCGGCATCTTGGCGTTTTTCGGAATTGCCTTGCACTTGGACATGAGATCAAACATTCTCGACTCATCGAAGTGAACGCTGATCATGAGGAGATCAAATTCTTCTTCCTTTAGCTTTGCCACAGCCTCGGCCATTGTTGTGGCAATACTCATTTCATCCTCTTTTGCTAAAAGGTGCTCCATGGCCGCCATGCCGCTTGATACAGAAGCGATTAGAATGCGTGCCATTGCCTGCTCCTCCTAAGTTCGTCCAATCCTCCTCGAGGAAAGGGTGGCTAAGTCAACTGTCACGATAATAAGACAACGTAAGCCGCCATTTATCGATCTTTCGGATGAGCATGTCTACTATAATCTTGCTTTCTAACAATCGGCCCAAGGAAATTGACACCAACGGTATCAGAATTCTCCCTTTGGCAAACAGCTTGCTCGGTGTGTTCTGCGTGTGCTCTGGTTTGTACTATTTGGCAACCTTCGGACCGCTTTGAGTCAAGCTTTGTTAGCTGTCAGCCCTCGACTGCTTCATGAGGTTGACTGTACTTGGACAGCACAGATTCTTCGTGCATCCAGCTGACTAAACCAAACATCTTCATTATCAGTAGCGCAAGCCAGGAAGGGTCTATCTCGTGCGGTCTGAGACCACTGCGCGCGGAACCAGGAAATGCATGATGGTTGTTGTGCCAGCCCTCGCCGGCTGTAAGGAAAGCAACCCACCAGACGTTAACGCTGTCATCCGGTGTCTGGTAGTTCTTGTAGCCGAGCCTGGGAATGTGACAGATGACATTCAACATAAGCGGTATCTGCTGAACCACCAAAGCTGCCATAAAATTTGCCACCATGACAAGCCATCCGCAAGTCAGCCAGACTATACATCTGAAAGCCAGGTTTATTTTCGCGCAGAGTTTTTGCGCTTTTCGCCAGTCACCACCTTGTTCTAACCAAGTGTAGATCGGGTCTTTCAACAAGTCTTTAGACTGTATTTGGGGATTTATATAGTCAGGATAACCTGGCTCTTTGAGCCAGCCATAGTAGGCGTATTTCCATCCTCGTTGTCTGGGCGAATGTGGATCTCTTGGTTGATCTACATAGCGGTGGTGAGCCCGGTGTATTGTCGCCCACCATATCGGAGAGCCTTCGAACGCCAGATAGCCTCCAAGAACCCAAAAGTACTCGACCAACTTCGCACATCGAAACGATCTGTGCGACAGCAACCTGTGATAACCAATCGTAACGCCCATCATGTGCCAACAATAAGAAATTAGAAAGACGGCAATGAAAGTCGAAATTTTGGGGTGATCCATTATGCTTGTAGTAGAAAGCATCCTGTTTCCTCACTGGAGAGCTTACATTTTTTTGTTAGTTTGGCAGCTTTTTTTCGTACTTGAGTCGTGCTCGGGTAGTAGGGGGCTACCGGCGGTAAGAAGTCCGCTTTTTCAACGCATAATATAGCAGGACGGTGACATCATAGACGGTATCGAGGAATCACATCTCGCTCCAACGATTGATGGAATATCAATCGAAATGCCTATGTAAATTTGGTCGAGCTCGAAGACAATGAGAGCAGTCCCATCGTCCCACGAGCAGGAGTAAACTGATGAGCAAGAGCAAGACCACCTCGGCACTGTCTTTTAAAGACAAGGCGCCTGAACATCATCGAGTCAAGCCGGAGCAGCATCATCGTGCCTTTCAAGTTCAGCCGGGTCATAGCTATTGCGGCGCATGCGGTGCGGTCAATTTCCACAAGCATTGGTATATTGATCCAGCGCAAGAGCATGCTCTCAAAATGGATAAGAATGCCAGTCAAGTCTTGTGTCCGGGTTGCTCAAGAGTTGAGCAAGAATTGTATGAGGGAGAGCTTATTCTGGCAAACTCGCAGTTCTTTGCTTTGAGCGGCGAAATAGTTGCACTTATAAAACATACCGAAGGTAGATGCTGGCACAAGAACCCGACTGCCAAGCTGGCAGGCGCGACTGAAGAGGATGGAATTGTTCACGTGCAGACGACTACAAAATTTTTGGCAGAACGCATTGGCAAAGAGCTGAAACAAGCATTTAAAGGTAATCTTGAGATCAAGCGTACGGATACATTCGTAAGGGTCTACTGGATGGACTGATCAATTCGGGGTAGTGGCGGTTTCAGGCGAAGACGGCGTCTTTCGAGCGAGTTGATAGCCCTGTGCATGACGAATGATGCGCGCGTGGACTGGAAATTGTGATACCAGCATTTTTATCCTCATTGGGATTTTTCAAGCCCGTGCTGGTACTAGAGAATAGCTTTCACTTGTTACGCTTTGCGCGAATCAAGTTCTTTTGGAATTTGGCTTCTATGTCACTTTTATTCTTCTAGAAGGTCGTTCAAAATCCAGGCAAACAGTGGTTTAGCTTTTTCTGCTGTCGAGAATACGTCAGTAACAGCTTTTGAAGGGTTGTTCAAGCCGCGACCTTCGATGAAGGTGAGATGATCGACATTAGCAAACACGCGAGCTTTTCCTGCATCACTGTTTGCTTTCAAATAAGTGAAGTAAGTGTTTCCATCATATTTGGTGTTTGTTATCAAAGAATGTGCGAAGAGTAATCCACTGGAAATTGGGCTGATACCATCATTAAGGGCATATGTTGTATGTTGCCTGTCGTTAGTCGTTTTTGCAGAGGTTGCAATTAGTCCATTGAGAAAGCGCAGCGCGGGATGCTCAAAACCCAGGTGCGCTGGCAGTGTAGTATGAAGAAACGCCCACGGTGACACCACGAATTGATGTAAGCCACTATAAACAGTCGGGAAAAACTCGTTGCAGATGAAGCCTGTGTAAACAATGAATTTGTGATCGATATTTCTGGCCTGTTCCTCGAGAGATTTACTGGGCGACCCAGGGGGCTGAACATTAGCTAGCTCCATCTGATCGGCACTTCTCCATTTGTAGTCTACCAAAAGGTTCTTGTGTCGAGAGAAATATAAATCGTATGCCAGCACCCTCTCTTCTCTAGTCAAAGGGGAGAAATGCGTTTTTCTTATTGTTTCTTTCATCCATTCAGCACAGAATAACGGTGAGCCATGGAAAAAAGCACCAAGAGTCAAAACTTTTGCCACCGATTGGTTAAGTGCCTCTTCTTTCATGGCGTCACGAATGATGGCACCCGACAGGCTAATTGTCACAATCGTAATGATATGCCCACGACTAAAGTCATGTAAGGCCGCAACAAAAGCTTGAGTCAAATCGTTGCGAGATGATTGAGTATTGTATCGAGCTAGGTAGATTTTATAGCGATTGCGAAACTGTTTGTCTTGATTTAGATATTGGGCGAGGCTTTGCCAGCGAAAAAGCGGATGGAATTCTCCGAGTAAGCCATGAATCAAGACTATTGGCTGTCTGTATCCAAGAGGAGCAGTGTCGTATTGATAAAATTCTATGCTCGTTGGGATTTTTTCAAGCGCCCGTGCTGGTACTAGAGCGCAGCTTTCACTTGTTGCGCTTTGCGCGAAGCAAGTATTGCCGCTCATGACAGTCCAGAAAAATCCTACCGTCAGCAGCGCAATAAATTTAAGAACAGTCACATGATACCAGGGCTGTAGTCGATGTCCAATGGCAGTTCAGCATAACCTGCTTTATAGCAAGTTGTTCCTACGAAACCGACAATCTTTTAGTGACAACTACAGATGTGTCACTCATAGTAATCAATTCTCTTCTGCAATTTGACTGGCGACAAAAAATCTACTTGTACCCGATATCAGACAGATTTAACTGCTGTATCCGGTGTTGAACACTGGTGGGTAGCCTTTTGATATTGAACATTCGTTCTAAAGGACGAGGGCAATGCACAAGAAAATGGTCGAAGATAATCGAGTAGCTTTCAGGCAATTTTAAGATGAATATTCAAGGAATGCTCACATTGAGCTCGGAACCACCATATATGGGGTTTCAGCCAAGAGGTGCCGGTCCAGGCACTGGTTCCAGGTGTGATTGTTCGCTTGCAGACTTACGCTGCCTTCTTTCAGAGCTTGGTTTTGACGATCAACAACCTCACAGCTGGGCTCCCAAAGAATTGGTCATACGGTGTGACGGAAATTTTTCTAGCAAAATACTTTCCAAATTTGGACTTTTACCAATTTCTCGCAGAGTTCCGAACAGAAAGAGTTCGTGAGGAATGCTGGTTGATATGTATTGATTAACGCTTCGGCAAAGGATAGGTAATGGGAATATACATCGGCATGTTCGAATTTGATGGACCGTTTGCAATATTTCCAACCGATCTTCCTGAAGACGCTAGAACATCCATCGTTCAAGCTATTGAGCTCGAGTTTGACGAAGAGCCGGCTTGCGAACCACAACTTGAACAGAAGATGTCGAAGCAAAGCTTGGTTTAAACCTATCACGGATAAATGTGCACAACACAAAACTACCTATAAAACCTTTGGAGGGTTTGAATTATGTCAACAGCAATACTGGAAAAACAAGAAGCAGCAAAAACAACTGAGCAGAAGAAATTTTATTCTGCACCAATTGCTCTCTTTGAAAACGATGACTCATATATTTTGCTTGTCGAATTACCTGGAGTTGATGATAAAGCTGTTCAGGTTCGCTTGGACAAAGGCATATTAACTATCGAAGCGCCACTCAAACTAGAACTACTAGAAGGAGCGACGCTGAAATTCTCGGAAGTGCGCTTGGGAGACTACAGGCGCACGCTGAATGTGGGCGATCAGATCGATGAAGACAAGATCGAAGCATGCTTCAAATCGGGCTTGCTTAAGGTAACAATGGCTAAAAGCAAAAGCGCTAAAGCTCAAAAAATCGTTATTAAGACCGCTTAAATTGAGCGGTTATCGAAAATACCATCAAATAGGAGAATCAAAATAATGTTTAATTTGACACCATGGACTGGCAAAAGATTACCCATTCATCGTGAAGAGGAGCAGCCTCTCTACTCGTTGCAGCGAGAGATGAATAGAGTGTTCGATGATTTCTTTCGATCGCCCGCGTTGGAAGGTTTTGGACAATTTCCGAAGTCTGCTACCGAGCAGTTCCTGGGAGATGTGACACCACGTATAGACATGACTGAAACAGACAAGGAACTGCTTGTGAAAGTGGAACTACCGGGTATGACCGAAAAGGATGTCGAGATTTCCATCAACCACGATATGCTCACCATCTCCGGCGAGAAAAAACAGGAGAAAGAGGTAAGCGAAAAAGGATGGTACCGAATGGAGCGTCAATTTGGTTCATTCACGCGCTCTATCCCACTTCCTTACGAGATCGAAAGCGACAAGTGCGAGGCTATTTGCAAGCATGGCGTTCTATCAATCAAGTTGCCAAAGTCGACTGTACAGCAAAGAGCAGCTAAATCCATCCCGGTTATGTCAGTCTAAACCTCAATTGTAATAGATACAACCGGAAGCCGCCTGGCAAGACGACGTGCCTACCTGCCACCACGTTGTTTTGCCAGTGCTGAGCGATGGCGATAATTCAATTCAGATAGCGCTGAAGTATTGAAAAGTGGTAATAGTATGAACGACTTTTACACCACACAATCCATTATTGATGGATTATCTTCCTGGATGCATCGCATCGCAATTCTTTCTTTCCAAAAGGAAGGCGTACGAAGCTGGTCATATAGTGAATTGGCTGCGGTCATTGAGACGACGGCAAACGGATTTCGCAAAGCCGACACTGGCAAATCTGATTATATCGTTTTGCTTGCTCCTGTCAGACCAGAATGGATTATCGTCTGCCTGGCAGCACTACAAGCAGGCGCCACAGTGGTGCCCTTGGATGCTCAACTTGATGATCTAACTGTAAAAAATATTCTGCAAGACCTTGATCCGAAGTTTGTCTTCACAACGGCAGAAAAAGTCAGACAATTGCAAGAATTGAACATTGGAATGAATTCTTCTTTGAGACTTCTTGATATTGATAATGGCGAAAGTTCCTGGAAACAACTGATTTCACAACAAGTTGAAAATGATGACACCAAATTCCTGCCTCGCAGTGATTCTGATGTCGCAGTCTTGTTCTATACATCTGGCACATTAGGAGCGCCCAAGGGCGTGCCGCTGACTCATGGCAATATCATGTTTCAGATCAAAGCAGTGGTCGAGATGCAGGTTCTCAACGGCAGTGATCATATGTTAGTGCCACTCCCGTTGCATCATACATATCCCTTCGTCGTTGGCATGTTGTATCCTCTGACACTCGGTCTACCGATCGTTATACCTGAATCGCTTACTGGACCCCATCTCTTACGGGCCATCCATGATGGAAAAGTCACGGTCATTATTGGAGTTCCGCGATTATATACCGCTCTATTTGGGACGATCCAACAGCGATTGATGTGCAGTCCAGTCAAGACCTTTCTGTTTACCTACTTGCTCTTCTTTAGCACCTGGGTTTGCAAGAATTGGGGCATTCACATTGGGAAGTTGCTCTTCGCGCCGCTCCATAGAGAAATAGGACCGACCTTGCGCCTCCTTGCCTGCGGCGGCGCTGCCTTAGATCCCACGCTGGCATGGAAACTCGAAGGGCTTGGCTGGAAAACAGCTTTTGGTTATGGGCTGACGGAAACTTCGCCATTGCTTACAGTTAAGTTGCCTGATAATCTACATCTTGATAGCGTTGGCTGTGTTCTTCCAGGAGTTGAGCTACGCATAGACCCTCTTGCTCTAGCGTCTCCAATGGAAGCCGAGCAAACAGTAGTGCCACCTACAGTGTCATCCAAAACATCACATTCTGGTGAAATACTCGCTCGCGGACCTGGAATATTTAGTGGCTATCGAAACCTTCCAGAGAAAACAAAGGATGCTTTTACTGCTGATGGATGGTTTCGAACGGGAGATCTTGGTTATATTCGTGACTCCAATCTCTACGTCCTTGGACGAATTTCCTCACTTATTGTTGGCCAGGGCGGTGAAAAAATAGATCCAGAGCAGCTCGAAGAACATTATTCAGCAAACCCGATTATCAAAGAGATTGGCGTTCTGCAACAAAACAGCAGATTGGTTGCAGTAGTTGTACCTGATGTCACAGTAGTCTCGCTTAAGGGAGGAGGCGACATAGACCGTTTAGCCCACGATGCCGTTGATGAACGTTCTCTTCAGCTAGCCAGCTACAAGCGCTTGTCTGGAATCGTCGTTTCCTCCGAGCCGCTTTCGCGCACATCGATGGGAAAAATTCAGCGGCATAAATTGCTTGAACGCTACAAATTCCTCAATTCTGGTACTAAATATGAGAGCAGTTTAGGCTGGGATAAAATTCAGGATGAAGACCTTAGATTATTTGGCCATCCGGTGGCCGAACAGCTATGGCAATATTTGATTGAGCGTTATAAAGGTATACCTGTAAGGTTAGATTCCAGCCTTCAACTTGATCTCGGCGTTGATTCGTTGGAATGGGTGGTGCTGAGTCTTGATATATCTCATCGTTTTAATATTGAGTTCGATGAAGCAGCGATCTCGAATATATCAAACGTCCGTGATTTTATTTTCGAAGCGATAAGATTGAGCGAGACCGGTCCTAGTTCGCCAACGTTGGACCCACTTCTTAAATCTGAAAATCAGCTTGATGACCAGCACAATTACTGGATTAAACCGCTTTCGCAGATAGAAGTTATCCAGCAATTAGCAATTTATGCGGCGATTAAAGTGCTTGCTCAGATCTTTTTTCGTCCTCAAATTATCGGTCTGGAAAACCTGCCTGCAAACGGTCAAGTTGTTTTTGTACCTAATCATGCGAGCTACCTCGATGCCTTTGTTTTGGCGGCGGCGTTACCTTATAACCGGCTACGCAATTTGCATTGGGCTGGCTGGGTAGGTATTGCTTTTAAAAATGGACCTCGTAGATATTTGAGCCACCTGGTGCATGGCATTCCAATTGATCCTGATCGAGCCGTATTGTCAGGATTAAAACTGGCAGCGGCAATATTGAAGCAAAAGCAGTCTCTAGTCTGGTTCCCTGAAGGAAGGCGCAGTCTGACAGGAGAACTGCAACCTTTCAAAGGTGGTATAGGTGTGCTTCTAGAACGCTTTCCCGGAGCGGTTGTAGTCCCTGTTTTTCTCAAGGATACAGACAAGGCGCTCCCTCCAGGCAGCTGGCTAATTCATCCTGTCAGGGTGCAAGTATATTTCGGTGTTCCTCAACTGTCGTCTGACCTGCAGCAATGCGGTCAAGGTAACTCGCCTCGCGACAGGATTGTTTCAGCTCTATATGCTGCCGTATGGAAATTGAACCCCAGACATTGTGCCGAATTGAAATCAAAGACCAGTGAAGAGCCGCTAATCCAAAAGTTTCCTTTGAAAAATTAAACTGGAGCGGATTTATGACTGTAATCCGCGGAGGATTTTATGGCTAATATACTTGTTTTTCGAGGGCCAGGGCTGCCCGAAGGAAAAAAAATAAAAGTAGAGTCACTGTGAAATTTAGACTGTATCAAGGGCGGCGATATGTTTGCTGATAGAAAAGAAGCCGGAGAACAACTGGCAAAAAGGCTCGATGAATACCTTGCGGCTCTATCCAGCCTTGACAGGCGAGCCAATTTGATTGTAGTGGGCTTGCCGCGCGGCGGAGTGCCGGTGGCTTTCGAAGTAGCACGCAAGTTGGCTTGCTCCCTAGAAATAATAGTGGCTAAAAAATTGCCTTATCCCGGTCAAAACGAATATGCAATTGGCGCCGTTTCCTCCACTGGCGTCGTGGTGCTCAGTCCTGATGTGCCAAGAAATCTCCAGTGGCGCGCATATATTGACGAGCAGCGCCAGAAGCTTTTGGATCAGACGAACCAGGCTGAACAACAATTTTATTGCCTGGCTGGTCGCAAGCAAGCCTCTTTTGCTGGTAAGACTGTAATAGTTGTCGATGATGGTATTGCCACTGGTATGACAGCTCTAGCTGCCCTTGAGACGGTAAGACGGCTAGGCGCCGACACTGTAATCATGGCGGCCCCTGTTGTTAGTCCGCTGACGCATAAACAATTGCAAGCGCATTGTGATGAAGTGATAACACTTAGTATGCCTTTCAATTTCAGCTCAGTCGGACAGTTCTATGTCGACTTTCAGCAGACATCCAATGCTGAGGTGGTGAGCGATTTGCGAGAAAGCTCCAAATTTGCTTCAGCGTTGGCACCAAGGATTAGCGCTTTGGATAAATCGGACTAAGCTGGTGCTGGCGTAATGCAATTTTGAGGGCAACCTCTCAATGTCCTCGGTGCAGGTCCGCCGCGACTGAATTGTTGTGCATGTCATTCCTTACCTTCACAATTTCCACAGTGCATGGCGCAGAGTTGGCAACGTGAGCAGCTACGCTGCCCATTCCAGGTTTGCGTCGCCCCGTGTCTCCGTGAGAACCGATGACGAGAAGTTCTGCACCCCATTGCTTGGCTGTATTGGTGATAGAGGTGGCCGCACTTCCTTCCAACAATTCTCCATCTACGACACAATTTGGAAAGTGATTTTTGAGAGAGGCAAGTCGCTCATCAAGAATCAATCGCCCCTGATGCAAGAACTGTTGCTGGCTGTCCCAGCTGGCTGCTTTTTCAATCGCCGTAATGATGTGAAAATGTGTGTTTTCTGGCCAGTTTGATGCTGTCAAAGCTCCAATAACACTATCTGCGCGATTCGAACTATCAACTGCAACCAAAACTTTCATACCTTAAACCTCGCTTTCCGTCACTATTTTGCCTTGCGGACCTCATCGTGCGAATCGTTCTTGCGAGCGACTTTGAGTGTCATCCTTGCGGAGGTGGCGCGTTATTTTTTCTGGGCTTGTAGTTTCAAGAAGGTCAGGCGCAAGCTTTTCTGCTACTTTTGCAACGACTTCGAAGCTTCCCATTATTACC
>Ga0182030_10020573_pt1 | contig 12434 bp, 7 predicted proteins | sample 812S3MmetaG_FD_121299 | JGI IMG/M metagenome (GOLD analysis project Ga0182030, IMG submission 121299) | Permafrost microbial communities from Stordalen Mire, Sweden - 812S3M metaG (Illumina Assembly) | ecosystem: Environmental > Terrestrial > Soil > Wetlands > Permafrost | place: Sweden... | reverse complement strand
GGTGCAGGGATCGAGCTGATTGGACGCCGGAAGGATGGCGGCGAGTTTCCGATCGAGATCATGTTGAGCCCGCTGGAAAGCGCCGAGGGAACGCTGGTAACGGCCGCGATCCGCGACATCAGCCTGCGCAAGGCCATCGAAGAAGCCTTACTTGAGGAAAAGGAAAGCGCCCAGTTGGCGCGTGCACAAGCCGAAGAGGCGAACCGGGCCAAGTCGCGTTTTCTCGCCGGCATGAGCCACGAGCTGCGCACGCCCCTGAACGGCATCCTGGGATACGCCCGCTTGTTGCGCCTGGAGGGCAGCCTGGACGTCACGCAGGCGACACGGGTGGATGCCATGCTGGCGGCGGGAACGCACCTGCTCCAAATGATCAATTGCGTGCTCGACTTGTCCGAGATCGAGGTGGGGCACATCGAGTTGCAGACGGCTGAAGTTGAACTACGCGACGCCGCGAGCACGTGTCTCGAGTTCGTGCGCCCCGCGGCGGAGGCAAAGAAGCTCGTGCTTGAATTGCTCATGCAGCCGGACGTGCCGCATCTTATCGCGATCGACCCCACCCGGCTGAGGCAGATTCTGCTCAACCTGCTCGGCAACGCCGTTAAGTTCACAACCCAGGGATCGGTCATACTGCGGCTGCTGCTGACGGCGGAGCGAGCGAAGCTGCGGTTCGAGGTGGCGGACACCGGTCCAGGCATATCGATCGAGGACCAGGCCAGCCTGTTTCAGGAGTTCCGCCGACTCGATACGCGCTCCACCGGTACGGGCGTCGAAGGCGCCGGCCTCGGCCTCGCCATCGCGGCTCGCCTCACTGCGCTGATGGGCGGTCAACTCGGCCATGAGGATAACCCTGTCGGCGGCAGCATGTTTTGGCTGGAACTACCGCTGGTGGAGCACCCGACTGCCGCGCTTCTCCCAGCCGCCGAATTTGCTCCCGAGGTGCCGCACGGCCAACGCGGGTCAGTGCCGGGACGTGCTCTGCGCCTGCTGGTCGTGGACGATATCGCCATGAACCGCGACATCGCCGGCGCCTTCCTGGTGGCTGCCGGCCACGAGGTCGCCTACGCCGAGGGTGGGCTCGAAGCGGTTGCGATGGTCGCCGCGGCCGACTTCGACCTTGTTCTGATGGACGTGCGCATGCCCGATATAGATGGGCTTGAGGCAACACGCCGCATCCGGTGCCTCGATGGCGTGCGCCGACAAGTACCCATTGTGGCGCTAACCGCTCAGGCTTTCACCGAGCAGGTGAGGGAGTGTCGCAAAGCAGGTATGGACGACCACGTGACCAAGCCCTTCACCCCGGAGATGCTCCGCGATGCGGTTGCGCGCGGGATTGAAGCGGGACGCCTGCGTGGCGAGGTCAAAACGACGCCGCCGGGCGCCGATGCGATTCGCGGCGAGTTGGGTGGTCCTGCTTCTGTTCCGATCGCGGTGCCGGAGGGTCCCGCGAGGAGCCCGGCAGTGCCTGTTCTCGATCTCGCCGCGTTCGAACGTACCGCAGCCTTTCTGGCGCCCGACATGGTTGCTCGGCATTTGCAGAGCATCGCGGAGCGCGGCGAGGCTCTCCAACGCGGGCTACGGGCATTGGGCGCTGCAACCCGTGCGGGGAACGAGCTTTCCGCTGCTGCGCATGCCCTCGGCGGGAGCGCCGGTATGTTCGGCTTTGAGAGCCTTGCCGCCGCCGCCCGTGGCTTCGAGCACGCGGTACAGACGGACGCGGAAGATGCTCCGATTCTTGCCCATACCCTCGATGCCGCCTTGGAAGCGGCGCTTCAGATAATCTCAAGCCGGACGCCGGTCAGCGCGAACGTTTGAAGTGGCGATTGAGCATTGCGCCGGTGCCAGATGATCAGCACAACGGCGTCATGTGGATCTATTGCCTGCGTGTCAGCTCCAGCAGTCAGTGGAGCGGGGCTACGAACCCGCAGGACGCCTGCGCGGTCGCTGTGAGCTTGCGGGCCACGTCAGGCGACGCCCAAAAATGAGCGAATCGGCCCCCTCACCGTGAGCGGAAACGTCGAGCCCAACCTGTCATTGCGAGGTGCGAAGCGCCGAAGCAATCTCCTGCCTGACGAGCCGAGTTACGCTCGTCAGGCAGGAGATTGCTTCGGCGCTTCGCACCTCGCAATGACAGGGGCCGCCGTAGCTCGGTAATTGTCGGGCGTCGCCTCAGTGGCCACAGATGTCACCGCTATGTCGATCACCTGGCGATGCTAGTGCCCCATCAGACCGCCCCTCCGCGCCGCATCTGGCTTCATTGATTCGTTCCTTGAGACTCAGCCCGCTGCGAGTCTTGCATGACGCGATTCAGCTATTTCGTCCCAGGTCCTAAAGCTCTCGCGAGGTGGCGTGAGTAGATTCCGAACCTAGCCCCGGATTCCGCTGGTGGGTAACCTACGCAACGGCACCTGAAAGCTTTGGGTGCGCATCAGCACGCTACGGCGCAACGACTGCCGCCTCGCCCGCCACCCAAAACGAGCGTGATCCGTCAGATGGCCCTGGTTGCCGATTTGCTTGAGCGAGCACTTCATTTCCGAGAACGAACTCGCGAAGAGTGTCCAAGACCCAAAAACAAACGAGGGACTCCAAGCCGTAGCGGCCGAATACGAGGCGCGTGCGGCGGACATCCTCTCGGACGAAGCAAATCCGAAGCGGTCTAGAGCACAACTCGGTTAGATGCTTGCGATCGACGAGCACCACGATGCTGCGTGCGGCACCCGGCTGACGTACGATCGACCCAGCCTGCCCGAGCGAGACGATCATCTGGTGAACGGCCGGCGGGCGGCCGAATGGCGGCGTGTGCGCATGGATGAAAGCGAGGTATTGTCCTTGTCTGGTCGTAACAGGAGCTTCAACCGTCGCAGCAAGGGCGGGCGCTCTTCGATCACCGCCTGACGTTAGATGACCGCGCCGAGCCTTGCCCGTTTTGTGATAGCCTCCCTGTTCGGCAAAGCTTGATCGATGGACAACGGCGCCGTTCCGGGGACCATTATTGTTAGCGGCGATCGACCTACGTTTGGCCGCGGTAATTAGGTCAACAGGCTGCGTCTCTTCGCTATTCGCAATGACAGCGCGTGGACGGTTCCGATCACGGTGGAAATGCCCTACGTCGTTCCATTCATTGACTGAACGGACGCTGCGGCACGTCTCGCAACAGGGTTGGGCGAAGCTCTGAGAAGACGATCGACTGACCGTATCAGACTCTGAAAATCGGAGGATTTTTCGGTGATCTCGTCAAATATGAGGTCGGCCAGCTTTTCCGTCTCTCGCAGGCGGCCCGGTGTCGCAGTGAAAGCGATCATTCTCGGGCGAGCCGCCTGCCCCATCAGATTGTGCACCATCATTGCCACGGCCAGGCCGTCGAATTCCGGCAGTTGAAAGTCAACCAGCACGAGATCAAAGCAGCCCCCGCGAATTCGGCGAACCGCTTGCAGGCCATCGGACGCCGTCTCAACAACGTACCCCTGACGTTGCAGGATGGACGCCAGCAACATTTGCTGGCTGTCGTCGTCCTCTATGACAAGAATGCGGGCGGGGCCGGGATCGTCACCAACGGCGCCGGGGCGCTCCGGCTCCGTATCGTAATCTTCCCACCCCTTAAGTATCAGCTCGTATTCCGACGCCCGTCTCGCCGCGCTATCCGGTGCCCCCTCGAGACAGCGTGTGATGATGAGGTGGAGCGAGGCAAGATCCCAGGGCTTGTTGACTATCGCGTTGAATGCACTCTCCTGCCCGCTCTCCCTGGCTTTCAGGTGCGTCGGGGTCGCGGTGAGCGCGATCAGAACTGGCTTGGCTGGCCCGCCCATCAGGTCGCCCACCAGTCTGGCGGTTCCCAGGCCATCGATCGCGGGAATTTGGTAGTCTATCAGAACCACGTCGTAATGGCCCGCGTTTACCTTCCACACCGCTTCCAACCCATCGCTGACCGTTTCGATGTCGAACCCGACGGTAGCCAAGCCAGCTTGCAGGACCTGCATCTGCAGCTCGTCATCTTCAACAATCAGAATGCGAGTGCGCTTGGCTTGATCGAGTGATTCAGAGGCCATTTTAGCTCTCCGGTTGTAGCTTCTTGCGATAGTCAGGTTCTTGACTGGTTGCTGGAACCGGACGGTACTAACCTCCGGTGTCGCATGAGCGAACATGTGCCCCTTACAAGCCCGCCGCCACGGTGACTACCCTCGGAAACTACTCAGTATTTATACGAGTGGCCCTCAGGGCAAATTCATCGCCGAGTTGCTTCAGGTCGCCGCCTGACGTGCTGCGATTTGACCGTCACGCGGACAGTCAACCGGTATCGGCAAAGGGTACCACTGCCGCCAGGCAGCCGACGATAAAGCAGGACCGCTCCGGTGCGGCCAACAATCATCCGATGAGATTGCCGCCGCTTCCCCCGATTTGTCCCAGTGTCCTGGAAGTCCCACCACTCTCCAAAGCGAGAGCTTTCCGCGCCGAGCGCAGATATCGGGTAACGATAGCAAGCAATTCCGGCAGGTCCACTGACTTCCCCAGGATGTTATCGAAGGCTTTTCCGGACACAAGTTCTCGACCGATCACAATGTCCGTCAGCGCCGTTAGCGCGATAAGTCTCGGCCGAGCCACCTCACCCATAAGTCCGCGAACCAATCTTGCGATCGTCAGTCCATCAATCTCAGGCAATTGGTAATCCAGGAGAACGAGATCGTATCTGCCATCAAGAATCTTGGGCACAGCGACGCCGCCACTTGACACCGTCTCCACCTCAAATCCACCTGCCGCTAGCACGGATTGCAGAACGGACCGCTGTATATCGTCGTCCTCGACAACGAGGATGCGACCTTGCGAAAGGCAAATATCTCCTGTCTCCGGAGGAGAGGTCACGGCATATACCGCTTGGATCTGCGGCAGAATTGCAGGGCAACACCGTGCATTGAGATTCTCCAGGTCAATGGCTGTCCCTCCATGGTTAGCAGCTAGTGTCGCGTCACTGAGGAGGCGAGAGCGTCAGATCACAGGCATCGCCATTCAGCACGGCGGCGCGAAAAACTGCCTGGCTGAACGACGCGCAATCGTACGGCGCCGGAAGCAATATCGAGGCCTATTCCCTTTGCACGCTGGGTAAGACTGGCGGTTTCAGGCGATCCTGGAAACGGAAAAGCACTGACATTACTTAAGCGCTTTGCTGCCTGATTGAAGGACGCACGGGTCGTTTTTCAGAACTAATTTTGACTCCTCGCAGTTCCGTGTATGCAGCACCGTCCGCCCCTTGCCCCAGCAGCCCCGCGCCACCCGGTTGATCCTGTTTCTTGCTCGGCTGAGTAATTCTGTTGAACCGGACAGCTTCGCCAAGAGAGGCGTATCGGTGCCGCCGTGTCGATGACTGAGCGAGAGGAGCAGCCTTTCGGGTCGGCGGGCGGGCACCGAGGGCATCCCGCCGGAACGTCAACAATAAAACCACCCGTCGTCACCGTGTGCGCAGATGATCGCGGCACGGACTACGACGTGGGCTGGGTTACAGCGTTATCCCGGAAAGGCGGATCGGCAGGGCGTGACAATGACGGTCTTGGTGAATCCACAGCCATTTTAGCGCTTTGCCTATGCGCAGTGATGCTCGCTAGTTCCTTGTAGCCATCTGCAATTTTTTTATAACAGGCGGCCACATCCGGAGCCGACAGCTTTGCCAGATCTTCCAATTTCTGGACCATGGCGAATGGCTTCGAGATCGAAGGATCGTCAATGGGAAGGACGGATGGCAGCGGAACGACGTTACTGCGAGGCGCTTCACCGGAGCGTGCCGCGTCGATGCGGCGGAGCTTTGAGTAAATTGCTCGTGTTTGCTCTGATGGCGACATCTCAAACCAGCCAGGCAGGCCTGCCTCCGCCTCCGCCTCACGCGCGGCTTGTTGAAAGTCGTCTTCCTTCTGCGATTGAACTGAGGGACGATTTTCAGCCATTGAAGCTACCTCCAAATTCTGAGACTTCGAAGCTGCCTCGGTCATTTCAACAGAGGAAGCCTCGGAATCTACTTATGGCCTCCCGCCATTGCCGGCCCCGCGCGACGTTCGGATCATCCGTCACCGGCCGTCCGCCGGCGTTCCAGTTCTTCAGCGGTCAGACGCGGTAGCCTGCGGGCGCCGGCCCAACTCGCCACGTCAGCATCGTCGATGAACGACCGTGCCGTCGTGCTAACTGACTGCACGATTCGGTGGATCGTGAACGTTGGTGCTGTTTGACGATAAACATCCAATCCCGTTGATATTGGCCACGGATTCCGGCCGATCGTGACCGTCGATTGCAGTCATCGTGAACACCGATTGCAGTGATCATGAACACGGCCCGAGGGGCACGGCGGGTGCGTGCTGCTGACGGTCTTCAACCAACAATCGTCCTGATCCTTTGCCGAGCAGGGGAGGATCGGGATGCCAGGCGAGAGATTGTCGATGCGGGAGACAGGCGATGTGCTGCGCCCGCGCCTTGCTCAGGCCTGAGCTGACGGGCAATTGAGATCAATCTGCGCTCCCGCGGCAGCGGTTTCCAGCGCCTCCAGGCACACGCGCAGGCCTCGGTCGCGCAGCTTGTCGCGGCGCAGCACCACGGCCAGACAGCGTGCGGCGGCGGGACGCAGGGGCACGACGCGCATGCCCTCCGGCGGGCGCGTGTCCGCCGGCGCCAGGGCGCTGCGGGGCAGGATCGTGGCGCCCAGGCCGCTCTCGACCAGCACCTTGATCGCCTCGACGCTGCCGAGTTCCATGATCGGCCTCGGCGCCAGCGCGGCGCGGCGGAACCAGGCATCGACCAGGCCGCGCGTCGCACCGCCTCCCTCGTACAGGATCAGCGGCAGCGCGGCGAGGGTCGCCGGACGGACCGATGGCGCGTCCGGCAGCAGCGCAGCGGGGGCGTAGGCAGCCAGCTTCTCGACCAGCAGCCGGCGCGCCTCGAGCGCACGGTCCAACCTTCCGGCCAGGGTGACCAGCGCGAGATCGAGGCTGCCCGAAAGCACGCGCCCGAGCATGTCCGACGTGTTGCCGGTGGCGATGACGATCTCCAGGCCGGGCATGCGCTGCTTCATGCGCGCCAGCAAAGGCGGCAACAGGTAGATGCAGGCGGTGGCACCGGTGCCCAGGCGGACGCGGCCGATTTCGCCGCCCTGAAACGCGGCGGCAGCGGAGAGCAAGTCTTCGACCGCTGACTGCACGCGGCGGGCCTGGAGCAGGACGGCCTCGCCTGCCGCGGTCGGCCGCACCGGGCCGGCGCCGCGTTGCAGCAGCCTGGTGGCCAGTGCGCGTTCCAGTTCCTTCACCTGCTGGCTGGCAGCGGGCTGGGTGATCCGCAGGACGCGGGCGGCGGCAGACAGGCTGCCGGTTTCCACCGTCGCGACGAAGCTGTGCAGTTGGCGGAGGGTCGGGGCGCGCATAGGGCAAACTTATGCTGATGCCGCGCATTGCAAAAATAGTCTTTGGCCGGAGGCGCAACGGTGCCAGCCTTGGCGGCGTCATGGAGCTGCAACGATGACCGTCCCGCCCAGCGCCGTCACGATCCGCCCGGCGACCGATGCCGACATGGACGCGGTGGCGGCGATCTATGCGCATCACGTGCGGCATGGCCGCGCCTCGTTCGAAACCGAGCCGCCGAGCGCCGCCGAAATGCGCCGCCGCCGCGCCGACGTGGTGGGCAAGGGCTTACCGTATCTGGTAGCGGCGCAGGTAGCGGTGGCGGCGCAGACGGGGGTGGCGGCGCAGACGGGCGTGGCGGAGATGGGCTGCACGCACCCGGGCGGCACGCGTCCGGACGGCACGCGTCCGGACGGCACGCGCCCGGACGACACGCACTCAGACGAGACGTACTCAGACGAGACGCACTCTGACGAGACGCACTCTGACGAGACGCACTCTGACGAGACGCACTCGGGCGGCACGCTCTCGGGAGGCACGTGTTCGGACAACACGCACTCCGCCGGCCCGCACTTCGGCGACACAGCGGCGGCCGAGGTGGTCGGCTATGCCTACGCCGGCCCGTATCGCCCTCGCCCCGCCTACGCCAACACGGTGGAGAACTCGGTGTATCTGCGCCCGGACATGGTCGGCCGCGGCATCGGCCGCCGGCTGTTGAGCGCGCTGATCGCCGCCTGCGAGCAAGGCGGGCTGCGCCAGATGGTCGCGGTGGTTGGGGATTCGGCCAACACGGCCTCGATCCGGCTGCACGAGGCGCTCGGCTTCCGGCGTGTCGGCGTGCTGCGGGACGTCGGCTACAAGCACGGGGTCTGGCTGGACAGCGTGCTGCTGCAACGCAGCCTGGGGCCGGGAAGCGCCACCCCGCCCGGCCGCGCCGATGGCTGAACCGCCGGCCGCCGCTGTCACGGGGACACAAGGGACGGGCGCCCGAACGGGCGCCAGAACGGGCGCCGGGTCGCGCCGGGTGGTCATCGTCGTGCTGGGCGTCGGTCAGGTGCTGGTCTGGGGCTCGTCCTATTACCTGCCGGCGGTGCTGGCGAAGCCGATCGCCGACGCCACCGGCTGGCCGCTGTCCTGGGTGATCGGCGGGTTGTCGCTGGGGCTGTTGGTGTCCGGTCTGGTGTCGCCCCGGGTCGGCGACCTGATAGAGCAATACGGCGGCCGGCCGGTGCTGATGGCGAGCGCGGTACTGCTCGCGGCCGGTCTGCTGACATTGGCGGTGGCGCCGAACCTGCCGGTGTTCATCCTGGGCTGGCTCGTGATCGGCGTCGCGATGGGGGCCGGGCTGTACGACCCGGCCTTCGCCACCATCGGCCGGCTGTACGGCAAGGGGGCACGCGCCATCATCACCTCGCTGACCTTGATCGGGGGTTTCTCCAGCACGGTGTGCTGGCCGCTCAGCGCGGTGCTGCTGGAGCATCTGGGCTGGCGCGGCGCCTGCGTTGCCTATGCGGCGGTGAATCTGTGCGTGGTGCTGCCGCTGTATCGCTTCGGGCTGCCGGCCGAGGCGCGCCATGCCGCCAGCGAGGCCCCTGCCCTCGCCGACCAGACGGCCGACGTCACGCCGCCGCCGCACGGCGCTCTGCACCACCTGCTGTTCTTCCTGGTGGCGGCGGGCATGACGCTGTCATCGGTCATCGCCGCGGTGATGTCGGTGCAATTGCTGACGGTGCTGGAACAGCGCGGCGTGCCATTGGCGACCGCGGTGGCACTCGGCGCGATCATCGGGCCATGCCAGGTCGGCGCGCGGCTGATCGACCTGCTGGCAGGGCAGCGCACCCATCCGGTCTGGGAGGGGGTGCTGTCGGCGGTGTTCGTGACGCTGGGGCTGGGGCTGCTGCTGACACGGCACGACGCGGTGGTGCCGGCGCTGATCGTGTATGGCGGCGGGATCGGGTTACGCTCGATCGTGCGCGGCACGCTGCCGTTGGCGCTGTTCGGGCCGGTGGGATACCCGAGCCTGATCGGCCGGCTGGCGTTCCCCATGCTGGTGGGCCAGGCGGCGGGGCCGTCGGCCGCCGCGGTGTTGCTGGTGCGGTTCGGCGGGCACGGCGTGCTGGTTGCGTTGCTGTGGATGGCCGTCGCGACGCTGGCGTTCAGCGCGGCGCTGGTGCCGTTCGCGCACCCGCACGCAATGCGGCTGGTGCGGGGGACAGGTGGCAGGCCGGGCTGACGCAGCGTTCGGGTGCGGCAGTTCTCCAGGATGTGATGCTGCGGTCGCCGCCGTGAACAACCGTGCCGGACTCCGAAGGACTGATTCGTTCCCAACGTTCGTCTGAGCAAGCGGACACGGCCGCTCTCAAGCCGGTCCCAATTCCTCCAGCAGCGCAGCGACGGCTTCACGCAGCCTGGGCAGCGAGGTCTGGACCGCATCCCAGACTTCATCCTGGTTGACGACCGCATAGCCATGGATCAGCAGATTGCGGAACGAGATAATGTCGCGGAAATCCGGAATGCGGCGCGCCAGAGCCGGATCACGCTTCGCGAGTTGGTTCAGCGCCTCACCGATGATCTCAAATTTTCGCTCGACGGCGGCGCGGACGATCTCATTCCCCGCGTATCCGCTGGAGTCGAGTGAACTGGTGAACCGGGCGATGGCATCGGCAGCGTCCCGGACGTCCCACAAAAAGCTTCGAGGGTCACGATCCATAGACGATCTCGCGCGCCCGATCGATGCTGGCCCGGATATATGGGTTGCGCACCGCACCGGGTTCCACCAGGTCGATGGGTCGGCCCAACAGATGCGACAAGGCGTTTTGCAGACCGAAATACCGGTGCAGGAACGGCAGGCCGTTGCCGGGGGCAAATTCTACCAGGAAATCGGCGTCACTGGTGTCCGGGCGAAAGTCCATGGCACGGGCGGCCGAGCCGAAAACCTCCAGCCGCTGCACGCCGAAGCGTTGGCAGATGTCCGCGATCGCCGCCCGGTGCTGTTCGATCGACGCGTGCATGGCCTGGTTCCCGCGAAGGATCGCTTCTACTCTACCATAAGCGCCCTGCGCGAAAAGCAACGCCGGCCCCGGGACGGCAGCGTGCCTGCGCGTATGCGATCCGCAGCCGCGTTTCGTGACGGCATATCCTTCCTCCGGTCGATAACCTCGAACATCGCAGTCGATGTGAACCTGAGAATGAAACGACAGGCCCCGATGTCGGATCGCCGTGCCGGCAGCCCGATCATGCGCCGCAACCTTTCCACCCTCGCGGCGCTCCTCGCTGGTTCGAGGCGCCGGCGGTAGATCGATGCGATGCGGCGGAGCAGTCGCGCCGGACGCTGCCTCGAACTGCGCTACTTCAGCACCCACTCACCGTTCCGCTTGATCTCCGCATACATCGCGTCCGGCGCGAGGTCGATGTCGCCCGGCCACGTGACGGCACCATGATCGACGAAAACCCGAGCGAAAGTCTCGGGGTCCTTCAATGCGGCAAAGACGCCAGTCAGATGGGTCGGCTCGAACCTGACCGTGCCCAGAGTGCCGTCCGCAAAGGTAACGGTGAGCGCAAGGGGTGCCCTCGGCTGTACGGCGATGACGTCCCAATGCATGGCAATCCACTCCAGCGGTGCGATCGGCCGGGGTGGCTGCTTCGCCCGGCACAACTCCCAATCGTCCATCAATTCTGCCCGATGCTGCGCGGCCCAGTCCAGCACAAGGAGGCGTGCCCGCGGAGGCAAGCGCCCCTCGACCACTTCGAGCGTCTCGATCCGGATCACCGCCTTGAACGCATTATACTCGGCATGGAAGTGTGGTGGCGCGTGGTCGTTGAAGAACATGCGGATGACGATGCCGAAGAATTGGCAGATTGCAGGCATCCGTGCGAGTCCACTGGCTGACGTGCCAGGCCAGCGAAGCAGAGTTGACGCGTGGTTAAGGTCCGCCCGCACCACCCCTATCCCTGCCGACCGCTGCACCCCATGTTTCGCCCAGCACCGAAGCGAAAGGACCCGCACCATGCCGGAACCCGCCAACCTGCTGCGGGGAGAAACCTCGCCCTATCTGCTCCAGCACGCCGACAACCCGGTGCACTGGCGGCCGTGGGGCGCGGCGGCGCTGCGTGAGGCGGCCGAGGCCGACAAGCCGATCATGCTGTCGATCGGCTATGCCGCGTGCCACTGGTGCCACGTCATGGCGCACGAATCCTTCGAAGATCCGCAGACCGCCGCGCTGATGAACAAGCTGTTCGTCAACATCAAGGTGGATCGCGAGGAACGGCCCGACATCGACCACCTGTACATGTCGGCACTGCACGCCCTGGGCGAGCAAGGCGGCTGGCCGTTGACGATGTTCCTGACGCCGGATGGGTCACCGTTCTGGGGCGGCACGTATTTTCCGCCGGCGCCGCGCTGGGGCCGGCCGTCGTTCCGCCAGGTGCTGAACGGCGTCGCTGCCGCCTATCGCGAGCGCGACAACATGGTGACGCAAAACTCCGGCGCGCTGCGGCGCTTCCTGCAGTCGCAGGCGCAAGCGCAGAGCGGCGACCTGCCCGGCCCGGCGCACCTGGATGCGGTCGCGGGGGCGTATCTGAAGATGAATGATGCGGAGCATGGTGGGCTGAAGGGCGCGCCGAAATTTCCCAATCCGCCGATCTTCCGGTTCCTGTGGCAGAACGCCTTCCGCACCGGCGATCCGGCCGGCCAGGACGCGCTGCATCTGATGCTGGAGCGGATGTCGCAAGGCGGCATCTACGACCATCTCGGCGGCGGATATTCCCGGTATTCGACGGACCACGTCTGGCTGGTGCCGCATTTCGAGAAGATGCTGTACGACAACGCGCAGTTGCTGGAACTGCTGGCGCTGGCGCACGCCCACCGGCCGTCGCCGTTATACGCGGCACGGGCCGCCGAGACGGTTGCGTGGATGACGCGCGACATGACGGCGGAGCGCGTCGATGGGCGCGCCGCGTTCGCTGCGTCGGAGGATGCCGACAGCGAGGGCGAGGAAGGCAAATTCTATGTCTGGACCGAGGCGGAAATCGACGCCCTGCTGGGCGACGACGCGGCGGCATTCAAGCGCG
>Ga0182030_10020572_pt1 | contig 12434 bp, 7 predicted proteins | sample 812S3MmetaG_FD_121299 | JGI IMG/M metagenome (GOLD analysis project Ga0182030, IMG submission 121299) | Permafrost microbial communities from Stordalen Mire, Sweden - 812S3M metaG (Illumina Assembly) | ecosystem: Environmental > Terrestrial > Soil > Wetlands > Permafrost | place: Sweden... | reverse complement strand
GCGCGAGGTGAAGTCCGCCTGGCTCCGCGCCCGCGCTCTTGAATCGATCCCCAGGGCGCAGCGTGCTACGACTTTATGGCCTGTCATGCACAACCACGCCGAACTTATCACTCTAGCCCAAGAGTACCTCTACGGGAACTACTCGCCTGCCCCGATCGCGATGGTGCGGGGCCGCGGTTGCGAGCTTTTTGACGCCGATGGCCGTCGCTGGCTCGACCTGTGTGCGGGGATTGCGGTCTGCAGCCTCGGACATGGGCACCCCGCGGTGGCACATGCAATCGCGGAACAAGCATCCCGCCTGATGCATGTGTCCAATTATTATTACAACGAACCCAATGTCCTTCTCGCTGCCGAGCTTTGTCGGCGAACCGGTTTTGCAAAGGCGTTCTTTTGCAATTCTGGCGCGGAGGCGAACGAGGCTCTCCTCAAGGTGGCGCGCCACTACTACTTCGGCCGTGGCGAAGTCGGCCGCGTTCGGGTGGTGGCGTTTGAAAACGCGTTTCACGGGCGGACGCTGGGCGCGCTGTCGCTCACTGGCACTCCGAAGTACCGCGAAGGCTTTGGGCCTCTCGGCCCCGTGACCCATGTGCCCTTTGGAAACGCCGACGCCGTGGAAGAGGCGATGGGCTCGGACGTATGCGCCATCGTCGTCGAGCCGGTTCAGGGAGAAGGCGGAGTGATCGCAGCGCCACCGGGGTTCCTGGCTCGCCTTCGGGCGATCGCGGATTCCCATGGATCCCTGTTCCTTGTCGATGAAGTCCAGACTGGAATCGGACGTCTCGGGCGTTTCCTCGGCAGCGACGGGACCGGTGCAAAGCCCGACGCGGTAGCCCTCGCGAAGGGGCTCGGAGGCGGGTTTCCGATCGGCGCCATGCTCACGAATGGGCGGCTGGTCGATGCGTTGCCACCGGGCACGCATGGAACTACCTTCGGTGGTAATCCTCTTGCGAGCGCCACTGCGCTGGCAGTCCTGCGGGCCATCGACGACGGAGGTCTGATAGCCGCGGTGGCGGCGAAGGGGGCCGCGCTCGCATCGATGTTGAGCAAGCTCGTTTCCGACTTGCCGGACGTGTGCGAGAGTGCGAGGGGCGAAGGTCTCCTCCAGGGGTTGGTTCTTCGCCGAGGTCTGAATGTGAGGACGCTGCTTCCTCGTTTCCTTGATGAGGGCGTCCTATTGTCGGCTGCTGGAGAGAGAGTGTTGAGGTTTACGCCTCCGCTTGTCGTGACCTTGGAAGAACTCGCGGAAGGCGTGCGTGCGGTTGAAAAGATACTGCGCCAAGTTAGATCTCGGGAGATCCCGAATTCGGCGAATATCTCGCCTGGTTCGCTTCGTGACGGAGTTTGAGAGAGTGGACCCGTGGCATTGCGGAGGATTCGCAAGTTGGGAGGTCGGGCGGAGCGCGCGAGACGCTAGCTGCGCGAGCTCGACCGCGGATCCATTGACAGGTGAGTCCACGGGGCAGAGCTAGGCCACCGGGATGTCATGGGTGCGCGATCCTTCTTCGGGACCGGTCAGTCCGGGCCCTTCCGAGCCGTCCTCGCCGACGGCGGAAGGGACGTGCCCGGGCTGCGGCAGTCCTGTGGACCCGCTCCGAGCCGGGCATGTTGCCGTTCTGAAGGGCCGATTTAGATACTTCTGCCGATTCGAGTGCAAGAAGACCTTCCTTCGGGCCCAGGACGACTTCGAGACGCAACCTCCTCCCGTCGTAGCCGTCGTAGCGGAGGACGATCGAGCGCCGACGCCCGCCGTGGGTCCCGAGGAATGGGTTGGCCATGAGTTCGTGCTACCGCTCGAAGACTCGCCACCGTCGTCGAATCGAGAGATGGCCGATACGACAGAACTGCAACCGCGAGGACCACAGATTCCACTCGGAGTGACGGCTACGCTCCCTCCGAACGCATTCCCGGTCGTCGTTCCGCGCGACGAGGCCAATTCCGGCTTGCGAGCCAATGTCATATTCGATGGGATCGGACTGGCAAGTGGAGTGCTCGGAGCGGCACTCGCCGCAGGCACTCGGGGCGCGCAAGTTGCGGGAATCGTATGTATCTGGATCGGCGTCATCTCGTGGGTCTTGCGTGTCGCGTTGGGTCGTCGAGATTGGGCAGACTGTCACCCTCTTGCGTCGACCGGGCCGCTGGTCGCGGCCGCCATTGCTGGGATTTGGGCCCATGCCAGTCGCGATCCTCGCGCCACCTCGATCGAGGTATGCGCCGGCCTTTCGTCGGTCACTGTCGTGACTGTCGATTGGGTCTTGTGGCGCGCGCGGAGGAAGCTCGAAACCGCTCGAGAGCGAATCATCCGTTCGCTCGATGTCCGAGCTCGAGTCATCAGTGGGGAACGGACTACGGAGATGCCGGCGGCCGACGTTCGTCCAGGCGAGACCATCGTCATCGAATCCGGAGAATGGATCGGCGTCGATGGCGTCGTGAGCGCTGGGGAGGCCATGATTGTGCCTTGGCTCGACGCGTCGGTGGAGAATGTGCGCAGGGAGGGTGATTCCGTGGTCGCGGGGGCACGCGTCGTCTCGAACCGCCTGCGCATCACCACATCCTGGTCGGGCGGAGAACGCGCGTGGCTCAGACTCATCTCGGCGAACCGCGAGCGTGTGGATGTCGCCTCGTGGACCCCTCGAATATTCCGCTTGATCTCAGAGCGAGGTGCCTCCGTGTCTGCCGTGCTGTGCGGGCTGTCGGCCCTCGCTTCCAACGCTTCGGCCGTTCAGGCCGTCGCCGTGGGAGCTGCAGGCGCGCTGGCATTCGGATGCACAGCGGCAGTGGGTTTCGCGAGTCTCGAGTATGCGCGAGGCCATCTGCAGGCCCTCTCGAGGGGAATTGCCTATAAGAACGCCGGTGCGTTCGAACGAGCCGCGTCGACGACGCTCGCGGTCCTCGGCGCAGAGAGTTGCCTTTTGCTCGGGGAGCCGGAGACTGTCGCCATTGAAACCCTTGGCGCACTGGAGGTCGAGCGCATCCTGTCGCTCGCGTCGGGGGCAGCCTCAGCTTCCGGTGATCCGACAGTGACCGCAGTATTGCGCTCCGCCCGCACTCGCGGTGTGTCACCGGAGGCGGTTCGAAACGCCACCGTGAGGACGGGACTTGGCGTTACAGCACTCACGGCCGCCGGTGAACGTCTGGTGATCGGGCGCAGAACACTCATGCTCGAGGAGAAGATCAGCGCGGCGGTTGTGGATGCCCGCGTGTCGGCTCTAGAGGCCGAAGGCCGAAGCGTAATGCTCGTCGCTCTTGGCGATCGACTCGTCGGCCTGATTGCTATTCAGGACGGGCTCCGTCCAGGTGTGCGCGCTGCTATCCAGATGCTGCTTGATGCGCAAATAGAGCCCGTTCTCTTGAGTGGCCAGGCGCGTCAGACGTGTGAAGCCATCGGACGCGCGCTGGACATCGAGCACGTGCGCCCGGAGATCCTCCCCGCCGACTTCGGGTCAGTGGTTCGCGCCCTCGGTGAGGGCGGAGGTGTCGTCGCGGTCGCAGGGCATCCCTTGAAGGATGACGCGGCGCTGGGCGCCGCAGATGTCGCCGTGGCTATGGGCGCCGCTGGACTATCGCCCGGCGAGTGGGCGGTGTCTCTCGCGGGTGACGACACTCGTGACGCTGCTCTGGCTCTCACGATTCCTCGGCTGTCGAGGGATCGTGCACGCCGGGCTGCCTCGCTCGCTGCGATCCCCGGCTTTGCGTCGTTGCTCGCCATCGTATTCGGAGTGGCTCCTATCGAACTGGCACCCATTGCCTTGATTATCGGTGCCGCGGTGGCTGCTGCTCATGCCCGCGAGACCAAAGCCTCGGCCCAATCATGGGACTGAAGAGATAGAAAGCACACGAAATCCAGCGCGCTCAAGAGCCGGCCCCAGCGCGCTCTCCGTCACGACGGCATCGTCTATGGTCACGGTCGCCGCACCGACGCCGACCTCCATGATTGCGACCCCCGGGACGCGCGAAAGTACTTGGCGAACGCTGCGGACACAGCCCTCGCAGGTCATTCCGCCGATGGCTAACGCGACGTTCTTGACGGCCATGTTCATCGCAATATAGCGCATCGCTCGACCCAACCCGTAGAAGTTGGCCTCCCTGCCCGCCGTCGTGCTACGGCCGATACGTGATGCCAAGCATCAGTTCTGACGGGCGGGACATCGATGCAGGGCAAGTGCCAAACCCGCGAGCCGAGTTCATTGCGTCGCTCGAACGCAGGACCGACGACGCGCGTGAGCTGACGATCGCGCTCGAACAGACCCCGAGTGTGCTCGCTCGAGATGAGCTTCGGCGACGACTTCACGCCCTGCGATCGGGCGCACGCATCCTGCGGCTCAACGCGATGGCCGTGTCGCTCGATGAAGCGCTTGGCGTTCTCGAGCGGTCCTCGCGTGGAGTTGATCTTCGAAGGGAAGACGTTGCGTTCGTCCGCCAGGTTCTCGATGACGTTCCCGCGCTCGCGTGGGGCGAATCGCAAATGCAGGGCGCGGCCTCGGAGACACCGGTTCCGCCAAAAGGGAGCGAGCCGGAGAGGGTTTCAGTGCTCGTCGTCGGTGACGAAGCGCTCGCGGAGGAACTCGTGGACGGCTCGTCCGATGGTTCTCGCGCCCGAGCAGGAGACTCCAGCGTTGCCCCTCCCTACCTTGCTGCGAGAGCGTTCCAGTCGAGGGTGTTCGAGTGCGAGCGGACGGACACAGTCGACAAAGCCCTTGACCTTGCCAGGGCCTATGCCCCTGACCTGCTGATCATCCATGCGGATTTGTCGGGCGCAACCGAGCTCGTAGAAGCGCTCGCAAATGACTCGTTGACGGAACCCATCCCGATCTTGGTGGTTGGCGCGTTCGCTCAGCCTGAAGCCTCGGCATCGTTCGTCGCTCTAGGTGTGGCCAAGACGCTCGCAAGACCATGGAGCCTAGGGGCGCTCAGGGCCGCGTGTAGCGACGTGCTCGATGTTCGCGAAGGACGAACGATGCGCGTAACCCTCGGCGAGCCGACGGTCGAACAACTGGCCGATCGGCTTAGCCGGGAACTCAGAGAAGCGCTCGTCGGTGGGATCGATCGACCAGCGCGTTCCTTCCGCGTTCCGCTCGGCGAAGGCACGGAGGTGATGGGAGCACTATGGGGAGCCATCTCCCGCGTGCAGGAAATTGTGACGCGCAGGACGGATGGCGCCGTTCAATACAAGGGTTCGGCGCCCGAGGGGACCATCGCGTTTGCCCCAAGGATTCACGTAGATGTAGCGGCGTCGGAGAGACTTGCGGTTCGAACGCGCGGAGCAGCCAGCGACGTGGCGCTCGAGGGGCGCCATGTCGTCGTGGCCGACGACGATCCCGGGGTCACGTGGTTCATCGCGGACCTGCTCAGAAACGCGGGGTGCGAGGTGCACGAGGCTCTCGACGGATCCGCCGCATTCGAGTTTGCGATTCGAATCCAGCCTGATCTCGTGGTGGCCGACATTCTGATGCCAGGCATGGATGGATTCGCACTCAGCCGCGCTCTCCATCGGGACATCGCTCTCCGCGACACACCGGTGATTCTGCTGTCGTGGAAGGAAGACCTCCTCCAGCGCGTGCGTGAGCTCGGGGCTCGTGCAGCTGCTTACATGCGCAAGGAAAGTGACTCGCGTTCCATCTTGGCTCGGGTTCGAGAGGTCCTGCGGCCTCGGGCGAGGGTCGAGGCCCGATTGAAGACCGGTGGAGAGGTGCGAGGCCGGCTCGACGAGTTGACCCCGCGATTGCTGCTTCAAATGGTGTGCACTCTGCGAGAGAACGCGCGAGTCTCCGTTCGGGATGCGAGCGATCTCTATGAAGTGGAGATACGCGACGGCGCGCCCCGAAAGATCACGAGAACCGACAGCGATGGCCACTTTGTTCGCGGTCAACGTGCGCTGGCCGCACTTGCGGGGATTGGTGCCGGGAGATTCACGGTCGTTTCAAGCCGCGAACCCGTTCGCGGTGAGCTGTCCGGCACCCTGTTCGAACAGTTGGCGACTCCCATCGCCTACGCGCGTGGCGCTCTCTTGGCGTCCACGGGGGCGAGCACGATTGACGTAGAACGCATCGGGCTCGACCCCGAAATAGCCACCCATTATCTTCGCGTCACGCCGGAGCCAGCCAAGAGCCTCATCGTACGTCTTTCCGCGGGGGAATCTCCACGGCAGATGATTCTCCGCGGCCAAATCGCACCGAGCCTGCTCGATGACGTTTTGGCGGAGCTCGCGGCGCGTGGGGCCATTGCGTTCGTCCAGGGACTCGGCGGAGAGGACCGGCTCGGCCCAGCCGTCGAAGCTGCGCACGCGACCCTGCGAGGTTCGCTCGCCGGCACCGGGGAGGATTCGACGACAGGGGCACCTCGCCCGGAGGAAGCGAGCGTTGCCGTGGTGAGTCCGATCGCCGTGCCCTTGCGGGCGGAACCTGTCGATTCAATCGGCGAATCGCAGGGTGCTGGCCCATCGGCTCCGCCGCCGTCTCCCGATGTCAGCACGGCCCCGTCCTCGCTGGAGGATGCCGTTGTGCGCCAAATCAGTGAGCGGTCGCCTGCGCCGGCCGTCGTGACTGCGCGACCACCGATTGTCGAGCCGAGCGCCCTCCGACGTCGATCTTCGACTCCTCCGTCCCGATCCTATCTGACTCAGAAAGTCGTTGAACGCGAGCAGCAGGCCTCGAACGAGATGAACGAAGTCGAGGTGGAGATCGACGTTCAGATTCCCGCCAATCCGGTGTCTCTTTCTGATTCGATGTCGACTCCGCCACTGCAATCACACAGGCGCACCGCGATCGTGCTCGGGGTCCTGCTGATCTGTGCGGCCGCTGCAGCCGTGGCATGGATGTTTGGAACGGGCATATATCGACCGTGAGTCGTCTGGTCGAGCGGCTGTGGGTCGCAATTGCGATCACCTTGGAGCTGTCGTGCAAACGTTCAGCGACCTCGGACGCCCATGACACGCCCAAGACTCAAGATGCGCGCCCAGCCGTGGCCGCTCCCGCACCGAAAACCGTGCTCGACATCGTGCGCGACATAGACCGCTGCGCGATTGGGCATTCGGGGGTTCTGCTCGATTTTGGTGAACCTTCATTGCGCCCCGCTCTCTCTACGGATGGCTTGCAGCGTGCGCGTCCAAGCCGAGATCCGTTCACCAAGCGGCTCGTGGAGGCCACGTCGGCGGAGGGGTCCTCTGGCCGAGGTTCTCGATCTCCTATCGCAGGCGCTCCGTCGCCGGATGATTGGGTTGAGCACGACGGAGCTACCTGGTTTCAAGTACGCAGTCGGACGGTGTCGACGAGCTTCTACTGGCCGGCTGTCGCGAGCGCGTCGTCGGATGTTGGGGGGGTCTATGTCGAGGCCCGTCTTCGGGGCATCGCCGCCCGCAGCGCCGTGGTGGCGGTCGATGGCAAGTCGGCGGGAAGCTTCTCGCTCAGGAAGGCAGCAGATCGAATCGTCATTGCTCGGGCAGCGGTGCCGCTTTCGCTGACCACGGGCGGGCACGAACTCACCCTCAGATTCCTGGGCACCTCCCGGACGAATGAACCCCTTGCCGAGATTGACTGGGTTCACGTGGGGACCGGACAGCCCGTCGACGGCTACTCCGCGCCGACGATCTCCGATACCGTTCACGAGGTAAGCCTCGGGGGGGCGTCGATCCGATCGCTGTCGCTTCGCGCACCTGGGTTCGTGCGGTGTTCGACGTTCATTCCCGCCAATGCCACGCTCGAGGTGTCCCTTGGGACATCGGGCGCCGGGGACGCCGAAGTGGAAGCGCGCCTGGTTCGCGATCGCAGAGCCGATATCGTTCTCGGCGCCGCCCACGTAGATGGCGGCGGACAATGGCTTCCGTGGTCCGTTCCGATCGCGGGGCTTGAAAGTTCGGGGGCGCTTGCGGCAATCGAGCTTTCGGTGCGTCGCGCTTCGAACGGGACGCGAGCCGTTTTCGGTGCGCCACGCATCGTCGTACCTGGGGATGGCGATTCGCGGACCTCGTCGCCCGCCCGCAGTGCGGTCATCGTGGTCATGGGAAGCACGGCCGCCCGATCGCTCGCCCCGTGGGGCGGACCTCACGCTGTGCCCGAGCTCTCGCGCGTGGCGGCCACCGGCACGACCTTCATGGCGCATAGGGCGTCGAGCTCTCTCGTGAGCGCTGTCGTAGGCTCGATGCTGACAGGGCTTTCTCCTTCGAGCGAAGCTCTTCTCGACCCGTTCGCTCGCTTGCCGAGCGGTCCGACGACAGTCGAGGACGCGTGCCGTGAGGCCGGTATCGCGACGGCCATGTTTACCGCCAATCCGACCACCAGCGGAGTCTACGGATTCAGTCGAGGTTGGGACGATTTCGTTGAGCACAGTCCGCTCGAGAGCGTGCCGGCAACCCGCGTATTCGATGATGCGGCGGCATGGATAGAGACCCACAAAGGGAATCGGTTTCTGGTTGTGGTGCACGCGCGCGGTGGACATCCCCCGTGGGATGTCACTCCCGACGAGCTCAAGGCGATGCCCCCACTGGGGTACTTCGGAGCGATCGAACCGGGACGGGCGGCGGAAGCGCTGCGCAAAGCACGTAAGCATTCCGAGAGGCTCAAGGACGACGATCGGACGCGAGCGTGGGCACTCTACGATCGGGCCGTAGACGATCACGATGAGGCGCTCGGGCGCCTGCTCGCGACCCTACAGAGCGTCGACGACTCCACAGCCGTGGTGATCACGGGAGACGTCGCGACATCGGAAGCGCTCCCTGTCCCGTTTCTCGATACCGACGGGCTCGAGGAGGCGGTTTTGGCCGCACCGCTCGTCGTCCGTTGGCCGCGATCGCCCGGGCTTTCGGGACGTCGCGTGGAGATCGCCACCAGTTCCGTGGATGTATCGCGCACGATCCTAGGAGCGCTCGGCCTGGCGTCGCCGCCTGGCTTCGGGGGAGCTGATCTCAGGGCGGTGGTGGGTTACGGAGGAATGCAGCGCTCGGTGCTGGCCGCGCGCGAAGAGCGAGAATCGATCCGTTGGGGGCCGTTCGTCGCGCTCGGGGTGCACCATCGAGAAGCTCGCATGTGCGACCTGTCACTCAATCCGGCGTGTACGGTCGATGTGCGCGCTACGGCACCGCTCGCGCTCGAGGCCCTTCGGAGAGCGCTCATGGACGCCCACGCAAAGGCTCGCACGATGCCCGTCGAGAGAGAGCCGGCCCCATTGGATGCGAAGACATCCGCTGCGCTCGTGCGCTGGGGTTGGTCGCGTTCAGCGAACGACGTGGACGAGTAGCCGATTCGATCGACTGCCCTTGCGGCTACGCGACCATCCCGGAGCGACAGCTGCGCGCATCGAAAGCGCCGTGGGTCTGATCTCGTAGCGCACCAAAACCATGGCGCCACCGATTGAGATCTCCGGACAGTCCGTCCGTGAGCTTGACGCCGAACCCGGGGGGCACGGACGCATTGTCGCGGGGGCCGAATGGCTGCCTCCATGCGACCGTTCCGGTGAGTCGAACGCGTCGTTCGGATCGGGGGGCCCACATCTCGAGCCAGACCTCCTCGCCCGATTCCGGTGGTGCGAGCGTTCGAACAAAGAGCCCTTCCGCGCTGACGTTGTAAGAAAACCCGATGTCGTCCGACTCTCGGCCCGCGATTCGGAACGAGACCGTCGTGCCGTACGGCACTCGCGGGCCGTCTCGATGGTCGACCGCACGCTGTGAAACAAGCTCATTGGTGAGATAGACAACATTGCCAGCGGGCGAAAAGTTGTCGGTGATGGCGACGGAGCCTAGCGCGCCCACCGATTCATTGATGCGAGCCATCCTCTTCGGCGGCGCGACGATGATCCACACTGTCTTGGATCCACGACTTCTAGCCTCTACGAGCGCCGATTCCGCTCCAGATGGTGGAAGATCGTCATTTGCCACGACCACTCTTACGCGTTCCCTTGAGCATTCCTCCGCGATGGCTGCCGCTGCCGAACCGAAGCGCACACAATAGTTGTCCCGGTTGAATGCGCGGCCCATGACGCTTCGCCAGTTGGGGTCGGCGCCGGCTACGACAACACATTCTGTGCGTGTCGCACGCGGTTCGGAGACTTGATGCAGGAGTGGAGAGAGATGTCGCAAGCGGTGTGACAACGAAGCGCTGCCCTCAAGGTCGATGAGGTCGTCACCACCCCACGAGAAGAGCTCCGAGAAAGCCAGATCATCCCGCCGGATGGCGACTCCAAACACGGGCACTCCAGCGAATTGGGTCTGAGTGCGAAGGTGGGTGCATGCGGTCGATGCGCCGTCGGCGTCCATTCGAATGATAAACGCAGAGGGCTGCGCGTTGACGAGCGCCCCGTGCATGTCGTCACAGCGGGGGACGAACACAGCGGACAGACCCAGAGAAGCGGTGATTCGTTGGATTCGTCGGGTCGTGTCGTCTTGGGTCGCGCCTAGAATGACAAGCGAGCGATCTGGCTGGGCCACGGTGGGACCTCCTCGAACTACGGGAAACTCGCTTGGCGCGATGTGACGTCGGACTGATCGTCAGTGGAGATGAACGGTAGCGGTCGAGTCGCCTTTAGAGCAGCAGCCGATTGAATCGTGCCAAACCAACCGAGCGACTGGAATGACCGATGGGAGAAAGGTGGTACACGCAGACGAGAAGAAAAGGAGGAGGTATTCGGATGAAACGTGCCGCTCTCCGGCCTCCCTGTCGGTCTTCTGGTGACCTTCAACGTCGGAGCGCTGAAGAACGGTCTCCGCCGTCTCCGGCTGCCGGATCCCCAGCCACCCGCCTTCTCTCCTCCTCTCCCTGTGAACCTCTCTTCCGTCCCCTAGCGAGGCCGTTCCACCCCCCCGAAAGCCGGAAGAGCCAACCCGGAGACTCGTGCGGCCGGGTTGACGACCACCCAGCGCAACAAGGACTCGACTGCTTGCTATTCAGTCTCCGCGCGCGGAGGTATTGACGCTCGAGCGATGAGCCCCAGCGCTTGCCCGCCGAGATCCATATATTGAACCGGCGCCTCCACCGGGGCCAGGCTTCGTCTGGACACCGTCCCATGGTCTTCGTCGCGCATCAATCGAACCGCGGCGTTGACGACTTCGTCCACCTCGATGAGCTGCATACAGACGTTGTTTCCGTCGCATGGTGGAGCGTCCGTCTCGTACAGGCACGGGCTGCAGACGACTGCCTTGTACCGAATATCGACCTTCCGTCCTCGCACTCCATAGTGCTCGGGACTCCCCGGTCCAAACAAACACACTGTGGGGCAGCTCATCGCAATGGCGATGTGCATCGGTCCGGTGTCGTTGGTGATGACGCAGCTCGCCTGGTGGATGAGGGCAAACACAGAACCGAGCGACAGTTTTCCTGAGCTGTCGATGCATTGGTGTTGCCCCACGGGAGACAGCGCCTCGTGAATTCTTCGAACGTAGTGCGCCTCCCCGGGAGATCCGATGAGGACGACCCGATGTCCCATGGCAGCGAGTTCCTCGATCGTCGCCACGAACCTATCGGCAGGCCACCTCCTCTCCAGAAGAAGTTCCGATGCGTTCGGATTGACGACTACGTACGGCTCCCCCTCGCCCAGTCCGAGCGCTGCCAAGTCGTCACGCATGCGCGAAATGTCTTCCGGCGTCACTCGGATAGGACCAAACTCCAGCGGCAACGTGGGACTTCGTTTGGTCGCTGCGGTGTAGAGCTGAAGATACAATCGCGATACCGGCATCTGGACATTGAAAAACACGAGATGCGTGTAGTTGCCTTTCTTGAACCGAGCCGAGTGGCGATAGAACCCATATCGATTCCTCGCAAGACTCATCAACGCCAGAATCGACGCTCCCGCAGAATACAGCTCGAGATCGAAGTAGAGATCGACACCTGTCGTCGCGAACCTCGCACATGTCGTGGCGATGTCGAAAGATAGTGTGTCGAGGCCATGGTCTCGGAGATACAGCCCCTCGTCGATGCATTCGAGGCGTTCGACGAGCCCCCGGTTTGCAATACTCGTAAGAAATAGGATCTTCGCGTTGGGGAAGGCACGCCGGATGGAGGTCAGAAAGGGCGTCGCCTGAATGATGCTTCCCATTCCGACCAACTTCGCTACGACGATGGTCTTCACCCGATCGGGGTCGACGTGATGATTCCGGCGGAGAGCCTTCCCGAGCGCCCACGCTGCACCTACAAACCCCCAGGCGATGGGCCGGGCGAGGAGACGATCGATGACAATCAGTCTTCGAGTGTTCATACGAGCACCCTTCGGTTGGGATGGTTTCGGAGCTCCGTCCCGCGATTGGCTTCACGAGATCCCGTCGTTCCGCCCTGACGATCGTCCGGACTGCGTCGCACGATCTTGGCCATGTGTCTCCCGAGATTGCAGCTGCGTGAAAGCGCCTACTATCTCCGTCTATACGGCCAGGCGGTAACCCAAAGAAGATTTCGAGTCGAAATGGATGGCGCGGTCGGAAGCGGTGGGCGCTCGTTTGAGTGCTACGGCGTCGCCTT
>Ga0182030_10020571_pt1 | contig 12436 bp, 9 predicted proteins | sample 812S3MmetaG_FD_121299 | JGI IMG/M metagenome (GOLD analysis project Ga0182030, IMG submission 121299) | Permafrost microbial communities from Stordalen Mire, Sweden - 812S3M metaG (Illumina Assembly) | ecosystem: Environmental > Terrestrial > Soil > Wetlands > Permafrost | place: Sweden... | reverse complement strand
TGCCGAGGCCATCGTCCAGACAGCCGCCGCAGCCACGCCGCTCCACTGCACTTTGGAGCAGCTCATCGCCCTTACCCGCCGCATTACACTGGCCATTGCCGGAGATACGGGCCCGCTCCACCTAGCCTGTGCCCTGGGCCGGCCGGTCGTTGGAATTTATGGCCCCACAGACCCCAGCCGCAACGGCCCATTTGGGACTAGATTTAAAGTGCTGCGCAGCCCGAACAGCCGCCGCGACCATACCCGCCACGCAGAGCCGGAGGCCGGATTACTGACCATCTCGCCGGAAGACGTGCTGGCGGCTGCCGATGAGTTACTCGCGCCGGAGAACGTCAGATGACCCAAACCTCCAACCCGCAACCGAAGCTCGACTGGGTAGCCCGCTGGCAGCGCGTAGCCCGCCGCATCCGTGTCCCGCTGGGCTTCCTCGCCGCCGGCCTCTACTTGTTTGAACTCTGGCGGCGCGCTCCTCAGCCGGCCGCTATTGCCTGGAGCCTGGCGTTGGTGCTCCCCGGACTCTGGCTTCGCGGCTACGCTGCCGGGTACGTGAAAAAGAACCGTGAGCTTACCATGTCCGGCCCTTACGCCCATACCCGCAACCCGCTTTACCTGGGATCGATGCTGATTGCCGCCGGGTTTGCCGTGGCTCTGCTCAGTTGGCTGGTGGCGCTGGTGCTGGCGGTCGGTTTTGCAGTTATTTACATTCCCGTGATCGCATCGGAGGAACGCTTCCTGCGTGCCACTTTCCCCGCCTTTGACGCCTATTGCAGCAGGGTTCCGCGGCTGATTCCCCGCTTGACACCAGCCCGCCTTTCCGATTCCCAAACCGGCACAGGCTCCTTCTCCTTCTCGCTCTATCTCAAGCATCGCGAGTACAATGCAGGTATAGGGGCTGCTTTGCTTTACTTCAGCCTGCTGTTCCTGCGGCAGGCCTTCAGTATGCTCGTGCATGGACTGCGGTGAGCGATTACCGCGCAATATGAGTCAAACTATTTGTCGATCGATTTCTCAAGGAGTGCCCCGCTGAAGGTAACCACCCGCCCGACCCTAGCAGTTTTTCTTTGTTTTCTTGTCATAGCCGCCGGGTCCGCCGCCCAGCAGGCGGGGTCTCTTGCGCCGCCGCGGCCAGGTTTCAGCTTCCCGCAGAAGCAGACACTCAGCTATACCGTGGACTGGCGTGTCTTTCCCGCCGGGACAGCCGTGCTGCACTTTGAGGCAACCGGCAATAGCGAGCGCCTCATCGCCAATGCGGACACCATCGGCGCCATCAACCTGCTCTTCCACGTCGGCGACCGCTTCCAATCCACATTCGACCGCGACAAAGGCTGTACGCAGGAGTTCGACAAGCAGACGGTGGAAGGCCGCCGCCAGATCAACTCCACCCTCAAATTGGACTACAGCCAGGGGAAATCCATCCTGGACGAGAAAAACATGGTTACCGGCCAAACCAAGCATGTGGAGACTCCCATCCCCGGCTGCCTGACCGACCTGCTCACCGGCGTCTACTACGCCTCGTCGCAGCCGATGGAAGTGGGAAAGTCCTTCGTGATCCCCGTTGTAGATGCCCTGCACACCGTCCCGGTAACTATGAAGGTGGAGGGCCGCGAGGAGATCAAGACCACGCTGGGAACCTTCAAAACCCTGCGCGTACAGCCCACTGCGGACGCAGGCGTCGTGAAGAATCGCGGCAATATCTGGATCTGGTACACCGACGACGATCGTCACCTCCCCGTCCAGATGCGCGCGCGGCTATTCTGGGGCACCATCACCTTCCGCCTGACTGGCAACGAGAACAAGTAGAGCAGGCACTGTTCTGCTAAAGTTCTCACCTATGGAAACTCCCAGCGTTCGACTCTCCTGCAAACTTTCCGTTCTCTCATTAGCCGTCCACCGGCTTTGTCGACCCATGATCGATGACACTGTTCCGTGCCCCGCCCTTGCGCCTTTTTTCTGGCGCAAGGGCGGGAAAGCACAGCCCTCAACACGACCGTTTGTTTGGTTCAACTTGCATTTTTGTTTCTTTCTTACCCTTAGTTTTTCTGCCGCTCCGTGCCTTCTTCTCGGACAAGCCCCGGCGACGCCTCCGCCAGCCTGGGCTCAGCCGGGATCGGCAACCCATACCCAGGTCGCCCCTCCAGCGGATTTTCATCGTCCCAGCAAGAACTTCGAAGCCCCCATCGGCATCTTCGACGGCCAGTCCGACATTGGCAGCGCCGTTGTCCCCGGCAGCGCCAGTTTCGACCCCTCCACCGGCCAATACACCATCAACTCCGCCGGCTATAACGTCTGGTATATGCGCGACGAGTTCCGTTACCTCTGGAAGAAGATGTCCGGCGATGTGTCGCTCGCGGCCGACATCGCCTTCCCCGATCCCAACGGCTACGGCGACCGAAAGGCCGTCCTCATCATTCGCCAGAACCTTGAAGACGATTCCAAGGAAGCCATCGTCGCCCTTCACGGCGCCGGCATGATCCACCTCGCGCAACGTCCCGAGAAGGGCATCCGTGTAAAGGATATGGAATTCCGCATCGGCGGTCGCGGCCGTCCCGGCGGCGAGAGTCCCGACAGCCTTGTGACAGTCACAGCGCGCCGCATCGGCATCGAAAAGCACGGCGACTCCTTCGCTCTGTTCGTCAGCCTCGAAGGCGAGCCCATGCACCAGTTCGGCCCGCCCATTCAGTTGTACATTGACGGCCCCTTCTACGTAGGCATCGGCTTCTGTTCGCACCTTCCCGACAAGTCAGATACCGCCATTCTCTCCAACGTCGTCCTCGAGAACTCCGCAGGCAAAGTCCAGTAGGCTTCTGGCTTCGTGAACCACTACGAATCTGGGTGCCCCATCCTTTCCGCGTCTTCTTGCGGAAAGGGTGGGAGACCACGAACCTCGACCCGCCTATCTTGGTTCCGCCACTCCAAGGTCCGCACCTTGCCGCCGAACCCCCTGAAGTGTTTGACTGGTTGCCGACGAGGTATCCAATCCATGCCCTACATCCTTGCACTCGACCAGGGAACCACCAGCTCTCGCGCCATTCTTTTTGACGAAGCAGGCACCATCGCAGCGGTCGCGCAGCACGAGTTCGAGCAGTTCTATCCGCAGCCCGGATGGGTCGAGCACGACCCCATGGAAATCCTCACCAGCCAGTTGAGCTGCGCTGTTGAAGCCCTGGGAAAGGCTGGCGCACGCCCCCGCGACGTGGCCGCCATCGGCATCACCAACCAGCGCGAGACGGTCATTATCTGGGATAGAGCCACCGGGAAGCCTATTCACCCGGCCATCGTCTGGCAGGATCGCCGCACCGCCGCCCAATGCGCAGCTCTCGAAGAGAGCGGCGTGGGAGAAGATGTCTCCAACCGCACGGGACTGGTTCTAGATCCGTACTTTTCCGCTACCAAAGTTGCGTGGATCCTCGACAACGTTCCCGGCGCACGCTCACGCGCCGACCAGGGCGAGTTGGCATTCGGCACAGTCGATAGCTGGCTCATCTGGCACCTGACCAGCGGCCATCGCCACGTGACCGACGTGACGAATGCCTCGCGGACCCTGCTCTTCAACATAGTCAAAGGCGAGTGGGACCCCGAGCTGCTCCGCATCTTCAAAATCCCAGCAAGCCTGCTGCCGGAAGTGGTCTGGTCAAGCCAGAATGTGGGCGAAGTTACCACGACTCTCGGCCTTGGCGGCATCGTTATCGCGGGCATCGCCGGCGACCAGCAAGCCGCGCTGTTCGGCCAACTTTGCTGGGGCCCCGGCGAAGCCAAAAACACGTACGGTACGGGCTGTTTCCTGCTGCAAAACATTGGCACCGAGTTCGTTCGCTCCAAAAACCGTCTCATCACCACCCTCGCCGCCAGCGCCCAGCATCGCCTGGAATACGCATTCGAAGGCAGCATCTTCATTGGCGGCGCAGTCGTCCAGTGGCTCCGCGACAACCTCAAGCTCATCGGGGCCTCTGCAGATGTCGAAGCTCTTGCTGCCAGCGTTCCAGACTCCGGAGGGCTCGTCTTTGTCCCTGCCTTTGTCGGTCTAGGCGCGCCCCACTGGGACCCACACGCCGTCGGTATAATCATCGGCCTTCGCCGCGAAACCCAGCCCGGCCACATCGCCCGCGCCGCTCTTGAGAGCATCGCCTTTCAGGTCGCCGACGTCCTTGAAGCCGTCCAGGCCGAGACCACGCCGCTAGCGGCTCTTCGCGTCGACGGCGGAGCAGCCGTCAACAACCTGCTCATGCAGTTCCAGGCCGACATCCTCGGCGTTCCCGTCGTACGGCCGCAAGTGACGGAGACTACAGCTCTCGGCGCAGCCTATCTGGCAGGATTGGCGACAGGCTTCTGGGCGAATCCGCAGGAAGTCCAGGCCAAGCGGCAGAGCGATGCCCGCTTTGAACCCAAAATGTGTGCCGCAGAGCGAGCGGAACGGCGCTCGCGTTGGAACCGCGCCGTCGGCAGGGCAAAAGGCTGGAATGAGTAAGGAACCGGGCTTTAACGGGGAGCTGAAAGCTGAAAGCTGGCAGCTTGAACACAGGAGCGAGTCATGCGCAGGGAAGAAATGATCATCAAGGTCCGGGACCGCGCCGAGCCTTGGGACATCGTCATCATCGGCGGCGGTGCAACCGGCATGGGCGTGGCTGTCGACGCCGCCGCCCGCGGCTTCAGCGTAGTTCTTCTTGAAGCCCACGACTTCGGCAAAGGCACCAGCAGCCGAAGCACCAAGCTAGTCCATGGCGGCGTCCGCTATCTGGAACAGGGCAATATTCCCCTCGTCATGTCGGCTCTCAAAGAGCGCGGCCTGATGCGCCGGAACGCGCCTCACCTGGTCCACGATCTCGCCTTTGTCGTGCCCAACTATTCCTGGTGGGAAGCGCCCTTCTACGGCATCGGCCTCAAGCTCTACGATATGCTTGCCGGGAAGTACGGCTTCGGCGCGTCAAAGCTGCTTTCCAAAGAGGAAACCCTAGAGCGCCTGCCCGCCCTCGAACCCGATGAACTCCGTGGCGGTGTGGTCTATTACGACGGCCAGTTCGACGACGCCCGCCTGCTCATCCATCTCGCCATGACCGCGGCAGATCACGGCGCCGTATTGCTCAACTACTGCCCGGTCACCAGCCTTCTCCGCGATGCCGACGGCTACGTGAACGGCGTGACCGCGCGCGATGAAGAAGCCGGCGAGGAGCTTGCTCTCTCAGCGCGCATCGTCATCAACGCCACCGGCGTCTTCACCGATTCCATCCGTCACATGGCTGAACCAGCCGCCGAACCGCTGATGGTCACCAGCCAGGGCATTCACTTGGTCTTCGAGCGTTCCTTCCTCAAGGGTGACACCGCGCTCATGGTCCCCAAGACCAGCGACGGCCGCGTCCTTTTCGTAATTCCATGGCATGGACACGCCGTTGCCGGCACCACCGACACCCCAGTGGATGCGCCCACTCTGGAACCCCGCCCGTATGAAGAGGAAATCGAATTCATTCTGGATACCGCGGCGCGCTTCTTCGTCCGCCCGCCCACCCGTGCCGACGTGCTCGCCGTCTACGTGGGCCTCCGCCCGCTGGTCAAGGGAGACGGCAAAACCTCCGCCCTCTCGCGCGATCACATCATCCACGTCGACACGTCAGGCCTGCTCACCATCACGGGAGGAAAGTGGACGACCTATCGCCACATGGCCGAGGACTGCGTCAACCACGCCATCACGCTGGGCAAACTCCCCGATGTCGACTGCCCAACAAAGAATCTCCACATCCACGGCTTTATGGAAGATTCGGCCTCACTCGGCGGCCTTGAAGTTTACGGCTCCGATGCCGAAAAGATCCGCGCGATCGCCGCAAGCTCGCCCGCCCTGGCCGCCCAACTTCATCCCGCACTGCCTTATATCGCCGCGGAAGTAGTTTGGGCAGCCCGCGAAGAGATGGCCCGCACCGTTGAAGACGTTCTCGCCCGCCATACTCGCGCACTGTTCCTGAACGCCATCGCCGCCATTGCGATGGCCGAGCCTGTGGCCAGACTACTAGCTGCCGAGCTAGGCCGCGATGAAGCCTGGATTTCAACGCAGGTAAAGGATTTCACCGAACTGGCGCAGCAGTATCGAGTGTTCTAAGGAACAATCCGCGGGCAACGACGGTGCAATCATCTCGCCAATCGCGCCGGTCGCATTCCGCCCCTTCTCAATTCATCTCAGGCAAGCGCGTCGATCACTGCCGTGAGGTTGGTGTCCGCGGACTCGATGCTCGATCCGGTTGCAACAGCTTCGGGCACAGTCATCACAGAAGCGGTGTACGTTCCATCCGACTCTTCAACGCTTCCTGCGTAGGACTTCCCGTCTAATGTGGATGAATAGTATCCAGCAAGCGTGTCTGCCGCTAAACTTCTCGCAGAACTCTGAACCGGTGCCACGGAAGAACCAGAATTCGCGTGCACAGTTGATTTGCCTGGAGTTGCGGACGCTGTTTGCTGAGTAGCCTGGGCTGAGGCGGAAGTTCTGGTGGCCGCGGAACGAATGTCGGAATCCGCGAAATTCGCCTGCGGCGCTGTTGTGGAGTGAGATGGGGTTGCAGGTTGTGACTGGGGAGAAGTCTGGGCCAATCCCGCAGTCGACGTTGCGAAGTTTGAGATGCTGGAGATCTGCATATTGCTCCTCCGGTTCCAAAATGAGCTTGCCTCTATCGATCATCGGCAGTGATCTTCCGTTCTTGAGTTATTTCTTCCAATTTTTTCGGAAGGGCAGGTCCATCTTTGAGAATTACCACCCACGGTTACAGGTGCTGTAAATTCAGGACAATCAATAAGGTTCCAGTTGCAGTGCTGGAGAATGAGGTATAAAGGCAAAGGACGGAGCAGGAATCGATCCTGCGGAGGGCAAAATGGCAGCTAAATGTACCCACATTGCGGAACACCTGAAAAAGGTCAAGCCGCACACCAAGGGTTGCGAGGAGTGTATGCAGATGGGCGACACGTGGGTCCACCTCCGCATGTGCCTGGAGTGCGGCCACGTCGGCTGTTGCGACTCATCGAAGAACCGTCATGCGCGCGGACATTTCCACTCGACGCAGCACCCGCTTATCCAATCCGCCGAAAAAGGCGAAGACTGGCGCTGGTGCTATATCGACGATATCTACCTCTAGCGTCGAAATGCACCGCGCCCCCGCAATCCTGAAGGGCAACGGTTTCAGTGAAGGGTACGGGCTTCAGCCCGTACATAAAATCAGCCGAGATCATGGGCTTTAGCCCCCGAGGGAATGCCTTGGGTTCTAAGCCAGCTCAACCTCAATCTTCTTTGCGTCCGCGTCCAGCTTCACGATTTTGAAGCTGCGAATCTGCCCTTCGCTCAACGGCTCTGCCTTGGCTGCAACCGCCGGCGCATTGCCCTTCCACCGCGCGCTCAGCAACGACGACAGCGACGACAGGTCTGCCTTGCCCTCGGTCTTTTTCTCGGCTGCCGGAGCCGCTGCTGCAGTCGCCTTCACGCGGCACTGCGCCCGAATCCCCTCGCCAAGTTCGACTACGGCCGAACCGGCGCCCAGCTCCATCACCCGCCCTGAAACCCCATCCCCAGCCTTATGCTCGGCAATGTATTCGTCAATGCTGGTCGGCACCAATTGCTTCATGCTCAGCTTGATCTGCCGCTTTTCCGTGTCGATCGCCAGCACCAGCGCCTTCACCACCTGCCCGGCGCGCAACACATCGCTGGGATGATTGATGCGGCGATCGGCTACGATTTCGCTCACGTGAACCAGACCTTCAATTCCATCGGCCAGTAGCACAAAGGCGCCGAAGTTCATGATCTTGGTCACTGGCCCTTCAATCTGCGAGCCCTCGGGGAACTTCTGCCGCACATCGGTCCATGGATCGGCCATGGCATGCTTCAGCCCCAGCGATATCCGCCGCTCCTCCGGCTTGATGCCCAGAATCACCGCATCCACACGGTCGCCCTGCTTTACCACATCGCTGGGGTGGCGCACCTTCTTGCCCCACGACATCTCCGAAATATGAATCAGCCCCTCAACCCCCGGCTCAATCTCCACAAAGGCGCCGAAGTCCTGCAGCCGCGTCACCGTTCCCGTCACGCGCTGCCCAGCTTGAAAGCGGTCCGGCACAGTGGCCCATGGCTCCGCCTGCAGTTGCTTCAGGCCAAGCGAGATTTTCTTGGTCTCCGGATCGATCTTGAGAATGCGTACCTGCACCTCCTGCCCCACCGACACCACGTCTTCGGCCTTCGCCACGCGCGAATGCGCCATGTCGCTGATGTGCAGTAATCCATCGATCCCGCCCAGGTCGACAAACGCTCCATACGGCACCAGGCTGCGAATCGTCCCGGTCACCGTATCGCCTTCCTTCAGCGCGGCCCGGCGGCCCTCAATCTCTCCGCGCGCCTGTTCTTCCAGCACTACGCGCCGATCCACCACCACGTCTTCGTCCTGCACGTCGAGCTTGGTGATGCGGCAGGTGATTTCCGTGCCTACAAGCTTTTCGAGCTCAGCCGCGTCCTTGGTGCCGCTGCGACTTGCCGGCATGAAGGCGCGCACACCCACATCCACGCGCAGGCCGCCCTTCACAACCTCGGTTACCGTGCCAACCACGGCCGTCTTCTCAGCGAAAGCCGCTTCCAGCGCGGACCAGTCGCGAGGCTGCGCCACCTTGAACCGCGACAATTCGTAGTAGTGCTCTTCGTTCCGCCCCGTCACGGAAACAGGGAAGCTATCGCCCACCTTTACCCCTTCGGCGTTGTTGTTGAACGCCGAGCGCGGCAAAACCCCTTCGGTCTTGTAGCCAATATCCAGAAAAACCTGGTCGGCAGAGAGAGATATGACCGTCCCCTGCAACTGCTTCTGCCCCGGCGCAGCCTTGTGCGAGTGGCTCTTCTCAAACTGGGAAAGCAACGCCCCAAAATCCTCTTCAGGCTCCTCGGGGACAGGCTCTGGAACCGGCGCAGGTGTGGGTTTGGCGGTGGCAGCAGGCTTGGGCGCGGGTGAGGCGACAGGTTCAACCCCGGAAGGCGCAGCAATTGGCTCAGCCGCAGCGATAGCCGCAGGCGCAGTTTCTGCTGCAGGCTCGGCGACCAGTTCAGGCGTGTTTTCGATGGTGGGCAGGGACTCTTCGTGGATGTCGTTTGTCATATCGGTTTACCCATCCATTCTCCCACGCCCGGCCCAGCCGACGCGGCACGATGCACTTCCGTCCTTCCCCGGAACTCGCCACGTCCGCAACTTATGAAGATCGCTTGCCCTGGCATCGCGCTCACACGCGGGTCGCCGATTTGAACTTACCTCAGCTATTGCGAACGGTCTTAGCTGACGATACAGCAGGAAGGGGGAGAACGTGCGTGTGGATCGAACCAACGGCAATCGCGTCCTGTCCAAGGCCATGGTCTCTGCTGGAGCTCGTACCAATAGAAAGAGCAGGCAACTGCCTCGCCGCGCAGCCGACGACCGGTTCCGGCTTGCCTTTGAGTTTTCTAATATTGCCATGGGAATGGTCGATTTCGATGGCAATATTCTGGAAGCCAACAAGTCATTGGCCGATTTGCTCGGGTTTTCAGCGAAGGCGCTGAGGGGCATGAACCTCAAAAGGCTGTGGGCCCAGGAACAGCAGGCGCAGGCACTCGCGGATTTCAACGATTCCATCAAGAAGGAGCAGCTCAAGTGTGTCGTCGAAAGACGCCTTGTCAAGAAAAATGGAGAAATCCTGCTGGCCGAGGTAACGCGTGGACTGGTTCGGAATGCGGACGGCGAACAGTTATGCTTCACCTTCGGCATCAGGGATATTACCGAGATGAAGCGGCTGCAGAGCCAGTTGGAGGAGCAGGCTTCGACGGACGCTTTGACCGGCGCGATGAACCGCCTGCGCATTGAGGAGAGGGCGCGCTTCGAATTGATGAGGTCTGACCGGTATGGAAATAAGTTGTCGCTCATGATGGTCGACCTGGATCATTTTAAGAAGGTAAACGACACCTATGGCCACAGTGCGGGCGACAAGGTTCTGAAGGGGTTCTGCGATATCGCACGCGGGCTCTTGCGATCCATTGATATCCTGGGCCGCTGGGGCGGCGAGGAATTTGTTGCCCTGCTGCCGGAAACGAACCTGGGGGGCGCCGAAATCGTTGCCAAGCGCCTTCGCGCCATGCTTGAGGGCTTTGCTTTCGAAAATGGAATACGCGTCACCGCGAGTATCGGAGTTGCGAGCCACAGAGAAGACGAAGATTTCGCCTCGATCCTCGGACGCGCGGATGCGTGCCTGTATAAAGCCAAACTCGGGGGACGGAACCAGGTCGTCGTCGACGCGGAAGACATCGAATACGAAGCCGCAAGTGAGCAGGCGGCACCCGTCTTGCTGAAGCTCCACTGGAGGCCGGGCTACCTGTGCGGAAATCCAGTCATTGATGCCGAGCACATGGATCTGTTCCGGCTGGCGAACCGCGTCATTGCCTCAGTCATCGAGGAGACGGGAGGGACCGAAGCGCAAGGCATTTTCCGCGAACTCATCGACCACCTGGGCTTACATTTCGCCCATGAAGAACAAACTCTAACAGCCGCGGCGTTCCCGGGAGCCGCGGGGCACATGCAAATTCACCGGGACATCTATGCGCGGGCCAGCGAATTAGCCGACAAGCTTGAACGGGGTGAAGGGTGCGATGCCTATATCGTTCGCTTCCTGATTCACGACATCGTGGCGAAGCACATGCTGCAGGAGGACAGGAGGTTCTTCAGCTTGTTCCAGCCGCAACGGGCATGAGTTTGTCTGCCCCGGCCTTCATCGAACTGGCTATCGATTTTCTCAGGCCCTATGGAAACTCCGTAACCTTAGGCGTAGTCCGCGGCTTGGTTGACGTCGGCCCGCCTGCATCGTCGATCACGTTCGAAATCTCGCCCAGGTTATCCAGCGCAACCGTAATCATGTGGTGGAACTTCACCCCCGGCGCGCGCGGAACTTCAATTGCGCGGCCCAAAACCACATTCGGATGACGGAACACCGAGTAAATCCCCAGCCCCCACGCTTCGTGGCTCGTCACGCTGTCGGCTACCTTGTACGAGGCCCAACCATTTGTCCCCGCCACGCTGGTGTAGCTAACCTGATCCGGCGGGTCGTATGGGATCTCGGATTGATAAAAATAAGTCCTCCCGCCATTTCCATTCCACAGCACCTGAAACTCCTGGTGATGCTCGACAAAGAGACCGTAGACAGTCACATTGTTCCCATTCACAACCATGCCGTTGGCGCTCAGGTTCTTGTCCCAACCCACGCCCGCGCCATGATCCGCCCGCCATATCCATGTATGGTCCACAATCGTGTCGTTTGAATTGATGCGCAGGTTCACCTTCGCGCGCCCAACGCCTGCTCCGCCCACGCGGAAGAAAACATCGTGCAGCGAGATGGGATTCTTCGCGTGCCCAGCCTTGCTTCCCTCCCGCCCAACCTCCAGCAGCACCGGCGACATCTGCTCCCCTGCATCGAACAGCAACCCAGCAATGATCACCCCGTCCACATCCGCCGTACTCATCGCCGCCGTGCCTTTCACCGGCCGCAGCGTGGCAAACCCCAGCCCCATCACCACCGTATCCGGCCGCGTCACGCGAATGGCCTCCGTCAGGTCGTAAATCCCCGGCATCAGCATCAGGTTTTTCCCTGCTTCGAGCTGAGCGTTCATCGTTGCTGCCGTGTCCACGCCCGCGCGCGCAATATAAAACCGGCTGAGCGGAATCGTCTTTCCCGGCGTCGACCCACTCTTCCACGTAATCCCCGCCGAATCGCGAACCAGCGAAGGAACACGCACGCCATACCGCCCCTCCGCATCCACCATCAGGAACGGCTTCTCGCGCACCACAGGCGTCTCGGCAACCTTGGTGTAGACCGGCTTCGGCCATTCACCCTCCGGCGCATTTTTCACGCCCACAAAAACCATGTTCCAGTTCGAACCCGTCCAGCTTCCCCATTCGCTGTTGCGGCTGATCCACTGCTGCTGTGGCCCAGCTCCCACGTTCCCATCCACCAGCGAGTCCGACATCCACCCACCGCTTGCCCAGCCTCCGTTCTGGTGCAGCACCATGCTCCCCAGCACATGCATCCGCCGAAACGCTACGGCCTGCGAAACTGCCCACTGCATCGACCCGTTTACCGTCCCGCCCGTCGGCGTCACGGCAAATCCCTCTGCCGCCCGCCAGAACGTGCACGTCGCGTTGTTATTCGGACGACTTGCATCGGAGTGCACATTCCCCGTGATGTGCACCGTATCCGGCGTTGCGCCCAATCCCACCACTTCCGTATAAAACCCAACCGGCACATCCACCTTGTAGTCCCCAGGCAAAAACAGCAGCGCATTCCGGTCCGTGCCAAACTCGCTGTGTTCCTGGACTTTGTAAACCTTGTCGATCTGTTCCTGAATCGCCGCCGCCGGCATTGCTGGATTGAACACCATCACATTCGGTCCAAAATCCGGTATCTTCTCCTGCTTCTG
>Ga0182030_10020570_pt1 | contig 12436 bp, 9 predicted proteins | sample 812S3MmetaG_FD_121299 | JGI IMG/M metagenome (GOLD analysis project Ga0182030, IMG submission 121299) | Permafrost microbial communities from Stordalen Mire, Sweden - 812S3M metaG (Illumina Assembly) | ecosystem: Environmental > Terrestrial > Soil > Wetlands > Permafrost | place: Sweden... | reverse complement strand
CAGTACCGACGAGGAGGCCTCACCACCTTCGCCATCACTCTCGCCCTCGGTGGTGACAATCTGGCGGTCTGGATCCCTTTGCTGAGAGCGAACAGTCTTACTCACGGACTCATTGTCGCCGGGGTCTTCGCTGTATTGGAAGTCGTCTTTCTCCTTGGTGCTCAGCGATTGGCCCTTTATCCACGTGTCGTGGCGTGGGGACGGCGAACCGCCCCCACGTTGATTCCCTTTGTCTACGTCGCGCTCGGCGTGTTGATTCTGTGGGAGTGCCACACGCTGTAGTCGAGCGATCATCACGAGCACCACCAGTAGCGTGGACGTCATGGCTCAAAGCAGTGCACAGCAGACTTTGCGCCGTCTAACCATCATTGTGGGTCTTCAGTGGATGGGCGCGACGCTTGGTCTCCCGCTGCTTCCACTCTTCCTCGAGCATCGCGATGGTACGCCGAGCGTGATTGGGCTCGTCATGGCGTCGTTCTTCGTGGCGGGTATCGCCACGCAGTTCGCCTTTGGACACCTCGCCGACAAGTTCGGACGCCGACGTCTCCTCGTCCTCAGTCTCATCACGTACGGACTCGCGAGCATGACCTATCTCTTTCATATCTCCGCGCCGTGGTTTGCTCTTACGCGCTGTGTTCAAGGTGCGTCGGCCGGAGCGATCGAAGTCGCGTCCATGTCGGCTGTTGCGTCTCTCTTTCCCGAAGCGCAACGCGGTCGGGCCGTATCACGGATCCTCGCCGCCCAGCTCTTCGGTCTCGCCCTCGGGCCCGTCGTGGGTGTCGCCGCCTCGGTGCACGACCTCGGCTGGGCATTTTTTGTAACGGGAATCGTGAGTCTCCTCGCGGCCGTCGTGGCTATGAAGACCAACCTCGGAGATCGCGCCTACGATCCCTCACCTCTGCCCAAGCTGCAGTGGGGTCCGCGCTTGACCGGCGCGCTCGTCGCGACGAGTGCCGCCGGACTGGCTGTGGGCGTGTACGAGGCCTGCTGGACGCTCCTGATGCACGCCCACCACGCCAGCACTCTTCAAATACGGTTGAGCTGGACGTTCTTCGGTCTTCCGTGGGTCTTACTCTCGCGCTTTGGTGGATGGCTCGCGGATCACGCGAACCGTCGCGTCGTCGCACTCTTAGGACTACTCAATGGAGCATTCTTTCTCGCGCTCTATCCCCATATTCATAGCAATGACGTGATCTTGGGACTGGGTTCATTGGAGTCAGTGGGCACCGCACTGTCGCTACCGTCGATCTCCTCGCTCATGAGTCAAGGAGCCGCCGACCGCGAACTCTCGAGGCGCCAAGGGCTGTTCGCCATGTCGAACACCGCGTCGCTCGCCGCCGCGACGGGAGTCGCGGGATTCCTCTTCACTATCAATGCGGCACTGCCCTTTACCGTCATAGCGATCGTCTCGGCGATCTTTGCCATCTCCACCCTCTATTGGTGGCGCGGCGTGCACGGCGTCGTGTCGGTGGTCCAGGCGCAACAATCGGGCGGGGTTGCCCCGGCCCGATCACCGAACATCCACGACTGACTCGTTACGACAGCCAGATCTGATCCCAACGCGCGGAGCCAGCGTCGGGGCTCAGGCAACGCGTCGTGCCGTCGGCCGCCGTGCCATAGGCCCAGTTCTGAACGTTGCTGCGCGCGGCCCAGGCGTTGATCAACTGGTCCAGCCACAAGTACGGAATGTCCTTGGCGAACTGGTCGTTCACCGTACGCCACCCACGTACTTCCGTCGCGGAACCGGGCGTCGCCCCGAGAGCCGAAATCATCGACGCCTCCACGATGGGGTCGGCCTGGTGGGCGAAGTTGACGGCACCCGCGATGTTCGTTCCCGCCGGCAGGGTGGTGAGTCCGAGACCCCCGGCCGCCGGTGAGCCGGTCGCCGAGAGTGACAAGAACCACACGTAGTTGAGCGACGGGTCGACGCCGCCGAACTGGTTCCACGTGGCGCAGTCGTACTCCCCGTAGATCACGTTGTTAATCAACGTGCTCTGCACGAGAGGCCGCGGGGTCGTGGTGATGCCAATCGCTCCCAGTTGGCTTTCGAAGAACGAGTACGCCTGCTGGGCGGTCGAGTCGTCCTGCAAAATGTCGATCACAAAGCTCACGCTGGTGACTTTGTTCGTCGCCATATAGGCAGCGACAAGAGCCTTCGCCTTGGTGGGGTTGAAGGCCGGATAGTTCGGGCTCGTGTAGAACGGCGACGACTTTCGATAGAGGCCGTCGGCGACCGAGCCCACCGAACCGTCAATGAGCTTGAAGTATGTCGAACGGTTGATCGCCATGGCGCAGGCCTGGCGGATCGTGACGTCGTTCAAGACGGGCTTCAGTGTGGTGTCCCACTGCAGTGTCGAGGGGTTAACGGCGCCGAGCGTGCCCAACCAGTCCGCGTCTTGTACCGCCGTGGGAATCGCCTCGCCCTTCTCGATGTAGGGAAGTCCTCCCGGTACGCCGATCGACGCGAACTCGCCCGCCCAACAGAAGTATTGGTTCAACGTCCCGGTTGTATTCACGATCAGGCAGTTAATGGGAGGGTCAAGCGGCTCGGTCTCGCTGGTGATGACCGACACGCCCGACATCTTCTTTAGTTGCTTGATCTGGACGCCCGTTTCCTGGAGGATCATGTCGACGGTGCCCGACTGCAGGGCCTCGTTACGCGAGGCCGAGTCCACGATGGTCTTGAAGTTGATGCCGTCGAGGTAGGGCAAGCGTCGACCAGCTCCGTCCTTTCGCCAGTACTTCTCGTTCTTCGTGAACTGTGACTCGACGCCGACGCTCCACGCCTTGAACTTGAAGGGGCCGGTGCCGATCGGCTTGCCAGCGTAGGTATTCCCGAGGGCCGAAGGCGCCGCCATATAGGCGATCTGCTGTTCGGACAACGAAATGGGAAACGCGGCGAACGGCACCACCATCTTGTACTCGACCGTGTAGGAGTTGACTTCGGTCACTGAGGCGATGATGGGCTGAATCGCGAGCCCGACCGTCGCGTTCGCGGCGGCGGCCGTGTAGTTCGCCACGACGACGGAGGCGTCGAAGTTGGTGCCGTCGTGAAACTGCACACCGTGACGTAGTGCGATGGTCCACACGGTGAAGTCGGCGCTGGGCTTCGCGGAGAGCGCCAACATCGGCAGCGCCGTTTTCCCGTTCGCGGACATCACGAACAGGGGGTCATAGAGCGCATTCGCCACGCAGAAGCCCGAGTCGTCCAACTTCCCAGATGAACCGTTAAATATGTGGTAATTCGGGACGTCCGAGAGGGTGCCGACGGTGAGCACGCCACCTAACTTGGGCTTACCCTTTGCGACACCGACCGCTGCCCCAGCGACGTTGGCGAGCAGTCCGTCAACAACCGAACCGGCCATCGCGACACCACCGATGGTGGCCGCTGAGTGAGTGAGAAACGAACGACGATCGAACGTTGACGACATCTTTCCTGCTTTCCCCCGGAGAACCCCCCCTTGGGTTTCTCCACTGGGCGAAACTTAGCAAGAGTTTGATTACTCGCCAGTACAGAAAGCCCTGTTTGTGAGAAGTATTTCAGGGAACGTGGTGGGTTGTTTTCAGGACCCAGGCGGAAGGGAGGGGCCGCCTGGGTCCTGAAAGGGAGCGGCGCTTAGGCGGACTCGCCTCGCGGGGATGCCGTGGCCCCAGGGTTGGTCATTGCGACGCGAAAAGTGTTTACCAAGCAGAGCATTGGACTTATCTTTCTCATGTCGCGGGAAAACCTCTTTGAGTTTGTCGCACCACTGTGTGGCGCCTATTGGAAGAACGTAAGAAGCCGCTAAATCCGAGGATTGTTACTGGAGCGAGAAATCGCCGATGTTTATCCGTCACCGCGATTTCCCATCGGGCATACTGTCCGGGGACGACGAGCCCCGCGGGGTCGTTTTCGAAAACATTTCTATTAGGGAGGACACCACAGTGGCATCGACAATCGACTCGCACGACGGTTCGCCGGGCGATCCGGCCTTTCACATCGAACAGCGTGGTATTGACTTCGTCCCCGTGTCCGAACGCTGGGCCACGCCGCGCAACATCGGAGCCCTGTGGGCCGGGTCGGCCATCAACGTGGAGTACTTCATCTATGGCGCGTTGCTCATGGGCTTCGGGTTCAGCTTCTATACGGCTCTCAGCATCATCATCATTGGCAATCTCTCGTTCTTGCTGTTGGGCCTGGCGTCTCTCCAGGGCCCCGAGACCGGCACCACGGCGTTCACTATCTCGCGGGCACCCTTTGGTACGCAGGGATCGCGCCTGGTGAGCTTCTTCAACTGGGTTACCCAACTGGGTTTTGAGACGGAAGGGCTGATCCTCATCGTCGGCGCCACCATCGTGTTGTTCCAGATGGCGGGCGTGCACGTCTCGAGTCCGCTGAAGGTGGTCTTCATCATCCTGGCGGCGGCCATCCAAGCCGTCATGCCCTACTTCGGTCACGCGACCATGGTGAAAGTGCTGCGCTCGTTGATCATCCCCTTCGGGGCGATCTTTGTCCTATTTGCCATCTATGACTTCAAGCACGGTTCGGCCAGTTTCAAAGGGTTCGGCGGCGGATGGGAGCTCTACACCGCGGGCATTGCCTTCACTATCGCACTCTCCGGGCTCGGCTGGACCGAGTGCGGCAATGACTACACGCGCTATCTCCCCCGCAACGCCAGCAAGGGTTCCATCGTGGGTTGGATCTTCGTCAGCACCGCCATCCCCGAGATCGTCATGATGGTTCTCGGTGCTGCCACCTACACGTTCCTCTCCGATAAGGCTCAGTCGGCCGCGTGGAACGGCGCGAATCCCTTTGAGGCTCTTCATGGACAGAGTTTCATCCCGAGCTGGGTCATCGTCCTGTTCTTGTTGTTCGCCATCGTGCAACTCTTTGGCATCAACTCTCTCGACCTCTACTCCTCGGGCGTCTCCCTCCAAGCAATGGGACTCCGCCTCAAGCGCTACCAAGCCGTCATCCTGGACTCGGTGCTCGCCTGTGGGCTTACTATCTACGCAGAATTTCAGTCAACCTTCTCGCTTTATATGAAGGAATTCGTCGGTGTCATCATCGTCTGGATTGCCCCGTGGTTCGGCATCATGATCGTTGACTGGCTACTGCGCAAATACCGCTACAACGCGGCCGAACTCCAGCGACGTGACGCGGGCGGCCTCTACTACGCCGGAAAGAGCGGGGTGAACTGGAACGGCATCATCGCCTTCGTGGTGGGACTGGTCTGTGCGACCCTGGCCTTCTCCAAAGCGCCGCCGCCCGTCAACTTTCCATTCCATTGGATGACCCCGGTCTCGAATCACTACGGCGGAGCCTGCGCCGGATCCCTGGTGCACGGCGCGTGCACCGCCGGTTGGTACGGCGGTGCCGACTTCTCTGTCCCCACGGGCATCATCATCGCGGCTCTGGTGTACTTCGTGCTCGAAAAGGCGACCGGCACCGTGGCGAAGCAGGTGCAGCGTCAAAAGGAACTCGAACCCACGATTTAAGAGCGTCGTAACAAAAGACCCCGGGTGCTGCCCGGGGTCTTTTGTTATCTAGCCGTTCCAGTCCTCCACGAGGCCGCCGGACCCGTCAGGTCGAAAAACCGGAATAGAGCCGAGCGCGCGCACCATCCTGGCGTCATCGCCCAGTGCCGCGCGCCAGAGGCCAGCCTCGGTGACGAGTGTGCCAATCGCCACGACGTTGGCGCCGACACCTCGTAAGAGGCGCAACGTGGCGCCGGTCGAGGCACCGGTAGAGATCACGTCATCCACGATGGCGACCCGCTTGCCGCGCACGTCGTCGATACGCGCGCGGTCAAAGAGCAGTCGCTGCTCGGCATCAGTCGTAATGGAGCGAACCGGTTCGCTGATGGCATCGGCCAGATGAATCTTGGGCGTCTTGTGCAGCACGACGTATCGGTCGAGCCCGAGGTATCGCGTGACCTCCACGGCCAGCGGGATGCCCATGGTGGCGACGGTCGCGATGACATCCACTTCGTAGGGCAGCAGTACCTCGGCCAGTTCTTTTCCGGCCCGCTCCATGAAGGTGACGCCCACGTCCACGGTGATGAGCAACGCGAGGGCCAGATTTTCGTTCAACGAGACGATGGGCAGCTCGATCTGCTGCGAGCCAATATCGACGGCGTATGTTCCTCGGTTCACCGATGGGAGCATACTTATCCTCATGGCTACCACCGACTCACCACTCGATCTCGATCTCGCCCGCGAGATGTTGAAGACTGCCTACCACGAGGCCACAGTCGGTCTCGATGAAGGTGGCATTCCCATTGGCGCGGCGCTTTTTCGTCGCGACGGCACTCTGCTCGGAGCGGGCCATAACCGGCGCGTGCAGGAGAATGACGCCTCGGTGCACGCCGAGACCGACGCTTTTCGTCGGGCCGGTCGCCGACGTGACTACCCCGAGTGCGTGATGGTGACGACTCTCTCGCCCTGTTGGTACTGCTCAGGCCTCGTGCGCCAGTTCAACATCGGGGCGGTCGTTATCGGCGAGAGCGAGAACTTTCACGGCGGTCACGACTGGTTGGGCGAGCTCGGGGTCGAGATCGTTCTGCTTGACGACCCGAGTTGCGTGACCCTGCTTTCAGACTTCATCACTGAGCATCCCGAGCTGTGGCACGAGGACATCGGCCTCTAGGTCAGTGCGCCGGTGGTCCAAATAATCGGTCGCCCGCGTCACCGAGGCCGGGAGTGATGTAGCCCACGTCGTTCAGTTCGGCGTCTAGCGCGGCCGCGACGATGCGCACGTGGGGATGACGCGCGACGACAAAATCGACGCCCGGCTGCGCCGCGATGAGACAGAGCACCGTGATCTCATCCGCACCTTTCTCGCCCAACATTTCGAGGACGCGATCCAGCGAGCCGCCGGTTGCGAGCATCGGGTCGCAAATCACCACGTGCTCTCCCTCGAGAGTGTCGGGAAGACCGTCGAGGTAAACGTCGGGCAGGAGAGTGTGTTCGTTCCGTCGAAGTCCCACCAGGCACACGCGATGAAGCGGCAGCACTTCCTGGATAGCTGGACTCATGCCCAGCCCCGCACGCAGAATTGGCACGATCACATACTCGGTATCGATTCGTTGAGCTGGCGCGTTCTTCACGACGGGAGTATCAACGGTGGTTTCCGTCAGCGGCGTACCGCGAAAGGCTTCGTAGGCAACGAATCGGGAGATCTCACCCACGAGACGCAAAAAGTCAGCGTTGGATGTGCGCACGTCGCGCAACTGGCGCACCTTGTCCGCGACAATGGGGTGTTCAACAACGATCAGGGAATCCACGACGTCAGACTAGATCGAAGAACCTCGCTATGTACTTGCCGCGCCACCTAAGGACGCGGCAAGAAGCTCCCCAACGCGCAGGGCATCTGCGTCGCGCACGGCGCGCGGCACGGGCGCCAGGAGGTCATCCCACACCGTAAAAAAGTTTCCTCGCAACTGAATGAATCCTTCGGGTCGAGCGAAGAAGAACACGTGCAGGTGCGCTCCCCCGTCGCCGAAGCGTGAAATATGGGCACGAGCAATGTGCTCGAGAGACTCGACAGCTCGACCTACGTGAACGACAATCTGGCCGAGTTGCGCGGCCAAATCGTCCGGCAAGTTTCCCAGATCGAAGTGCCCCTTCGGCAAGAGCATCAAAACGAGAGGTGCTCCAGACGGCTCGGACAAGGCAATGAGGCGCCACCCCTCGTTTTGCCAGACGGGAAGGCCATCGCTCGCGGCGCACGAGCGACGAGAGGCCGGATCCTCGTCGTGACGGGGTGCTTCGGGAACTTTGGGACGCCGCAACGTCGCGACGCGAAGGCCCTCCAACTCGAAGGGAAAGGGTTCCCAGTCCGCCAGAGCAGAGAGCGCGCGCCTTTCCTGGTCTTCATCGAGCGACGTCGCATTCTCAAAGTACTCATCCGGCGTGAGCGGCACGCTCGCATCGTAACGCAGACGTCTTCACTCCTTCTCGTTGTCACTGGTCGGGTCGTCGCATGCGGTTGGTACCATTGTTGAGTGTCATTTTCCCTTTCCGATCGTTTCGTACGAGGCGGAGAAGGTGAAAATGACACCTTGGGAGGCCCCGCCAACCCCCTAGGCGGGGTCACCTCGAAATACCCTGGTCCGCGCCACGAGATCTCGCGTGACCAAAATCTCTCCTGGTGGCGACGTGTCCTTCCGGTCATTCAGTCGCACCGAGCGACGTTCATCACGGCGATCGTTCTCTCCTTCGTGAGCCTGGTCTTCCAGGTTCTCGTGCCCAACATGTTGAGCAACGATATTGACCACACGTTCGTTCGCCACAACTGGTCCCTCCACGGCGACGTCATATCCATCGTCATCGTGGGAGTGCTGGCCGGCGTCGCCGGCATTATCTCTCGGCAGTTCCTCTACAACACGGCCTACAACGTGGAAGCCGACCTTCGCACGCTCATCTACGAGCACCTGACGTGGCTCTCATTCAGTTTCTACGACCGCGTTCAGTCCGGTCAACTCATCAGTCGCGCTAACAGTGACATTCGCAGCGTTCAGATGTACTCGATCTTCGCGCCGCTCATCATCGTCCAGTGCTTCATCGGCGTCGTCGCCTTTGGCTTCATGCTCAGTATCAACTGGGCGCTGGCCCTGATCTCGATGGTCGTCATGCCCATCCTCTACGTCGTCGGAATCAAGATGCGTCGCGTCATGTTCCCGATCTCTTGGATCACCCAGGCTCGCCTCGCCGAGGTGGCGACAGTGGTCGACGAGAACGTGAACGGCGTGCGCGTCGTGAAGTCCTTCGCTCAAGAAGAAGCGGAGATTGATCGCCTGGCCGACGCCGCGGAGGGCGTCGCCTGGGCCTACATCAAAGATGCCAACATCCGCGCGATCTGGTCGCCCTGGGTTCAGAACTTGCCCCAACTTGGTCTCGCCCTGGTCCTGCTGTGCGGAGGGTGGATGGTGATTCACGGCGACCTTGCCTACCCGCAGATTCTCGCCTTCAGCTTGTACCTCTTGATGCTCCAAGCGCCGTTCATGATGCTCGGACAACTAGTCATGATGGGCCAGCGCGCGAAAGCCAGCGCCGGACGCATCTTCGAGATCCTTGATGAGAGTCCCGAGATTGTCGATCGCCCGGGTGCCTACGACCTGATGGAGGTGCGAGGCGCCATCGACTTTGACCACGTGACCTTCACCTACGACAACGGGGCCGAGATCCTGCGCGACTTTGACGCCCACATCGCCCCCGGCGAGACGATCGCCATCGTGGGCCGGACCGGTTCGGGAAAGTCCACCGTGGCTCGCCTGCTGACCCGTTTCTACGACGTCTCAGAAGGTGCCATCACCATTGACTCGCACGACATCCGCGACGTCACACTCACGTCGCTTCGTGAGAACGTCGGCGTCGTGCTCGACGAGCCGTTCCTCTTCTCCATCTCCATCCGCGACAACATCGCTTATGGACGGCCCGACGCGTCGATTGACGACATCCAGGCAGCCGCCCGCGCCGCCAACGCGGACGAGTTCATTGTTCGACTGCCCGAGGGATACGACACGGTCGTTGGTGAGCGCGGCTACACGCTCTCTGGCGGACAGCGCCAGCGCATCGCTATTGCCCGAACGCTCCTTCTCAACCCACCCATTCTCATTCTGGACGACGCCACCAGCGCGATCGACGTCCACGTCGAGTCCGGTATCTACGAGGCGTTGCGCGGACTCCTAACCCAACGCACGACTATCGTCATCGCGCACCGCATCTCCACCATCGCCCTCGCCAGCCGCGTTCTGGTGCTGGACGAAGGTCGCGTGATTGCGAGCGGCACGCACGAAGAGTTGCTGGCGAACGAACCGCTCTACTCCGAGATCCTCGCGCAGACCACCTCCGGAGAGGACTCCTAATGGGTTGGGGCGGCGGATTCGGCGGTGGTGGCGGATTTGTTAGCGCGTCCTCGGCGAGTGGACGCGCGGGACTCCCCTTCGGTGGTATTCCCGAAGAACTGATGGAAGAAGCCACGAAGCTTCTTGCCAGCGAGCCCGTTCACCCGAAGTCCCACGTTCACTTCACGCAACTGCCCAGTGAAAAAGAACGTGAGCGCCTGACGCTGCCCAAGATGCTTCGCGCCTACCCCAAGTGGGTCGTCGCCGGGTCGGCCCTGGTCATTGTCATCAGCCTGACGTTGCAAGCGGGACCGCTGCTCACCGAGTACGCCATCCGACACGGGATGGAACAACACAAGAGCTTGAGCGTGATTGTGGTGTGCGCGCTGATCTACCTCGGACTCGCCTTCGTCAGTGTCTATTTCCAACGACAACAAGTTGACGTAACGGGCAAACTCTCCTCGCGCATCATGCACGACCTGAGAATCCGGGTCTTCACCCAGTTCCAACGACTGAGTCTCGACTTCTTCACCGAAGAGAAGGCGGGCGTCTTGATGAGCCGCATGACGAGCGACATCGAGAACCTCCAGCAACTGATCCAAGACGGCATCAGCCAGTTCGCTCTCCAAGGACTCACCATGGTCGTTATCACGGTCATCTTGTTTCTTACCAACGTCGTGCTCGCCGCGTGGACGGTGCTACTCATCGTGCCGCTACTCGTCGTCTTTTCGATCTGGTACCACCACGCCTCAGAGAAGGGCTACTTGCTCGCGCGCGATCGCATCGCGACGGTCTTGGCCGATCTCTCAGAGTCGCTGTACGGCATTCGCGTGGTGACGGCGAATAATCGTCAGCGTCGCAACATTCGTAATCACCGACACGTGGTGGGCGCCTATCGCGACGCCAACGCTTACACCGGTCGGGTGAACGCTATCTACGGTCCGTCCACATTGATGATCGGCATCTTGGGCCAGGCCATGCTGCTCGGCATCGGCGGCCACATGGTGCTCTCTCACCAACTCAACGTGGCCGAGCTCATTCTCTTTTTCCTCTATCTGAATCGTTTCTTCGCGCCCATCCAGCTTCTCGTCCAGCAGTACACGACGCTGCAACAAGGACGCTCGTCGGTCATCCGCCTGCGCGAACTTCTCGACACCACCCCCACGGTTGACGAACTACCCAACGCGCCAGACCTACCGACGATCGAGGGCCGGATCACGTTCGAGCACGTCGACTTTGGGTACTTGAGCGACGAGCTGGTATTACACGACGTGAACCTCGAAATCTCGCCGGGAGAGTCCGTCGCCTTCGTCGGTCCGACCGGCGCGGGCAAGTCCACCATGGCCAAACTCGCCAACCGCTTCTATGACCCCACGTCAGGTCGCGTGCTCTTGGACGGCATCGACGTGAAGACCGTCACGTTGCGCTCGTTGCGCTCACAGCTGGGCGTGGTGCCCCAAGAACCATTCCTCTTCGCGGGATCCATTCGCACCAACTTGGCGTTTGGTCATCCCCAAGCCACCGAGGACGACATCAACACGGCCGTGGACGTGGTGGGACTGCGCGACCTGGTGGAGCGACTCCCCCAAGGACTCGACACCCCCGTGCACGAACGCGGCCAGACGCTCTCGGCCGGCGAACGACAACAACTCGCGCTGGCGCGAGCGTTCCTCGCTCGACCCCGCGTGCTCATCTTGGACGAGGCGACGTCGTCTCTCGACCTGCAGAGCGAAACGGTCATTGAACGTGCCCTGGATCGACTGCTCGAAGGACGCTCGGCGATCCTCATTGCCCACCGCCTCACGACCGCCCAGCGGGCCGACCGCATCGTGGTCATCGATGACGGCGGCATCGTCGAGATGGGCACGCCCGAGGAGCTCCTCGCCTTGGGCGGTGCTTACGCCATCATGTACGAGGCATGGCTGGCTTCAGGCGGGCGTGACTCGACACGCGCGACCTGAGCAGTTTCCTGACGATCGGGAGAACGATGATGCGCCCCATCGTCGTTCTTCGATAGCCAACGGGGTTCGCTAGGCCATCTCCTTGACAGCCTCGATAAGAGACGTTGTGCTCTGGCCTTCGAGGGGAATGGGCTGCACTTGGAGGTGGGTGACTCCCGCCGCGCGGTAGGCCTCGACGCGCTCTTTGACATAACTGGCCGGGCCACAGAGCGTCGTCAGTTCCAGGAACTCCTGGGGCACGGCGGCTTCCGCCTCTTTCTTCTTGCCCGCGAGGTAGAGGTCCTGAACCAGTTCCGCCTCTTTTTCGAATCCGTAGCGTACGGCCAACTCGTTGTAGAAGTTCTTGCCTTTAGCCCCCATGCCGCCAACGTAGAGCGCGACCATCGGGCGCTGAAGTTCGCGCAACTGAGCGACCTCCTCACCCTCGCCGATGGCGAGGATCCCACCCGCGCTGATCATGAGGTCCTTAAGACCAGTGCGCTTTTTGGCACCGTCGGCCAGCGCGCGGCCCCAGACACTGTCGGCGCGTTCGGGGATAAAGAGGATCGGCAACCACCCGTCAGCGATCTCAGCGGTCAGTGCCACGTTTTTTTCGCCCAGTGACGCAACCCAGATCGGGATCTCCGCTCGCAGGGGGTGGGCGATGAT
>Ga0182030_10020569_pt1 | contig 12436 bp, 9 predicted proteins | sample 812S3MmetaG_FD_121299 | JGI IMG/M metagenome (GOLD analysis project Ga0182030, IMG submission 121299) | Permafrost microbial communities from Stordalen Mire, Sweden - 812S3M metaG (Illumina Assembly) | ecosystem: Environmental > Terrestrial > Soil > Wetlands > Permafrost | place: Sweden... | reverse complement strand
TCCGATGAGGGTGCTCAACCAATGCGGCATTTCTCCAGAAGGAGATGGCGGAGCCGTTTGTTTGGGAGCATCCATTTCACACCAGCGGCTTCTTCGGCCTCTGGTGATGCAGATTATGGCTGTGGGCGATTGCTGACAAGTATGGAATTCACAGGTTAAACCCGATGGGGCAACAAGGTTTCCGGGAGGGCGATCAACTCTGATTTTGTGCCATCAGGCCGCCAGGCGATGCGGCCGTCCGGCAGTAACCGCAGAACGATTCCACGCGTGGTACCGCGCAGAGCTTTAACGCCGTCGCCGGGTTTTAGATTAGAGCGGTTTCACAGACGGACTCGACGATTTCGACCATGCTCTCGCGGTCAAGCACACCGGCGATGTAGTGAGCGACAGCAGACATCACTTCCCGACGCCGGCCAGTGGGGAGGTCGGCAAACAGCGCGGCAGCAAGCTGCCGGCTGACATCAGCGAATGTATTGCCGTAAAAAAAAGGAATGGAGCGCGACGATGACAGTGCCGAAGAAAATCAAGAGTCTCGGCCAGCGATAAATCGGTCAACCGCCTGTTTTCCCACTCTTCTGCGATCTCTCTTTGAGTTTCCGAATTAAAGCCGTGCTGCGCGCCTCCTCTTGAGCACGCTCCTTGGTTGAGGCGGATGATAAGCTCCCAACTCCGGTTTTTGAGAAATTGGGCTCGGGTTTGTAACGGTGATTGTTGGCCAGGACTTCTTCGAGGATGTCCTCGCTGGTCAGATGCTCCAGCAGATCCAATCGCAGTTTCATCGCCCATAATATGCTCCCATTTCGGTCCGATGGCAAGAACGTTTCACCGCGCCGCTTCCTGGCGGGCCCAGGCGTCGGCGGCGAGGATTTGGGAAAGGTCGGGATGATTGACAATGGTGTGGTGGTCCATGACGCGGGCCACAATTTCGCTGATTTGCAGGAAAGTGATGCGGCGGTCGAGGAAGGCGCTGACGGCGGTTTCGTTGGCGGCGTTGAGGACGGCGGGCAATGTGCCGCCTTGCTCCCCTGCCCGTCGCGCGAGGGCGAGCGCTGGAAAACGGCCCGGATCAGGCTCCTCAAAGGTCAGTTGGCCGAGTTTGGCGAGATTGGTTTGCACACGATTGCTGCAGACGCGGGCCGGGTAGGTCAGCGCATATTGAATGGGCAAACACATGTCGGGCGAGGAGATTTGCGCCAACATGCAACCATCAACAAATTCCACCATGGAATGCACGATGCTCTGCGGGTGAACCACCACTTTGACCCGGTCCATGCCGATGTCGAAAAGCCAGCGCGCTTCGATCATTTCCAGGCCTTTGTTGAAAAGGGTGGCGGAATCGATGGTGATTTTCCGGCCCATGACCCAGGACGGATGCTTGAGGGCGCGTTCAACGGTGATGGAGGCAAATTCCTCTTTCGGCATGGTGCGAAACGGGCCGCCGGAAGCGGTCAGCCAGAGCGCGCGCACGGAGTCGGAGGGCTTGCCGTCGAGGCATTGGAAAATGGCGGAATGCTCGCTGTCAACCGCCAGGACGCGGACGCCGTTTTTTTGGGCTTCGCGCATGACGATTTCACCGGCCATGACGAGGATTTCCTTGGAGGCAATGGCGATGTCCTTGCCGGCGCGGATGGCCGCGAGAGCCGGTTGCAACCCGGCCGTGCCGACAATGGCAATCAAAACAATGTCCGCCCCGGGCAGCGTGGCCAGCTTGAGCAGGCCTTCCGCGCCGGAATACACTTTGGTTGAAACGCCCAGGGCGCTTTGCAGTTCCTGCGCTTTGGCGGGGTCGGAAATGGAAATCGCCTCGGGACGATGCCGCGCGGTTTGTTTGAAAAGAAGGTCGGCATTCTTTCCGGCCGCCAAACCGAGCAGGCGGATGTGGTCGGGCAAATCCTGCGCCACCTTGACGGTGCTGGTGCCAATGGAACCGGTCGAACCCAAGAGAACAACATTTTTCATAAAAGCGTTTTCGTAACGCGGACTTCCAAGTCTGCTGGAGCGCATCTTGACACTGCTAACGTCCGCCACCAGCTAGCGCTGCCGCGCGGCGTCCCTACCAAAAAAAGCTGAGGGAAGGCTATGGTAGCAGTGTCCAGATGCACCCAGTCTGCTGTGTCGCGGGTTTTCCAACCTGCGGGCGGCAAGCCGATTTGGAAAACTGCGCTACAAAAAATCGGGGCACGCGCCCCGGCGCGGCGATGGGGAATCAAAGCGGTTTTCATTTCGTCAAGACATGGCGCAAATATAAATACATCAACGGCGCATTAAACAGCAAACTGTCGAGCACGTCGAGGATTCCGCCAACGCCGGGAAAAAGACGCCCTGAATCTTTCAGTCCCGCTTCGCGTTTGAAAAGAGATTCAATCAAATCGCCCACGACCGCGCCGATGCTCAAGACAATCCCCAAAATAACGGCATGGGCCAGCGTCATGCCGCTGAGATGCGGGCCGGCCAGCCAGGCGAAGATCAGGCTGGCCCCGGTGGAAACGGCCACGGCGCCGAAAAAGCCTTCCCATGTTTTGCCGGGGCTGATGCGCGGGATCATTTTGTGTTTGCCGATGAGCGATCCGACCATGTAAGCGCCGCTATCGCTCATCTTGGTCACGACCAGAAAATAGAGGATGTATAAATGCCCCTCGACACCGCGACCGAAAAAATAGATTTTCTGCATGAAGTTGAGCAGCCACGGCACATACATCAGACCAAACAGCGTCGTGGAAATGGCAACAATGCCGGTGGTGGTATGGTGGGAAACAAATTGCCGGAGGCACAATCCCAAAACGAACAGGATGAAAAAACTGGTCTCAAAATCATTGACCCGCGAAGGCGGCGCTGCCGTGCCGAATTCGCCAGAGATGTAACAGAACGTCGCCACCACCAGAAGCACCGCCCCGAAAATACCTTCCCTGGCATAACAGGCGTAGCCGAGCCGGGTCACCATGCCGTAGAATTCCCGCAAGCCGGCCACAACCAAAAACATCAGGATGACCAGGAATACGTAATCGGATACGTGTTTGTTCCCGGAAAAAAGCGAGCCGAGCACGATGCCCCAGAGCACGGTGGTACTGAGCAAACGCCGCAGGAACACGGCCCCCTTGGAAGGCGGCGCAACCACAGTCTGAACTGAATCGGACATTGAACAACGAAATTAGCGGACAGCAAAAAAGTGTCCAGCTTCAACTCTCCACCAAACCAAAGCGGCGATGGCGGCGGGTGTATTCCTCCAGCGCGTCGAAAAACTGGGCCCTGCGAAAATCCGGCCAGAGTGTGGTTGTGACGACCAGCTCGGAATAGGAAATCTGCCAGAGCAAAAAATTGCTGATCCGCATTTCGCCGCTGGTGCGGATAAGCAGGTCGGGATCGGGATAATGGCGGGTGTAGAGATTTTGGGAAATCAAGGGCTCGTTGATTTCGGCCGGCTCCAAATCGCCGTCCTTGATTTTTTGGCCGATGCTGCGGATGGCTTCGACCAACTCCGTCCGCCCGCCATAGCTCAAGGCGAGGATCAAGGTCAGCCCGTTATTTTTGGCCAAAGCGGCCTTGGTTTTTTTCAGTTGGTCCTGGACAAATTCCGGGAGGCGATAAATCTGGCCGATGGCTTCGAGGCGGACATTGTTTTTGTTCAGTTCGCCGATTTCGTTTTTGAGGAATTTAGCCAGGTAGCGCATCAGCGTATCGACTTCGTCCTTGGGGCGATTCCAATTCTCGACCGAAAACGCGTAGAGCGTCAAATACTTGACGCCGACTTCGCCCGCGGCGCGAACGATGGCGCGGACGGATTCAACTCCGTTGCGATGGCCTTCGACTCGGGGCAAATGCCGTTGCTTGGCCCAACGCCCGTTGCCGTCCATGATGATGGCGACATGGGTCGGGACAGCCGCCTTGGCCTGCGGACTGAGGGCGATGCGAGCGTTCACAGCGCCTCACTCGTTTTCATTTTTCTTTTTTTCGATGCGACGCTGCAAACCGACGGATTGCGCGATGTCATCGAATTCATCGCGGCTGACATCTTCGAGTTGTTTGCCTTTGGCGGCGAGTTTCTCGTTGATCTTGATGGCCTTTTCGGTCATCGCTTCGTGGGTTTCCTCCGTGCCGCCGACAAGGGCGAAGTTGGGGCCGGTGGTCAAACGCTTATGGCCATCGGAGTCAAGACCAACTCCGAGCAACAGCGCCTTTCTCTTCCTTTTCTTAGCCACTCTGGCAACTTAATCTGACGGCACCACAGTTCAAGGCTAAATGCTAAATTCTGAAGGCTGAATGATAAAAAAAGGCGGAAAAAAAATCGTGACTATTTATGATTCCAGTTGTTTTCCGATCGGAAAGGATTGATCATTATTCTTGACACAATTCACATTTTTCGGCTTTGGGGCGCCGGGCGGCTCGGCGAGCCGCCACTACCTGAGGCAAGGGTGCCCCGCCCTTTTGGGTGTAATGACGCCGCCCAACTCACTGTTGCCGTGTCACTAACGAGGGCTGGCGGATTCTCTGCGCCGGAAAATAAAGAGGTTTCCCGGGAGGCGCCGGGTGGCTTCCAACCGGACTGTTGTCTTGGCAAATAGGATCTCCTCAAACGCGTGCCTGGCCAGGGATCGCACATACTGCGGCGCGTGGGCAAAGCGGCCCGAAGGAAGGAGGCGATAGCCTTCTCCGGTCCATAATTCAGTGCTAAAGGCGAACAGGCCGTTGGGTTTAAGAGCTGTCTCGGCAGCCTGAAACAGCGGGGTCAGGTTGCCAAAATAAATCATCAAGTCCGCAGCCACAATCAGGTCGAAGTGATCCGTGCAATGGCTGAAAAAGGCGGTTAAATCTTCCCGAACCAGTGCATCATAAACCCCTTTGGCGGCCGCCTGTTCGAGCATTTTGGAGGAAAGGTCAACGCCGGTCAGCACGCGGCTGATCGGGCGCAGCAGCGGTCCGCACAAGCCGGTTCCGCATCCGGCATCAAGGATGTCATATCGATTTTCGCTTGCAGTGATTTTGCGCACGGCCGAGCAGAGCTTCTCCGGAATGTCATAGCCAAGATTGCCGACAAGTTGCGCATCAAAACCCTCGGCGAAGGTGTCGAAATGTTCGACAATGTATTCCGGCGGCGAGCGATCGATGGTGGGATCGCCAGCCACGGCGCGGAGCAGATAGCGCAGGGAAGGATTCGCGGGCCAGAGTTCGATTTGCTTCCGTCCCACGCGGATGGCGGCCTCAATATGTCCAAAGCCGCTGAGCAGGGCAAAGGCCGAGTCCAGCAATTTCATCAGGTCTTTTTCTGAACACAACTCTGCCGAGGCGAAGGAGTTCCGGTAATTCGCCATCGCGGTTTCAATGGGTTCACCCTGGAGAACTTCGCGCATGAAAGTGGTTCTGCGTGACATCTGCCGGTAATGCGCATTGCCCGGCTCCAAAAGGGCCGCCTTGGCATAGGCGGCGTCCGATTCGGCAATCTGGCCCAATTGATAATGGAGTTTGCCCAGATTGGCCTGGATGGCAGGCTGGGCTCTGCCGCCCTTAAGACAGAACTCAAGGCACTCAATCGCCCCGAAAAAATCTTTTTGCTCCTCTTTGAGCACGCCCAACAGTTGCCAGGCCACGTTGGAATGGGGGTCTTGTTCGAGGGCCACGCGGTAGGCGGATTCGGCGGCGGCAAGTTCGCCCAGTTTTTTTCTGACCAACCCCAGCATGAGCCACGAGTCCGGTTGATGGCGCAAGAGCGTGACGGAGTGTTCCAGGCAGGCGGCCGCCTCGCGCGAAAGATTACTTTGGCTCAAGGCGATGCCGTAATCACTCCAGAGCACCGGGTTATCCGGGGCGAGGGCCAGCGCGCAACGAAGGGCGGCAAGGGCGTCTGGGATTTGATTGGCTCTCATGAGCTCCAACGCCCAACGGGCCAGGGCGAGCGGCGCGGGCGAGCCAGCCTGCAAGAGCGCGGCAAATCTCGGTTGGGTTGCGGTCCAGCTCTTTATGGATTCGGCAACCGCCGCAGTGTCAGGCAACGCGGGTCTACCTGTATCTGCCGGCTCTGTATTTAGAGGATTGCTTGTCAAATCATTACATGCGGGGTGATCCTGAATGATCTTCTAACGTACTCTAGTAAGTAGTTGGAGGCAAGGAACTTCCTGCGGCGCATGCGGCTATCGGATGCATCTTGGCAATGGGGGGTCTTTTCAGAGGAATTGGCCGCAAAGGAGCACAAAAGATCGTAGCGCAACCAGCCGCAGCAAAAACAGGATTTGCCCGCAGAAGACGCGGATTATTAACGCCTCCTTATGCGTGATTCTGCCGGAACGCAGTGCAAGGAAAACAGGGCTGGCAATGGGGCTGTGTTCTGGCTACAATTCTTCTGACTTCACAAAACAAAGGGAAAAAGACGATGAATCAGGAAACGTCGGTGACTGGCAAAACCATCTGGGCCTTTGATTTGGGCAAAGGCTCCATTGGCGAGGCGGTGCGGTGCGGCAACAGATTTCTGCACAAGGCTTCACTGCTGATCCCGGCTGAATTTGCCGAAACAAAAACCGCCGCTGGCCGACGCCGAATGTGGCGCACACGGCAGGCACACAAGGCCCGCGAGAAATGGTTGGATGAGGTCATGCGAGAGGCCGGTTTCCAAGTGCTGCACGGGCGCAATTATGACGGGACAGGAAAATGGAAAAGTAGCGAACCGGCGGATGAACGGCTAGAACGCGAATTTGCCGAGCCGGGTGATCCGACCTGCTACACTTCCTGTCTGCTTCGCATCAAACTTTTGCGCGGCGAAAGGCTGGAACCCTGGCAAATCTATAAGGCGCTTCATTCCGCGATTCAGCGACGTGGCTACGATCCGGACATTCCGTGGAAAACCCGCAACCGGCGCAAAGTCAAACCCGGCGAAGCCGACGATGACGATGAGGCCGGAACGGAAACACGGATGCAACAATTCGAAAAAGATTTGGAAGTAATGTCGCATGGCAAAATTGAATATAAATTCTCCTGCTATTTTGATGCTTGGAAAATGGGACTGTGGAACCCCGACAAACCCAACGAGTTAAAGGACCACATTGATTGCCACGCTGAAAGCACCCGCAACCAAATCGTGCCGCGAAAACTGGTGGACAATGAAATCCGGGCATTGACCGAAGCTGCGTCAAAACATTATCCCAAACTCAAAGGTCAAGCAGATTTTCTGCTCTATGGCCCGGCGAAAACTCCTTACGCCTCTTTCGACGCCAAACTTCGCAAGCAATATAATCTCAAGGAGGGGAGCGCCACCGATTGGCAAGGTGTGCTTGGTCAAAAGATTCCCCGCTTTGACAATCGCATCATCGGCAAGTGCGTGTTGATTCCGCGCATGAATGTGTGCAAAGCGGATGTTCGCTTGGATAAAAACGACAATCCCATTCCCGAAACCCTTCTGGCATCAGAAGTATCCTTTTTGATGAAGTTGAAAAACATGAGGATTCAACGCGGAAAAAGAACGGAGGGTCTCACTGCCGGGGAAATAAAGTCCATCTTTGAAAGCCCTGATTTTCAAAAGATGGCGATCACCGAGTCGGCTTGGAAAAAGAAAGTTTGCGCGCAACTTGGGGCATTTCCCCTCCCCGGACATGGACTTGTGGATGCTCCGAAATTTTCGGGGCGCAGCCGGTTTTGTCGTCCGGCATTGGATATTTTAAAGCGTCTCATCCTTTCCGGCACTCCGCCAAAGGAATTTCACATGGCAGAGGTAGCTCGCCTGAATGGAAACAAGAACCCATTAAAAGGCTTGGTCGAGGAGGATTTGAGGTTCCTTTTGAAAATGGGCGAGACATGGCAAGGGCTCTATATTCCCAACCAAAAACTCGATGCTCTGGTGCGGAATGCCGACAACACGGATGAGGCCATTCGCACGCTAATCGGTTCTCAAAACGATCCGATTGTCCGCCATCGCTTGAATCTTTTTGTTGAGCGGCTCAATGAGTTGAATGAGAGATTTGGCCAACCGGAAAATGTTGTTTTGGAGTTCGTGCGTGAAGACTTCATGGGGAAAAAGGCAAAGATCGAGTACAACAGATTCATAAAGGAACGCGCCGCCGAGCGGGTGAAGTTCCGCAAAGAAGCCGAAGAGGCTGGCGCAACCGAACGCGCAGCGGGCTTAAAAATGGAATTGCTTCGCGCACAATCAGGAAGATGCCTTTACACAACTGCTGCTTTAATTCCCGAAGAACTTGATGAATATGTCATTGACCACATTGTGCCCCGAGCAAAGGGCGGGCCAGATGCCGTTATTAATTACGTCCTGACCACCAAAAACGCGAACGACGACAAGGCTGATCGCACCCCTTATGAATGGCTTTTCGGGAAGGAGGGTTGGGATGCTTACGTTAGTCGAGTCCGGGAAAGGGCTGGTGCGTTGCGGAATAAGAAAGTCCAATTGCTCACATCTCCCGACGCAGAAACCCTGGTGCAAAAGTATACCGCCCTCGCGGAGACGGCTTGGATTTCGAAGCTCGCCCAAGCACTGCTTGACCTGCGCTTTGGCTGGCAAAACGGAAACGACAAAGCAGGGATTAAACGTGTTATCATCGTGTCTGGCGGATTGACTGGACGCATTCGCCGCAAATATGGGTTGAATCGCATACTAAATCCTGATGCCGAGGACGAAGAAGAAGCTGATCAGAAAAACCGAGATGATGACAGGCATCACGCACTAGATGCGATGGTGATAAGCTTCATTCCGAATTGGGCACGCGACACAAAGAAAACCGGATTTTTCAAATTCCCCGAAGGTTTTAACCGGGAATTCTTCGCGAAAGAGATCGCTCAAGTGGACCCAAGAAACATCGCATTGGAAAAGCCCGCATTTGAAGAAACATTCTATGGACATCGGACAATTGACGGAAAGGATTTCATAGTCGGGCGTGAATCTCTCGGTGACTTGGCCGCAAAATTTGTTGCAAACAAGCGTGTATTGAAAGCGCGGAAAGACATCGACTCTCGCCGGATCGTGAGCCCGACAATTCGCTACGCCGTTGAGAGTTTTCTCAATGCAACACCCAATTTGACGCTTGAAACATGGGACAAGTGGTGTGCGGATTTTCGATGTGGCGAAGGAGGGCCGCGCGTTGAGAAAATATTAATGACAAAATCCAAAGCAAATAGCGTCGAAGAATACAAAGATGTTTCCAAAGATAAAACTGGACAGTTTCGGCGTGGGGCGAAGCATCGCGGCTATTTCGTATTTGAGCGGCCAGCAGCGACCAAGAAAGAACCAAATAAAATGCAGATCGACGTACAACCGGTTTATGTTTTTCAAAGTAAATTGCAAATCGCAAGAATACTTCTCAAAGAGCCCGGCGTTGTCCTTTTGGGCTACTTTGAATCAGGTTGTCTTGTTCGCATTCCCAAAGAGTGGGAGTTTCAAAGGACAAAATATCCTGCTGCTGATTACATCTGCACAAGCATTTGGACAAATCGGAATGCGAAATTAAGACATCCGCGTTATGGGGAAATTGGCCCGATAGGACTTCGCATACTTTTTGATGCCGGACTCAAACGGGTTTAGATTATGAGCCACCACATCCTTCATATTCTCAAACATGGTTGCGTATTGTCCAAAGAACGGGGGTTTTTGGTTTGTCGCGGCGAGGATAAGAGCGAGAACCGCATTCCGCATGAAGATTTGCGGGCGGTCATTATTGCAGCGCGGGGCGTCACGCTCACGTCCAGTTTTATTTCTGCCGTTCTGGAAACGGATGGAATCATCTTGCATTGCGATGAAAGTTACCGGCCTTGCGGCGTCACCGCGCCGTTGAGCCGAGTCATCGATGACAAGGCTTTTTTGCATCAAGCGGAACGTCCAGTACGGTTGAATAATCGCCTCTGGCAGCATCTCATTCGCGGCAAGACCGTGAACCAGTTGAAGGTTCTGCGAAAACGGCAGTTGAATTCGCCGCACCTTGAATTGGCGGTCAAACAGGATAATTTCGATGAGGGCAATTGCGCCCGGCGTTATTGGCAATTGTATTTTCCCTCGATCGGCTGGCTTTCCTCGTCGCGCGACCGGAAACAGGACAACGCGCCAAATCAGATGCTGAATTACGGCTACGCCGTGCTGGGTGCGTTGTGCCATCGCGGTTTGCTGATTCACGGCCTGTCGCCGTTGCTTGGCGTGAAACATACCACGCGGTATCACGCCGATCCGCTGGTTTATGACATGATGGAGCCGTATCGCCCGGCAGTGGATTTGATGATGGCGGAATTCATGGTGGGCGAGGACATCAGCATGAAGGCGTGGTGCAAAAAGGTGGGCACGGAACTCCGCGAGCAGCGGGTCGAGCATGACCGTTATTCTCTCAAATTGATGGATGCCATTGACTCCTCGGCCTCTTCACTGGCCCGCAGTTATGCGGAAAAATCCTCGGAGCCGTTTTGGGTACCGGAATTGTCGTGAGCCTGGTTGAGAAAAAAAGTCCGTTTCGTATGGGATGGATATTGGCCATGTTTGATCTGCCGGTAATGACAGACAAGGAACGAAAGGCCGCGACGCGATTTCGGAACGACCTGCTGGATAATGGTTACTTGATGATTCAGTTTTCTGTCTATGCCCGCCCCTGCGTCAGTTACGAGCAAATGGACACGCACATTGCCCGCATGAAAGGGCTGATTCCGACAGCGGGAAATGTTCGGCTGATGTTTATGACGGATGAGCAATGGAAAAAAAGTTACACGGTGATCGGTGAAAATTACCGAGATGACAAACGCGCCAAGGACCCGACAATTCCCAACCAAGTGGAGTTTTGGGAATAAAAGAATGGCTCTCAGACGTGCAAGCAGTGGTCCGAGAGCCAATATATCAGTTAAGACTTCACCCCCCGGAGAAGTCGCATCAAATCATACCGAATCAGGCACTTCCGTCAAGCCCATTATAGCGGACTTCTCCGGGGGGTGAAGTCAAAACGTGGTGCGCTACATGCAATCTTATTTCAAGATTATAGCGGACTTCTCCGGGGGGTGAAGTCAAAACGGGGGTGACGTGCCTAAGAAGTTGCTAATTATTATAGCGGACTTCTCCGGGGGGTGAAGTCAAAACGGGGAGAAGGTTGCGCTTTTTCCCGTAATATTATAGCGGACTTCTCCGGGGGGTGAAGTCAAAACTACAGGGAGGGTAGGAATGTCATTCTGATTATTATAGCGGACTTCTCCGGGGGGTGAAGTCAAAACGTGCCGATGGGATCAGTTTCGTTTCCTAGAATTATAGCGGACTTCTCCGGGGGGTGAAGTCAAAACCAAGTAATTACTACAGTGTCAGCAATGCGCATTATAGCGGACTTCTCCGGGGGGTGAAGTCAAAACGAACGGCATTTGCAAAAGAATCACCGCGCCATTATAGCGGACTTCTCCGGGGGGTGAAGTCAAAACTCGTACAAGTAGGGAGTTGCCGCGCTGCCGATTATAGCGGACTTCTCCGGGGGGTGAAGTCAAAACGCGAACGGACTAATCGCGTTGTGTCCGAATATTATAGCGGACTTCTCCGGGGGGTGAAGTCAAAACTTTGGGGTGCCAAGGCCGGTGTGGCTGTTGATTATAGCGGACTTCTCCGGGGGGTGAAGTCAAAACCGCAGGCGGCAACTGGACAAAGGCCGCGTCATTATAGCGGACTTCTCCGGGGGGTGAAGTCAAAACCCGCACCGGCCAGCGCGTCGCCCTCTGCCGATTATAGCGGACTTCTCCGGGGGGTGAAGTCAAAACCAAGACCGATCTGCAAAGCGATTTCCGCAAAATTATAGCGGACTTCTCCGGGGGGTGAAGTCAAAACCGCTTGACAGCATTCATCGTTCACCCGATTATTATAGCGGACTTCTCCGGGGGGTGAAGTCAAAACGAGGGATGGAGCGAGTGTAATCTCCGCCGATTATAGCGGACTTCTCCGGGGGGTGAAGTCAAAACGCATTGCCGCGATTGCCCAGCATGGGGTTGATTATAGCGGACTTCTCCGGGGGGTGAAGTCAAAACCGCCCTACACCATCGCCAATGCCGGCACCAATTATAGCGGACTTCTCCGGGGGGTGAAGTCAAAACAAGGAGTAAGGTTCATAGGTTAAGGGGAAGATTATAGCGGACTTCTCCGGGGGGTGAAGTCAAAACCGGATGCGTTGCTGCCTTTCCGGAGTGAAGATTATAGCGGACTTCTCCGGGGGGTGAAGTCAAAACGGCATGATGATGGCCCAATTGGGGATGCCGATTATAGCGGACTTCTCCGGGGGGTGAAGTCAAAACGTAGGAAAGCGAGTTGGTGCGGGCGCTGTAATTATAGCGGACTTCTCCGGGGGGTGAAGTCAAAACAGCGTAAAAGCATTGGCGGATTGCAGTTGGATTATAGCGGACTTCTCCGGGGGGTGAAGTCAAAACAGGCGACCACCAACACGGCCGTCATGGTCAATTATAGCGGACTTCTCCGGGGGGTGAAGTCAAAACGAACATTCACATC
>Ga0182030_10020568_pt1 | contig 12436 bp, 11 predicted proteins | sample 812S3MmetaG_FD_121299 | JGI IMG/M metagenome (GOLD analysis project Ga0182030, IMG submission 121299) | Permafrost microbial communities from Stordalen Mire, Sweden - 812S3M metaG (Illumina Assembly) | ecosystem: Environmental > Terrestrial > Soil > Wetlands > Permafrost | place: Sweden... | reverse complement strand
TTGCACCCAAATGAGTCGGAAACGCAGTCGTACGGGACGACGCAGTATCGGGGCGTTACGATGTGGCCGCCGTTTCTCACCGGCGCGAGCATGGTCTATGTCGGAACGTTCGAGAGCGGGAAGCTCGTCTGCTACCCGATCCGCAACGAACTCGATGCGCAGGGCCGCCGGCTCACGAACTGGGTCGTCGAGACGGCGAAGAGCGGCACCGAGCGGCCGGACTGGAATCGCACCGCCGACGCCGACGCGTTCGTGGGATTGCTCGAAGCATGGACGTTCGATTGGCTGAACGTGCCCGCCATGATTCGCGCCGCGCACGTCATTCTCGAATATCCGGTCGTCGATCGCGATCCGCTCTCGTTTTGGACCGAGCGGCGGATCACGCTCTTGGGCGACGCCGCGCACCCGATGCTGCCGCGCGGATCGAATGGGGCGGCGCAGGCGATGCTCGACGGCCGCGCGCTGGCCAAGGCGCTCGCAACCATTCCCGATCCCCTCGCGGCGTTGCAAGCGTATGAAGACGAGCGCCGCCCGGCGACGTCCAAGGTCGTGCTCGCCAATCGCGATGCCTATCCGGACGCGATTCTCCGCGTCGTGCAGGATCGCACGCAAGGCAAGCCGTTCGCGAACATCGATGACGTGATCTCGCGCGAAGAACGCACGCAATGGCAAACGAACTACAAAACCACCGCCGGCTTCGCACAGAAAGCGACACCATGAGCAAACTCGCCGTACCGGCAGCGTTTTCGCGCGCTGCAGCCTTGCGCATCGGCGGTGCCGCGGTGCTGGCCGCCGCAACCCAACCCGGGCGCGCGTTCGCCCAGTCGGCGCCGGTTCGCTATGCCGCGAGTCCGGCGGCAACCCAGGCCGAAGCGTACTATGCCGAGCAGCTCGGCTTCTTCAAACAAGCCGGTATCAGCACGATCGGAACGATCGTTGCGCGCGGGGCGGCCGCCGTCAGCGGCGTGATCAGCGGCGATTACGACATCGGCAGCTCGACGCCGCCGTCGATCGCGAGCGCCATCGTTCACGGTATTCCGCTGCGCGTCATTGCGCCGGGCCCGGTGTACGTCGATCCGCCGCCGTTTCAGCTCTTTGTGGCCAAAGATTCGCCGATCCGCACCGCGCGCGATTTGATGAACTCGACGATCGCCGTGCAAACCCTGAACGACGATCAGGGCCTGGGCATCCTCGCGTGGCTCGATCAGAATCACGTCGACACGACGAAGGTCAAGTTCATCGAAATGACCTTCCCGACGATGCCGGCCGCGCTCACCCGCGGCGAGATTGCCGCCGCGATGATCGTGGAACCGTTCATCAGCGCGAACAAGGACGTGCTTCGGGCGATTCCGCGCGTTTATGATAGCCTTGGCCAACGTTGGGCCTACGGAGCTTGGTTCGCGCGCCAAGATTTCATCGATAAGAATCCGGCCTTGGTGAAGGCGATCGCAACCGCGCTTTACGCGACCGCGAAACACGTCAACGCGAACCAGTCGGAGATCGATCCGCTCCTGGCCGCCTACTCGAAAGTCACCGTCGACACCGCCCGCTCAACGGTCAAGCCGGTCTTCGCCGAAATGCTCGAGCCCTCAAACTTCGTTCCGCAACTGCAAGTCGCCCTGAAATTCAAAATGCTCCCGCGAGCGGTCACCCTGCAAGAATTCTTGGCAAAATAACACCCCTCACCCCGAACGGACTGCCGGGAACACGCGCATGGCAAGGGCTTTGCCCGCGGCCTGCGAGGGCAGCTCGATCGCGTAATGGAGGAACGTCGCCAGAGCGATCACCACGGCAAGTGCCGCCAGCGTTGCAAGCAGCGCGTTGACGTTCCACGACGTGAGGACTTGCATGAGCGAAAAGCCGATCAGGAAATGCACCAGGTAGAGCGGGTAGCTGATCGCGGCAAAAAAGTCGAACACCCGTGAAGGCTTGATCGCGCCGCGCAACGCGTACGCTCCACCGAAGACGAGCAGCGCGTAGCCGTAGTTGAGCGTTACGAGCGGAAAGTCGCCCCGAAAGAACGTCAGCGGCCAACAGATGACGAACAGCACAAAGAGCGCCGGAACCGCCGTCCAAAGCCGGACGTTGCCGATCAGACCACGCGCATGGTAGCTGAAGACGACGCCGATCAGCATGAACAGCACGTAGAGCGCGTTCATCTCAAAGATTCGCAAGGTGTTGCCGAGCTGGGGCAGGACGAGGAAGATCTCGTGTGAGAAGCGGCTGACGAAGAGGATGAAGGCGGCGACCGCAAAGAGCGCGATCAAACTGCCGCGCCGAACGGGCACGATGAGCAAGGCCATCAGCACATAGAACTTGATCTCGATCATCAGCGTCCAGTTGACGAAATCCACCGTCGGCAGATTCGCAATGTCGGTGATGAGAAACGCATTCGACAGCATGAGGCCGGCGCCGTACGTGAACGGATGATGCCAATAGGCAGCGCCGAGCGCGACCACGGCGAGTTCGATTGCGAGCGCGAGCCAGTACGTCGGAAAGATGCGAAACGCGCGCGCCATAAGAAATGCGGCGGGCGTCAGCCGTTCGAGTGAGATCGGTATGACGAAGCCGCTGATGAGGAAAAAAAGCGCGACGCCGAACGGGCCCAAGTTCAGCCATGCCGTTGTGAACAAGGCCAGGGTCGGCGGTGCGGCGGCGGTGGTTACGGGCGAGAACGTCGCGCCGGCGACCAACTGCCGTTCGACCCAGTACAAGCCCCCGAGATGAGCGCACACGACGCACAGCGCCGCGAGGCCGCGCAGCTGGTTCGCGAAGACGTAGCGTTCCGCGGTCATCGTTGCAGATGCAGCGTTAGGGAAACGCTGGTCGTGCGTTTGTCGGCGGTGAGGGCGGTAACGGTCACCGTGTAGTCGCGGTTGAGCAAGAAGAACGGGATGCCGGACGGCACCTGCCCATCAGAAGCGAAGAGGCCCGGCGCCGCGCCCTGCATGCCGTAGGTCTCGCCCATCGCCGAGACGTTGATCGCGGTGACGTCGGCGGTCGTCTTCACGCGCACGCTGTACGGGGCGCCCGCGTGCAGCGTCTGGTCCAGCATGTCGATCTCGAGGATCGCGGGTTGCCCGGCCGGCGGCGCCGGCGGTGTGGTGATGAAGTGGTAGGGCGATTGGGTCGGAGCCGCCGTCGGGGCCGCGATCGGGCTGGGCGAGGGCGAAGGCGAAGATGAAGGCGGGGCCGGCGAGGGCAGCGGCGCCGCCGTCGGGGGGGCCGGGGGCGAAGCGGGCGAGGCCGTGGCCGGGGCCGGTTCGGGCATGGGGGCCGGCGCCGGCTGCGCCCCAACGGCGAACGGATACGCGCTCGCGAGCAGGACGGCTGCCAGCGCGGCCCGGGCGGGGGAACGCATGCGGGCGGGCTTCGTGCCGTGGAGGGGTAAACCCAGGCGAGATGACCGAGAGCTGGGTTCGGCAGGCCCTGGATATCAAACGGACCGGCGGCGTCGTTCCGGCGTCGACCTGGGAGCGGCTGATCGACGGGTACGTCGCGGGGACGATCGACGAGGCCCCGATCGCGGCGCTCCTCATGGCCTCGGCGATCCGCGGCTTGACCCCCGGCGAAACACAGGCGCTCACCGAGGCGATGATCCGGTCGGGCGATACGATCGCCTTCGAAGGCGCCGTCGTCGACAAACATTCCACCGGCGGCGTCGGCGACAGCGTCTCGATGATCGTCGTCCCGGTGGTCGCGGCGTGCGGCGTCGCGGTGGCGAAGCTCTCGGGCCACGCGCTCGGCCACACCGGCGGCACGCTCGATAAACTCGAGTCGATCCCGGGCGTGCGCACCTCGCTCGCGCCGGATGAGTTCCGCGCGCAAGTCGAACGCATCGGCTGCGCGATCAGCGCGCAGAGCGACCGCCTGGTTCCGGCCGACAAGCGGCTCTACGATCTGCGCGATCGTACGGGCACCGTCGCCAGCGTCGGTTTGATCGCCGCGTCGATCGTTTCGAAGAAGATCGCCGGCGGGGCGAGCGCCATCGTGTTCGACGTGAAAACCGGCGGCGGCGCGTTCATGTCGACGCTCGAGCAAGCGCGCGAACTGGCCGTCGCGATGGTCGAAATTACGGCAAGGCTCGGCCGCCGCGCATCGGCCCTGATCACCGATATGGACGAACCGCTCGGACCCTCGATCGGCAACGCGCTCGAAGCGATCGAAGCGCGCGACTTCCTGCGCGGCGGACCGCGCGATCCGCGGCTCGGCGAAGTCGTGCGCCTGATCGCGGCCGAGATGCTGCGCGTCGGCGGGGCGACCGGCGAGGTCGAAATGCAGGTCGACGCGGCGCTGACGAGCGGGCAAGCGTACGAAAAATTCATCGCGCTGATCGAGGCCCAGGGCGGTACCCGCGTGGGCCTCGAGGGCATGCGCGTGCCGGAAAAGCGCGTCGCCGCACGGGCTCCGCGCGATGGCCGCGTCACGGCCGTGAACGCGATCGAGCTCGGTGAACTGGCGCGAACGGCGGTCGACCGGCACGGTTCGGACGCCGGAATCATCGTGCGGGCACGCGTCGGCGATGCGGTTCGGGCCGGCGACCCGCTGGCGGAATTGGTCGGCGCCGGCGACGACGTCGCCGCGGTGGCCGCCGCGTTTACGGTCGGAGACCGTGTCGCCGAGCACCGTCCGCTGCTGCACGCGGTCATCCGGGATGCCGATCTCGCGGTGCCGTCGAAGACCGCGCGAGGATGAACGGGACCTCACGCACGGGCCGGACTATTGTGACCGGTGCTGCCGGTTTGATCGGCAGCGCTTTGGTTTGGGAACTCAACCGTCATGGGGTTGAGGACGCGATCGTCGTCGACCGCCTCGGCCGCAGCGATAAGTGGCGCCACCTCGTGCCGTTGCGCTTCTCCGAATATCTCGAAGCCGAAGAATTCTATCCGCGCATCGCGGAGAACCCGAACGCCTTCGGCCCGATCGCCGAGGTCTACCATCTCGGCGCGTGCTCGGCCACGACCGAGCGCGACGCGACGTATCTGATCGCCAACAACTATCGCACGACGCAAGACCTCGCGACGTGGGCGCTCGGACGCGACGCGCGCTTCGTCTACGCGTCGTCGGCGGCAACCTACGGTTCGCGCGAAACGGATCTGCGCGAAGACCTCGATCCCCACAGCCTCGCGCCGCTGAACATGTACGGCTACTCGAAGCAGCTCTTCGATCTGTGGGCGCGGCGCGAAGGCATCCTCGATCGCATCGTGGGGCTGAAGTTCTTCAACATCTACGGTCCCAACGAAGATCACAAGGGCGACATGCGCAGCGTGGTCGCGAAAGCCTACGAACAAATTACGGCCGAGGGGACGGTGAAGCTGTTCGAGAGCTACCGGCCCGGCATTCACGACGGCGAGCAGACGCGCGACTTCCTCTACGTGAAGGATGCGGTCGCGATCGCGCTGCACCTCGGCCGCTCGAAAGCTGCCGGACTCTACAACGTCGGCTCGGGCGTTGCGCGCACGTGGAACGATCTCGTCGCGGCGATCTTCACCGCACTCGAGCGCCCGAAGAACATCACCTACATCCCGATGCCCGACGCGTTACGCGGCAAGTACCAGTACCGCACCGAGGCCACGGTCGACAAGCTACGCGCCGGCGGTTACACAGCGCCGTTCACGTCGCTCGAAGAAGGCGTGTGGGAGTATATCTGCCGCTATCTCGTGCCGGGGCTGACGCTCGGCACCGAGTTGCCCTCGCCGACCGGCGCGGGATCGGCGCGTTCGACGCCCGCCAGCAGGTAGAGCGGACGGCCTTTGATCTCTTCGTAGATCCGGCCGATGTACTCACCCAGAATACCGATGCCGATCAACTGCACGCCGCCCAAGAACAGGATGGCGAAGATCGTCGAGGTGTAGCCGGGCAGATTGTAGCCGGTGAAGATGCGCAGCCCGATCTCGACGATGCCGACGAGGAACGCGATGGCCGAAACGATGAAGCCGAAGTAGGACGCAAAGCGCAACGGTACATCGCTGAACGACGTGATGCCGTCGATTGCGAACCGCAGCATCTTCGAAACCGGATACTTGCTCTCGCCCGAGAACCGCGAGTCGCGGTCGTACTCGATTGCGGTCTGCGGAAAGCCGACCCATGAGACGAGCCCGCGAATGAAGCGGTGCCGCTCGCGAATGAGCTTGAGCGCGTCGACGACGCGGCGCGACATCAGCCGGAAGTCGCCGGCATCGACCGGTATAGCGACTTTCGTCAGGCGCTGCGTCGTGCGGTAGAAGAGCCGCGCCGTCCAAATCTTGAAGCGGCTCTCGCCCTTGCGTTTGCGCCGCACCGCGTACACGACGTCGAAGCCTTCGAGCCAGCGTTGGACCATCGCCGGAATCAGCTCGGGCGGATCTTGCAAATCCGCGTCGATGAGCACGACCGCATCGCCGCGCGAAACATCGAGCCCCGCCGTCGCCGCCAGCTGATGCCCGAAATTCCGCGACAACCGGACGATGACGAGCCGCGGATCGGCCGCCGCATGCCTGCGCAGCAATTCCACCGTGCGATCCGTGCTCCCATCATCGACGAGCACGATCTCGTACCCGTCGATCCCCGGCGCGCCGTCCGCCGCGGCGCGGAGCCGCCGCACGAGTTCGGCAACATTGCCCTCCTCGTTATACAGCGGCGCCACAATACTAAGAGTCGGCACCCCCCCGCCATTCCGTCCTTGGAGCACTCTGTCATGCCGACCGCCCCATGTGTGTCATTCCGAGCGGAGCGCCAAAGGGCGCGCAGTCGAGGAACTAGCCGTAACCGGAGTCGCCACCAGGGCAACTCCACTCATCGGGCCTAGCGAAGCATGGTGGATACCAGCTGCTTCTTGGCTTGTTCATCCGCGACGATGGAGTCCCCATAGTCGGGCAGCTCGATGCTCGTCGTATACGGGACTTGCGCCGTGACGATCTCTTTGGGCGTAAAAGTCGTAAACGCGGCCCCAAGGCTGATCTCTTCGTTCCCCTTCAGATCCGTTTGCACGTCGCGGTGCAGCACGTCGAGCAGCGATTGCACGTGCAGGATCGTCGTAGCCTGATTCGTCTGGACCTGCTGTGCGATCGCGTGAATGACTTGCTGTTGCCGCATAATCCGGCACGGATCGCTGCACCAATCGTGCCGAAACCGCGAATACCCGATGGCCTGATCCCCATCCAGATGCTGCACGCCCGGCTTGAGGTGCACGTGGAGATGCCCCCAGGAATCGTCGTAGTCGATCGGCCCGTTTGCGCCGGCATGTCGCAGCGCGTCGGAGTTCTCGACGTCGACCGTCACGCCGCCGAGCGCGTTGATGAGGTCTTTCATCGTGTCGATGCGGAGCACCACGTAGCGGTCGAAGCCCTTGAGGCCGAGCCAACTGGAGACGACGGCCTCCGACTCCGTGATGCCGCCCTCCGACTGCGCTTCGTTGATCTTGGCGGTTGCGCCGTTCGGCATCGTCGCCACCATATCGCGCGGTACCGAAAGTTCGTAGATACGATGTTTGATGAAGTCGAGCTTCACCGCCATGATGATGTCGCTGCGGGAGTGCGCCGACGTTTCCTCATCCTGGCCGTTGTAATCGTAGTCGAGCCCGACCACGAGCACGCGCAGGCTGGGCCGGCCGAAAACCGTTTCCGGCGGCGGGATGAAGATACGGCCGAGCGTTTGCACCCCGGTCAAGTGACCGGGAAAGAGGCGCTGCGTCGCGGCTGCGCCGAGCAGAACCGATGTTAAAAGGAGCGTCGCGAGGAGGGTCAGCACGGCCCTCCGCGATCGGAAACCGATCATAAATGTGTCCCTGTCCGAAAGCGAGTTGTGGTGGTGTTATGCGGACGGGACGGGCGGCGCGCGACCGTTGAGGTGCGCGAGAATCGGTTCGAGGAAACGTGAGGGAGCGATCTCGGATGCGCGCGAGCGCCGCGGCGTGCGGCCGGCTGCGCGGGTAGCAAAGAGTTCGCGGATGAGCGATACGACCGCTACGACGACCTGGGCCGACCAGCGCAGCATTCGCGCTAACAACCAGGTGCACGCTAGACAACCGAGGGCGTGAAGCGCAAGACTGATGACGGCCGGACCGCCGAGCCAAATGGTTCCGCCGAGCGGCGCGCCGGTGACGACGATCTGTTCGACCGTTTCCATCGAGCAGAGCACGAGCAGCTGCACGACGAAAATCGCCGGCAAGAGTTTCGGGATCGAGCCGATCTCGCTCGCAAAGCGGCGCGCGATGCGCTGCGCGTGTCCCGCGACGAAGATCACCGAGAACAGCAATCCCAGGACGAGCACAGGTATGACGTCGAGGTTGCTGTGGTCCGTGAAGCGGCCCGGCCCAAAGAAACCGGCGTTGGCCAGCCACTCAACCGCAGGATCGATCACCGCCGCCGCAGTCACTGCAGCCGCAAGGCAGAAAATCGCCCTAAACCCGGCATTCCGAACGTGCACGATTCTCTATATTTCCAGAACGGTTACAGCTGTCCCTCGACAAGCTCGGGATGACAGGGGTGCGTTGTCATCCCGAGCGGAGCCCGTAGGGGCGTAGTCGAGGGACAGCTGTAATCGCCGTCGTCAAGTTACGATGCCCCGCTTGGAAGAACGGTTTGTATCGTAGATACGGCTGTTAGCAAGCTAACGATTACAACCGTTGTCCAAGCGATGACGTTGAAGGCGAGGTTGTTGGTCCATTGGCCCATCAGGCGCTTGTTGTTGATGAGCAGCAGCATCAGCACGAGCACGACCGGGAGCAGAACCCCGTTGAGTACCTGCGAGTAGAAGATGATGCCCAGCAGCGGAGCGTTCGGAATGATCACGACGCCCGCGCCGATGATGATGAACGCGAAATAGAGCCCGTAGAACACCCGCGCTTCCGAGAGCCGCAGATCGATCCCGCGTGCAAAGCCGAACGCTTCGCAGACGTAGTAGGCGGTCGAGAGCGGCAGAATCGAGGCCGTGAAGAGCGCCGCGTTGAGCAGACCGACGGCAAACAGCAACGAAGCGAACTTGCCGGCCAGCGGCTGGAGCGCAACCGCGACGTCGCTCACGTCGTTCACCTGGATCTGGTGCCCCGCCGGTAAGGCCGCATTGTGAATGTAGATGGTCGCGGCGCAGGCGACCACGATAAAGAAGGCGATGATGTCGGTGACGAGCGCGCCCGAGATCACGTCGACGCGCGCAGCCGCATACTGCTCAGGGCGCACGCCTTTCTCCACGATCGCCGCCTGGATGTAGAACTGCATCCAGGGCGAGATGGTCGTCCCGATGATCGCGATGATCATCAGCACGTACGCCTTCGACGATGAGAACTGCGGGAAGAACGTCTGGTGCGCCACGTCGTGCCAGTCGGGATGCACGATGATCGCGCTGACGACGTACGAGATGTAGATCGCGCACAGCACGAAGAAGATCCGTTCCACGACGTCGCGGTTGGCGCGCGTCACGACGAGAAACACGAGTATCGCGGCAAAGATCACGAGCACCGTTTTGCACAGGCCCGCATCCGTGATGCCGAGGAAGCTGCCGAAGATCGGCGCGACCGAGGCCACGCCGGCGAACTCGGTGGCCGTATTGCCGAGGTCGCAGGTGACGAAGAGCACGAGCACCCAGAACGTCACCTTGACGCCGAAGTTCTCGCGAATGAGATCCGCGAGGCCCTTGCCGGTGACCACGCCCATGCGCGCGCACATCTCTTGCGTCACGACGAGCGCGATGGTTACCGGAATCAAGAGCCAGAGGAGCGTGTAACCGAATTGCGCGCCCGCTTGAGAATACGTCAGTACGCCGCCGACGTCGTTGTCGGCGTTGGCCGTGATGATTCCCGGACCAACGACCGACAAGAACATCAGCAGGCTGCGCAGCCTGAAGACGCGATAGACCGCCGTCATCACCCGTGCAGATACCAGAGCGGCGGAGCTTTGGGCGCATCGTCGGGATGGATGTGCGTCGTTACCGGGCGGATACCGAACCCGAGCAGCAGCAAATGGCGCAGCAAATCAAAGAACATCATTTTTGCAGTCCTTTCAAGGGAAAGTTGGCGCCGCGGAATGCGAGCGCAGGTTGCTCGACGTCGCTAAAAGCGACGGAGGAATGTCGGTACTACTACTGCCGTCCACGGTTGGATCATCACCCCCTCTCGGTGGCCATCGCCACATAAAAAAACGCCGGGTGCTCCTCGCATCCGACGACTGAAGATCGCCCCGCACCCCAGTGGTGCGGCGTGTTCCTCAACGTCGAGTTTTAGCACCACACGCTGTTGAATCCGGTTTCCCGAACTCTGCGCCGCGTTAGGTACCGCCTTGATTCGACGGTGCCTGGTAACCCATTGGGGTCTCTCGACCTTTCCGGGTAGCGGCGTATTTTCGTATGGACGCCTCACCTAACGAGGATCCACTACCAGTGTACCCCCGCCTGTCAACCCCGCGCCCTAAGTCATTGGAGGTCGTCGGACAAAGTGTCATGGGGCGCCGTCCACCATTTGACCAGTCATTCCGAGCGGAGCGCCGCAGGCGCGAAGTCGAGGAACTCGCCCCGATCTCGGCGATTAGCGTGCGAGCGCGAAGGCGCGAGCAGTGGCTACTTTCTCTTTTTTTATTTACTCCACTGCTCGCGCCTTCGCGCTCGCACTCAGTAATAGAGATTGTGGCGGTCCCTCGACTACGCGCCTGCGGCGCTCCGCTCGGGATGACATGGGGGCGGGGTTAGGTGTCGTCGCTCCAGGCTTCTACGGTGATGGTGTAAGTGGCGCCGGCGGTGCCGAGGGCGATGTGCGGGGGTGGGAGGCGGCCTTTCGCGTCGCGCTCGATCGTGTTGAAGCTGCCGCGGGTGATGCGGAACGCGAGGCGTCCGCCTTCTTGGAGCGGGAGTTGTAAGCGGTAGCGGCGCGCGTCGAGCTGATCCATGCGAATTTCGGCGGGATTATAGCTGCTGCGTTCCGTCGAGAGGAAGATGTCGCTGCCGGCGGGCGTCGACGGTGGGATCGCGACGATAATCGTGATTGTCACCTCCTTACCTTCGGGTGCCGCGGCCGATGACGGTGAAAACGAAAACGCTGCGGCCGGCAGTTCGCTCGCCGGATGCGACGCCGGATCAAGCTTTTCCGGGACAGCGCGGGTTTGATCGTCGAGCGTCACCGAGATCGCGCGTCCCGGTACCACGCCCGTGCACGAACCTTGCGGCGAAATCCTTAGGACACCACCGCCCGAAATGGACAGGCCGTCCGCGGTACACGCCAACGGTACGACGCGAAAACTCAATACGACGGCAAGCGCGGCAGCGGCGAGGATCATTGGAACACCGAGAAGTTCCAGCCGGGGACCCAGCGCGAGCCGTTCCAGCCGAAGTCGTACGAGCGGCCGAAGCTGAAGCCGATGTTCGGAAACACCCGGATGCGAAAATCCGCGTGCACTTCGTTCGGCGGCCGCCCGGCGAAGAAATTCACTTGCGGGAAGTCGTTGGCCTTACGGTAGGAGAGGCGCACCGACGTGTACGGTCCTTGCACGTACTGCACGTCGATGTTTGCGAGACGGGCGATCGCGTATCCCGCGTAGCCGTAATCGGTGGACAGCGGCGGATAGAAGATCGTCTGTGCGTTGGGAAAGATGTCGGCCGACCAGCGCGTGTCGTAGCCGAAGAAGAGCGTCATCGTCCGGCTCAGACGCCGCGATCCCGTGACGTTCGTTTCGAGCGCGTTGTAATTGTGCGGGTAGGAGTAGTCGGTGCGCGAGGCGTCGACCGTCGCGGAGAGCGACGTTCGCAACGGCCCCGCAACGAGGGGTGAAGCAACGAACACGTCGAGCCCCTTCTGCCACACCGTCTGAACTTGCGCCGGACTCGGCGCCAGTGGATACACGCCGCCGTCCTGCGCGAGGAAGCCGAAGTTCACGCTCGTGTGCCAGGTGAAGCCGTCGAAGAGCCGGTGATCGCGCGTGCGCAACGAGAGCAGCGCGCTCGATGCGCCTTGGTTTGTGATGCCGTAGTTCAGCCGGCTCACGAGCGTCCCGATCGCTTGCGTGAAGCCCAGCGTGGCTTGATGGTAACCGTCGTCGGTCGTTGCTCCGAGCGACACGGTGCCGTCCTCGCCCAAACGGCGATAGCCGTTGAGGCCGTCGTCGATCGCCGCGTGCACCGGCACGTCGAGCGAACCCGCGAGAAACCCGTCGTTGTTGTCGATGATGTTCTGCTCGATGCCGAGCGACGGGCCGACGCCGTCGATGTAGCGCAGATGCAGGGCGGTCAGCGCGTTGGGCGTGGAGACGAGACCGTAGGGTTGATCGAACGCCGCCGGCGCAAGGGCGGTCGCGGCGTAGCCGTTGCCGGCCGCAAACGTGTAGAGGTACATCGGCACGGGCGGCGCGCCGGTCGACGTGGGGAAGGCGGCCGGACGAAAGCGGATACTCGTGCGCGAGACGATCTCCGCCCGCCGCGCGCGGATGTAGGCACGCCCGTCGGCGAAGTCCGGGAACGTAAACGCGGAGCCGTC
>Ga0182030_10020567_pt1 | contig 12437 bp, 6 predicted proteins | sample 812S3MmetaG_FD_121299 | JGI IMG/M metagenome (GOLD analysis project Ga0182030, IMG submission 121299) | Permafrost microbial communities from Stordalen Mire, Sweden - 812S3M metaG (Illumina Assembly) | ecosystem: Environmental > Terrestrial > Soil > Wetlands > Permafrost | place: Sweden... | reverse complement strand
GTGAACGAATCAATGCGATATAAATGCATAGCAGTCATAGCAATTTTAGTTTTGCTTTCATTTTGGCAGGAAGCAGAAAACAACGCCTGTCGCGCCGCCGATGGTTATGGAACTCCATGGCAGGACTACAATCCGGGTTTTACAGGGCAGCGCCCTCAAGAGTCATTCAACGGTGGCTTCGACAATACACATAAGCCTGTTGTTCGTAGAACGCAGCTACCACAACCGCGTCCGAGCAATCCAGTCCGGCGCATGCCAGAAAAAAACACGATGGAAAGTCTTGAAGAAGCGCTGGATCGTGCCGACAACAGTGCCAGCTGGTCTAAGGTTCCCATAACTAGGCCGGCGCCAGTTAGGGGCGCTACCCCTACGTTGATCAATGGTGTGAATTCATCTTATCCTTATACTCAGGCTCGCCAGATAGCGGCAATGCCTGGGGCCGGGACTGTACCTGCCAATCCATTGGCTGGAATGTTTTCGAAAATGACCCGCCAGGATCTGATGCGCATGTTTCTGGAGGGGGGAACACCCCAGGTGGGCGGTGGCTTTGGTGGTGGCGCTCCCTCATCATCAGCTGACCTTGCAGGGAAGTCATCGACCGCTTACTCGAATTATCAAAGAGCGGTGAACGAGGATAGCAAAGCTCGCGATTATGCAGAAAGAGCTCGTTATGCCAGCAGCAGATATAGCGCTCAAGAATATGCTAGCAGTGCTGAGTACGCGGCTAACAATGCCGAGTATGCCGCTGACCGTGCAGAATCAGCTGCTTATTCAGGTGACTCGCAGGCAAAAGGCTATGCGAGTTCTGCCAGAGACGCCGCGAACAGAGCGCGTGAAAACGCCAATCGGGCCAGGTATAACGCTGATCAAAAACAGTAGATATTCAGTCGACGACAGGTCGATCGCATTGAACGCAGGCTCAATCCTTGTTCAAGGTTCCAATGGCGTCTATCTCTTCGTGAGTGTCTTCATCGCATGGTGGTGGCAGTCCGTGAGATGAATGTCTTTCAGTTAGGTCTTCTTTGAGTTTATTCCATTCGTCGTCACATGATTGAAATTCCAGCCTCTGGCGCAGCTGTTGACGTTCGTCTGGGGAGAGCTGGTCAACAATTTTGAGCACTTGCTCAAAGGAGAGTCCTTCTGGTTTTGGTTGAGCCATTGTCACCGCTCCAAGGTCTTATATATTCAGTATAAACCAGAGCAGTCCATAATTAAATCCCCGTCTGCAATAGTAGGTACATGAAGAATCGCTGGAACAACGCCTTCGAGCGTTCGCTGCCAAGCAGAATACTCAATCTTTGGCAAAGGAAAGCAACTAACTGCTCCGTCCGCGTGGAGTCGCGTGTGTCTCTCCCCGTCCCGCAGTTTTTGCCGCCGCACGATACGGACCATGACTTGCCGTTGCCGTCTGCAATGCAATAGCTGTTTTCAGAATTTTGTCACGTATCTTCTTTTCCTCTTTCTCGAAGGCATTTTTGACCGGTTGAAGATAGTTCATCTCATTCAAGAATGATGAAATCGAAAAGTCTGAAACACTTCCATAAATATTCTCGGCTGCTTCTGCCATTGGCTTACTATCGCGCCGACCAACCCCATCCGGAGGAATCAGATCGTCATTTGTGATTTTGTGAGTGCAAAGTAGAATTTCCTGCCCGGCAAGAACTTCGCGTTGCTGTTTAGCGAAGCTCAAAACAGGGTGACCATCTGGGCAGAACGATTTGCTGCGCAGCAGCTCGCCATTTGTTTCGATAGCGATAAGAGCATTTCTTGAGGCGCTGAAATCAGCAAGGTTTGTTTTCACGGTAAATTGGTCAGGTACTTGTGTGAAAATCTCACCCTTTCGAAGAAACAATGTATTCGGGGATAAAAAGCTGAATTCGCTTCCTCCCGATCCAAAAATATGCAACGGCGCATCGCGATCTTTCAAAGCTGACTGATTGGATTGCTCCTTCATGAGCGCGAGAGCACTTTCCTGGAAATCTGATTTGCTCTGCGCAAAATCATGTGATTGCTCGTCAAATTCCCCCCGAGCCATCGAAATATACTGACCTGGATGCAGTGATAGAGTTTTCTTGCCACGGCGCGAACTCAGAACTACAGCAGCTTTGGTGTCATTTCCGAAAACAGCAAGATGTGTCTCTCGGGAGTTATTAGTTAGCTCAAGAAGAATGGAAAGACCTTCTCCAACCTGAATCTGTGCTGATGCAAGCATAATGCTTGCCGTTCCTTTCTTAGAACTTAAATAAACGGAGCCGTTGTGCATCATTGTCGTATTACTGTCAACGCTGAAAACGGTGCCCTGGGTCGCACTAATTCTGGTATCATCTGCAGAAGCGAACTTTCCGGCGATTCCTTGATTCGGTCTTGTAAAAACAAGCAGATTGCAGCGGCGTGGGCTGACTCTGATCCAAACTCTGGGCTGACGAGCTGGTTCTGCCTTGTTATTTGTCTCTGCCTTCTGTTCCCCCTTCTGTTCTCCCTTGTGCTCGGCTGTCTGCTCATCCTTCTGTGCCCCCTGTGCAGAAGCATAATCAGCCAGGCCTGTGCTGCAAAGCAAAACAAAGAGCATTGCTAGAAGGGAATATATTTGGTTCCAAGTCATTTGCACGATGGGAATTGGCAATTGGGAATTGAACATTTGAGCATTGAACATTTGAACATTTGAGCATTGTGAATTGAGCATTGTGACAGCCTTATTGATGCCAAATGCGCCAGCAGAGACACTATCTTTTGTTGATGAAAGGTTCAAATTCAGAGAGTGATTGCTGCTATTGGTGTTCGGTTGGGAGGCTGCATTGGCTTGATTACTGAAGAGCGGATGTGCATGGACGCAAACTGGGGCTATTAGTTGAAACAGCGCAAGCAACGGCGCGAAGGACTTGCTTTTCATATTCGATTCCAAATTAGTTAGTCTAGATTGCACCTTTTAGCATACGTATGTATTAATTGCACCTTAAAATCCTCTAGCAAAGGGCGGCGCTTCGTGCTATTGCTCACCGAGATATAGCCACCGGCGGCTGCAGGAGTGCCGTTTACCATCGCATCAGTGAAATTGACGGTGGACAACTTGACCGGAACTCAATTGGGACTGCGGAGTTGAAGTGCCACCATTGAGAGTTACACCGCTGGGTGTGTTGAAGTTTCCGCTACTGACCGAAAGTCCAGCTCCAGCGATAAGTGTTACTGCATGGCTAAACGATCACGAGGATCCTAATCCAGCAACGGCTGAGCAATATGCGCGCTGGCACCATTTGCGAGATCTCCATAATGCATCTTTCAGTCAAGACAAGAATTGATGTCGCTGCCTATCCTTAACGAAAGATTCCTTCCTTTGCCAGCACGGCGGAATAAGAATTAAATACTTATGTGCATCAAAAGCCCGAATTGGGAACCATCTTCCGTCTTTAGTGTCAAGCGATACGTTGGGAGCACCCGCTAGCGCCAAAAGCAAATGGGGATTGGGTGGAAAAAGGCATGCCTAATTGGGATCAAGGAAGCAGAGGCGAGTAAAAGAATTTCTATGAACAGTGGTATTTCACAGAATAACTCCCAGCTTATATCATCCCGCTTGCTAGGTACTCTTCTAGTTGCGAATCTTCTATGGGCCTTCAATAGTCAAAATTGCTTGGCGCAGGAAACGAATGTCAGCACTGTTATTCAGGCAGAGGGCTCATCCCTAGGTTCAGTGCCTGATCTGAGGTCTAATCAGCTCTTTTCTGTAACGCCTTTGATTCCTGCAAATGCTTTGAAATCAACTCCTTCGACATTCGAAGTTTACCAATACGACAGCAGTCCGTTGGGAGACCGCGCACCGGTGTTGCTGATACATGGTTTAGAAGGAGAGTTTCATGCGTTTTTCCGTTGGAAGCAACTAGCCCAATATCTGAGTGAGGATCCGAGCTTTCAACATCGGTACAAGATCTATTTGGCTAGATTTAAGACTCGGACGTCGCTAACGGAAATGACTGAAGGTTTCAAGCGAGCGTTGCGTGACCTGCCAGTTTCGGAGCACCTAACTATTGTTGCCATAAGTATGTCCTGCCAGGTGCTTCGTAACGCCATGCAAGACCCAAGTGTTGATCGTTCTATTACGCGTGTGATCACTCTTGGAGGATTTTTTCGCGGATCACCTCTGTTTTGTTCGGACTGGGTGAAACAGAGTATAGAAAAACGGCATTTATCGCCGCTTTATCGGTTTGATCGATATATGGGTTACAAGCTTTATTTTGCCTTCCACAAGAACCTGCTTCATGATTTTGTCTGGGACAATGTTGACGGTCAAATGCCTTCGCTCAAACAGGGTAAAAGCAAGACCCCTGAATTAACGGCAAATATAGCGCACGAAGTAAAATCGGTGGCTGTTGAACGACAACCTGGCGATGAGAAATTTGTCGTCTACGCTGGTTATCTTCACAATCTACATACGAGCCCCTTAACCGGCTCTGAGCGCGTATTATTTCATAATCCGCTCGCATTCCTGCGGACAACTTTGCCAACACACTTCGGGAGGGAACGGCCTGTTTTGCGATTCCTCAATCAGCTCATTGCCGAAACCATTCCAAAGTCAGCTGAGGGGTCTAACTTTATCTATTCACTCAATGACGGCATTAGTCCAATCTCCAGTGGATTGCTCCTCTCTGACGATTTTGTAGCGCATTCTACCCTTAGCAAAAAACAAGATATCATAAAGCTTGGAACGTACACTTATGCAAGGAAGGCTCGGCTGTTTGATAACATCGACCATCTGACTTTTATTGAAGGGCGCAGACGTTTTCGTCCCGTAGCGCAGGTGACTGATGTTCTAGTCCCCAGTGAAGAACCACGACCAATATTCTCTTGGATCTTACAAGACATTTTGGATCGTTCCGACACCTTACAACAAGGCAATCATGGCTAATTAGCGTGAAATTGGTCCAGATTATGAGCTAAGCTTCGAGTGATATTCGCACAAATCCAGGGAAGTAATATATCAAGCAACCGGGCCAATGTGAATTCAAATCTGTGCAATTTCAGCGATGTAATAAAAGAAAGAATACTGCGATCGAATATTCCTCGATCGCATGGCTGCTCGTGTGTCTTCTCATTGCTGACAGCGGAACAATAGTTTTCGCCTCGCCGAACGAAAACGCATTGCCGCCAGGCCTCAGCCCAGCTGTTTCGCGCAAATTTAAAACGGCCCTCGAACTCACCATGTCGGGTAAGGATTCAGAAGCTGCCGCAATGTATGCGGAGATTTGCAAATTAGCGCCGACATTTGCGCTAGCTCATCAGCAATATGGCGCAATACTATTAGGACTGGACAAAGTAAAGGAAGCTGAGGCTGAGTTGTTAAAGGCAAATACTTTACGACCAGGCATGTCCTTCACGCTTTTGGCTCTAGGCTCTGTCTTTGAGCGGCAATCTCGCAACAAAGAGGCGCTGGCTAAATACATTCAATATCTGAAAGTGGCTCCCGAGGCTGAAAACGCCTCAGAAATTGCAGAGCGTATTAATATTCTGAAAGTAGAAATTAAACGGAATCAGGGAGCGGAAAGCTCATTGGGAAAGGATAACTATCTCTCCGAAGCAGTATCAGTTGGAGCAACGCGCTGGTTTCCTTCTGCAATGCCCCTGACGATTTTTATTGATTCGGGGAATCAAGTGAAATCTTATCGTAGTGAATTTACAACCATTTTTAAAAAGGCGTTTGATGATTGGATTGAAGCATCGCAGGGAAAAATCAGGATCAAAATCGCAGACTCTCCAACTGTTGCGTCTATTGTGTGTCGCTGGTTGGATGATCCAAATAAACTAGTTAATCCGATCGATGGTGGAGACGCAAATTCATCTGTTGATGAGTCCGGTGCCCTGAATAGATCAAGAATTATGCTTCTTACCGAGGCAAATGGACTGCCGTTAACTAACGACTTGATGCGAGGGCTCTGCTTGCATGAAATTGGTCATGCACTTGGCATACAAGGACATAGTAGCCAGCAGGGGGATGTGATGACTGCGTCTTATGATTTCAAACATCCAAATGCTAATCTATCAGAGCGTGACAAGAAGACGCTTTTAGAACTCTATGCGGCTCCAAACGCATTTCTCGCTGAACACAAAATGAAAAACGATATTGCTGCCGACAGCAAAAGTCCCATCGGTATTGCTCTAAAATTAAACGAAAAAGCTAGAGCCGAAATTAATTCTGCTCACTATGCAGACGCGCTCAAATTGTTATTGCAAGCAATTAAGTTGGATCCAGATGCTCATTTTGTTCAATTCAATATTGCTCGTTGCTACAAAGAGTTAGGTTATGCCAATTGGAATTCTGGCGATTATGCAGGGGCAGATAAGAACCTTGATATGTCGGCTGATTGGGCACTGAAATGCGGAGAAAAACACGCTGCAGCAGCGATGTATCAGGATCTTATAGAGCTTGCACGCCACCTCGGACATGAGGCGGACGCAATAAAATACGAATCTAAAGCTAAATGCATCATATCCGCACCAGAATTGACGCAGACGACCGAATTTGTACCGGGGAAAGCATCTGTAGGTGAGTCTTCGCAGACACCAGAATTGCTACCAGGGAAATTACCTTTAGCAGAATCTTCGCAGACACCAGAATTGGCACCAAGGAAAGGACCTGCACCAGAGTTGGCCCATACACCGGGTTCAGCCCACAGACTGACAACAGCTCACGCACATGCCAGTACTCCGGAGGAAATGCTTCTAAATCACTTCCAACTGATGGCTAAAGGGGATGACCGTTCAATGAAATTAGCTTATGCGGATTTGGGATCCAAATGGCAAGCCAGGCAATCGCTTCACGACTTCATGTCCGGCCAGGGGAAATGGTTCGTGAAAGGAAATCCGATTGATTCTATAACAAACGTAAAAATGTTTAGTGCTGACTTGGCCGAAGTCGTAGTGAACATGAGCAACTTTTCTTCAAGCAATCTTTCACTTCGATTCACTTTAGGCAAGGAAGGTAACGGCTGGAAGATCTTGAAAGGTGTGCCATTGAGAGATTGAATCATCGCCGAGTCAAGACCAGAAATGATGGGCGCGCGCGCCTGCTGCTGCGCCGCAATAGTTGGTGGTTAATAGCTGGACCTTTGGGAAAAATATGTAGAAAACACCAAACTCAAAGTTAGAGGTTTGATAAATGCCGCGTCCTGTACTTTCGCTTTCTGTCAGTCTGTTCTTAGCGGCTTCAATTGTAAAGTCCGCCGCCGCGCTTGCGGATGTGCCGGTTGATCAGAAAGCAAGTGATTTATCTCAGCTTTCGGCACCCATATCCACTTCGCCGTCCATGATCACCGAAAGTATGTTGAAACCTCTTTGGCGAAGAACTTTCGCGATAGCAAGTCCAAGCATTGGAGCTCCTGTTCGGCTTGCCTGATGAGGTCCTGCCTTGCTTCCATTCCAATAATGTTGATTGGTATGCGCCCCTCAAGAAGCCCGAAGCGCAAGAAGTGAGCCAGCGCATTCATGCCCGAGTCGTTTACATCGGGATATTCACGTGTGTACCAGGCCGTGTCGAAGAATTCACTGGTTGGCAGCCCGAGTGTTGAACCTTCCAAGTCTACCGGTGTCAGCGCCGATTCTGAAGTGCGGAAATAGGTCAGGCAAATGGGCAAAAGGTGCGCAGTTTCTTGCGCACCTTTTGCTGTTCTTTCGCTTCTCCAGTGTTAGCTTGTGTTAGTTAACCCAAGCTGTAGCTGTCGGATGAGGCATCTGCTGATAGCTACCACCTTTATTGCGCAGCTGCAAATTGGCCGCGGTCGTTTTCAACAAGTGTGCGGCAAGTCGACGAGCATTCGCATTGTTTGAGCTAAGCAATTGCTTGAGTGGTATCACGCTCTGCAGGGTTGCAGGCACGCTGAACTCTCCAGTAAAAGCTTTGTGATTGCCAAATTCAACGCTGCTCATGTTGCGGTAGGCGAAGAGTTGAGCCGGATTGACTTCTTCAAATGTTTTGGCGAAGCGCGAAGTAATCATGGCACTCATGCCGGGGCTGAGCTGAATTTTTTGCTCGTTTGCCGAGATGGTGACTGAAGCACCATGCTGATCGTCCAGATCGTATACAGCCATACCGCTACTAGTAGTGAGCACAAGTACGAGCGCACCGGCTTTAATATCCACTTTGCCATAGGCCGTGTTTAAGCAGGTATCGACTTTTGGAGCCAGAAGGACTGAACCCTTATTCATCGTCAGTTCTCGTGAGCCGCTCTGCGCCGTGCGACCGGATGTTGCCACCGGCAGTGCTGCCTGCCTCGTATCGTTTTTAATGCCGAATTCGATATCGGACGTTACTGCAGCCGGAATCTGTCCGTTGGACAGCTCTGTCTCTGAGATCCAAGCGATGCTACTGGTGTTATTGCCGAGACCGCTGCCTAGCATATTCGAATTCGTGGAGCCCAGGGAGGCTAGATTTGAATTCGTGAGTAGATTGCTGCTGTTGCTCGAGTTAAATGCATTCGGCAATCCGGAAACAGAGATTTCCGCGCCATTCGCTTTTGACTCGCTTACGGAAGATGAAACCGCTTGCTGCGCACCAGTGTTGAACTGCACCTGCACCGGCATTGTCATCGAGCTTGCTTTAGCTTCCGTCCGGTCGCTCTGGTTCAGAGCTAATGTCGGCAAGGTCGAGCTTGCCGGTGTTGCTAAGCTCACCGAATTCGCTGCCACTCCGGACATCGGTGGGTCGGCAGTTATGGTCGTCGGTGCTGCCATGGTATTTCCAGCGACTCTTATTGCAGTTGCAGGAAACGTTCCCGTGCTGAATATGACGTCGCCTCCTCCCACTGAGTTGAACGTTACGGCTGTTGGATTCGTCACAGTGATCGTATCGCTGCTGCTGCTTGTACCGAAGTAGAATGGCCCCGATGTAAATGGTGGTAGCGCCGGAGTAGTGCCAATGTTGTACTTGGCGCCAGCCGGAGCTATTCCTGGAATCCGCGTAGGCGCAGTCGATCCAATGTATACGAGGACGTTTTGACCACCTGTGCCACTGGTAGCAATGTTGGCACCAGCCCCGATCGAAATGCTGGTTGTGGATGCTGTTCCAGCATTGTTTATGCTAAGTGTTCCGTTTGCGTCATTCAACGTAGACAGAGAGCCGATGTTCACAGCTCCGCCAACTGCGGAAATCGAAAGGTTGCCGTTGCTGACGGATGCCTTCGAGCTTGTGCCGGTAGTGATGCCGCCCGTGCCGGTCGTGCTAATCGTAAGCCCTGTTCCAGCGCTTATCGTCGAAGATGTTAACGTGCTCAAGTTGCCAGCTGCGGCGCTCAGCGAAATTGTGCCGCTGGGCGCGCTGAGAGTGGAGCTGCTGCCAATAGACAAGGTGGCTGTCGTTGCTGTGCCGGTTGTTGAAAGCGAAATGCCACCAGTTAAAGCCGAAATGTTTGCAGATGTTCCAACTGTGAGACCGGCGCCTGTTGCCGTTACTGATACGCCGGTTCCACCGGTCAGATGAGCGTTCGCTCCAATCGATATTGTCGAAGTGCTTACTGAACCTTTGTCAAGCAGGGTCAGGCTGCCAAAGTTCGCTGCCAGAGACGCCGATGTTGGAACCGTCAAGGCTCCCGTGTTGGCTGTCACTGCGATGTTGCCGCTCACTGTGCTTAAACCATTGAGAGTCAACGCTCCTTGTGATGTGAAGCTGAATGCGGTGCTTCCTGCCGGTGCTGTCGCGGCACTAGAGCGGTTCAACGTAACTGCACCCGTCGCTGCGTCGGTTAAATTCACCAAGCCGCCTATGCTGTTTACCGTTACTCCAGAAGCAATAACGGCAAGAGCTAGAACTGTAGAGCCGATATTGGCGTTGGAGGTCAAAGTTAGATTGGTACCGGTGATGGTATCGCCGACACCAGCTTCAGAAATGGCACCGCTGCCTACTGTTGTCAGGTTGACTGTTGTGGTGTGAGTGGATCCCAGGGCACCTTGCAAAATCAATCCGCCATTGTTAGTTCCTGTGGTAGAAATATTTATCGCTGTAGGCGCAGAAATAGCCGGTAACGTAACAGTGCTTGCCGAGTTCAGTGTTAGAGAGCTTCCCTGATTGGAGCCGGCAAATCCGAGAATCAAACCGTTTGCTCCCGTGTTATTCACATTAATCAGTCCGGTTGTGTTCAGGGTCAGCATCGGTGTATTAATGTTTATGGGCTGAGTCGCAGCGCCGATTGCTCCTGAGCTGGCACTCGAAAGCTCAATGGAAGAGCCGTTTTGATTATTGGTCTCGATCAATCCAGCACTGCCGCCGGTGGCAGCCGTTATGGCGCCGGCTCCTGTAGTTTTCAGAAGGTCGCTTGTGGTGTTGGTGCTTCCACCTATTTGTGCTGCTGACCCAAGGCTTATGCTCGACCCTATAAGGAGTACTTGAGTTGCAGTTGTGCCGATGGCACCGTTAACGGTTAAAGCCGTTCCTGTAATAATGACTGAACTTGCTGCGCTCACCGCACCAGATACGGTGACAGCTCCTGTCGAGGTGAGAGACGACGTGCCTTGCGAAGAAATTCCTGCCACCGTCAGAAGACCCGCGCCAGTATTTTGAATAAGGGCTGAGTTGCCCGCTCCGGTGACGTTAACCGTCAGGCTGCCGCTTGCGTCAAGTTTGAAATTGTTGCTTCCGGTAGCTTGGATTGACGATGCGCTAGTAAGTGAGATGTTCTTACCCTGCAACACGCCTGTGCCGTTCGCGCCGGTGTTTAGTATTAACGCTCCGCTTCCGCTTGTGGTCAGAGAGACATTGCCCGACAGTGAGCCAAGGGTGCTTTCAAGTGTTATATCGCTTCCAACGGCATTCAGCGAAATTGAGCTGGAGCTCGTTATCGGTTTGGAAACCTTAATTGCTCCAGCGCTTACTACGCTGAGGGAGTTGCTTGTGCTAATGGTGCCAAGAGTCAGTGTGCTGGACGTTAGAGCCAAGCTATTGATCGAAACAGCTCCAGAGTTTGTGACTGTCAAAGCTGCCGCGTCAATCGTCAGTGGTAATGCTCCGCCCACAGCTCCTGTGCCAGCGCTGAGATTCACTGTGCCTGCGGCGATCTTAACTGCGCTGTTTCCCTGAGTTATCGTTCCTATAGCGGTCAAATTAATAATGCCGCTGCTAAAATCACTATTTGTTACTGCCAGGTTGCCATTCAATAAAATGTTGCCTGTCGCTGTTGTCTTCAGCGAAATTGAGCTTGTCCCGGTAGTTATAGCGGTAGTAATGTCGCCGTTAGTTGTTATATTGCCGGCAGAACTCAAGCTGAAGCTTGCCCCAGCACTCGATGGCGACATAATTGTCAGCGTGCCTTTGCCAGTGTTGTTGACATTGACGAATGAAGTGTTACCCACGGCAGCGGCCTCGACTGTACCACCGGCGGTGCCTTCATTGATCGTGAAGGGTGCAGTTAAGCTGCTACCGACATTTCCCTGTGTTGTATTTAGAATGATGCTTGCTGCGTTTACTGAGATGGCTGTGCTCGTTTCCGTAATGTTGGAAGCAAGGGCGCCCGCACTGGCGGTAAGCACAATGGAGTTAGTATTAGCAGCCGGCGAAGTGCTTGTGATTGTGCCCAAAGTTGCACCAATTATGATGGGGCCACTGGCATTGAAAAATGCCTGGTAGATGCCGGTAAGGGCAGTGGCGGTTGTGATGCCTCCATTGCCGTTGAGGAAGGACACTAATCCAGCCTTGCCCGTTGCGCTTCCTGCATTGACTGTAAGGGTGCCCTTGAGACCGTTAGTATTAGTGCTGAGGGTCGAACCGATGTTGAAGGGCAGGCTGCTAGATGAGCCCAGTGTGATGATGCCACCACTTCCACTGCCGACGCCGTTGGCACTTATTGCCGATGTGACCGATAATGTCGAAGTCGTGCTTGTAGATGTTGTTGGGTTGTTGAAGTAGCCAGCCTCAAGCTGAATCGTGGCGCCATTCCCGTTAGCACCAAGTGGACCCGCGCTAATTGCCGCTGGGTTAACCGTGAAGCTGCTAGTTTGCTGCACTGTAACCGAACCGCCGTTCACGAGCGTGGAAGAAGTCGATCCGGCTATACCACCGGTTGCCTGCAGTGTCAGAGACGGCGTTGCAGCTGCCGTACTGCTTATATTGAATGCTGTAGAGCCACCGTTTTCGAAAACGATTGTGCCGCCGCTGCCGCCAAATGCCCCGGCAGACCCGCCATTGGCGCTGAGCGAGAATGGTGAACTTAGAGTCGGCGTTGTGATGGACGTTGCGGCGCTAATGCTTAAGTAACCGCCGTTGCCTGTGCCTGTACCGTTAGTCGCTGCGGTGCCAGGATTTGTGCCCGCTTGACCGTTGAAAGTCGGCGTATTTGTATCAAAACTGATAGTGCCTGTCGAAGCACCTGTCGTGGTGGCAGACAAGACGATGTTGGCACCATTGGCGTTGGCTTGCGAACCAGGACCAGCAGTGATACCGGCATTGGTAACGCTGATGTTGCTGC
>Ga0182030_10020565_pt1 | contig 12437 bp, 11 predicted proteins | sample 812S3MmetaG_FD_121299 | JGI IMG/M metagenome (GOLD analysis project Ga0182030, IMG submission 121299) | Permafrost microbial communities from Stordalen Mire, Sweden - 812S3M metaG (Illumina Assembly) | ecosystem: Environmental > Terrestrial > Soil > Wetlands > Permafrost | place: Sweden... | reverse complement strand
GGAGGCATGGGCCTGCATGTTGCCCGAATCCTTGGCAATCTTGGCCTTCTTGTAACCGACGTTGGTGGCAGCGGCCTTCAGTTGGGCGGCGTTCTTGCCGCTGTGGATGGCCTCCATGTAGCCAGCCGCTTTGCCAGCGTGGTACTCCTTAGCGTTGAGCTGGCTGACGGCGGGGGGCAGCGGGGCGGTGGAAGTCTTGGCGATGGTGGCGGCGAACTCGTCCTGAATCGTCTGGTCGTATTCGGCTGTGGTCATCTTCGTGGACTCGCCACCACCAGCTGGCGTCCACGTCACAGCTCCATCGCCGAAGTGGAACCTGCCCTTCTTCAGCCACGGGTGCTCTTCATTCCACTTCTTCCAGTCACGGGTTTCGAGGTCGTCCTCGTCGCGCAGGTTCGTGGCCAGGGCAACGGCTCCCTTCCCCTGCATCACCTTCTGAGCTGCGATGTCGTGGTGGGCGTAGGCGCGGCCCTCGTGGTAGGCCTGGGTTTCGGTCGGGCCGACGAGCGACTTGGCAACCTCCTTCATTGCCTGAGTAGCGTGCTTTTGCGGTGCGATGTGCCCGCCGCCAAGCGCCTTCGGCCCAGCCACGGTGATGGCGTCCTCATGCTGCACCTCGGTGTAGCCCTTCCTCCATGCGACGTGCTCTGGAGTGCCAGCTGTGTAGTGGCCCAGCGCGTGAGGACGCTTCTCTGGGTCCTTGAACGACAAGCCGAGGTGGTGGAGGTCACGGCCCCATGGCGCGCGCTCATCCATCGTGACGCTCATGACCAGCCACCGCCGATTCCCTGCTTCTGGCCCACCGCCTTCTTGGCCTTGTTGGCGTTCAAGATGTTCTCGAAGTTGGCAAACTGGCTGCCTGGCGCGCCGAGGGGAACACTGCCCTTCTTCCCCATGCTCTGGGGGAAGCTCTTGGAGTAGTGAATCGGGTCTGGCTCGTCGGGATCGAATGTCTGCTTCCCGTGCCACTTCGGAGGCGGCGGCGGCGGCGGCGGCAGATTGATTGTGGGGAAGTGGTGACCGGGATGAGCGGCGTCGTAGCTCTCGTAGGCGCTCTTCAGGATTTGGAAGTCCCGGTAGCGCCCAGGCAGATTGTCGGACTGAGCGATGAGGTTGAGCGCCTCGGTCGGCTCCACCCATTTTGTATTCCACGTCTCGCCGTTGGCATCCATCGCCTTGGTGTCCTGTGGCATCCCCTGGTCCTCTGCAAGGAAGAAGTGGTTGTGGGATGGCGACTCGTAGTTCTGGCCCCCGAACGCGCCAGGAAGGTGGCCGGTGATTGTCGGCTGGAATCCTGTCTCCTCCGTTGTTTCGCGCAAGGCGGTCTGCTCGGGACGCTCCCCTTTGTCGGGGCCACCCTTGGGGAATGTCCAGGCGTAGCCGAGGTAGTGGTTCGAGGGTTCGCGCAGGAGAACACGGCCTCGCGCGTCAAACGTGACGGCGCCATAGCGGACATTCGCGCCCTTGGGAATCGGACCCCACGCCCCGCCCTCAGCGTGCATGTCGATCTTGTCGTAGCCACCGAGGCGTTCGGGTGGTGCCGGTGGGACGTGCGGCTTGGGCGGTGGCTTGGAGCTGCTCGACGTGATCTTGTCCTTGTGCCAGCTGAAGCTGGACTTCACCTTGTCGAAGAACGATGACTCGTGCGGAACATACGGGTGTTCGGCGTCCCACTTCGCCCAGTCGCGCGTGTGCGCTGCGACGCTGTCTACGACTCCTCGGGCGTCGCTTCGGCTTCCGAGGACAGTCCCGGCACCTTCCCGAAGATGCCGCTGTCCACCAGGTCCGACGCGTACTGAGACACTTCCTCGCGACTCATTTCGCTGAGCTTCTTGGGTGGGGTCAGTGGTACGACTGTGATGAGCTTCTTGGTCATGGCGGTTACCTGGGCTAAGTGTACTAGGGGTGGGTGGCGGATTCCAGTACGTGGCTGAGTCACGGTCGCCCGTGCCTCCGGTGTCGATGTACTCCATGCTGCCCAGGTCGAACACACCCTGCTGGTTGCGGTCCTTGCCTGCCTGGACGGCCTCGTCCCGGTCTTCGATCATGTCCACCGGGTCCAGGACAAGCTCGTCGTCCTCCAGGTCGTGCCACACGCCGATGTGCTTCTCCGGGTCATCGAAGCTGGCGCGCTCGGCCCACAGGAAGTCGTCTATGAACGCCTTCTGGGCCGCGGGGTTGTCCTTCAGCGAGCGGATGTAGGCGATGTGACTGTGTCCCTGCTCTGACACCGCTATGCCGTGGGTGGGCTGTACGCCCGTGTGCTGGTGGATCGTGGCTCCGGCATCTGCCTCGTCCGTGGCGTTCACGGCCTTCTCCAGCTGGGAGAGCACGGTGGCCTCGGCGTGGGGGGCCGCATGGCTGGTGCCCATCGCCAGTTTCTGAAGCCTGAAGCCGTGGTTCAGCTTGTTCCCCTCCAACTCGCCGATGTGCTGCTTGGTTAGATCGACGTAGGTGCTGCGGAAGTCCGCGCCATGCCCTGACTGCTCGCCGCCCTTGGCCTTGCTGACCAGGAGGTGAGCCGACTCATGGACGATGTCGCTCTTCAGCGCCTGTGGCTCGGCGGGCTTGTAGATGCGTGGGGTGCCGTTCTTCCAAGCTGCCAGAGCGTGCTTGCCGAATCGGTCGGTGGGCATAATGCGGACCTTCTCGCCCACGATCTTCGACGCCAGGTCACCCGCCTCCTTGTTGGACAGCGAAGGGTTGGGGTCTGCTCCTGAGCGGTCCACCGCCCACTTCTCACCCTCGTAGGTGGCCTTGGCCTCGGGGTCTGCGGCTTCCCTCTGCTTAGCGAGGTCGGTGAACTCTGTCTTCTTGTGCCGAGGGTGGTGGATGTACGGGTGTTCGGCGTCCCACTTCGCCCAGTCGCGCGTGTGCGCTGCGTCGTGGGACGCTAGGAGGCTGTCGGGGTTAGGAGACGAGGGCGGCGGCACTGCGCGCTGCTGCCTCGTGAGCGTCAACAGCCAGCTGCTTGCCTACCTGGGCCTCAGCGCCCGCTGCAATGGCGTCTGCTGCCTGCTGATGCAAGATGGCGGCATTCGCCCAGTCCCCCTGCCTCGTCGCCTGCACGGCTGCCGAGTGGAGGTCTGTGGCGTTCTGACCGAATCCGGTCGGTTCCTCGGAGAGCATCGGCACTGGAGCATCGCCATCGGCGCGTGACGCCAGGAACGGGTCGCTCAGGGCCTTGGTTGCTCCGAGCTTCACGGCCTGCTTTCGGATGTGGGCGCGGATGACCGACACCGGATGGCTGCCGTGTCCGCTCTTCGCCAAAATGAGGGCTGAGTTCAGCTCGTGCTTGTTGCGAATCGGGTAGGAGCCGTCCGGAAGGGCATCGCCCTTCTTGGCAGCCGCGTCCCGGTCGGCCTGACCGATGGAGCGATAGTAGATGGCGGCGTTCAGCGGGACCTCGCTACTGCGCACTCGGGACATTTTTCGGTACACCGTCATGTACTCGGGTGATGCCTGTGGGAATCCCCTGCGTCGCTGCATGGAGCAATGATAGCCGCGTCGGACGGCTGAGGCTTGGGGATGCCTCATCGCAGCAACGCCAGGTTGCGCGTCATCACGCTGTCGCGTAGGGCAACTTCGCCAGGGCTGCTTGCGATGCAACCGGGATGAGGCCGTCCAGGTTTTTGGCGCTGGTCAGCACCTTCAGGCTCATCCCAGGCGGCAGATAGCCAGTCCCGCATCGGCAGTTGTGAGCTACCAACCCGGCTACGGTGTACCAACCCACCGGAGTTTGGAGATTCAGCACATGCCCGACAAACGACTCAACCTCGACACCGACGACATCGTCCAGTCCTATCTGGCTGGCGAGAGCGAGAAGGCTCTGGCCGACCGGTACGGGGTCGACCGTTCCGTAATCAGCCGCATCCTGAGGGAAACCGACACCCCGCGGCGTGGGCGATCCCAGGCGATGTATGTCCGCATGAGTCAGACCCCGCTTGATGAGCGTCAGAGGCTGGCTCGGAATGCTCAAACGGCCCGACGTGGACAACGAGATAGTGATTCCACCGTCCGAATCCGCTCGGCTCGTCGCGCTGAACGACTCCAGACTCAGACGTGGCAGGTAGGTCTCGGAGAGGCTGAGATAGCGGCGTACCTGAGCGAGCGCAAACTGGTTGTGTCGCCCCAGTGGGCTGTTGGCCCCTACAACGTTGATCTCGCCGTCTGGCCTGCTGGCCGACATCCCATCGCAGTGGAAGTCCTTCGGCTGAACAACCATCCGTCGTCGCGTCCCGCCATCCTCCAACGCATCGACAAGCTGACCGAAGCTGGGTGGCATGTCGTTTACCTCTGGGTGACACACCGAGGCATCTTCGAACAGGCGAGCTTCGACCAACTGGTCACCCTCTGCAAGCGCCTTCGCAGGCTTCCAGCCGTAGAGGGTGAGTATTGGATGATTCGGGGTGCAACGAATCGTCGTGCCGCTGCGGGTGTGCAGACGCACCATGTCACCCATGTACCAACGACGTGACGTAGCCAGCACCCCAGGGGCGTCAACCGGGGTGTCGGCGGGGAAGCAGTTGATGACCTCACTCGGCGGCGCTACCGGGTCACCGGGGAACTGCATGGCGTACCCACCGACGAAGAATGGTGAGCTGACTGGCACTTCCTGGCCGTCTGCTAGGACGTGGTGGGGCCGGGTTCTGTCATCGTGGTGGCTCAGCCAGATTTTCGAGCCGACCATGCCGGGGGGCAGGTTGTTGGCGTAGATGTGAGCCGCCTCATTCATGGCACCGACCACTTCAGTCTGAGCGATGGTCTTGGCCCGAGCAGGCGTGGCGGCGAAAACGGCGTTGACTCGCTTGGCCAGCTCGGGCATTGCCTCGCCGTTGGCCACACCAGCCTGGAGCGTCTTGAAGATGGCCTGCCGCGTGGTGGCTGTGACCTTGTCGGCACTTTCTTGCGCTCGTTTGGCCAGAACCTGATTGACCGCGGCCAGGGCTGTCCCATCATTGATGGATGGCGAACCGATCTGATGGAGCACACGGTCCGAGGCAATCCCTCCAACGGCGCCCATGGCCGGTGTGAGAGCCTCGGCAGTTGCCGTGCTCCAGAACGTTGGGTCGAAGATGGCTGCCGGATTGATGGATGGCGAGACAGGCGGCGGTTCCTCTCCTGGCGGTGGCGTGGGCGGCGTTGCGGCTCGGAGCATCGACTTGCCCCGCTTGCCAGTGAGACGGCTGATGGTGCCCTGACGCTGCCGCTCGAAGATGGTGTTCATCGCGGCTTCGATGCCCGGTTCCACCTTGGCGAGCGCGGAGTCGTAGGTGGCTCGTGCCGCCTGGATGTGCCTACTCTGCTTGCCTGCGATGTGCCCGGTAGGCACGGGTTCGTGGTCGGGTCCAGCGTGACGCTGACCGAGGGTGCGGTGGGCGACATCGGTTATGGGCTTCCCACACTTGGCGCACTTCATGAGGTCGGTGCCTGCGAATCGGTGGCGTGAGATGGCCTCCATGCTCTCGGTGATGGACTCGGACTGCTTCAACGACGGGCCAACCGGCAGCAGCACCGAGGATGTGCCCGTCTCCAGCTCAGCCCGTTCCTCGAATGGAAGGCTGATTGTGGTGAAGTCCACGTCACGGAACTGCCAGTACCGCGTACACAGCGGGAGGTCATCACGGGACGCGGGCTGTTCGGCGACCATGGCCTTCCAGCTCGGGTCGTCCTGGTCCCGCATGATGGCGACCTGCTTGCCCTCCTTCAGATGCCCCTGAAGCTGACTCAGCTGCTTGGACGCCTGGGCGTAGGGCAGTGGGTCGGTGGCTGCGTACTTCCAGGTGCCATCGGGCTTCTTGACGCCGACGATGAGAACCTGGGGAGCGCCAGTGTTCGATACGAAGCCCTTACCTGGCTCAGCTGCGGACTTGATCCATCCGTGGCTGTAGCCCTTTGGACCAGTGCGCGTGTCGAAGCGGACGTTGCCGGGGATGACGGCACCAGGTGAGTCGGCGTCCTCCATCTCAGCTTCCTGCTCAGCCAGCTCCTCCAGCCAGTCCTGCTCGTCTTCGTCGTCGTCGGCCCGAGCATGTGAGGCGGCTTTGAGTGCTTCCCAGTGCGCTACTGCCTCGGCAGCTTTCGCCCTCGTCTTGGCAGTGACGTGGCCCTCACCCGCGGCCCAGCGTTTGACCGCCCCCACTGCCAGGGCCACTGCCTCGGACTCTGAGTGCCCAGCGCGCATGAGGGCGTGAGCGATGGCGTGGAGATAAGGCCCTAGCCCAGTAACCGGGTCCGTCTTCGTAACCCAGTTGGGACCCGGGCCGAGCGGAGACACGTCATATCGGGTGGTCACAGCAACGACAGCTTGTCAGCGATTGCCTCCAGCTCCTTCACGGAGAGGCGACTACCAGGCGAGGCGTCGAAGCGCACGTTCATGGCAGGCCCGGTGCTCTCTGTCCTCTGGTCGTCGGCGGCGGTATCGGTGTTGAGCTTGGCATTGTGCATGGCCACGTCCCAGTCACCCTCGTCAGTGTCCATGACTCCGACGAACGCCTGGATGCTCGCTTTGCCCAGCACCTTGTAGGCCGAAGTCCGGTGCCAGCCATCGGCAATCGTGTAGAGGTCTTTGCCCGGCGTCTTCACGAGCACGATGGGCGCTGCTGCGGGACTGTCGGGATTGTCGGCGATGGCCTTGGCGATGCCCTTAACCTTGTCCCGGTCACGACCACCTGGTCGGCGTGCCAGATTGATTTGGGAGAGCGGGATGCTTTTCGGTCCTGACCAGTCGGCGTCGTTCACCCATCCGAGTACCCGCGTCGGGTAGGACGTGCCGAGGTAGTCCTCGACGGTCTGCGCGAGCTTGTCGGCCCGCATCTGCGTCAGCTCATTCACGATGCGCGCTGCCATCTCGATGCCCTGGCCCCGCGTGGAGATGGAGCTGCGAGTCGCGACGGTGATGTGCTCGCGCTTGGGCTTGGCGGGTGCAGCCAGGCCTCTGAGCGTCCAGGTATTGATGTGCTCCTGCGGCTGACCTTGCCACTCGATCCAGCGTTGGAGCAGACGGTCGTCCCACGCACCGACACTGCGGCCCGGCTGCGGCGTTGAGGACTCCTCACCGATTTCGACAGTGGAGGTGTCCGAGTCCGTCGTGGCATTGGCGGCTGGGATGCCCAGCATGTTGGCAATCTGCGCTGGCTGAGCAACGCCTGTCTGGATCACGTCCGTAATCATCGGTGGTGCGAACACGGCTGGCGGCTGGAGTGCGCTCACCTTGGCAAGGTCGAACCAGCCGACCTGATTGCCGACCCGAGGCGCGAGGTTGAGATTGATGTGGTCTTGCAGTTCGGAGATGAGGTTGAGAACGGTGAGCGTCCAGAAGTTCTTGTACTCAGAACTATTGTGCTCCCAAAACGTACTCAGATATGTATGCCCATCAGGGACTTCGATGCAGACGTGCTGATCTACGCCAACCGACTCGATGCTCTTTATTGTTTCCCATCTCAGCCCCTTATTGACGTTTAATACCCGCCACCTGGACCTAAGCGGGGCACGATCAGCCTGAGCCTGGGCCACCTTACGTGTCTCTTTTACCATCAATGACTTGGCCGGGATGCCGACTTCGTCTATAAACCGCAGCACCTCGTCGGCCACCTGGATGCAGAGGCGGAACGAGGGGAACTTCTGGCTGGTCTTCTGCGGGATGATGCGGGCGCTGACCCCGAACCGGATCAGCAGCTCCTGTACGTCGCGGACCAGCGTCTCGGACACCGAGGTGAGGTCGACCATCGCCCGGTCATAGTCGCCGGACGTCTTCCCCTTGGCCCAGTGGGCGCACCCGTCGGCGGCGTAGAGGGCCTGGAGAAATGCCACCTGCACCTCACGACGAGCGGCGAACACCGACGAGGGCACGAACTTGTGGTGGCCCTTCAGCCCCAACAGGCCGTGCTGGCTCAGGAGCTTGCGAACGGCCCCGCCAGCGATGCCCCAGGTATCACACGCCCCCTCTCGGCGCACGTTGTACTTGGTGACCCTGTCCCCGAGGCGCTCGACCGCGGCCGTGAAGGTGCGGACCTCCAGGGAGTCGGGACTCGTCAGGGTGATGTTGGTGCCGGTGGAGCAGCCGTCGCCGATCAGTGCCCCGAGGACGGTGGCCTCGTCCACGGTCATCGGGTCGTTGCCTTCGACGGGGAACTCGGTGGTGACGGCCACCAGGTCGCCTTCCGACAGGTCCTGCACCTTCGTCCAGCCCAGTTGCTCCACATGCACGCCGTTCCGCACGGCTCGACGTTCGGGGGAGTCGCCGGTTCCAGCCTTCGGCCGTCCTGGCTTGCGCCCGGTGCGTGCCCGGTACTCGGCCGCGGTGAGGTGGCGACCGGCGAAGAGGGGGTGGCGTCCATTGACCTCGATGCGCCTCCCGCTTTCGGTGGTGACAGCGAAGCACTCCTCGATGTTGGCCCAGGAGGCGTAGCCCTCGACGCGCTTCGGGCCGTCCGGTGTGCTCGTCAGCAGATCGAACGTCTTGCCGACGAGGTCCTTCGCCATGTGGCGCTCGCCGTTGGCCAGCCGGATCAGCTCTGATGCCCGTGGGCACGCATTTGCGTAGGTGCGCTGCGACGCGTCACCGATGAGGGATCGTGGCGTGCCCAAGGCGATGCAGATGTTGTTGAAGGCGTTGGCCTGCGCCTGGTTCAATCCGGCCTCGACGGGAGTCTGAGCCAACTTCTCCACCTGGATGAGCCTCGCTCCTGCCGGGTCGTTCTCATCGAACTCGGCTTCGGTGAAGATTGTGCCGCCCATGCGGTCCACGCCTGTGAACTCAGAAAGGAACTGGTCCTGCCATGCACGGCGCTGCTCGGCTTCATCGAACGGCGGGGTGACCACCATCGTCGTGGCCACGAGGTCACGCTTCAGCAGGTTGGCGATGTACTTGTTGACCGAGTTGGAGATGTAGATGTCCACCGCTGCGGCCTGAAGCACGGACTCGGGCAATCTCCAGTCCCGAATGTTCGGACGCCAGCAGTAGACGACCTGCTCCTCGGTGAGGTCGATGATGCCGGTGGCAGGCGTGTACTGGTAGCCGTTGAACCACTTCGGCGAGCCGTCGAGCGAGGGCTTCGGTGCGAGGGCTGCACTGACCAGCGGCCACAAGCCGATGATCTGACGATTGCGGGCTGGCCCGTCGAGCTGGCACTCCCAACCGAATCGGCCCGTCACCAGGTATTGGCAAACGGTCCATATCCAGAAGGCGCGGGCACTCGTGTGCTGGTTCGGGCCACCTGGAGCTTGCGGCGTCGCTGGACCTAGGAGCTTGGCGAGGGGAGCGTCCTTCGTGTAGTTAGCCGGTTGAGTGGGGTCGTCACCGCACACCCAGGGCAGCTCTGAGATTGTCTCGGCGATGAGGCGGCAGCATCGCATGACGTAGACATTGGCCAGGTAGCCGTTGACCGCCAGCTCCTCAGCATTCCAGTCAACGTTGAGCGGCTGCCCATTCGAGGCAAAGGTGATGGAGCTGGTGCCAGCAGTGACGCGCTTGCCGCCTGCACGTCCACGTCCACCCTGTGGTTTCAGATTGCCGAGAGCAGGCTTGAATCCCGCGGCCCGAGTGAGCATCCCATCGAGTCGACTCATCGGGTGACCTCAGACTTGCTCGCTGGCCTCTTTCGCAACTTCCTTCAGCTCCTCAGGGGTCATCCGAGCCAGGAACGTGGGCAGAAGCCGACGCGCTTGGCGAAGTCCTAGGAAGAACCCTAGAACGAGGCATGTCAGACCCGTGAGGATGATAAGGCCGAACAGCATCTAGGTAGAACCGAGCAGCGGTGCGTGGGGGACGATGAACTCGGGTTGCAGGGGCGGTGGCTTCGGCTTGCGACGCGGTGGCTTCGGCTTGCGACGCACGTCTGGTCGGTTGTAGACGCACTCATCGAGCAGCCACTGACGCTTCCGCTGGAAGATGGCCGTGATGACCTTGTGCTCGTGGTTTATGCGCCAGGTCGCCTCCTCGACATCGAGCGATTTGAGATTCTCGATGTACCACTCGGCAAGGCCAAACTCCTTCAACAGCCGCGCACGCTCGGCCTCGGGTGTGAGGTTTTCAAGAATCACGCCGCTTCCTCCCTGGAGATGGCATCCAATCTAGGGCAGCGATGGTCGAAGAACGGTTCCAGCTCGATTCCCATGTCGTCGGCGCTGAATCGAAGGTGGTAAAGCACCGGGCGGTGACAGAACGGACACGGGATGTAGCAGCTCACGCCGACAGACGCTAGTCGCTCATTCTGAAACCGACCAGCATTTATAGCACCAGGCCCCGGTTATCGCACGTAGCTGAGTTGAAACGGCGCGGCACGATTGATGTAGAGCGGGTGGCGAGGATAGCCAGCCAACGTCACTCCGAGGCAGTGCCATGCTCCTCGATTCCATCGCCGTCCAGCTTGCGATGGGGGCAGGTTAGGCATCCCAGCGTGCGCTCCCCACGCAGTCACGGCCAGGCCGACCCTGGGATTCGTCAGCACGTCGTCCCAATACTGCCAGTTCGCCGGTCCCTCTGGGTCAGGGTGATGGAGTAGATGAGCAGGCTTCGTGGCACGCAGGGCGTAAAGATTGATGACCTCAATGCCGTCGAAGCCCTCTCTGCGAGCGAACCCCATGCAGCGCCGAATGGTGGGGTCGTCCACGTCTGCGTCGGCGGTTGACGGGTTGAGCATGGCCCAAGCCATCACCTTGCCGGGACCCCAGTAACGACCGAGACGGTAGCGATACAAGCCATCCGACGATATGACCGCAGATGGAGTGACCCCCTGCTGGTCCATGCGCTTCCGATGGCATCCGCATTCGCAGTCGGGCACGCGGCACCTCTGATGCGAGCCTCGGCGGCAATCGGAGCTAGTCACGACCAATGTGCTCGACCAGGGCAGCCTCCAGAAGAGCCATCCGGGCTTCCAGCGCAGCGAGCCGGGGTTCCTGCTTGTCCTCATCGACAAACTCTGGATGTCCCCATCCTGGGACCACAGGGCAGTAGGGGCAGGGCGCCGGGATGCCGTGGACAGCGCATTCCGCCTGCCGTTTGTCTGTCTCGGCGGTAATGATCGCCTGTTCCTCAGCCATCGCTTGGTGCATGGCAACGCCAGCGGCGCGCGACGCTTGGGCTGTTTTCCAGTCGAAGCGAAGGTCGGGTGGTGGCTTGCGCTCCAAGATTGAGATGCTGTTGGTCAGCAGGCCTCGCAACCTGACCAGGTTGGCGTAAAGGTCCCGGTCTTGCTCATTCATGGCAGACACCTCGGCATCGTCTCGTCGGTCGGGTCATCGTCTTCGTCGTCGGACACCGCGTTCCAGGGCATGGCGCGGTCGATGTCGTCCACGGCTTGCATTGGCTTTCCGGCGTGCAGCTTCCGGCGAGCCTCAGCCATGAGCAGGTGCAGATTCATTGGCATCCTTTCGGGTTCTGCGCGCTGATGACGTAGGGGCTGTGCATCCACTGGAGCCAGGTGAGGTCGTGCTCCTCATCGAACTCAGGTGCGAACGTCAGAGAGTAGCCGTGGGCCTTGCGCATGTGACCCACCAATGCGTTGAACTGACGCTGCTCGGTCACTGACCTGCTGCCTGACGTTCAAGGAGCACGGACTTGATTGCCCACATCTGTCGGAGACTCACAGCGCGAGCCGTGCCCACTCCGTCAACCCAATGACGGCGACGCCACTGCCACCACTCGGCGTGGATGTCCTTGGTGTCGAGTCGCTTGATTTCGGCGTCCACCAGTGACTCGACACGGCCCAACCGCCCAGCCTGCTCAGCCGCCGCCTGCATGGCAGCGGAGCGAGTCCTCTTGTTTTCGTCGGTCATTGTTGCCCTTCCGCCTGCCGTTTGTCTGTCTCGGCGGAGTGACTTCATCATGGCCTGGACTGCCAATTGTCTTCGCGCAGCGTCCTCGCCACGAGCCTGTCGCCATGAACGTTCATCCTGGTGTCGGCAAGTGCAACCCCAACCGGCAGGTTGAGAGCGATGTCCACCTTCTGAAGGACTGCCGCGGCGACGGCGATCATGAGGGACCGATTCGGCTCGGGCACGTCGGCCCAAGGGACAGCGGAGTCCTTGCGTGTCTCGTAGCCGAAGTCCGGTGCCAGGCGCTCGTATGCCTCGTGGAACCACTGAGCTACCGTCTCGGCACCGAAGTCATTGGTCATCGTCGGTTCTTCTTTCCAGTCGCCACGGTCGACAAGCAGACCATGCAGGTGTCGCCGACTCTTCGGCCCATCGGATGGCTGCAAGCCTCGGACTTGGGTTCGGCCTTGCCCTTGGGCCGCGTCGGCTTTTTGGGAACAGGAGCTGTGGCGAGGTGGCGGGTCGGAGCATGAGCTGTTGACCAGTCCATGAGGTCGCTGGCAAGCATCTCGACCGCTGCCTGCTGCATCCAGTCGCTGACGGTCACGCCAGCCTGCTCAGCCGCCGCCTTGATCCGGCCGCGCAGCTCGATTCCCATTCTCGTGCTCACCACGCCGGTT
>Ga0182030_10020563_pt1 | contig 12438 bp, 19 predicted proteins | sample 812S3MmetaG_FD_121299 | JGI IMG/M metagenome (GOLD analysis project Ga0182030, IMG submission 121299) | Permafrost microbial communities from Stordalen Mire, Sweden - 812S3M metaG (Illumina Assembly) | ecosystem: Environmental > Terrestrial > Soil > Wetlands > Permafrost | place: Sweden... | reverse complement strand
TAAAAAATATATAAAAAAAAAGTCTTAAAAGAATTTTAAAAAGAATTAAAAAAAGCTATTAAAAATATAATAATTATAAATAATAGAACTAGAACAAAAAAAAACTTTTATTTAAACAAAACAATATAATAAATTTTATTTTTAATATAAGCTTATTTAAACTACTATTAAATTTTTTAATATTTTTTAGTATATTTAATTTACTATCTACTTTATTTCCATGGGCTTCATATTATCTTCCTTGACGCTCTCGATCCAATTTCTCATCCCCAAGAAAGGTTTATCGGTCCTCCAATGGAAATGTTAGAATTTTTGATGCTTCTGACTTCATGCATATGGCAGACTCGTCATTTTGAGTAGAAATACCCTAACTCAACATATGACAAGTTGGAGCACTCTGCTCTAGGATCGTCTCGCGAGATTCTTGGAGAATTTCGAGTCCTTTCTCTTGGTCTTTGTTGAAATCTGGTCCAAGTGGATCGACCTTGAATTTGAAGTGTCTGATAAAGGGATGGCACAATTGATGAACAACACGAGGAATTCGCCCTCCCTTGATAACCAAGCAATCCACTTTTCGGTCTCCAACCTTTTCGTCTTTACGAGTAAGTCTTTCAATGTGGAACGTTTCGTCCGAAGCTTTAACTTGTTCCCGGAGGGAATTGCCCTGATTCATTTGCTTTTCCAACGTCTTACAGTAGAAGTCTTCTAAGAAAGACTCTATCGTGCGATAATACGCCTCTATATCTTTTTTGCGCTCCGGGAAATTGTGGAAGCTACAAGGTTCGATCCACTCCCAGACACTTCCGAGCAGATCATCGCTATTTGGTCTCCATCCAACTCGTATCTCTGTACCAAAAGTCCAGATAATCTTCTCAAGCTGCGTGGCAAATACGCAGTTCCAGTGGTGTTTGAAGGAGCGAATGTCATCGCTATCAGTAGTTCGGCAATCTACGACATTCAATTCGCCCAGAGTAAGGGTGCGTTGACTATGAGGAAGCTGTTTGCTAGGGGAGGAGCCATTGAGGATTTGATTCAGAATGAGTCGTCTGAGTTGAGCGTGGACGCTTAAAGACTCCAAGGAATCCATTGGTCAGGACTATTAGGATGATTGAAATTGAGGGGTATCGCAAGAAGTAGAGTTTGGTGAATAACTTTGCAAGTATTAGGAAAATATTTCGGAAATATGCATACAATGCATACAATGCAGACAATAGAATGGGCATTTTGATATAGTTAGTTACTGCAGTTCAAATTTCAAAGGCGCTAAGGAATTCGAATTTGTACATCACCACTTAACGACGAGATTGATACCGCATCCAAATTTCTCAACCCGCTCATTTTAAAAACCGGTACTCAGAACAGGCCCCTTCGCCATTGCTGATTTGGTGGACCCGAGAAGTGCCACCCTTCCCAATCAAAAGCCCCTCCAACTCCTCCGCCCCTCTTCAAATACTCTTTGCTCCCGTCCCCCCCTAAAATCCTCAACCGCCCTCCTTAACCCCTCCAAATGAACCTCCAACTTTTCTCGCCTCTGCTCTATCCTCCACCCTCTACCCCGTTCAACCGTACTCCCTCTATAGTCAGCTTCCACATCTCCCGTTCATCGTATTCGCATAATCTCCATCCCATCCTAAAAGCATCAAAAATATCCTGAAGTTACTACTTATCTACTAATTTGCATTTCAGGATCGCTCATTCCTCTCGACGCTCCAAATGAAGGCATGGGCCAGAGTATGAAGCGTTCGTATTATTTCTAAGCATTGCCTGAAAAGAAATATAATCTCGCGTTCTAGTTTGAGCAGCGTTTGGATGGTGAAAGGGTTCATAGAGGGGATGATAGAAGATGTGACATCGTATTTGAATGTGAGAGGGTGGAGGTTTGGGAGGTGGAGTGGGATGCGATTTGAAGGCGGAGGTCGGTGATGAGGGGTATCAGGGTGGGTGCGTTTGAGCGGGTGGCGGATAGGAGACGGGAAATAGGGGGTGCATGTTGGTTTTGGCAATTGGGAGGTGTGGGGAGGGGGAGGAGATGGCATGGTTATGGTGCATGGCGAGAGATAGCAATTGGAGGGAGGAGGACATGATGCTGTCTGAATCAGTTTGGTGCACCTAGAGGACTCCTTGCATCAGCAACTTGGACCTCACGTGCTATCATGAGTATCTAAGGTCTAAAGGCAAGGGGGCAAAGGGTCCTCGGATATATGCTAGCACGTGATAATTGGGCACACAACGATGGTGCCTTTCTTGTGTCTGACTCTACCTACCTTCAACGCACCACTGAAAGCCCTTCAATAAACTACCGAGAAGGAAAAGCAAAAAAGAAAAGAAAACCAGACACAGGCCAAAAGCAAAACTCGGAGTCTCAAAAATCTTGCGATGTGACAGACTTGAATCAAATACATGACGGCAAAGTTTCATGTGGTACTGCAAATCCTCGAAAATAAAAAGCTTGGATCTGGTGACGGCCGGGGATCTCCAGCTATGGGCACCTCACCAGGATATAAGAAAACTAAGGTCGCACAGATCTTGCCTCACCTTCCTACACCCTCATTATCTAAAATGACCCCCCTGGACAAGAAAAACCAAACCCCTGAATCGAACTCGTTAAAATGAAAGCTAAACCTCATTGATCCCTCGGTCATCGAAACTCCACTTAAATTGCACTATCCCTCATTCGGCCTATCGTTCCTAATCGGCACGTCACCTCGCTTATCCATGCAGTGAATTCAGGTCCGAGCTCCCTCACATTCGCTCGCTCTGCCCGCCAAATCCCAAGCTGCTCCCCCCCTCAGCTCGAGCTTCGTTTCCATCCTTCTCGCAACATCATCCATCCTACCGCACAATTTCCATCAAAGCTATACCTTTATCCATCATACGACGTCTGATTACATTGAGATAATCAGAGGAGAAATATGTCTACAAGAAAGAGAAAGAATGATGAGGAGCTCGTCGCATTACCGAGCGATGAGAGTGAGGAGGAAGAAGAGTACGTTTATCCGTTCGCACACCGAAAAACATCAAAATGAAACTGCGCGAGCATCAATTGAGGTCAATGGACCTTTGATCTTCGATATCAAGCTCCAATGCGCATCCTTTTGATGTCAAGGCTCCCAGCCTTGGATGACCGAGCGTCAGCCGGCTTTTGTCACCATTGATCACCATTGATCATCCATATGCTAACCATCGCAATTTCCAGATACGAAGAATCTGGAGAAGAGGATATCGGCGGCGAAGACGACGATGACGATTCTGAAGAAGAGGAGGAGGTAGAGGACGAGGAAGCTGAACCTGAAGGTATGCGCTATTTAATCGCCAATCCCTGCAATCTCCACGAACAAGCGTTTCCCTATTGTATTTGCGAGCTGTCGCTCTGAAACAAAGCTGACTGACGATAATTAGAAACGGCACCACCAACCAAGAAGCGTAAAATGGCACCGACTCCAGCCGCAGCAGCTCCCAAGAAAGCGCGTGCCGCAGAAGACGATGAAGAAGAGGAAGAAGACGTCGAAGAAGAAGAGGACAGCGAAGGCACCGAAGAATCAGCGCCGGCCACTAAAGCAAAGGCTGTGAAAGGCGGTGCTGCTCCCAAAGAGGCGGAGTTGGACGAAGATGAAGATGATGACGAGGATTAATTGCTCACCTCATCTGCGTCGGGGGGAAGATCCCAATATGATGATCAACGAGCATGACAATGCAGGATACGATACGGGCTGGATATTTGGCTGGATATTTGGCTGGATATTTGGCTGGATACATGGCAACGCGAGAAAACCAGATATATAAAAGAGGATGGCGATTTGTTTTTCTAGATTTCTTTTGGAATCCATCGGACGCGCAATTGAAAACAAAAGTTCCACGATCACCTGTTCGTCCCATCTTTTTCATCCCAGAATACCCCCGTAGAGGCCTCAATGCTGGCCCAGTAGCCGCCCGCAAGTGCCGCCTCATCCATATAGATATCCTTGCCTCATGCGGCTGGATATTCGGACCACTCTTAATTCGAAGGCACTGGGGAATAGCGTGGGATGGGATCTGGCATAAATCCTTATCGTGTCGTCGTATCACATCTCGTAATCACGCATCAGAACGTGGCCGCCCAGAAGCTGCTAAACTCTGATTTCTCATCATTCTAAATTTGTCAGATCCACTGTCCCTAATTGAGGAAAAAAGGATGCTATACTCAGCCTTTGTTTCGTAAAAAAGACATGGATTGTAGGTACCTAAGTGCCCACATAAGTGCCCTGAGCCAAGACGCCAGGGTCTATCACTGTCATCATCTGTCTTGGATACGAGTGATCCGGGAAAACCCTAAACGCTTTTGAAATCCACCCGCCCACACCTCTTACATCAGTTCCCAGAGGAGGTGAGTTGGCAGTTTCAGTCAATCATTTCTCTTTATCTATGATCGCCCACCCGTAATTTCCTTTTCATAAACTTTATCGTATCTTGAAACATTCTTATTTTTATTATTTTCGCAGTTTCGCAGTTTCGCAGTTTCGCATAATTTGTGCTTTTAAGTCTTTCGTTGATATTGTCGCCGGGGAAAAAAAAACGGTGGGAAAAGCCAGTTCCCAATCAATATCAATATCAATCACAATCATGTCTGTGTGATATTGATTTTGCGCACCACGTTGCAAGCTCCCGCAGCTGAAGTGATCTACCCAATCTCATTTCAGCCTCCCACGGTCCCTCCTCCCATTTGACGAAGCTTTTCGAAACAACTGGCAGGGTCTGGGAGGGTTTAAAATTCGAATTCCCGGATAGAGAGTGACATTCAGAAGATCGCACGGGAGCCACGGCACCTGCGACAAAGAGAAGGAGAGAGACACAACATCTCATCACTATCTCCTGATCAACAACATTTCACCGTCGTGTATGGAAATCCTTCGTTCTACATTTCTTTTAAACAATCGTTTTTATTTTATGTCGCGAAAGTCTTATCAATCATGAATTCGCGATTTTCTCAACTGTTCGTGGAGCTGGGCTCGCGACACGATACATACGCCGATAACAGCGACACTTTCTCAACCCTCTCCAAGATATCGAGCATAACATCCGCCTCCACACTCGCTACAACCACAGATGAATTCACGAAAAAGAAACGAAAACACCGCTCAATCAGCAAACTCTTCCTTCAATTATTCTCCCATCGCAATGGCAAATCAAGTTCCAAACCCCTCACCACAAAATTCTCCTCCTTATCTACGCCCAATCTCTCCACCTCGAAACCCGAAAAACGCAGCAATTGGAAGGAGAAAATGTCGACCCCAGGAGTCATTGTCCACAAGCCTATCTCCCTGCATCACGCCACGATTGCAACCTCAACCGAATCGCTCCCGACATCGATAAAAGCGCGGCCTAGCCTCCGCGATAGCATGTTCAGCAGCCTCTCCAGCCTAGGTTCCTACAAAACAAATGCCACAACCGTCTCGCTCGGCCCCTCACACGCTCCTTTCTCCTTACCACTCCTATCAATCCCTCGCTCCGAATTAGCACAACTGCAGAGTAAGATACGACGATTAGGACGAGCATTGAATAAACAGGAATACCTCACGAGCTCTTTCTCAGCGAACCTGGCATACTTGATGGCGAGGAAGGAGAGGAGTATAGAAGGCAACCGACGGATCGGGGAGGGTAATCGACGAGAATTAATCTTCCTATTCAACGGCCTACGGAATCTAGTCGGGAAGACGTTTTTACGAAAAGCGGTGTTCTTGCAACGGAGTCAAGTGCTTGTGGGGGAGATAGGTGGACAGGTTGCGCGGGCTGAATTGATATCCACGGAGAGGAGCCGGTGTTCGACAGATTCAGAGAGTACGTGTGTGGGGGATGAGATTGTGGAGTTGAGATTGGATGTTGAGGGGTTGTTGGGGAGTTTGCAGATGTTGACGGAGGATTTAGATGTCCAGGCTAGTTTGGATGGGGCGTTGAGGGGTGGGATAGTGGGGCCATGTGAGGATACAAGGTTGCCGTCGAGTGAGAATGAGAGGATTGCGATGGAGAGGTTTGTGGTGTTTGTTGATGGGAGATTAGGAAGGTTGAGGGAATGTTATGGGGCGACGAAGGGGATGGTAGAGGGATTGGCGATGAGGATAGCGAATATGAAGATTGAGGATGCTGTAGGTTGAGGGTCGGTGGGAAATGGTAGGGGAATTTGGATATGGAGTTTTTTCCCTATATCGAGGTCACGAAGCATTAACCTTCGCAAACGACTCGCCACTTCTTAGAGTCGCATTTATCCAGGAACCCCGAAATACATCGCTGCACCATATCGATGCTCAGAGCCACAGCGCACTCACATCGGTGCCCACAACACTCCTTCACAGCAGTGCACAACCCACATCTAACAAACTCACCCCCAAAACACGACACATTTCACAGCCTCCAACTTCACGGTCGCGAAATTTACGTTCCTGTCAGATCGGCTCTGCATCATGCCTGAAGCGATCAGCGCCACATTTTCATGCCCTGGGTCGCTCGCTCGCTTGGTCACCACAGCGTTCATAAATCGGAAACTTCCTTATTAGGCGAAATGCGCAGTCGCCAAGGACCAAGGGCTCGGCATAATGGAATTAATCTATTTTAAGATGAGGATTCTCGTATCTCGGTGTAAGCGCATTATGCGCTACGTTTCCGGCTGAGGGAATTGGTTTGGGACGGGACATGGATATGGATATTGAAATGTGTTAGCAGCGATCGTTCAAGAGGATGCGTGCATGATTGATGATACGATTTCTTTTGTTTGATGGTGATGCATGGTAGCCATCTCTACAGAGATGGAATTGGTTTTTGGAATTGGGAATGAGATAGAGATACGGACTAGGACTTGTATATGAGGATCCGGATGGGATGGGTTAAGTAATGAATAATTAGAATGCATGAAAGCCCAGTATATATTTCAACGCTGCTCAATCTGTGTTGTGGCATGCTCCCCTTTTTTCGTCGCTTTTATCAAGGGGAGGTAAGATGAGAATTCGCGACGTCGCTGGCGTGTATGGATATCTCAATGAACCTTTCCCATTTCTACGTCGCCCATTATCTACCCTTCAACCCTCGTGTCCAGACGCCTCTTTCCTTCCTTTACAATCGTCGAGAAATTCCATAATATAGAAAGTTCTCTACCGTGATGTGCGATGTTGCCAGTGCGGTGATGGCGGTTGGTTGGGGGGTATGGGTGAAGATACGCGCGCGGGGAGTTCGTGTGCGGTTTATTTCCCTTCGCTGCTGCTGCTGCTTATAAACTAGGTACATATAAACACTTCTCTATCAACGTCTTCATCTGCGCGCTTATTGCTTCTTGCTTCTGCTATTTCGTGCATATACTTTGCCAATCAGTCTCTCAACCGCAGCTCTAAGTTAACAGTCACTACGACATGTACAATTCTCCCCTCGATTTTCCGTCTTGACAATATCTTGAAGATCATGATTTAGTATGTCTTCACATCCGCGTCCATCTCTGAAACAATTAAAGTAAGCAATGATCAAATTATTCATACTTCGACGAGACTCATACCACATGGCACCACCTCACATTTTCCGATGTTAGACTGTCACGGGAAGAACAAGCTTTATGTAGTCTATGAAATAGAATGGATGGCGAGAGTACCCCTTTCCCCAGGCCGGATTTACATCTTTCTTGGCGTTGCGAATAATGGATTGGGACCGAACTGAACACCTAAAACAGTATATATTGCAGATACCGCAATTAATTATGGGAGCTATTTGCATTGACCTTTTTGCTACAACGGCAGTTATGAAGTGTAAGCTAGGAGAAGGAAAGCGGGGGCCAAATGAATGCGACCAAAGATGGCATTCAACTTACTCAAGCCAAATCAAACTCATGTATCGTGTTTTTGAATTCCGTACCGTTACTAGTCGTCCCCACCTAACGGCTTATCCGTCGAAGGACCCTCCTTTTGGCCATCAAATCTCATAACCATCTCTGTTTCTCTGTCCCCTTTTCATCTCAACTTTGCGGGTCTTAGACTGGTCTAGGTCCTACCACTTCCGGTCTTTGCAAGCGCAGGCGATTTTTTCTGGCATTTCCTTCTTGAACTATGTGCACATGTAGTTCTTGATAAGATAACGAAAACAAGAATCTAGCTGCGAAGAAATCGACCTTGACGAATCACGATGGGGTCTGACACGTTGTCGTAGTGGTAGTGTGATCTTACAAAAATCCAGGAGAGCTTAAAAGAAGAAGACTTCAAGACTCAACTTAAATGACGAATTTTGTTCACACAAGACAAGAACGCTCGAGGTCGAACGTTGTTCATAAATGCTATTGATTACCACCCACAAAACGAGCCAGTGCCTCTATTTCTTGAGACGATCCGACCGTCTCACCTTCCTGCAATTCTCTCTACTACATGGTCCCTCAACCATCTCGGACCCCCTAGAATGTGCGTGGTATTTCCACTTCTGGTTATTGCAATATGTTGTTGTTTCGAGTTCTTCTATATAGCGCATGCACCATGTGCATATGAATGTCACCGTGTGGCACATTCTGGGAGGAGGAAGTGTGTTTTAGTTTTTTGATGTTGTTGCGCTTCAATATTTGCTTTCGATAAAATTTGCTTTGGGTTAATACCGTGGGAGTATTGGGATGAGGAGTTCAAGGAAGTTGGCAAATTTGTAAATATTTTCAAGCGTATTCAAGACCCCATTAAATTAGGGCAAGGCGTGATTCACTCGAGTTGAATTTTAATTAATTATGAATGAGAGTCACAACTGAATTAATATTTGAATAATGAACAATGATCATGGAAGAAAATAGAAGTTGCCTTTGTTATTGACATTCTACATGCAAGCTCTCTTTGTGATATAATCATCAAACGGATGTTGAATGGGGTTTCGATTCCTTTGATACGTCGAACTCGGCCTCAGTGTCACTTGCGCCTTAACAATCTTAAATATTTTCGTTCTAAAATATTGATGGACAGGGAATTTGAGTTTTTGCGAGTCTCGTCGAGCCCCTTGATAATTATCCGAATATCCGAACATCCGTCGGGGTTGTTACAAATATAGGCCGCGATGCGAAACCCACACTTCCACATTCTAGAATTTCCGAAAATTGCTCAGCATCTGGATGATAAGCTATTAGTTTACAAGTATTCTCTACCTTTAGAAAGAGCGACTACATGGAATTCCGTGGAATGGTGACAAAGTCATGATGCTAGATCTAGACGCTGTTCTAAATCTCAATTTTGTTAAAAATTGATAATCCATACGCTTTTTCAATGTCTGATATTTCCTGTTGCAGCGGTGTAAAGTCAAGATTTCAAGGAAATAGTATCGGTGCAAAGAATGCCCGATCTGCTGTTGAAATCCTGCGTAGGGGTACAGGACTGGGGTCACTTCCAGGGTTTGTAATCGCTTAACGCAAATGGCTTTGTAAGCCTGTATCATTCACAAGTGACGTCTTATTCACACACAATCCCGTTCTCTATATAAGACTATAAAATATTGATCTCCCACTTAAGCATTTTTCCTCACCTCAAAAACCATAATCATGTCTCTCGCCGCTGAACTCCAAGCAGTCTACGAGGCCTCTCACAAGGCGATGCCAGCCGAAGCCTCCCAAATCATCCTCAAAACTACCGCTGATTTCAAGGCTTCTTACGACCCCGCTTCAGCCATCCAGGTCGGGAAACTACTTCCCGCATTCACGCTCCCTGACGCCCTCGGTCAGAATATCTCTTCCGCATCGCTCATAAGCAAAGGGCCCCTCCTCATCTCTTTCTACAGAGGAGAATGGTGTCCCTTCTGCAACCTCGAGCTACGATCTCTGCAGAAACTTCTCCCTCAACTCACAGCTAAAGGCGTGACACTTGTTGCAATCTCTCCCGAGCTCCCTGACACCAGCCTAGAGACGAAGGAGAAGCTCGAGCTTAGTTTCACCGTCCTTAGCGATGTAGGAAATAAATTGGCTAGGGAAATAGGAATCGTGTTTAAGCACCCTGAGAAAATGGGGGATTTGTTAAAAAACTCTGGGGTGGATTTTGAGAAGAGGAATGGGGATGCGAGCTTGGAGGTGCCGGTTCCCGCAACCTTCTTGGTGGATGGGAAGGGTGTGATTAGGAATGCTTTTGTGGATGCGGATTTTGCGAAGAGGTTGGAGCCCGAGACGGCGTTGAAGTGGATTGATGAGCTGTAGTTTTCATACAAGTTGGAACATGGCTGTGAACTGTGGATTAGATAGACGTGGGATTGGGGGGTTAGTATCACGCAGTGGTTCGGCCTCTCAAAGGCTCAAAGGCCATGTATCTTGGGTGCTGGTCTGAACTTCAAGAATGATTAAACTATATATATCGGTTGCTTTGTTCCCTCCCCTACCATTCATACACCTCGTGGGTCCCTTCAAGTTGCAGTTCAGATATTCTTACTCTATAGTAATGGTTTCAAGGTTTTGTCTTCCCAGGAATTCTTTTCTATGCCACTGGTCGTTCCGCTTAACCATTTCTTTTGGCCATGAGCCTCCCATATCAAATCTCCACAGCCCTACTCTACCTATGATATATGGATCCTGATTGCTTCAGAATAAGAGTACAATTCTGGCATTTTATGCCAGGACAGAATATGTAGCACTCGATAGACCCTTGTTTAAAACCGAAGTTAAGCTTACTAATATCCTTTTTATAAAGAAAAATTAAAAAGTTAATTTTGATTAATTAATTTTCAGCAAAAATAAAACTCAGCTATTAATTCACAATATTCTAGGGAGTTTTTTCCTAGAACCATCGTTAAATTTAGGAAAAAACGTAGTCTAAATAATAACCAGGGCAATCGTAATTTAAACTGAGAAGCAGATTAAGGGGCCCATTTGAATTGATGAGCGATGAAGCACAATCCCAGCACAGTTGATCTTTGTAGAACAGGATTACCCTTGGAGATAAGATGCGCTCTTGGAATGTCCAACCTCGGGTGTTCAAAAGTGCTGCGATTCGACTGCCCCCTTTTCTCGGCTTCTTCGAAATCTAGAAATGCAGTACCGACGCAAACGTCTGGTAAATCGTATGGAAATTGACATTTTTTCTCTTGACCAAGCTTTGAATGGCCAAGAATTCCTTCATGGACGTTGTGGGCTGCGGCAGCAGCGATAGTTAATGTAGCATCGCTGTAAACTTTGTGCATGGTGACGCTTTCATGTGCGAAATCCTCACCGTCATCACCTTGCTGAATAAGAGAAAGCGAATTGATCCACAGGTATCGAAAGCGAAGTCTTTTAGTTATATGAAATGCATCTTTCAGTACCTTTAGAAGTGAATTTAAAGGAATGTTGAGGTTTGGAAATTGAGCGTTCGTTTTGGACAAAAACAGTTTCGAGGAGATGTTCCACCAGCAATAGCTCAGCGCAACATAGCGCTCTTCCAACCCTTTTGGAGGAACAATGAGTGTTGGTTCTCGTAGGCCCCTTCTCAATCCTATGTCAATGACACGGGTAGGCAGCCGGGCGATGGCAGGTAACATACAACAAGCAGGGTGATGGAAAACACAAGTATCTAGCCATGATTTCATGAAACGAAAACTCTCCTCGGATGCTAAATCATCAATGTATGGCCTGCGTTTAATGAATAAGGCCGCAATATCATCTCAGTGGTTTGAGCAAAACTATGCGACAGACAAGAACTGAGCGTAGACTAACCAGGTGGAGTATACAGAGCCAACTCATGGGCAAAAAGGCTATTCCTGTCACGATCATACCCATTCAATACACCAATTGCTTCAATGTCCCATTCTTCAACTAACGAAGCCTTCTCCCGAATAGAAAGACTTCGCCTGATACCATATAGTCGAATGTTCAGATTGGCTGGCTCAAGATCGAAATTCTGCAGCAAGAGTGCACGCAATGGACACCCAGCTTGCGCCATGGTGACGATATCATCTCAATTCCCATTCATTGGATCGCAGAATACTGAAGCGTACACCTTGGCATATGTGGCATAAGTGGGGGCGTGCGCATAGGGTCAAGCCCTGACTCGAAATACATTTTTCAAGAAGTTTGGTCCATATATCAAATCTGCTCGACGGCGAATGCATGCTATATCTGTAAGACGATACTGAATTTCTCAAAGGGTATCGAGCTGTATTATCAGTTATGGTAAATTTTGTCGCTGTAAACTTCCTTACCATCAGATGCTGTATTTGAACTACCGTAGATTTTCCAAATCTACTGTAGCTCTACCATAGTTTTTCAAAAACTACCGTAGATTTACTGTGGGCCATAGCGACCAAACAGTCAATTAAAGATTTAAATATTTAGAATTTAGAATTTAAATATTTTGAATTTAAAATTTAAAATATAATAATATATAATTTTAGATATTGTTTTTTGTTCTACTATTTATATTTATATTTTATTATATTAATTTAATAAATTGTAATTCTATAGATTTTTTTTTATATTAAATTAATTAATATTTGTATAATTAATTTAAG
>Ga0182030_10020562_pt1 | contig 12438 bp, 14 predicted proteins | sample 812S3MmetaG_FD_121299 | JGI IMG/M metagenome (GOLD analysis project Ga0182030, IMG submission 121299) | Permafrost microbial communities from Stordalen Mire, Sweden - 812S3M metaG (Illumina Assembly) | ecosystem: Environmental > Terrestrial > Soil > Wetlands > Permafrost | place: Sweden... | reverse complement strand
CGTCCGCCGTGCCGGCGATCCCGACGATCTGGTTCGCCAGATGGAGCTCGGAGACCCCACCGACGGGTGTCGCGTCACCGCAGCCCAGTACGCCGCCGTTCTGGCTCACGAGGAAGAAGCCGCGCCCGCTGGGCGTCGCCGCGATGCCGGTCCAGCCCACCTCGGCCCCGTTGAGACCGGTGCAGCCCAGCTGGCCGGGTGCGGCGGCGGTACCGAATCCGGCGGGTAGCGAGGGGAAGTTGGCGATCCAGTAGCCCGAATTGCCCTCCGATCCGGCGATGCCGACACAGTTCACCCGGGACACGACGCCGCCGGCATCGGCCAGCGACTCGGCGCTGACGTCGATGCCGGGCCCGAACGCGAAGGCGCACAGTCCCGGCGAACCACCTCCGGGCGCGCCGGAGCCCTCGAAGGGTGCGTTGAAGGCGAAGACACCTCCGTCGCCTCCCACCAGCCAGTAACCGGGTGCCGGCGGGCGGAGGGCCGGGCTCGCGGCTCCGGTCGACGCCCAACCCACGAGGGAGGCCACGACCATCGAGAGAACCACCGTGAAGACCCGGACAGTCGTCATCGCCGGTCACCTCCAGCTCGATGACAGGAGCCTACCGCCGGGCGCCTGTGAAGGACGTGGTCCTCGCACAGGTGGGATGGACGATCGTGTGCGCGCTCGGTCAGCAGCCGGACGCGGCCCGGCCGGCGGGCGGTGCGAGCACGACGAACTCCCAGGTCGGATCGCCGAGCGGACTGAGGTTCAGTGCGGCCGTCGCCGTGGTGCCGTTGTCGAGGTGCTTCTTCCACAGGGCTTCGTCCGCGTTGCCCGGGATCGTCGTGCGGCGCCAACCGAGAGAGGAGAGGCCCGCAGTGACCTCGGTGAAGAGTGCCTCGTGGGTGCCGGACCAGCGGAACGACCCCTGGACCCCGACCTGCGACCAACCCTGGGTGGCGGCCATGCCGTCGCAGCTGTCCCGGTGGGGTTCGAATTCGGTCAGGTACGGCGCCGACAGGCTCGGCTGACCGGACCACGGCAGTGCGGCCGTGCCGTATCCCGGCAGTGCCGATGCCGCCGGTGTGAGCTGATGCAGGATCGCTCCCCCCGGATCACCCGATGCGTCGAGGTCGGAAGCGAGCCACCATCCACCGACGGCGACGATCAGGGCAAGGAGAACCGCGAAGAGCCGACGACGATGCTTCCGGTGGCGGCGGCCCGCCTCCTCGACGGCCGGAACTGACGTCCCGGCCCCCGCCCGATCCTCGATCGTTCGCGCCTGGGCCACCTCGCGATGGTACGGCCTCCACGGTGGCGGCGCCCCGATGGCGGCCCGAGGCGCCCTGAGAAACGACGGCGTCCCGCCGTCCGGCGGCATACGACCTCACGGCTGGCCGGTCCGTGCCTACGGCGGTCGGTACCCGGCCGTCTCGGCCAGCTGGCCGGCCACCACGGCCCGGTTCTCCTTGTTGCCGATGGCCGTGACCAGGCCGACGGCGACGGCGCACCAGGCATCACGCTGACCCAGGTCACCGGCGGCGGCGAAGGCCCGGGCCACGCCTTCGGCCGCCGACGCCTCCAGCCAGTCGGTGCCGTCCTCGAGTGCGGCGGCATAGGCCCGCTCGGCGAACAGCAGTGCGAGCTCACCCAGTCCGACGGCGCCCGCCGCCCGCGACACCATCCAGTCGGCGACGATCCACTGCTGGGCGCCGCCCACCTCCTGCCAGTGGTGGCGCGAGGTGAAGGCAGCCGTGAGCAGATCGGCGTCCTGGTCGGCCGAGCGGTGCTCGGCCCCGAGCAGCGCCCACGCCCGGTTGTAGGCCTCGACGGCCTCCGTGCGGTGCCCCTCTGCGTCCATGCCGTCAGGGTAGCCAACAGGGTCGTCGACCCCGACGCGCCGACATCGGCCCGGGCCCCCCGATCCACGGGCCGGGCGTCGGTACGATGTCGGCCCATGGAACTCCGACTGGACGGCAGGACGGCACTGGTGACGGGCGGCTCCCGGGGGATCGGCCAGGCCATCGCCCGGACCTTCGCCGACGCCGGTGCCACGGTGATGGTCTCGTCGCGCAGCGCCGAGGGACTGGAGGCGTCCGTCGCCGAGATCCGGGCCGGGCTGGGTGCGGGGGCGGGCGAGGTGGCGTGGACCGTGGCCAACGCCGGTGACCCCGAGCAGGCCGAGGCCTGCGTGGCCGCCACGGTGGACCTGTTCGGCGGGGTCGACATCCTCGTCAACAACGCGGCCACCAACCCCTACTACGGGCCCATCATCGAGATCGACCAGGGCCGGGCGGACAAGACGGTGCGGGTCAACCAGTCCGGCTACCTGGAGTGGACCCAGGCCGCCTGGCGGGCCGGCATGTCGGACGGCGGCGGTGTCGTGCTCAACATCGCGTCCATCGGCGGACTGACGGTCGAGGGCGGCATCGGCTGGTACAACGTGACCAAGGCGGCCGTGATCCACCTGACCAGCCAGCTGGCCGGAGAGCTCGGTCCGGCGGTGCGGGTCAACGCCATCGCCCCCGGTCTGGTCAAGACCCAGCTGGCGAAGGCCCTCTGGGAGTCCGGCGAGGCGAAGATCTCACAGCGGCTCCCGACCCGGCGCCTCGGTGAGCCCGCGGACATCGCCAACGCCGCCCTCTTCCTGTGCTCGGATGCCGCATCGTGGATCACGGGCGAGACCCTGGTGGTGGACGGCGGCTCGCTGTGCATCGCCAGCGGCTCGTTGTCCTGAGCCCACCGGCGCCCGCCGCACGGGGGTGGTGTCCGGCCGCGTGGGACGTGTCCTCCGACGAACCGCCACGGTGCAGAGCGAGATCACCACGCTCTGTCAATGAATGACACCGATGGTTGCGGGGCTCACGAACTTCGTCTATGCCAGGGGAACTTGGCGGTAGTGCGCCCGCGGCTGTCCCCGGTCGCTCAGGCCAGCGCCGACCGCTGCAGCTTGCCCCCGGCGGTCCGGGGCAGGGCGTCGACGACCACCAGCTCGCGCGGCGCGGCCCACCGGGCCAGCTCCCCGCCCACCAGCTCGCGCAGCTCGTCAAGACCGGGAACCGTGGCGCCGGCGGGCACCACCCAGGCCACGACCCGTTCACCCCACTCGGGGTCGGGCCGCTTCCACACCGCCACCTCGGCGACGCCGGGATGGCGGCCGAGCACGTCCTCGACCTGGGTCGGCCACACCTTCTCGGCACCGGTGACGATCACCTCGGCCATCCGACCGAACACCACGAGCGTCCCGTCCTCGTCGAGGTGCCCACCGTCGCCGGTGGCCAGCCAGCCCCCGGCCAACCGGGGGTCGGTGCCGTCGCGGTAGGCGCGCAGCAACATCGGGCCCCGCACCAGGATCTCGCCCGGCGCACCCAGGACGCCGTCCCCGATGCGGAGCTCGACGCCGTCGAGCGGACGGCCGTCGTAGACGCAGCCCGAGCCGGTCTCCGTCATCCCGTAGGTGGTCACGACGTTGGCCGGCAGGTCGACCGGGGGAGCGGCGCCGCCGAGGAGCACCGACCGGTAGCCCGTGGCGTCGCAGCGCCCGAGGGCGGTCGCCACCAGGGAGACGAGTGTGGCGCCACGGCGGGCCTGGTCCTCCACGGCGACGGGGTCGAACCGCTCGAGGACGGTGCACGGCGTCCCGGTGACGATCGACCGCGTCAACACCGAGAGCCCGCCGATGTGGGCGAGCGGGAGGCAGGCCACCCACCGGTCGCGGTCCGGGTCGACGGCCAGGCCGGCCGAGGTCAGCACGGCCGAGGCCGTGACCGAGGCGTGGGTGTGGACCACGCCCTTGGGTTCACCGGTGGTGCCGCTGGTGGCCACGACGAGCGCGTCCCCCGGCTCGACAGGGAGTCCGTCCCCGAGCCGGGTGCGGCCACGGGCGGTCAGTACGGCGGAGGGGCGGAGGGCGGCCAGGAGCCGTTCGGCGGCGGGTCGGGGGAGTCGGGGGTCGACCGGCAGGACGGCGTCACCGGCGTCCCAGACGGCCCGCAGCGCGGCGACGAAGCCGGGGCCGGCCGGGAGATCGAGCGCCACCAACTCAGCCATACAGGTAGCCTAGCGACCGTACGAGTAGCGACTCTAGGAGTGGATGGTCGAATGGTTGCACCCGAGCACGACGGCGGCGGCGCCCCAGCAGCGGAGTCCCAGGTGGAGACGGTCGTGACCGGCCCGCCGATCGACCCGGTCGACCGGTTCCGCGGCCTGCCCCGGCCGGCGTGGGAGCCCCGGGGGGACTACCGGGACATCCGCATGGACGTGGCCGACGGCATCGCCAAGCTGACCATCTGCCGGCCCGAGGTCCGCAACGCGTTCCGGCCCCAGACGCTGTTCGAGCTGAGTGACGCGTTCAACGCGGCCCGGGACGACCCGTCGGTCGGTGTCGTCGTCCTGACGGGGCAGGGACCGGACGCCTTCTGCTCGGGGGGCGACCAGAAGATCCGCGGCGACGACGGGTACCTGGGCGACGACGCCGTCGCCCGCCAGGGGATCGGACGACTCAACGTCCTCGACCTCCAGATCCAGATCCGCCGGCTGCCGAAGCCGGTGGTGGCCATGGTCGCCGGCTACGCCATCGGCGGCGGCCACATCCTCCACCTCGTGTGCGATCTCACGGTGGCTGCCGACAACGCCCGGTTCGGGCAGACCGGTCCGAAGGTGGGGAGTTTCGACGGCGGCTACGGCGCCAGCCTGCTGGCCCGCTCGATCGGCCTGAAGCGGGCCAAGGAGGTGTGGTTCCTCTGCCGCCAGTACGACGCGGCCACCGCCAAGTCGTGGGGACTCGTGAACGAGGTGGTCCCGCTGGCCGACCTCGAATCCGAGACGGTGGCGTGGTGCCGCCAGATGCTGTCGCTGTCCCCGTTGGCGCTGCGCATGCTCAAGGGCGGCCTGCACGCGGCGGACGACGGCCTGGCCGGCCTCCAGCAGTTCGCCGGCGACGCCACCATGCTCTTCTACATGAGCGAGGAGGGCCAGGAGGGCCGCAACGCCTTCCAGGAGCACCGCCCACCGGACTTCGCCCGCTTCCCCCGCCGCCCGTGACCGACGCCGGCCCGGACCGGCCGGGTCCGCCGCCACCGCCGGGCCCGATCCGCAAGTGGTGGCTCGGCGCCCGGCCCCGCACCCTTCCGGCCGCCCTGGTGCCGGTGGTGGTCGGGACCGCCGCCGCCCACCCGCTGCACCACCTGGCCGTCGTGGTGCTCCACTCGGTGTCCTCCGCGCCGACGACGCCGGTGGCGGCGGCCCAGGGCGCGACCCGTTCGGTGATCGCCGACGGGCCCACGGCCTACGGGTCGACGGTGACCGTCCACCTGCCCCAACACAGCCCCGCCGGGTTCTGGTGGCGGGCGCTCGGTGCGCTGGTGGTGGCCCTGGCCATCCAGATCGGCACCAACTACGCCAACGACTACTCGGACGGCATCCGGGGGACCGACGACGCCCGGGTCGGCCCGGTGCGCCTCACGGCCACCGGCCTCGCCTCGCCGGCCGCCGTCAAGCGGGCCGCGCTCCTCGCCTTCGCCGTCGCCGGCGTGGTCGGCCTCGCCCTGGCCTGGGCCACGTCGTGGTGGATCCTCCTGGTCGGCGCGGCCTGCCTGTTGGCCGGCTGGTTCTACACCGGTGGCCCCCGGCCCTACGGCTACGCGGGGCTCGGCGAGGTCTTCGTCTTCGTCTTCTTCGGCCTGGTGGCGACGGTCGGGACCTTCTACGTCGAGACCGAGCGGCTCGACCGGCCCGCCGTGTGGTGGTCGGCGGTGGCGGTGGGCCTGCTGGCCACCGCACTCCTGCTGGCCAACAACCTCCGCGACATCGCCAGCGACATCGAGAGCGGCAAGCGCACGTTGGCCGTGCGGGTGGGGAGGCGGACTGGCGGCTGGTGCTACGTGGCCTGCGTGGGCGCGCCGTTCGTGGGCGTGGCCCTGTGGGGCCTCCTGGCCGTGACCGGGGTGATCCACTCGCTGCTGCCGGTCCTGGTCTTCCTGCCGCTGCTGGCCCTGCCGCTGGCCCGTCCCCCCGTGCAGGTGGCGCTCAGCCCGGCCGAGGGTCGGGCCCTGCTCCCCGTCCTGGCGGCGACCGGCCGGCTGCAGCTCGCCTTCGGCGCCCTGCTGGCCGTCGCGTTGTGGTCCACCCTGACGCCGTTGGTGTCCACGTGGCCGTCGCTCCCGGGACTGTCCGGATGACGGGTCGGCCGTCGCCCCCGGCGTCAGTGGGCCAGGAAGGCCCGCACGGCTGCCGCCACGGTGTCGGGCCGCTGCAGGTGGGGAGCGTGGTCGGCGTCGTCGACCACCACCAGGCGGGCGTCGGGTCCGATCGTGGTCACCAGGCGCCGGCCGAGTTCGGTGAATTTCGTGTCCCGGCCGCCGGTGACGACCAGTACCGGCCGGTCGAGCCCACCGAGACGGTCCCACAGCGGCTCCTGGGTGCCCGTCCCGGCCAGGCGCAGGCTCGAGGCGAGGCCCGTCGAGGTGTTCCGCCTCCGCTCGTCGATCCCGTTGGCCGCGTCGGGCACGTGGCCGAACAGCGGATTGCTCACCCACCGGTCGACGAACGTGGCGACCGAGTCCTCGGGCGGCGTGCCGTCGCCGGGGTCGAGGCGTCGGGCCAGCGCCTCGTCGCTCGACCGCCGCGCCCGGCGCTCGTCGGCGTCGTCGATGCCGGCGGTGCCCGACACCAGGACGAGGCGGCGGACCAGGTCCGGGCGGGCCAGGGCCAGGTGGAGGCAGAAGCGTGCGCCCATCGAGTAGCCGAGGTAGTCGCCCGGCCCCCCGGCCGCCCCGAGGAGCGCCGCGCCGTGCCACAGGTCGGCGCGCACGTCCGACGAGCCGCCGTGCCCGGGCAGGTCGACCAGGACGAGCTCGTGGTCGACCGCCAGGTCCTCGGCCAGGCCGCCCCACAGGCGGCCGGTCTGGGTGAAGCCGTGGGCCAGCACGAGGCGGTGGCCGGCACCGTGACGGTGCCCCATGGTGCTGGCATGCAGCGCGGTGGTCGGCATAGGCGGTGCCCGTGAGCGTACCGAGCCCCCCCGACACCGCCGTCGATGCCGACCGTCAGGCGGCCTTCGCCGCCACCCTGGTCGACGAGTGGGTGCGGGCCGGCGTGCGGCACGCCGTCGTGTGCCCCGGGTCCCGGTCGACCCCGCTGGCCCTGGCCGTGGCCGCCGAGCCCCGGCTGGCGCTGCACGTACGGCTCGACGAGCGGTCGGCCGGGTTCACCGCCCTCGGGATAGGGATGGCCACCGGCCTGCCCGCCGTCGTCGTGGTCACGAGCGGGACGGCGGCGGCCGAACTCCACGCCGCGGTGGTGGAGGCCGACCTGGCCCGGGTGCCGCTGCTCGTCTGCACCGCCGACCGTCCGCCGGAACTCCGTGACGTGGGCGCCCCCCAGACCATCGACCAGACCCACCTGTACGGTCGGGCGCCCCGATGGGCCGTCGATCCGGGCGTGCCGGACGAGCCGTCGCGACCGACCTGGCGGTCGCTGGCGTCGCGTTCGGTCGCCGACGCCGTGGCCGGGCCGAGGGGTCCGGGCCCGGTGCACCTCAATCTCCCGTTCCGCGAACCGTTGCTCGGTGACGCGACCCGGGGTGCGGTACCGGACGGACGCCCCGACGGTGCCCCGTGGCATCGCGTCGAGCCGGCCCGACCGGCGCCGCCCGATGCCGTCGTGGCCGACCTCGTGACGTCGGGGGTTCTCCGCCCCGGGGCCCGGGGCCTGATCGTGGCCGGGGCGGGGTGCGGTGACCCCGACGCCGTCCTGGCATTGGCCGCGGCGCTCGCCTGGCCGGTGCTGGCCGACCCGCGCTCGGGTCTCCGCGGACCGGGTGCCCGGGTGGTGTCGGCGGCCGACGGCATCCTGCGGTCGACCCGCTTCGCCGATGGCCACCGACCCGACGTCGTGCTCCGCCTCGGGGAGCGCTGGGCCTCCCGGGTGGTGACCACCTTCCTGGCGGGGGCCCCGACGGTGGTGGTCGACCAGCACGGCTGGCCCGATCCCGAGCGGTCGGCCGCGGAGCTGGTCCGGGCGGACCCGACGGAGTTCTGCCGGGCGGTCGGGCGCGCGGTGGAGGATGCGGCGGAGGACACGGGGGGCGATCGGTCCGGCCGGCCGCGGTCGTGGGCGGAGGACTGGGACGAGGCCGAGCAGCGGGCCCGGCGGGCCGTCGACCGGATACTGGCGACCGGAGCACCGGGCCCGGTGCCCGGGCTGACGGAGCCGGCGCTGGCCGCCCGGGTGCTGGCCGCCGTTCCGGAGGGCTCGGCGCTGGTGGTGTCCTCGTCGATGCCGGTGCGCGACGTCGAGGCGTTCGGCGCACCCCGGAGCGGAAGCGTGCGGGTGCTGGGCAACCGCGGGGCCAACGGGATCGACGGCGTGGTGTCGACCGCACTCGGTGTGGCCCTGGCGGGCGGGCCGACCACCGCACTGGTGGGCGACCTGGCGTTCCTGCACGACGTGTCGGCGCTGCTGGGCCCGACGTCCGAGCGACCGCCCCTGACCATCGTGGTGGCCGACAACGGGGGAGGGGGGATCTTCTCCTTCCTGCCCCAGGCGGATCAGCTCCGGCCGGAGCGGTTCGAGCGCCTGTTCGGCACCCCGCAGGGAGCCGATCCGGCGGCTGTCGCCCGCGGCCTCGGCTGGGAGGTCGTCGAGGTCGGTGGCGACGATCCCCGGGGGCAGGGGGACGACTGGGTCGCGACGCTCGACGTCGCGCTCGCCGACCGCCGGGGTGGGCGCGTCGTCGTGGTCCGCCTCCCCGATCGCACGGCCAACGTGGCCGCCCACGACCTGCTCAACGCCGCCGTCGTCGAGGCGGTCGACGCGCCGTAGGACGGGGATCGGAGTCCGGTCCCCGTCCCGTCGGGACCGTCGTCCCTAGCCGTCTCCTCGACCCGGCACGTCCGCCGCCCCGGCCATGATCCTCCGGCGCTGCCAGAGGAGCTGCGTCGTCATCAATCCCGTTCCGAACACCCAGAGCAGCGCCGTCCAATGAGAGCCTCCGTGGCCGAACAGGAACATCCGCAGCCACAGGCAGCACAAGATGGCGAAGACCAGGGCCAACGGCCCGTACCACCGCACCTGGGCGAGCAACTGGCGGACATGTTCGTGGTCCTCACTCGCCACGGGCTCGCCCTTGACGAGCGCGACCCGGACCCGCTGACGATCACGGAGTTGGGCCATCGTCGTCATGCCGACACCGTAACCCTCTGTCGGCGCGGGCGCCCGGATCGCGGCGTGGCGCGGGACGTCGGGGACGAGGGCACGTCGGTCTGCCGCCGGACCGTGTCCGCGCCGGCGCGAGGGACCCGGGCGGCGGCGGTCCCCGGCGTACGTGATCACCCCCTCCCGACGTTGGCGAACGACCGATCCGGCGCCCGGAATCCGCTTGACCCGAGATTCCGTAGGGCGCAGACTGGCCGCGAGGTCGCGACGCGCCTCGATCGAGATGACCCATGCGGGAGGCGGCCCATGCGTGACATGGTGGATGCTCAGGTGGCTGGGCGTTGATGTCCAGGAAGACCGCGAGCGCGGCGAAGATGGCACTACTCGGGCAGGTCGATCTGCTCGCCGAGTGCACCAAGAAGGAACTGGCCGAGATCGCCTCGCTCTCGACCGAATACGACGCTGTCGCCGGACAGGTGCTGGCCGAAGAAGGTCAGCTCGGCACCGAGTTCTTCATCATCGTGGAGGGGCACGCCACGGCCTCCCGTGACGGGGTGCACCTGGCGACGCTCGACCCCACGAATTTCTTCGGTGAGCTGGCCCTGCTCGACGGTGGGCCCCGGACCGCCACCGTCGTGGCCGACACCGATCTCCACCTGCTGGTGCTGTCGAGGGGGGAGTTCAAGCAGCTGCTGAGGACGTATCCCTCGGTGAGTTACCGGATGCTCAGCGGACTCGGCGCCCGCCTCCGGAAGGCCGACGAGATGATCGCGGCGACGAGCGGCCGGAACGCCACCGCCCACATCACCGTGTAGCCGGCCGGCTTCGGCCGTGTCCCCGGTTGGCGGGCGGTGGGCCGTCGCTCGATGGGCCACCGGGCAGTCGATCCGATCCCGCCTCGGGTGTGGCCTACCCGGACGGAACCGGCTGCGGTGTCTCCGGCGTCACCGGACCGACGGCGAAGGGACAGGCGTCGGACGCCCCGATCGCGGCCGACGTACCCGCGGCGGTGACGGGTGTCGACCGGGTCAGGCCCGGTGGCGTCACGAGGAACGATCGTGTGAAGGTGCCGCAATTACGGGACGAACCGTCGCTGCCCTGGATCGACGCCTCGGCGAGCTGCCCGGGGCGCAACACGACATCGGTCGGGGCCCCGCCGTTGAGGTCATTCCGCTCGGCCTGGGCGATCTGTCTCCCCTGCGGATCGAGCGCCGCGGCACCGGGGTAGCCGTGCAGGGTGCAGGCGACGGTGCTGACGTTCCGGAATCCCAACTCCTCCGCGGCCGAGCCGGCCCCCACGTAGCTGGTCTGTACCGAGACCGCGAGCTGACCGTTCCCGCACCTCGGCCCGGTCGGGGTCGTGGTCGTCGTCGGCACGGCTTCGGGACCGGCCGACGAACAGGCGGTCGCCGTGGCGGCCAGGAGAGCCAGGAGCAGAGCCGTCGATCTCCTCACCGTCAAAGGATCGTAGATGGTGCGGGCGGAGTGTCCCCCGACGCGGGTTGGGAAGGCGGCCGGGGTGCGGCGGGACGGTGGAACTAGTCCCCCGGGGCCATGGTGGCGTAGGCGGGCGTGCCGGCGGTCTCGTAGCTGAGGGGCAGCGTGCCGCTCGGTAGGTGACCGATTCCGTGAGGTGCAGGACCGTGGGTACGGACCCGTCGGCGAACACCCGCTTGCCGCTGCCCAGCAGCCGCGGGTACATCCAGAGGTCCAGCCGGTCGACGAGGCCGGCGCGCAGCAGGGACTGCAGGAGGTCGAGACTGCCGATGACGTGGATCTCGTCATGGCGCGCCTTCAGTTCGGCGACGCTCCCGACGAGGTCGCGGGCGAGGAGCGTCGACTCTTGCCAGGAAAGTGGCTCGGCGAGCGTGCGGCTGGCGACGTACTCGGGGACACCGTTCAGCAGTCCGGTGAACGGGATCTCCTCCGGGGCGTCCGGCCAGTAGTCGGCGAAGATCTCGTAGGTCCTCCGGCCGAGGAGCAGTGCGTCCATGCGCGCCGCCTGTTCGAAGATGACACCGCCCGACTCCGGGTCCGCCACCGGCGCCTGCCACCCGCCGTGGGCGAATCCGCCGTCGGGGTCCTCGTCGACCGCACCGGGCGCCTGGGCCACCCCGTCGAGCGTCACGAACTCCGTCACGATGAGGATGCCCACGGTGTGCTCCTGTCCCGGCGACGACGTGCCCTACTGCGGGCGACCCCGTTGCGTAGAGGGCAGTCCCGGGGCCACCAGCCTCGGCCAGCGTAGCCACGGCTTCCCGGGCCGGTCGTCGGCCGACGTCCGGAGGAATCGCACAACGTGCACCCGCCGGTCCGGCGCCGTCGGCGGCGACGCCGAGGGCCGCCGCGCTGCGTGCGCCGCCCGTGCGCCGTAGGCTGGGTCATCAGATCGAAGGGAGGCCCGCAGATGAGTGGATGTGGAGCTGCCGACGCCCGAAAGCTCGACCAGTGCGAGTGCGACCTGCCTCCCGGGCACCCGGCCCCGCACCGGTGCAACGACTGCGGTCGTTCGTGGCACGAGCCCCGGACCGGGGCGGCCGAGGACGTCATGATGCGTGACTACTCGGCCTTCCCGTCCTCGCCGTAGCGGGTGGGCAGCACCCTCCGCAGACCCTGACGGGCACCACGGGACGGAGCCCTACGCCCGTCCGTACCGATCGTCGAGGCGCACGACGTCGTCGAGCTCCGTGGTACTGGCCTCGAGCACGACCGTATCCTCCAGGGCGGTCATGCGGTGCCGCGTACCCGGGCGGATGTGGACCGCCTCCCCCGGAAGCAGCTCGAACGACTCCAGCGCGGTGTCGGTGGCTCCCACCTCGAAGAGGAGCCGGCCGGACTGCACCGCGATCGTCTCCTCCTTCCGCTCGTGATACTGGAGCGACAGCGAATGACCGGCGGTGATGTGCAGCGCCTTGCCGCAGTAGCGACCGTCGACGAGCGCGAAATGCTCCTCGTGCCCCCACGGCTTCGCCACGTTGGTGACGGTGGATACCCACGCCGACTTGGTCACTTCAACTCCCCCGGGAATCACGGACGACGCCGGTCGTCGACGGACGAGCGGCCCCATGGACACTAGAGCCTCGGCGGTGGAGTGGCCGCGGCGATTCGGGGTACTGACTGCACGGGTTGGCAGCATCGGCAGGTGCGGATCCGGCGTCCCGGCGTGGCCGGAGCCGGGGTGCTCCTGGCGGCATGCACGGCGACCGGACCCGCCGACCACACGGCCCCGCCCCGGCCGTCGGGTGTCGAGTTCAGCCTCCGTCCACTGCTCTGTTACGCCCCTCCCTACGACGGATCCG
>Ga0182030_10020561_pt1 | contig 12438 bp, 3 predicted proteins | sample 812S3MmetaG_FD_121299 | JGI IMG/M metagenome (GOLD analysis project Ga0182030, IMG submission 121299) | Permafrost microbial communities from Stordalen Mire, Sweden - 812S3M metaG (Illumina Assembly) | ecosystem: Environmental > Terrestrial > Soil > Wetlands > Permafrost | place: Sweden... | reverse complement strand
CCAGTCCGCATTTTGGATCGGCGGCGATGGCGCGGGCGTGATAGTCGATGGCACCCACGTAATCATGTTTTAGATAACGTGCGTACCCCTCTGATGTCAAAGCCGTTGAATCCGTGGTGTCTATTTCCAGACTTTTCAAAAAGTAGCGTTCCGCTGTATCCACATCGCCGGCTTTGCCGAACATTTCGCCCAGCGCATTGTACGGTTCCTTCCTTTCCGGGTTATCACGAATGGCCGCTTCGTAATTGGTTTTGGATGCTGCCATGTCGTGTTGGAATGTCTTGTTCAAATAAGCAAGCGTGCAGTGCGCCAAGAAATTCGACGGACATAACGCAAGTGCATGTTGCGCACATTTCATCGCATCCGGCGGGTCTATTTCGATTTCGACATTGGCCAGTTGTGCCCACAAATCAGTGGCTTCAGGCAGAACTTCAAGTCCGCGACGCAAGACTTTCTGCGCCGATCTTATGTCACCTGCCAGCCTATGGCATTCCGCCAGCAGGCTGCATGAGCGTTGATTCGTTGGATTGGCATCCTGAAATTTCATGATCTCGGCAATAGCTTCCGCGCTACGTTCCCGCTGCTTTATCACGACACCCAGCATATCCAGTGTGGTTTCCTCGCGCCATACGCTGTTTGTTGGCATCCATTTGATGGCCTCGCGATACTCATCTTCCGACGTCTTTAGGTTTCCCAAATTACAAAGACATAACCCCAAAAGGGCGTGATCTTCCCAGTTTGTCGCACACAACCCGATGGTCTGCTGGAATGTCGCCACGGCTTGAAAATTGGAATGCACAATCTTATAGCACCGGGCCAGATTGCGCAGTGTCATGTAGTTTGTGGGATTCTCGTGGGCGACTTGCTCCAAGTACGGCAAGGCTTCATTATGCCGATAGATGCGCATCAGGGATGTTCCCATGTTTTGCAACATGGCATTATTGGTGCAACCGGCACGAAAGGCCGTGTTGAGAATCGCTATGGCTTCCTCGTCGCGGTTACGTCGTTGAAGAAACCCACTAAGGGCCTCAACACCCAAAGGTTCGTTTGGTGCGATCCTGCATGTTTTTCTGTAGGTTTCCTCGGCTTCCACGAACCGGTTCATTCGCTCGAACACAATCGCCACATTGAGTTGATAATCAGCCGCCATCGGAAGTATCTTATGTGCGGTTTGAAATGCTTGCAACGCTTGTTCCAACTCACCACTCTTTTCGTGTACCCGCCCGATGGTGTTGTATGCCTCCCCGTGACAAGGATCGAGCCGCAGGACTGCTTGTGCATTTTCCACGGCTTGTGTCAGATTCCCTTGGTCGCAAGCATTTCGCGCCATGATGCAATATGTTTCGGCGAGATTGGGGGCGGCCACTTGCGCGCGAAGCAAAAGCGCGTCACTTTCCGGAAGTTGCTTGATTAAGCGATAGATACGGGCCGCCTGTTGCAGAACAAGACCATCCTTTGGTTGCAAGCGGACGGCTTTGTCCGCCGCCTGCCGAGCCTCGTCAAAATGGCCGAGTTTGGCGCGTGCAATACCGGCTTCAATATAGATGCCGGCAATGTGTGAATATCCCTTCATGGCGCTTTCGGCCGCTATAAGAGCATCTGCGTATTGTTCTCCCGCGTTAAGAAGATTTGCCAAGACCCAGTATTCATAAACGGTGCCGCCGATTCGCACCGCATTCCGGCAACTGACAATTGCGTTCTCCATTTCGCCCATCTCTTTTTGCAGTATACCCAGGATTACCCAGGCGGTGTCATTGCGCGGATTCAAGCGAACGGCTTCCTTCAACTCGGCAATGCCTTTTTGCCCCCATTGATTTGCACACCCCTTTCGGTCTTCTATGTCGCCGGACGACGCTGCCTGCATTGTCTGGAAAGCGTGCATCCCATAACTCCACCCCAATAAAGCGTGTAACCTGTCCGATGTGGGTGTCGCCTCAATACAGGTGCGCAATGTGGTGACAAGCCGATCGAAATTCGTCGTTCCCGCACTTTCTGTACCCGGCATGGATACATCTTGTTCCAACGCGATCATGCAATTGGCAAGGCCGTGGGAATCCGAGTGTTCAATCGAGGCGAACACCGATGGACAGGCAAGTACACCGCACAGCACGAGCGCCTGAAACAGTTTACCTTTCCGTCCACCAAAGGCAGACGTTGCGGAATATTCCGACAAAATCAATTGGCTCATGCTGTTACTTTCCTTTTGCGAACTTTGTACGACGCGCCTTCCCCGCGCGCGTGCGCCGTCGGGGCTGCGGGTTGCTTGTCATCTAGGCGCAGAAACGATCTTCGCCTCACCGGTCCGGTATTCTTTGGTTCCGCGTTTTATATCTGTACCGTAAGTTTCCCAATCAAAACGAAGACTGTCGAACGGTCCAAAAACAAGTTCTGTTTTCCGAGCTTCAACCGATTTCAAACCTTCAAAGTGAAGTCTAAGTTTCTGGTCCAGCACGACGGTTAATGCCTCGCCAGTTTCTTTAACAGACGTGAGCGCATGTTGGTTGTCGTAGGGGCGTCCATACCAGCCATCGGGCAAAAGAAGACTTCCGCCCCATTCGGTCTTGAACCAATTTTGAACTGTATTTGCAAAACTCATGTTAGTGAACCAGCCAGTTGGGATTGACTTTCGGAATGTAAACCTGGCTGCCTCCGCCTAGTAGTCCGCCTTGCGGAGCGGCAAAACCTTCGTAAATCGTCGTTCCAGATGGCACCCTGATTGTTGACACACTCTGCGCTGTGTTGCCCCATGCGGGATTGAGGGCACTGTCCATCGTAGATTGAAGTGGCCCGGCAGGCGGAGTTCGGGTCCAATAAGAAGCAAGCTCCCCCGCACTCCCGCCATAGGACCGATACAGCGTGGTCTCCTGACTAACCGCACTTTCGGTATATGAACCGCTCCTGAATGTATTTGCGACCGTTTCACCGAGCGGTCCAGAACCATTTGCCGGCCCCCACCGAACCGCTGTGCTCTCCGCAGCAGAAGCCCCTATTCTTTCCACGACGGTTTCGCCAGCATCCACAAAAAGTGCGTCACCACCCAAAGTTGCTGCATCCAGGAAGACTAGGCCGAGGCAAAACGCAGCCGAGCCATAGGCGCCGTTTTGCATGTCGGCATCCGCCCGCATATAATTCCCCAGAACGGGCGTCCATGCGGCCAGACCGCTCGGCCCTTCGGCCCGTGGATCGGAATCGAAGTGCATATACGGGTCAGCCGTCAAGGATGTTTCCATCGAATGATCGTACGCAGACACATACCCATTCGCCGAACCCACCGAATTTGCGCCGATATTTTCGCCCGCCGAAAAACTGTTGCCGGTGTCACACGCTAGGCCGAGTGGGTCAATATATGCAAGTGGATTGCCGAGCGCATACGAATATACGTTTGGACCTCCGCCAAGGCCGAGAGGATCGGCAGAAAGAAAACGTTTCAAAGTCGTGTCAAATGCGCGGTGGTGCGTTAGGTAAAGCGTGGCATTGTCGGCCACACGCCACACGCCGTGACAACCCAGCCACCGGAATGGAATACTGTTTGTGCCGGTGCGTCCCCAATCTTCACCATAGGGACCGTAATTAAACGAATCCGTGACATTACCGCCAACGTCCGTCAAAGCCACTACATTGCCTTGGTCGTCGGAAAGCACGTAACGGAATGTACCGCTGGCTTCAACAATGGCGAGAAGCCTACCTGCTCCCCAAATATAAAAACGCACGGGTGTTCCGTTCGTATCAGTCTCCATCAATGGCCGCTTGAGTGGATCGGCGTGATCAATGATCCACAGGTGATTGGTGCCATTCACCGTCGTCTGTACACGATTTCCGAACGCATCGTAACTTGCCGACAGCGCAAGATTTGTGGCGTTGGCGGAAATCATACGCCCGGCCAAATCGTAAGAATAAACCGCAAGCGGGACGCTTGCACCACTTTGCACAACGTTGGTCAACGCACCACAAGGATCGCAGTTGTATGCCGTAGTGAATTTATTGGTGCCCGTCATCTTGGCCGAGGTCAAACGGTCTGCAGCATTATAGGTGTTCGCTACGCGCCGATTGGTGCATGGCACGGGTAGCGGGCCGGCAGTAATCTTTTCTTTTGTCTTCAAACCCATGACATCGCGGGTGATCGCACGGCCCGTGATCGGCGTGCTACCGGAAGAATACTGCCAGTTCGTCACGGCGCTGGATGCATCATAACCAACTGTTTCATTGATGCCATTCGGATAGGTGAACGCAGTTGCACGTCCGGCAGTATCACGCGAAATCCGCCACGCATGGCCCGCCCAATCGGTGACGTTCGTAACACGCCCGTCGGCGTCAAAAGCATAGCGAATTGTGTTCGTGCCGTTGACCGTCAGGTTTGTAACCAATCCTCCCGGATCGCGGCAATAGGTGGCCACAAAAGAGACACCCGCCACGCGGGAAGTCGAGGCCGCAAGACGGTTCATCACGTCATACGCGAAACTGTTTGTCGTGACGGCATTTTTTGCCGTGAGCAAATTGCCGATGGCATCGAATGTAAACGCCTCGGTTGTGCCATCGGAATAGACGGTATTGGTACAACGATTCAATACGTCGAACTGATACCGAATGGGGCGGGATGCTCCGTCCAACTTGTTCGTGAGATTTCCGCACGCATCAAAAAAGTTTCGCACGACCTGTTCACCCGCCGCGTTAGTGGCGGCGACGAGGCGGTTTTGCGCATCGTAAAACATGCCGTATACATGGCTGGCGGCGTTGATAAATGTCGTCTGCCGTCCAAGTCCGTCAAAACCAAAGCCCTCGGTGCGGCCAGATGGATAGGCAACGCTCGTGCGGCGGCCCATGACATCCAGGCCATAGGACGTGACACGGTTACGGGGATCGGTGGTGGTGGTGACAACGCCCAGCGGATTAAAGGAAGAAAGCCAGTTGCGACGCAGTGTGTCCGTGACGTTGGTGGCGCGATTCAGACTATCATATGCAACATCGGAACGCCCGGATATGGCGTTGACGCTTGTGGTGGCGACGCCAACAGGATTAAACCATGTGCTTTCTGACCAGTTGGCGGTCCAACGGTTCGTCGCATTCCCCATGATGTCGAGTGCAAGTTGAACGCGGTTGCCGCGCGGATCCGTGGCGGCGACAAGCCGGTCGGCAACATCATATTCGTTGGTTACCAGTGCGCCATTCGGGAAATACGTGGCAGCCGGTTGTCCGGATGCGGTCCATGCCATGACATTGGTTTGGTTGAGTGGGTTGACCGTGAAAGCAAGCCGACCAGCGGGCGTGTAACTACATATGGTACGGTTGCCCGCCGCATCCATTTTGTTGGTAAGCAATCCGCGCGGGTCATAAAAAAGCCGGGTGCTGTGGCCAAGGGCGTCAATAATGTTGGTGGGGTTTCCGGTCTTGTCGTAGAAAAAGAGAGTCGTGCCGGAGTCTGTGGCCGTGACATTGGTGGCGAGTCCGGCAAAATTGTAGCCGATGGAGGATGCCTTCAATTGATACCCGTTTGCATCACGCACAATGGTCGAGACCGGCAAACCATGCGCGTCATATGCATTGGTCATGGTCGTGCCATCAGGGGTTAGGCGGAACGTTGGCCGGTGGCAGTTGTCATACGACATGCGCATGACGCGCCCCAAGGCGTTGGTGACTGCCACAAGATGGAACTGCCCGTCGTAGCCAAAGAAGTTGGTGCGTGTGTTGGGCGTGTTGGCAACCTCGACCACGGAGCGCAGATTGTTGCTGGCGTCGTAAGCATGGATGGTGGCGCGTCCGACGGCATCGAAATTGGAAGTCAACTGTCCTTGAACGTCATAGAAAGACGCATTGGTGCCATTGTCCGGCGTGACGCGAACAAGAAGACGCCCGTCGTTGTCAAATGCATAACGTGTTTTCCCGCCAAGGGAATCAACCTGCCAGGCAGAAACGCCGTCGGCAAAGGCAAAGGCGGTCGGCTGGCCATTGGCGGCCAGTTGATTCGTAACCTGCCCGAATTGGTTGTATGCGTTGCGGACGGTGACAACGCCGGATGGATCGGTTTCCGTCAGCAAGTTGTTGTCGCTGTCATAGGCATAACCCCATTTGTACCCGGCGACGTCCGTAACGCCTGTCAGGCAACCCAACGGACTATAGTAATAATATGCGGTCCGCCCGGCGGAGTCCGCCACCGATGAGACGCGATTGCTGGTCCAGTTGAAAGTCAGTTGGTTTCCAAAGGAATTTGAAACAGACAGGAGATAATCATTATTGGCGTTGTGATAATTGGCCTGGACATAGTTGCCGGAAGAATCCTGCACGCGAGTGACCATGCCACTGGTACCAAAGGAACAGGTCGCGCCCAGACGCGCCTGCACCACGAAATTACCGCTGTTGGAACAAACAAGCGTAGCGGTGGCACCGGGTGCGGGCGTGTAGGTGCGATCCGTGAAACGTTCAAAGGCCAGTGTTTGCCCATTCGCACGCACATTGACGGCTCCCTCGACCAGTTGGTCGGTCCACCATTTGGCAACCAGACAAGCCACGGCTACGTTGCGGGCATTGGTTTCGGCCACGAGCAAATCCTGAATAACCGTGCTGGCCACGACGGAAGGCACACAGACGGCAGGCGTGGTGCTGCCGAGGAAGGCATCGGCGTCGGCATGTTTCACCACGCGCTGGTCCCATGAATGGGTCCAACCGCAACCGAACGGACCGTCATTATGGCGTTGGCGCGAATCGTAATGGCGCGACATGGCGAGGGGAACCGGACCGGCAAGGGAAAGATCGGTGCGATCCAAGGTTTCGGCTCCCGAACAGAGATCCACGGGTTCTGTGGAAAACGTACTAACGATATTGACTGGTGGCGTGAATTGGGGGGTGTCGTTGAAAACCACGGGGGGATTTATCGGCGGGGTATAGCCATACCATGTTCCAAAGCCCCCGTTCAATCCGCCACTGATTGCCATGAGATATCCGTTGGAACTCGCCTCGACATAACCGTAGCCCTTCCAGGTATTCAATGAAGTCTGGCCATCATGGGGAATCAACAACCAGCTGCCAGCGCCAACATCCGTGGTGAGCGTATTCAACAATGTCGTGGGATAATTCGCCAGTTTGCCCTTGATGTTCGTTCCCGTCGTCCAATTGTTTTTGTTCACCAGATAAATGGATTGCCCGGCGGCATTCGCCAGATCCATGATGCGAACCGTTGAAACGGCGGGAAGGTTGGTGCCGTTCAACTGGTCCCAGACGGCATGTTCAAGGGCGCTGCCAAAGATAACGCCACTGTCGAGGCCGTTGTAGCTGTTGGTCTGCGCGTACAGGCAGTTGGCCACGTCATAAAAGGGCGATGTTTTCTGGCCGGAAATGCCGATCCTGTAAAAGGTATATTGCCCAAGGCCGGTGATCTGGCTGTTGAATTCGCAAGTCTTGGCGGTTTGTTCCGTCCACTGCTGCCCGGCCACCTGCAACACGCGGGCGCGAACGGCGAGATTGGTGTCCGGCAGTCCGGCTGCGCGCAGCCGTTCAAGTTCGCGCAAGGCGCGGTCGCGCATGCCACCATGCCTGACGTTGCCAATGGTGACGGGGATGGTGAAAACATTGTTCAACCCGCGCTCGAAACTGCCATACGAATGCGAATTGATATTACAATATCCGGGCGTTGCTATTTTCCAGACAACGATTGCAGCGGAGTCCACCGCCACCTTGTCTGCATAGGTGGCAGGCTCCATGCCAATCATCATGTCATCCACCCACACAACGGCTCTCGGGTTGGTATAACCCGTCGTGTTGGTATAGGAAACCCAGAGATGCCGGGCGGCGATTTCGTCCGCCCAAAGGCTCAAGGAATAACTGCCATGCGTAAACTGAAACAAGGTGCGCATGCCGTGGTCGCGGAACCAATCGGTCATGGACGAGCCGAAATAATCCAATGGCGTGCCGTACATCAGGCCGTGGAACGTGTCGGGGTCGGTTGCCACGTTCTGCTGGCCGATTTCCCGGCTGCCAACATAGTCGCTGGCCATTGCATTGGTCCCGGCCCAACAGGCAGCCAGATTGCTGGAAAGCTGGCATAATTTCGCCGCAAGATTGGCGGTGGAAATTGAGGTCACGCTGTACTTGTCGCCGGTGTCGCCGTTCACCCCGCCCGCCGCGTTTGTCAAGGCATCGCGACTATACTGCATGGCCGTTCGTATGTTGCCACTGGGCGGTTTGAACAGGCAGGGCTTGAAAGAAGGGTCGAGATCGTAGGAAACACCGCTGATGTTCAACCTGACCCAGTAGTGTTCGATTATCAAGGCGCTTTGGTCAACTGTCGCCCCATTCGCCTGATACGTCACAAAGCCGCGCAGACTCAGCACGCGGTTGATGGAGGCAAATGTATTGGAAACATTGTTCTCAACCGGCACGCCCAACCACGCGGCGGCATCATACCCCGATGCCGTTCCGCCCAACGGCACGCGGAATCCGTTGGTTCCGGTGGTGGTGTCTGGCGCTGGCAGATACATGAGCGTCACGTCACCGGCATTTGTGTAACCGCAAGCCCGCAACATGGCGAGCAGAAGCAACGACTGGTCAATATCATTGCCCTCACGGTCAAGAAACGTCCGCTCCGGGCCGCGCATGACGGCACGATAGGGTATGAAGTGGATTTGATTGCGCACAAAGAGATAGCATTGTTTCCAGTCACAATCCAAGGCACGAACCGTCTCGGCTATCAGGGCGTTGGACACGGGCGGTATATTGGTTGTGAGTCCCGTGATGAGCGGCTCGTAAACCGGTTGCCTCATGGTTTGGGATAAATCCTGTGTCGTGCCCAGGGCGTGCAATGACAACCCTTGTGCCAACAAGGGCAGGTTTGCGATGTCGCCACTGCCGAAGGGTGCGGAATCATTGAGCCTGACCCAGCCCGGATCATCCGTATAATTTGTAGTTTCTTCGGCGTGTAGCCACGATGGCAAAAGAGAACTCGCCGTCAGAAACAGGGCGACAACTACAAAGAATGAAAGGGTGTTGCGCTTCATGGCGTCACCCCTCTTTCGCGGATCAAGGAAACATCATGGGCAGGGGCAAGGGTGTAAGCTGTGGCACCGGCCACGGTTCCCGTGGCACTGGCGGCATAGGCTCCGGTCAGCCGGTCATCGGCATCATAGTAATATCGTACCTCCGATGAGCCTCCCCCGCCTGAATTCCAAGCCAGCGGATTGAGTCCCGCCAGAATCGCCTCGTCATCATCCCAGCCATCATTGTTTGAATTGCGGTTCAAGGGATTGGTGCCGTAGAGATAGATTTCTTCCCAATCGCTCAAACCGTCGCCGTCAGAATCGGCGTTGTAAGGATTCGTGCCAAAGACAAGGATTTCGCGGTCATCGGGAATGCCGTCTCCATCGGAATCAATATCAGCGCGGGCGGCGGTGAAGAAAGCCGATTGGTTGGTCACGCCCGGCGGCGCATACCAAAGCGTGAACGGCGAATTTGCCAGCACCGTGCCCAGCAAGGTCCAGCCGTTGACAACCGGCGTCATGGTCGGGCGCGTGAAAACATCCACCGGAAGATTGTTGCTTGGCGAGTAGACCCACACGCCCAGGCGGCCATCCGCCGAAAGTCCCGCGAGTCCCGCAAACGCCACGCGAGTCGTGTCCGCTGGCAAGGCCGGGGTCGCCCCTGTCACGAAGTTGGTCGCGTTCGCTTGCGCGGTTTGAATGGCGGCCTGCAATGCCGGCAAATCATTGGTGCTGATAAATGTCATGCCCAGGATCACGCGGCTGCGGTCGCGATCCGAATACCATTGCGCAAGATCACTACCCGTCAAATAAGGTGGCGGAACGCCATAAACAGATTGCACCCATGCCTGCGAGTCGAAACTGGACGGCGCGGAATTGGTGCGGAACGCAAAGCTGTTGGTGCCATCGCCCGCGCCGAGATAAACCCACGACCGCGCCGTCGCCTGCGTTTCGATCACGCCCATTTTCCAGAGCGAAACGCCCATTGACGAGGAGGGCTGGAACATGGCGAGATTGGCGGCAATGTCGCCATTGGTGGAAAAAGAGAACAAACCGCCGTCTGGAAAAATCGGGTAATTTCCCGGCGGATAGATGAACAGCGCCGTACTGGTCAACTGGTCATAACCCGCCGATACCGCATTGTCCAAGTCCGCCCACGATGACAAATTCACCGGCGCATCCGCCAGCAGGCATGTGGTGATACGATTCAACGGATAGGCGGTTGGCGGGTTGGTTGGTCCCGTATACCCCGTGTCCTGCACATCATTCGTGCCATCATCCGGCGGATTTGGAAAATCGGCCAGCAAAGTCGTCGTCGTCATCCCCAACACCATCATGCCAACCGCGACTACTCTGAGTCCATTCATCTGCGCTCTCCCAGCGCGCCTTTTTTCACTACCTCTCTAAAAAAGAGAGGAGCGTGACTACTAACGCCCAATCACAGGCCCTGAGATGCCCCCTAAGGAACGCTTTCATGCACGCTCCAGTCGGGGGCGTGTTTCGAAATATCCTTAGGTGGATGAAACAAAAGAGAAACGAAAACAGCGAACTTCTCAGGGTTCGTGATTGGTCGAGTCAAAGCAACGCTAAATCATTTTTAGATTCCTTTTTCAATTGATCCACGTCGCCGCATGCGCCGTGTCCAATCCATGAACGTTTGAAGCATTACCACAACCGCCGCCGAAAACGCAAGCGCGAAAGAGTTAGCTTCTTGTTAAATAAAGCGCTTGCGGAAAAACAACAAATGGATACCATTACTTCTACACGTCGCTTGTTGGCGGCGTGAAGCAGGCACAAACAACCCTGTTGTTCGGTTCAGGCTCTCGCCTGCGGGTCTGGCCGGTTGGGAGATAACGATGAGCTATATTGAACCCGATCAATTACACGGCGTGATTGATGAAACCATCGTCCTCGTTGACAACAACGCGCCAGTGCTCACGGCGGGCGGACTGGATGTTGCCGTCACCAAAAACAAGCTGCTTGCCATCCGCGACGACGTGGCGGGCAAGAAGAACGTTCGTGACGCCAAGAAAACGGATTTGACGGTGGCGCAACAGGCATATGCCGCCAGCGCGACGAATAATTACGCCGCGTTCAGCAACTTGGTGGATGTCATCGCCGGTGCACTGGGCAAGACCACCCCGGCAGGCATTCAGGCGCTTGGATACCGCAAGACGCTCAATGCCGTGCCAACACGCCGCACCGCCGCCCCGGCGGCGGCAACACCGGCCAAGACCGCTTGACAGGCCTTTTTTCGAAAAACGATTGTTTTCGGCATAAGTCGTTGTTCTTCAACCAACACTGGGCTCGCTTTTTCAAAAGGCGGGCCCAGTTTTTGCAAAGGCGACGCCAGAGTTGGCGACGGCGGGCTTAGAGTTGCGAAAGGCGGGTCCAGAGTCGGCGACGGCGAGGTTGCTTTTCTGAAAGGCGGGTCCGCCTTTGCCGACGGCGAACCCAGAGTTGACGAAGGCTGGCCCAGAGTTGGTGCAGGCGAGGTCGCCTTTCACAAAGGCGAGGCCAGAGCCGGGGAAAGCGGGTACAGAGTTGACGACAACGGACTCAGAGTCGGCGACGGCGAACCCAGAGTTGCAGAAGGCGGGGCCAGAGTTGGCGACGGCGGGTTCGCCTTTGCCAAAGGCGGGTCCGGCGGCCCCGCCCTACCGATCTTTTTCGGCGGCCTTGGCGGCTTCCCAGTGCTCATCCAGTTCCGACATGGTGCAGTCGCGCATGTTGCGGCCGGAGGCAAGCACGCGACGCTCGACTTCGCGAAAGCGCCGGTTGAAGCGATTGGATGAAGATTGCAGCGCGTCCTCGGCATCCACGTGCAGGAAGCGGCAGAGATTCACCACGGAAAAAAGCACGTCGCCGATTTCGTGGTGCACGGCACCGGCATCGCCGGACTCGCGCGCCTCGCGCAACTCGTCCAGCTCCTCGCGCAATTTGTCCTCGGCGCCAGCCACGTCCGGCCAGTCGAAGCCGCAGCGCGCCGCCTTGTTCTGCAACCGCTGCGCCCGCGCCAGCGCCGGCAACGCGATGGGCACGCCGTCGAGCGCGGAACGCACGCCTCCATCGGGAGCGCGCTTCTCGGTGCGCTTGATCGCCTCCCAGTTGCGCAGCACGGCCGCGCTGCCATCCACCTGCGTGTCGCCAAAGACATGCGGATGACGGCGCACCAGCTTGTCGGCCAGTCCATGCGCCACGTCATCAAGATTGAAGGCGTTCTGCTCCTCGCGGATGCGCGATTGGAAAACCACCTGCAACAGAACGTCGCCAAGTTCCTCGGCATGCGCGGCGAGATCGTCGTGGTCCATGGTCTCGAGAAGCTCGTAGGTTTCCTCGAGCAGGGACGATTTGAGCGTGTGCAGCGATTGCTCACGATCCCACGGGCAGCCGCCGGGGCTGCGCAGTTTTGCCATGATCGCGCACAACCGCGTCATGCCCTGCCCCGGCGTGCGGAACAAAAGCAAATCCCCTG
>Ga0182030_10020560_pt1 | contig 12438 bp, 12 predicted proteins | sample 812S3MmetaG_FD_121299 | JGI IMG/M metagenome (GOLD analysis project Ga0182030, IMG submission 121299) | Permafrost microbial communities from Stordalen Mire, Sweden - 812S3M metaG (Illumina Assembly) | ecosystem: Environmental > Terrestrial > Soil > Wetlands > Permafrost | place: Sweden... | reverse complement strand
GCCAAGCGCGAACTGATGCTGCGAGCCTTGAAGCAGACCGGCGGCAATCAAACCAAGGCCGCCCGCCTACTGGGCATTAGCCGCGACATGCTGCGTCACAGAATCAAGAAGCTTCAACTGAAGCTGGAAGATTCCATGCCTTGAAGCTTTCGCCTGAAAGGCATCGTAAGAAATTTCGCCACCCGAGAGATCCGAAAAATCGGATGTTCTCAGGTCGTCGCCGACGTCACCGCTCGCGCCGGCAACGCTGAGCTTTGGCCTCGATGAATACGCGCCGCTGGTCGCTCAAATGTCCCAACAGAAAACCTAGCTTTTTATCCAGCTGCTTGAACGCACGCTTTTTATAATTTGAGATTGCCCCACAACTCCGGTCCGATCGGCGGGGGAGACTTCCACGTCGAAGGATACCAACTCTACCCGTCTCGCCCCGGCGTTTGGTCCCGAATCGAGAAGGGCTCGTTGTTCCGGCGGGACACTAGCCAGAAGATTCAGAGTGGGCGAAAAACGCGATGAGACTTAGCGCGGCCTGACGATGGCCCGGCGGACGATGTAGCTCTGCGCCGCGATCGCGAGAAGTCCGTTTAACAGGAACGCGAGGTGGACGCTCGAAAGGCTGATCATCGCCCCCGTCGCGAGGTTGCCCAGCGACAGTCCACCTCGCATCGCGAGCATGAAGAGGCTGGCGGTCTGGCCGCGGTTTTGGTCCTCGGCCTACGATTGCAGGAATGTGTTGGCGGACGTGTTGGCGACGGTAAGAAGAACGCCGCTGCAAATCAGTACAATCGCCGCGCTCAGCAAAAGCCACGGTTCGGCCACCGACTGCATCCAACTCCCGATATTGGAAAGAGACTGCCGAACCAGAACACACCAAATCGCCGGGTGAGAAGGAGTCGTGCGGATTGGAAACGATCGGCCATTAGAATCCCGAGGGAATGTCGAGTGTAGAGGTAGCAGACGGCTCTCTCTTCGGAACCGGTCACGCGAGACGAACCGCTATTTCATTTTGGATCGGAGCTTGATGGTCTCGCCGTCCACGACGAACTTGCCGTTGCCTTGATGATGGATGGTGCGGGGATGTTTTTGCGAACGGTCGATCCACGCTTTTTTCACTTCCAGTATAAAAATCCCATACTGCGTCACAAGCTTGGTGTCGATGACCTTGCATTCCAAGTTGGCGTAACACTCATCAATGAGTGGCGGGCGCACGGAGGACGCCGCCGATGCCGTCAATCCAAATTTCTTGAACTTGTCCATGTTGGGCCCGAGGTCACGTCCCGACGTGTTTCCGCAGGCAACCACCTTTTTCGCCAGCTCCACTGTCGGGATGTTGATGACGCACTCCTTTGTCTTCTTCAGCGCCTCGAACGAATAGTCCCGGTTGCTTACGACGCAGGCCACAACCGGCGGCTCGAAATCAACCATCATGTGCCACGACATGGTCATGATATTCGCGCGGCCGCCGTTCATGGTCGAAACCAGAACCACCGGACCCGGTTCGAGCAGACGATAGACTTCAGACAAAGGTAACGATCGTTTTGCCACGGACATCACTTCCAGGAAAGGATGTCCGGCTGCTTGCGAGATACGGGCGGTGTTTCACCGGCAGCCACGCCGACTATGATCGGCGCAAAGGCTGTCATTTCCTCGGGAATGCCAAGTTCCTTCTTCCACTGCGGCGTATTCAACGCCGCAACCGCAAGACCGATAGGGCAAGAGCCCAGCCCGTTTGCGCAGGCCGCCAGCATCAAATTCTCCGCCGCCAGCCAGCAATCGGCGACGACAAATGGCCCCAGCGGTTTCCCGCAGATCACGATCAGCGTTCCGGCGTTATAGAAGGCGTTGAAGTCCGGGCTCGTGAAGCGGCCGGCCCCATGGCCGCGGAGCAGCGGATGATTGGGGTCGGCCACGTTCACCAGCAGTTCCTTCACGTGAACCGACAGGCGCTTCAATGTGTTCTTGTCTTGCACAATGACAAACGCCCAGGGCTCCTCATGCACGGCAGTAGGAGCATGGACTGCGGCCTCCAGCAGCATGCGGATGGTGGGCTCATCGATTTTCTGCTGCGCGAAATCACGCACGGCCCGCCGATGAAAGATGGCGTCCATCGCGCTCATGGAAGCTGCAGACTTGCCAGTGTCTTGCAATGTGGTCATATGTTTTCTCCGTGGAAGAGCGTGACGGTGTCGTCACTTTCGTGCGCCTGGTCGTCCCATGATACGCTTTGAAGCATTATGGATAAGTTCAAAAAAGCAACCACCGATCTGATCGCCGCTCTCGATGACCATGAGCACGTTCATACCCAAACGGTGACGGCTCAGGACGCCGAATCTCGGAAGCGCTATGAAGATTCGTACGACCGTGTCAGGCAGGCGAGGAAACACTGCAAGCAACCTTTCCAACCCGGCTCATTTCATAGGTAGTCTCCACAATGAAAGCCGCACTTCTTGATGTGCCGCAAGCGGTGGGGAGCCCCAGCTTGCGCGTCGGCGAGATTCCCACACCGCAATGCACCGCGGGTTTCGTGCTGTTGCGCGTGCGCGCCTGCGGCGTGTGCCGGACCGATTTGCACATTGTCGCCGGCGAGCTGCCGCCACTGCGACGTCCTTTGGTCCCGGGTCATCAGATCGTAGGCGAGATCGTCGACGGAGCCACGCTGGACCTTCCCATCGGAACTAGAGTCGGAGTGTCGTGGATGGGCGGCGTCGACGAAACCTGCCCGTATTGCCGTCGGGGACTGGAAAATCTTTGCGATTCGCCCACATTTACCGGGTATTCGGTCGATGGCGGGTTCGCGGAGTATGCATTGGCACGAGCCGATTTCGTATTCCCCCTGCCCGGGAATCTCGACGACTTGCATGCAGCGCCGTTGCTTTGCGCCGGCATTATTGGATTTCGAAGCTTGCGAGTGGCTGGCGTGGAACCGGGCGATCGCGTCGGACTTTTTGGTTTTGGTGCGTCCGCGCACTTAGCGATTTCCGTATTGCGGGCGTGGGGTTGCGAGGTCTATGTTGCGACACGAGGCTCCTCCCACCGCGAACTGGCGGCTTCGCTCGGTGCACTCTGGGTGGGTACGGAACGGGAGAAACCGCCCGTAGCCTTGGATCGCGCCATCACGTTTGCTCCCAGCGGCGACGTGGTGGTCGCGGCACTCGCCAGTCTCCGCAAAGGCGGTGTGGTTGCCATTAACGCCATCCATTTGGATCGGATTCCTGAATTCGATTACGATCGCCTGCTGTGGGGCGAGCGCCAGATTCGGAGCGTTACGAATATGACACGCACGGACGCGCGCGATTTCCTCGAAACGGCCGGTCGCCTGAGGCTTCAACCAAAGGTGACACCCTTCTCGCTCGACCGTGTGAATGAGGCGTTGCTCGCCATCAAGAACGATGCCATCGACGGCGCCGCGGTCATTCTGCCCTAATCAGTCTCTTGGATCGCTGGCCGCGAGCGAGTAATTCGATCATGTTCATTCGATCCTGTCAATTCGATCTTGGAATCACGGTCTGTCGGGACGTCGCGGAATGTGCTGCTCTGACTGGCTCTGCTCGCCATTCCGTTCCGTTGGTCGAAGCTGCCGAACCTCACGCCTCTCGTCCTCATTCGCTTCCGCGGGAGCACCGCTGCGGGTCGCAGGACCGCGGCTCTTGCCTCGCAGCAAAAAGAAGCCGGCAGCGGCGAGACCAGCGACGACCAGAATGACGGTGGGCCGCGAAAAATTGGTACTCTCCGGCGGGGTCGCCGGCGGCGTGGGCAAAGCCGTGGCGGGTGGCGTGGGCAAAGCCGCGGGCGGAGTGGGGGTTGCCAGCGCGGGCGTGGGCGGTGCCGGCGCGGGAGGGGAGGGAAGGGGAGGCGCCGAGGTGGTGGTTCGCGGCGTCAGCCCGGCCGGGAGTGGTTGATTGAAGTGGATATGGTCGATCGCGAAGTCCCAGGTCATGCCGGTCGCGGTGCTTTGGCCCGTAACGGCTCCAATGGTGACCACCGTTCCCGTCGCGGCGAAACCGATCTGACTCGCCCCGCGATTCATGTTAGGAGCAAGAAGAAACGTGGCGCTGTTCCCCACGTTGTCGGCCACTTGAAACGTCACCGGTAGCGTGTTTCCGTTTAAGACGGTCAGGAAAAAATTATCGATGGGCCGCGGAAACGTCACGGTGATGGGATTGGTAAAGCCCGCCGCGGTCCTGACGTCGATGGCGGCGGCGTTGCCGGCCGTGATATAGACGGTGCCTTCATCGGCCGGCATATCGATTGCATTGTCCAGAAGGACACCGCCCTGGAACGTCACGATGCCAATCGCAGTAGACACATTTACCCCTGCGGCATTTCCAGCCGTAGCGAAACTCCGGGAGCATGGACCGCTGGCCTGCACGCCGCCGCACAGAGGTTGGAAATCGATGGTCTGAGCGCGCATCGTGCCCGCGCCCGCAAGGAGCACCGCGAAAAGGACCGCTGCCTTTCCGATCGAAGAGGGCATCTGAAGCGGAATTTCCATTTTCTCCTCCCATTTCGCGCGACCATCGCGCTTTAGCCTGGTATCGCGGACGCGATAGACTTCGCCCTTGCCGACGAGGGCAACGGTTTCAGACGGACCGGTTTGTCGCCGGGCTGAAGCGCCATCTGGTTGTTAGAGCTAGTTTATCCGATCAGGAAGGAAGTGGGTCCTGTATGACGTATCCGGAAGCTACAAAAGTTTTGATCGCGGCACGCGCGACGAAAGATCTCGGATGAATGAGGCTGACAGATACCCGCTTCTGAGCGGATTCGTCACTAGGAGAAACACCTGATCTTCGGCTAATTATTTAGCGGCCCCTACCACTTTGGGATATAGCGTTCCACGCGTGGTGCCGATGGATCCCTCAGTATGTGGTCTAAATTGGTTGGGAGTTCCCTGCTTGGAGTCGCGCTGCTCGCCGGCGCCGATATTCGCGGGACCATTACGATCGACCGCAAGCTGACGCATCGCAACGTAACCGCCTCCGCGGGAATTTATCAACGCGGCATTTCTGTTCCCCTGGAGACGGAGGCGGACGACGATCCTGTGGCGTTCGAACGCTCGCACGTGGCGGTCTATATTGAGGGCAATCCGAGCGGGTCAGGCGGAGCGTCCCAGCCACTGATTCCTCCGGCGCAACCGGCAATCGAACAAAGAGACCGGCGATTTTTTCCTGATCTGATCGTGATTCCCGCCGGTTCCACCGTCTCGTTCCCGAATTTCGATCCTATTTTTCATAACGTTTTCTCTTTATCGAAAGCCAAAAGTTTCGATTTGGGCAATTATCCGAAAGGACAGACCCGCACGGTTTCGTTCGCCGCACCGGGCGTCATCGCGGTCTACTGCCACCTGCATTCGAATATGTCGGCAACCATCATGGTCACCCCCAACCGCTGGGCAACCCGGGCCGACGTCACGGGGGCCTTCACGTTGAAGGATGTTCCGGCCGGAACCTATACCGTGGTGGCCTGGCACAAAGCGGCGGGCACCTTTCGCAGAACCATAACGATTGGCGAATCGGGCGACGCACAGCTCAACTTTACGCTCCCCTTCCTGGAAGCATTCGGGACGAAGCCCATCGCCCACCGATAAACCATGCGTTTCGCCACGCGCACATTCCTGAGTTCGTTCGTGCCTATCGCGATTCTTCTCGCGGTGAGCTTCTGGGTGGTTCGCGCGTCGGTCATTTCCACCGTGCGTGACGGCCTGCGGACCTCCGTGCGCGATAATCAGGTCGCCCTTACCCGAGAGCAGCAACGCACTGAAGCGGGAAACCAGAAGCTGCTCGAAGGAATCGCCGAGAATTCGGCACTGAAGGCCGGATTGCAATTGCTGATTACGGAGCGCTCCGCTCGCGATGAAGCGCGCAACACGGTGCAGGATCAGATCAGCGAAATCGGCGATTCGCTGCACGCCGATTTCATTATGGTTTCCGATGCCAATGCCCTGCCGCTGGCGGCCATGGTGCGCGACGCGGGAGGCTTCGCTCCCGTGGATCTTCGCCGGGTTCATCTTCCGCACCAAGGCTTCTTTACGGCCGACGACCGGCTCTACGATGTCGCCTCCGTCCCCATTCTGGAAGCGGGAACACAAGTAGCGTCGCTCACCGTGGGATCGCGCTTTGACATTACCCGCTTCGGTACCTCGGCCGTGCTCCTGCGCGACGGCTCTTTGATCGCCGCGCAGACGCGCGATCTCGCTCCGGCGCAAATTGAGAAAGCCCTGGCGGTCTGTCCGGCCGCAGCCGACTGCGAAGTGAATATTCAGGATCAGAGATATCTATCGCTGCCTCTGGGGATGAACCGGGGAGCCGGAGGCGACGGCTACACGCTGCGCACTTTGCAGAACGTCGACGCGGCCAGCGCTCCGCTGCAAGCCGTGTTGCGCCGGCAGTTTCTGGTCGCCGGCCTGGTGGCGCTGGCGGCGATGCTCGCCATCAGCGCTCTGTCTACGCGAGCGATCGCTCGCCCCTTGGCCGATTTGGCGGAGCGCCTGCGCGCGTGTGCCACTGCCGGAGAATTCCCGGAATTTCCAGAGAGGCCCGGCGACCTCCGCGAGATCCGCGACCTCATGCATGGTTTTAACCAGGCCGCCAAGGCCGTCCGCGAAAGCCGTGAAAATCTCACGCAGGCGTACGTCCAATTTGTGGGATCGCTTGCCCAGGCGCTCGACGCGCGGGATGCCTATACTGCCGGCCACAGCCAGCGTGTCAGCGAGTATTCCTGCGCCATTGCCAAGGTGATGCGCCTTCCGGACGCCGACATCGAGAACATCCGCGTGGGCGCGCTGCTCCACGACATCGGCAAGATCGGGATATCTGACTTGGTGCTGCAGAAGCCCGAACGCCTTTCCCCGGAGGAAGAACAATTGATCCGCCGGCATCCGGTGATTGGCAAACGGATTTTGGCGAATGTCCAGGGGCTCGAAAGCTATTTAAACATCGTCGAACTCCATCATGAAAACTGGAACGGCACTGGCTATCCCCAGGGACTGAAAGAGACCGATATACCGCTGCAGGCGCGCATTGTGAAGGTGGCCGACGCCTATGACGCCATGACCTCCGATCGACCCTATCGGCGCGGCATGCCGCACACGAAGGCGTTGTCGATCCTGAGCGACGCCGCGGGCATCGAGATGGATGCCGCAGTGGTGCAAGCCTTCGCCGCGCTTGACCATGGAGGGAAGCTGCGGGCGGCGGTCGACGCAACCGGGTCGCTGCGGAATCTCACGCTCGCCGTGTCCACCGCAACCGTGAAACCTCACGAAGCCGGCGAACCGGAACCCGCCAACAGGCCGGCTCAAACACGAACCGAGTCACACGGTTTACCGTCCGGAAAGGGGACCGCATGAGAATAGGCTGGTTCATCCTTTTTGCGGCTTCCACCGTCGTCTACGCCCAGGAAGCGAGCTCGGGATTCGAGCTGCGGACCACTCTCAGCGCATCTCTATTCAATTCCCAGGAACTGCCGCAGTATCCGCGGGACGGTTCCGAAACGTCAGGTGGATTCCGTGCGATGTTGTATCCCACCTGGAAGCTGAATCAACACTGGACGCTCTCCGGCGTTGTGCAAGTTCACTCCCGTCCTTATTTCGAGGAGGAATTTTCGACGCAAGGTTACGGTGTCAATGCGAATGTCATCCAACTGAATCTCAGCTATGCGCGCTTCTGGAGCGGAAATCGCTCTCTGGTCGTGAGAGTGGGGCAACTTTCGTCGGCATTCGGTTCTTTCATCCAGCGTTACGATGCCGCGGACAATCCTGTCATCCAAATTCCTTCCACCTACGGCTACTACTACGGAGAGGCAACCTTGCTCGGTCTCGCCGGAGCTCAAGTCGATGCCACGGCCGGTAAATTCGACGCACGCCTGCAATTTGCGAATTCATCTCCCGCCAATCCCCAAAGCATCTTCAGCCGCGATCAGTACGGCAGCTGGGTGGGAGGCGTCGGCTACACCATTCTTCAAGGTTTGCGCGTCGGAGGCTCCGCTTTTTACGGACCGTATCTAGATCGAGACGATCCTTACTACTTTCGCGGAGATGCAAGATTGCGGACGCTGCCGGCAACCGGACTGGGACTGGACGCCGAGTGGGGTTGGGGACACTGGAACGCGTGGGGAGAAGTGCAGCATTTCCAGCTGGACTATGGCCCGATTCCGAACTTGGTGGAGAACGCCGGGTATGCCGAAATCCGCCGTGTTCTCACTCCCCGTTGGTATGCGGCTGGACGTTTCGGTTATCAGCATCACAATTTGTTCCCAGGCAAGCAAACTTACGAATTCGCCGCGGGCTTTCGCGCCAATGCACACCAATTGATAAAGCTCGGATACTTGGTGCAGCAGGGGACAGATTACCCGGGCACCCTGGGCAATGTGGCGCAGATAGAATTCGTCACGACGTTCCGGCCAATCTCTCTGGCCAAGGACTAAATAGTCGTAACCGCGCTCCCAGGGGGGCTACGTCCAGATTTGTTGGAGGGCCCGCTGGAAGTTTCCACCTACCATCAGCGAGAAGTGCGCACTCGTATACCCGCGTCGCAGCGGTCCTTCGGTCAGTTCGTAGATCCGGTCGGCGTTGTTCAGCCCGCGTGTCGATTGGCTGACTCAGCTTGGTTTTATGGGAGTTGTTCTGGCTCTCCACACAAGAACGACTCTGAGCCAATTTGGGGCGGGAGGATTGCTTCCGGGCGTCGATTCCCTGGGTTTTTTCGGCGAGATCGGTCCACTGGTTGCCGGTTTGCTGGTGGCTGGGCGAGTCGGTGCGCGCATCGGTGCGGAGTTGGCGGACATGCGCGCATCGGAACAAATCGATGCGATCGAAGTGCTCTCGATGGACTCCTTCAAACTGTTGGTGATTCCGCGGATCATCGCCTGCTTGGTGGCGCTGCCTTTCCTTACAATTTTCATGCATGTAGCCGGGATTGCCGGTGGCTATGTTCCGGAACACGTGAGTTCCGGCATATCGATGCAGCTGTATCTTTCCCGCGCCTTCCAGCGTGTGGAGTTCTACCCGGAATTCTCGGATGTCGGCGGATTGCCGAACGGCGCGCAGGTGCGTGTCTCCGGCTTCGAAGCCGGAGGTCAGGGGTATTGATATCCCGGTCAGCCCTGCGTCGAAATTCAGAATCAGACTGGAACCGCGAATCTTGCGGACGACACGGAAGCGCTCAAACACGAGTTCTTCTTCCGGGGATTCTTCAAGAAGCGCGGCTTTTATAACCTGGAGCAGTTGGCTCCGGTTGATTACGTTGAGGGATGCGAACGCGAGAAAGCCTGCACGTCGCGCACTTGGCGTGCACAAACCGGAATTTGTGGAAATTCGCTCCGCACGTTGCGCCCTTGGGCAGCGTTCCTGCATCCAAAACAGTTCAGAACGTGGCGGCCGCTTTGGCTTCATGAATACTCTATTGAAATTCCTGATCGATCATGGCTACGCAGTGATCTTTTTTGGCGTGCTCGCCGAGCAAATCGGTCTACCGACGCCTTCCGCACCCATTCTTCTGGCGGCCGGTGCGCTTGTCGGGTTAGGCCGGCTGGATATTTCCACGGTGCTGTGGCTGGCAGTCACCGCGTGCTTGGTGAGCGACCTCCTATGGTTCTTTCTGGGAAGGTTTCGGGGCAGCGCCATTCTGGCTTTTCTCTGCCGCGTCGCAATCGAGCCGGACACGTGCATTTCGAAAACCCACTCCGCCTATTCGCGCTACGGCTGCCGCTCGCTGCTCTTTTCCAAATTCGTGCCTGGTTTGAACACGCTCGCGCCGCCCATGGCCGGAATGTACGGATTGGAGTGGTGGAAATTTGTCTTTTTCGATGGCATAGGCGCGCTCTTGTGGTCCGGCGCTTACATAGCCGTGGGTTTGCTATTCCGCACTCAGTTGGAAGATATCGCGATCGTTCTGGAGAGATTCGGGTCATGGTTCGGAGCGGTGCTGGTCTTCGGCCTCGTGATCTACATCGGCATAAAATACGTCCGCCGGCGCAGAATCTATAGCACTCTCAGGAGCATCCGCATCACGCCACAAGAGCTCAAGCGGCTGATCGACGCAGGTGGGGCGCCGACCATCGTCGATCTCCGGGCCGAGTTCGAAAGGCACAACGGCGCGATACCGGGAGCCATAGCCCTTCGTTATGACGATGTGGAATCGCTACCGTCCAGTCTCACCGAAGGCGAAGTGATCTTCTACTGCTCATGCCCGAATGAGGTCACCAGCGTTCGAGCGGCACTGCGCCTGCGCCGGCGTGGCGTTACGAACGTACGTCCGCTCGAAGGAGGATTCGACAGCTGGCGCAACCTTGGCTTTCCCGTGGAGACTCCCGTCGCCGTCTTTGACGAAGCCGCAAGCCAAGGCGCTTAATGTCCTCCAGCGAACTTGAAACAAGCAGCCGCCTTCTATGCAGGCCGATGCGCTTTCAAGAAGGAGTGCACCTGCCGCACCGCCAGCGGAATTCGCTCCTTCGGTTCCTTCCACGGATAGATGCTCACTTCAGCCTTCGGCGCGAGCATCGCGCTCTCGATGGCGACCGCATAAGGATGCGGCGGCACATCGTCCGGCATCACCAGCACCGGCGTCTGGCACGTGCGCACGAAATCGCGCGTGACGGTGAAAACGAAGTCGGCGTTCGTGACGAACATCTGGGTCAGGAATTTTTGCACTGTGTCCATCTTGATATCGGGCCGCCGCTTCACCAGCTCGGGACCCCATCCCGTCATGCCGCCCTCGTACATCAGCTTGGGCATCTCGGGCCGGAACCCCACGGGCTGCGCCGGCACGGCCGCCACCACGCGATTCGGCGCGCGCTTCATCAGGTTCCAGATGAAAGGACCGCCGATGCAGAATCCCAGCACCATGAACTTGTCGATGCCCAGGTGATCCATCAATCCGAGGTGGTCGTCGGCATACGAATCCCACGGCCGGTCGATTTCAAGAGCGCCCGTGGACTCGCCGCCAATGGCGTTGCGCAGATCCGCGAAGATGCAGCGGTACTCGCCCTTGAACTCCGCAATCGGATCGAACGGCATCATCGGCAGCGCGGCCATCCGGGAGTTCAATCCTCCGCCTGCGATCAGCAACAGCGGAAAGCCGGAACCGGCCTCCTGGTAGGCGATGCGCGTGGACCCTCTTGTATAGAATTTCGCCGGCGCTTGCGCACTCAATAGGGACGGTGTGGCCGCCAACGCCGTCGCCGCCGCACCCGCCGTCAGTATGTCGCGTCTTGTCGGATCATCCATATTCACATCCTCCTTGCTCATTGCTCATTCTAGTGCAGATTTGTTTTGTGAAAAAGACCGGGCTCGCGGCGCGGAAGCATGCTAAAACAATCGCGCGTTGTAGAATCAGGAAGCGAGCGAGGACTCTCTTCTATGTCGATTTTTTCAAAGGCGGGTGCTGCGTCCCTGGGTATATGCATGGTGTGCGCGTGGGCCGCGAGCCCCGCGCTTCTCGCGCAAGCCCCGCCCACCTATAAGCTCGACGCATCCTGGCCCAAGCTGCCCCTGCCGAATAAATGGATGATGCAAGGCGTCCCCACCATGGTGGTCGATAAGGACGATCACATCTGGGTGATCAGCCGGCCTCGCGACATCACCGCGGATGAAGCGGGCGCGGGCAAAACGCCTCCGCGGAATGAGTGCTGCATCGCGGCTCCCGCCATATTAGAATTCGATACGCAGGGCAACCTGCTCAAGAGCTGGGGCGCTCCAGGATACGTTCCGGGATGGCCCGCTCCCGGCGTCGATCATCCAGGGCCGCAATCGGAACACGCCATCGTCGTCGATAAAGCGGGCAACGTGTGGCTCTCCGGCGCCGCGCGCGGCGACAGCGTGCAAAAATTTACCAGCGATGGAAAACTCCTGTGGGACTTCGGCCATCGCGGAACCGCCGTCACCGCGGAGCAACGTGCCAAGGCCGCTCCCGGAGCTTCCGGCGCGGAACTGCTCGCGGCATCGCCGTTGAAAATGGATAACCAGCAAACCGATATTCTCCCCACCGGCGTCGAAGGTTTCGACCTGGACGAAGACGCGCACGAGCTCTACATGGTCGACGGACTCCTCAACAAACGAATCCTCGTCTATGACATGGACACCGGCGTCTTCAAGCGTGGCTGGGGAGGCCACGGCGTTCCTCTCAGTCAGATCGGCAACGATCCCGTGCCCGATTACGATTGGAAATCCGGCGTGCTTCCCGATCAACCCGAGTTCGCTCCCGCGCTCCACTGCGTGCACCTCTCGGTGGACGGCCTGGTCTATGTGTGCGAGCGCGGCAGCAATCGCATCCAGGTCTTCACCAAGCAGGGCAAGTTCGTGACCAGTTTCTTTGTGTATCCTTCTTCGCCTGCGCGCGGCCACGATTGCGGAGGCAACTACGGCAGCTGCGGCAACACCTACAACCTCACCTTTTCGCACGACGCCGGAGAAAAATATATTCTGATTGCCGATGGCAACAATAACAAGGT
>Ga0182030_10020559_pt1 | contig 12439 bp, 8 predicted proteins | sample 812S3MmetaG_FD_121299 | JGI IMG/M metagenome (GOLD analysis project Ga0182030, IMG submission 121299) | Permafrost microbial communities from Stordalen Mire, Sweden - 812S3M metaG (Illumina Assembly) | ecosystem: Environmental > Terrestrial > Soil > Wetlands > Permafrost | place: Sweden... | reverse complement strand
GCATAGTGCAGTTTTTAATTGTTAATAATGGCGACTTAGATCGCATACTAAATTAAAATTTCAGCTCCTATTTAGGATGACTGCACATACTGCACTATGCTTTTCTTACATAATTACTAATGCTTTCGATGGGCTCTGCCGAGCCTTGTAACTGCATAGGATTTTCAGTTACGCTATTTTTAACCGCCATAAAAAATAAAATATGAGGAAGCTAATATTGTTGTTAATTATTTGCAGTTACATTCTTACCTGTTCCTGCGGAAAGATGTATGTTTTTTACGTTAAGTCTAATACAAAAAGTAACGATAGTATATTTGTGTACGAGAACGACACAATTAGGATAACTTATCACCTATGGAAGAATGGAGGACGAATGCATTTTGCAATATATAATAAACTCGATGCTCCTTTATTTATAGACTGGAAGAACTCATCTTTTATAATTAATGACATTCCTAAACAGTATTGGGTTGATAGAACCCATACAAAATCTTCTGGAGGAGGCGTTACATATCAAGGTGTTTCATCCTATAATTTAAAAGGCACAACGGAACATGACGACAGGGTTAGTTTTATACCACCACATTCTAAGATAATAAAAGATTATACCGATATGTTGTGTAAAAAGGGTAGCACATTAGATGAAAATTTGGCAATGCATTTTAGGAATTACATTGCATATTCTACAAACGAGGATACTAAGGATGAGAGATTTACAGACAGTGATTTTGATGTTACTGAAGTAAAGACCATCAAGAGCAAAGAATTGGGCAAATACAAAAATGATAAGCTGTTTTATATAGACCGATAAAACCCGATGTGCCGGATGTTCCGCAGGGCATCCGTCACCACAGATATAAAGCCTATTTGCAATAGGAATTTACTTGATGCAGCTTAATCCGGTTCACGTACAAACAAGATTTTCCTCCCCTGTAGCCTTATTTTCTAACTAACAAGTTCGCCAATCATCAGTTCAAAATATCAGCTTTCCCCACAAAAAGTTAATTATTTTGTAAATCAAATAATTATTTACAGTTAGCACTAATTATTCCGTATCTTTACAAAAGATTGGGGCATGTTTTTGTGACCCTTTGCGGATAATCTTTGTGCCCTTTGTAATGCATTACTTCAATATCATCACCCCTACCTACTTAAACGCATAAAAAATATTCAGTTATGAAAAATAAAAAAAGGTAAACATTAGTAAACAATTTTTATTGTCACAATGTACAAATAATTAGAAAACAGCAATATAATTCACTCTGAAAATTCTATCGTAAACTCATCAAAATCCAGGTATAGTGAACTTTCAACCCCTTTCCACACTACTTAACCGTCCCTTGCCCGCCGAAGATATCTCAGCGAAGGAGGGAGTCGCCGCCGGGACAACCCCATTCCGGTGCAAGCTAAAACCTGCCCGCAGGTTCGGAATTACTGTAGCTGGGGTATGCGAAAAAATTTTCACTTTGTACAAATACTCGGAAATGACAGGGTGCAGGCTGTTATCTTGTCATAACTACTCCCGCTGAAAAGGTTAAGTTTAGATAAGTTTAGTTAAGAATGGTTAAGTTTTTAAATTGGTATTGATGCTAAATGGCTATGAAATTTGGGAAATGAAACCTGTTTGCTGGTTTAGCATTTGTTATCCGGAATCTGAGAAAAAAGTTTCATTTTGTTTCAATGTAGGGAAAAGTGGGGGAGGGACTCTTGTTAATCATTGAGCCATTGCCTGTCCCGCCTATTGCGGGGAGCCATTGAGCTATTAAGTCAATAAGCCATTTTACCGTTTATTCATCACAAACTTAATTAAATAATACAGCGGCAGCCCTAAAATAAAAAGCAATAGCCCTGAAGTGAAAGCAGAAGGATTAGCATAAAAAACACTAATATTTACCGCTATATAAACAAGCATATACAGTACAGGAAGAAAAGGATAGCCCTTGATCTTAAAAATGTTTTTTGGTTCCCCCTGTTTTTTTGCCCGCTGCCGCAGTATAAAAATAGCGCCCGCCGCAGTGATGAGACTAATGCTGTCAAAAAACATAACATGCTCCAGTATCTTCTGGAAGGAGGATATAAAAAACAAGGTGAGTAAAATAAATGCGCAAAAAACAGTGAGCGCAAATTCCTGTACCTGGGTTTTATGATTCAGCTTTTTAAAAACTGGTGGCAATATGTGATCCTCTGCCATTGCAAAATAAATTCTTGGATTACTCATTACAGAGACATTTACATAGGCCATTACAGACAGGAACATGATTACAGAAACCAACTTAAAAGCAATGTTCCCGAACATAAGGCCCGATATATCAGATGCAATCGCAGTAGAGTGTGCCAAACCTGAAAACCCCAGCACTTTATAAAAGGAATAATTGACACACAAATAAACAACGAGTACAATGCTGATGCCATAAAAAATAGCGCGTGGCATGGTTCGGTGTGCATCAGGTATATCTTTGCCGAAATTCATGGTTTGCTGGTAACCGCCGTAAGTAAAAAATACCGGGATGAAGCACATGGCAAATGCTTTAAGCATATCGCCCGGCGTTTGATTCTGGACTATGTTCACTTCCTGAGCATGTGTGCCCCGCACAAAAAATACCGCGGCAATTAATAATACCAGCATGCTTAGTTTTACAAGCATTAACCCGTTGAGCAGTTTGGCGCTCACCCGTATGCCAATCATATTGATCACATACAGGATTACCACTGCCGAAACAGTGATGACCTGGATAGCAGTATCATGAGGAACAGTGGGCAATAATACAGGGGCGATATATTCCGCACCCATAATGGCTACTGCAGCCGTGGCGCCGGCATTACTGATCACAACGATCCAGTTGACCATAAATGCAAAAGCAGGATGATAGCAATAGGAAAATATTTTATAGAAACCACCGGCTACCGGGTATCGCGAACCTATTTCTGCAAAGGTGAGCGCACCAATAAAGCTAACTACAGCGCCCGTGATCCAGGCAAGGAAGAACACAAGCGGCACACCGGCCTTTTGGGCTACTTCAGAGGGCACCCTGAAAATGCCCATACCGATAACCAACCCCGCTACGATCATGGTAAGGTCGAACGTTTTTAGTTTTGGCTTTATTTTATTCAGCTCGGGGGTTGCCATTTAGGAACAATATAGTATTTTTTGGTGGTTACTATCGGGTGCCTCCATTGGCGATTTTATTTGCCGCTCATATCAGCGAGCACAAGCGCCGCAACATCTCCTATATTTTCGCCTAACGACGATGGCACTATCTGGCAGGCACTATGCGCGGCCCGCAAAGCTTCCTGCTCAATGACCACTCTCATGTGGGGTTCTATTAAAGATTGTGCTTTACAGTAAATGCCACCAATAACAATTACTTCAGGGTTCAAAATATCAATAAGCAATGCAAGACCTTTTCCTAAAAACCGGCCCGCCGTTTCATAAATGTCAATGGCTAATTCGTCTCCACTGTATGCGGCCTCGGCTACCGATTTTGCTGTCACTAATGGTAGTTCATCAACGCTGCTGCAAAAAGATGCTCTTTCGCCCATTTGCAGTTTTTCTCGTGCTTTTATCTGTGCGAGCTGAGCTATTCCGCCCCCACTGCAAAATCCTTCAAATGATCCAGCCTTACCAAAACCAACAGGGCCATTGTTTGCCAATCTTACATGCCCTACTTCACCAGCCATATCTGTCACACCGGAATATAATTGTCCATTCAATATCAACCCGGCGCCCATGCCTGTACCAAATGTTAAGAAAACAATATCACGGTATCCTTTGCCGGCACCAAATTTCCATTCGGCAACGGCACAGGCATTAGCATCATTTTGCAGCAAAGCTTTTCTGCCAAATCTTTTCTGTGCCATTTCCAAAATGGGAATATTATCCCATCCCGGCAGGTTGGGCGGCGATAATATTTCCCCTGATCTGCTGTTTAAAGGCCCACCGGATAGAATACCTATCCCCTCTACATTATCTTTAGCGACTGCATTTTTTTCAAGCATAGTTTCTGCAGTGCTAAACAAAACCTCTATCATTTCATATACAGGCATGTTTGTAGGCAGCACCACTTTTTCAATGATGGCGATTTTTTCAGAATTGGTTATTTCCCCAAGTAGAACAGCACATTTTGTTCCTCCGATATCAAATCCCAACAGCATAAATCAAACGTTTAGTTTACTTAGTTCAATTCACCACCGAGCCACCTTTTAAAGTCGGCAGCGCGCTCAGAACTAACTACGGGTGGTTCTTTTACTGCCGGGTTTAACCTGATGATCACCCTGGCTTTACTGTAGGTTCTCATTTCGGTTATTGCTTTTAGTGTAATAATATATTGTCGGTTAATGCGGAAAAAATCAGATGGGTTCAGCATTTCTTCCAGTGTGTCAAGGTTTTGATCGAGTGGATAGACCCTGCCTTCAGCATCTCTGGCGTATGTGCTTTTGTTTTCGCTATAGCAATACGCAATATCATCCACAGATAATGATTTTATATGCTCACCAAAGCGTATCACGAAACGCTTCTTGTATTCCGTGCTGCCAGTACTTTTTTTAGCTGCTTCAGGAGCGTGAAAAATATTTTGAAATTTCTTTAGTTTCTGCACCGCATTTTCGAGATCTGCTTTCTTGATCGGTTTTAACAGATAATCAATACTTGTTGCAGCAAAAGCGTCAATAGCATATTTATCATAAGCAGTAGTAAATATGATGGGGCAATCAATGTTGACCAGCTTTAGCAGGTCGAATGCAGTACCGTCGGATAGCTGTACATCTAATAATACGAGGTCCGGAGATGGATTCTGTAAAAACCATCTCCGGGAGGCATCTACGGTGTCATGGTGGGCCACTATCTGTGATACAGGAATGATCTCTTTTACTAACTTAGCCATTCTTTCATAAGCTAAGTGTTCATCTTCTATAATTACTATGTTCATAATAAAGGCAGTTTTACAATATATTCATTATCAACGACTCCATATGACACCGGCCGTTTTGTTAACTGGCCATATCTTTTCCAGATATTAACCAGGCCTAATCCCGCACCTTTTTCTTTGCTGATCTTTAGCCTAATAAAGTTACTGATGGTGATGTCATCGTTATTTGCAATAACAGAAATAATCAGAGGTTGCGCCATAGAAACGATATTGTGCTTAATAGCATTTTCAACAAGCAGTTGTAATGCCAAAGGTACTATCTTCTTAGTCTCCATTACATCTTGGGGAATGTCAATATTAACCTGTAGCGCATCACCAAATCTGGTTTGCTGAATATGTACATAACTATTCAATATGGCGCATTCTTCCTTGAGCGAAATGAGGTCATTGCGGCTATAGGCAAGCATGTTGCGGTAGAGGTCTGCGAGATGCACAGTATAGCTCAACGCATTTTCTTTTTTTTCTTCGATCAGAATGGAGAGTGCATACAAGCTGTTAAATAGGAAATGCGGGTTTACCTGGCTCTTTAGATGTTCATATTCAAACATCATTCGCTCCTGCTGCAACAGGGATATGTTTTTTAATCTTTTTTCCCTAAGTTTTATATACAGATAAGCTACCAGGAAAATTAAAATTATCATTAATCCGTAAAACCAATCTGTCTTCCAAAACGGAGTGGCAATCGTAAAAGTATAGTAATCTTCTTTAGGATGTTCAAACGCAGGATTTAGAGATGCCTGTACACGAAATGTATATTTGCCCGGAGGCAACATAGGAAAACTAACCGATGCGTCGTTGGTAGCTACCCATCCATCATTATATCCCTGTAGTGTGTACCGGTAGTTTATTCTTTCGTGGTTAACGAAGCTTATTCCATCAAAAGTGAAACCAATATAATTTTCATCAAAATCAAATGTATGCCGGTCATTTAAAACTGGCTTTGAAAAAACGGAAGGGTACGTGATATGTACATCAGGCCTTATATCGTAGTCTTTACTTTGGTTTTTAAACATTAATATACCATGCTGGTAGGGTAAATAAATATTACCGTTACTATCCTTTGCGGCACAATTCAAAACATTTGAAGTGCTATCTATCCCCATACCCATAGCGCTGTTAAAGTGCCTGAAATAGCGGCTTTTCGGGTACCATTCATCAATACACCTCTGGTAAACAGAAATTACCTGGCCTGTACGATTGGCCATTACGGTGGAGATATTTACATCTTCATACTGAGTTTCCTGCCGCCGCAGGTTTTCCCACTTATTATTACGAAAATGATATAGGTCTTTATACATTGTACCCGCCCATATACCGCCAAAGACGTCTTCTGCAATGCTATAAGCCACTTTGCTATTAACGCCAACTGAGGAATCCCAATGATGGTATGCCGAGCCATCATACATACAGATACCGGCTCCATCTGTTGCCATCCATATATTTCCTTTATGGTCCGGGTAAAGCTGGTATACATAGTCACTTCCTATCCCCGTCTTTTTGCCATGATGTTTCATAAGACTGATCGTTCCATTTGCGGAACAAGATAATTCCTCCACTCCCTTCAGACCCGCAACCCAGACATGACCATTCGTTCCGGTAATATTCAAGATGCTTGCATCGGGATTTAGCTCATTAATACCTGATGCCTTAATTATTGAAGAGGCATTTTTTTCATAGTACAAGCCATCGCCGAATGTACCGATCCATAAGCGGCCAGAGTTATCCTTAAACAAACTGGTAATGGTTGTTTTAGCCGCAAAAACATGCGCCAATTGAGGGGCTGAATCTTCTAAAGAAAGTCGGTATAAATTTCGTTTTAGAGCAATCCATAGCGTGTTATTATTCCATGTCATGGCTGTCGCGTCATATAATGAGTAAGGCGCGTCAAGTTTTATGCCAGACACATACTCACCTGTCATCATTGTCAAACCACGATTAGTGCCGCACCAAATATTGCCGGCTCTATCCAATAAAAGTTTGCTGAAACTTTTACCGGGATAATAATAAGGTTGCATTTCTATTTTGGAACTATTATTTAAAATTACCTCGACTAAATATCCATTTTCAGTAGCCACCCATGCCCGGCGGGACGAAACCGCAAGTATATCGTTTACCTGGCCGTATTGCCAATTGCTGCCAGAGCTTGTAATTATTTTATTCTCCCGGTTATATATACAAATGCCGCTCTCCTGTGTACCTACCCAATACAGCGGGGTACCGGGGATATTTTTGATGCAGCTTACAATATTGTCAGGCAATCCTTGCTTCGTCGTATAAATATGTACTGATGGCTTACCCTTCGATATGGAAATCTCATTTATACCCAGATCTGTTCCCGCTAACAACCTTTCTGAATTGCTAACTGAAAAGCCATAAGTGAAATTATCAGAAAGGCCGTTAGATACATTTATGGGTATGGCAATGTTGCTTATAATAACGTATATCCCCTGATCTTCAGTGCCGGCAACTAAATTATTAATGCCGTTAGAGAACAAAGAAGTAATAGGTGATGCCGGCCCATTAATAATATTAAAGTGGCGAACTGATAAATTGACCACCTTCCCGATGCTGCCATTATTATAGCCCACCCATATATTTTCACCTGAAATGGAGACGGCGGTTACCGGGTTGTGTACACTATCCTGGATACGTATAAAGCTTCGCCCATTGTAGCGCATAAGGCCAATATTAGTGCCGACCCAGATATACCCTGACTTGTCCTGCTCTATTGCATTTACTTTTACGCCTTTGCTTGTTTCAATTAATGAAAAATCATGGATAAAAGGTTTTTGCGCCCGCGCCATGTATGAAAACAGCAAAATAGCCAGCAGTGCAATAAATCGCATAAAAATGGTCAATATTTAGAACTATGTACTCTCAATATTATGATCACCACGCCTTAGTATTTGAATTTTTCGATTCCCCGGAACGAACAACGGTAAATACTCTTGAGATATTAAATCCCAGATGTATTGCGCCTTTTGTTACATTGCCAAAAGTTTCCGCTATAAAGGTATGATCCGTAAGATTAGCGGAATTTGTGAGAAACAATTGAAAAACATGCCCACCTGTTTCTATATCAATACCTGCTGAAACAGGATTGTTAAATCCGGATAATTTGTGTCCGGGGATATTATAATAGTACTCGGCTGTAATCGCAACGTGCTTACTGACCTTTAAGCGCCCTCCTATACCCATTGCAAATACTTCATTAGGGTCATTAGCATTTTCTACAAGATTATAATGCAAATAAGTTGGCATTAACTGGAACGAAAAAACATTATTGAATTTGCGTGCGATCAACAACTGGTTGGCATAAAACAAACGGTTACTAAAATAATAGGTATAACCAGGAATGTTAATCACCTCCATGGTCTGTACAGACATAGAAGTGTAATAACTGACACTTACGGGTACCCGGTCATCAATGGTCTGGTGGACTAATTTTACTTTAATAAAGCCATCGTATTCTTTTTCATAGCTGCTTCTGCCCACGCCAATCATAAGCCAGTTGGTGATACCATAGTCAAAGCCAAATTTTGTAGTAGCATTATCTAATCCATAGAGATTCTGGATCCCTTCATTTAATTCTCCAAACCGGTGTGATATTCTAAAGTCAAGAACACCCTTTCCTATGTTTTCAATGCTTTGCCCGTCAATGACACGGGTTGACTTAAAAGTTGCCGATACATAATAGTCAGACGGTTTCGGCGTGTTCATGTTTCCTTTTTCCAGAATTTTTTCCAGGTCTTCTGTATTAGCATCAGCGGATGTATCTTCTTTATCTGCCTGCGCGAAGGCGCCGGTACCTAAAAAGAGTATTAGGAAGGATAACAAAATGTGCCTGATATTCATTCATTGAGAAGTTAAAAAGTTAATTGCTTTGTGCGCCCTGGTTTATCCAGCTTATTATTAAGCCAATATCGCAATCGCCAAGCATTGCAGCATCTTTCGGCATAGCAGAAAAGCCAGCGGTGTGTAAAATAGCGCCGGCAAGTCTACCGCCTAATACAGTTGATCTTACGCCATTGTAATTATCCAGCACATAGCCCCCACTTGGGGAAGCACTGGCATGACAATCCTGCAAAGCACAGTATTGCAAAAGTATTGGCTGAATAGTTCCTGAATAAGAAACGTTGGTCGTATCACAAGCTGCGCTGCCCGGGTAAGAGGATCCCGGATATAACGAGGCTGCATTGTCCGTGTAACAGCCGTATAAGCTCGCAGAGACTATAAAAAGAAAAAATATTTTTTTTATAAAATTCATTTTAGCAGCTTCATCAATACAATAAATTACATAATAAAAAGAGTTGCCAGTTCTTTTCAAATGTAGTATGATATTTTATTGTTTGCAAAGTGCGTATGGATAAACTGGGAAAGAAGCAAATTGAATCAATGAAAGATTATCATTAATATTTTCATGTAGAGGCTGCGGATTCCAGATATGCATTTACAGAAATATTGATCTTTTCAGACAATTTATCTGAAACTATTCGTGGAATATTAATGTTATAATCAGCTAGCATTACTATAAACTCAGCTTGTACTTTTATTTTTCCTTTTTTACAAATAATGTGGCATTTAATTATTTGCTGGTGCGCTACACCGTGTATTGTGAGTTTTCCTTTTGCCCTTATATAATAGTCTCCATCTTTAGTGAGGTCTGTTTCTTCAATTATTTTCCCTGAATAACTGGCTATTGGATAGCGATCGCTTTCCATGTAATTTTCGTTAAAATGCTCTTTTTGAAGCGGGTTATTAAAGCCGGCAAAAGATGCGACATTCATCTTAAAAAGGAATGTCTTTTTTGCCAGGTCAACTGCCCCTACCAGGTTCTTAGAAGTGGCCCGGATCAGTTCTGTCTGCGCTTCGGAGTGAAAGTAAACCGTACCATTTGTTACCTTATAGATATTCGCCTGCCCAAATAAGCAGGTAGAAATAATGGAAGCTAATAAGAAACAAAATCCAAAAATCGTCCTCACTGATAATCCGGTTAAATGCTATTTTAACTTTGCAGGAAATTTTAAAGATAAAGTTATTTCGATAATAAACAGTTAGACTAATATTTATAATGGGGTTTGTTCTTTTTCATCGCTTATATTGCCTGTTTCATCATTATTTGTACAGGTAAAAGGTAAAAATCATTTGCTTTTAAAAAATATCTTCTGGAATTTACATTTCTATTCATCAAGTTTAATAATAAATTAATAATTTTGTATCCGATAAATTAATGGATAAGGTTAAGACATATTGCGGATTGTTCGGCTATTTTGGGCCAATGCTCATTTTGTTTTTCTTAATTACAGGCGGTACTGCGTGTAAACAAGAACATCTACCAACCATTTCAACCGGAGGACATGATTATGCACAAGTAAACTTAGTAGCTGATTCTGCTGATTTGGGTGCATTAAGAGTAGATAGCAATTTATCAACCCCCTGGGGTATGGCGGTTAGTCCAAAAGGAACGATATGGATCTGTTGCAACCACTCGGGCAAATGTGTAACCTATGACGTTAATGGTAACCAACTCTATTCACCTTTAGCTACCTCACTAAAAGGCCATCAATACGGCGCATCGCCTAATGGAATAACTTTTAATAGTACACCGGATTTCACAATCTACGGAGAACCTGTTTATTGCATTTGCTCAACTGAAGATGGTGTTTTAATTGCCTGGATAGGCGGAGATTCAACAATTACTGTTGCTGACAGGTCGTCTTCGGGAGCTGTTTACAAGGGTATTGCAATTGCTAATGATGGTACAAGTAACTTTATTTATGCGACAGATTTTCTGAATGCTAAAATAGACGTCTACGATAGATCCTTCAATTATGTCACTAACAAGCCGTTTGTTGATCCCGGTATGCCATCGGGTTTTGCCCCGTTCAATATAAGCAACATAGGAGGGAAACTATTTGTCACTTATGCCAAACAAAAGGGTCCTTCCTTTCATGATGAACAAAATGGGGTAGGCAATGGATATGTTGATGTTTTCAACGCTGATGGCAGCTTCATCAAAAGATTTGCTTCACAAGGTACACTTAACTCCCCTTGGGGAATTGCCCAGGCTCCGGCGGCTTTCGGGCAAATAACGAATGCGATACTCGTTTCCAACTATGGTGATGGGCATATTACTGTATTCGATACTGCCGGCATGTACCAGGGGCTGATAGAAGATAGTGGCAACCCTGTTTCTATTAATGGCCTTTGTGATATTTCATTTATCGGTGCCAATAGTTCGCAATTGTACTTTACTTCAGCGCCTGCATACCAGGGCAGCGGGATTTTTGGATATATCGGGGCAAAATAAGCTTGCCTCATTCGTAGGCATTTCTAATTATGTGTACAGTTAACTAACGCCATCCCTGCAAACTTTTCCAGATTCAGAAATCTTTTGCTCGTTTAAATACCAGAATTCATTAAAAAGTTCGTTCGTATTTATCCAAGACTTATCCCGATTTATCGTTGACATCTCCCAATCTGTCGCATTTGCAATATGCTACCATACTTGAATCTGTAGATTTACTAAAGGAATTTTCAGACATGCTATTCGAGATAATGCGATGTGACAAATGTGACATTATTAAAACCGTGCTACCCTTATGGTACTTATGATAAAATATTATTAACTATATAATCTATTAATTATGAAGAAGAAATTCATACTCTATCCTGTAATAGGTTTATTGTTGTATGTATTATTATCAAGCTATTCCGAGGGGCCCGATCATTGGGCAAATGTTGACGGAACAGGAGCTACCAATCCTGGCGGTTGCAGCTGTCACAATCTTGGAGTTGCAGCAACCACTACCATTGTTGCTCTTGAGTTAGATTCAGTGGGGATTCCGGTAAGCCATTATACTGGTAGTCACGTTTACACTATTAAAATTACAGGTACAAATACCAGTGGAACAACGCTAAACTATTTTGGTTTCCAGATCGGCGTTATCAGAACAGGTACAAGTGGCGGCGGTGCAATTAGTGAAGGGACTTTTGCCGGTACCGGTTTGCCAACAAGTACTCAAAAAGTTCTCGCTGGCACTCCCGGGGCTATTGGAGGAGGGGGGCTAGCTATAGACATTGTCGAACATACGACTCCAATATTTTCTTCGACCGGCGGTCCATATACTGAATCCTTTTCCTGGACTGCTCCGGCAGCAGGTACAGGGTCTATTACTATTTACGGAGCGATAAACGCAGTGAACCATGACGGCGCTGCTGATGCTGGAGATTTGTGGAATAATAATAATGTCACTTTCTGCGAAAATGTCTCTCCAATAACAGGAACGGCAACTGTTTGTCCAGGATCAACCATCACATTGACTGACGCCACTACCGGAGGCACATGGAGCAGCGGAAGCACTACAGTGGCCACAGTTACGAGCGGAGGTTTCGTTACAGGTGTAGTATCCGGAACGGCGGTAATCAGCTATAATGCGGGCTGCTCCGGGACTGCCAGTACTATCGTTACTGTAAATACATCTTCTGCAATAACCGGAACATTAAGTGTTTGC
>Ga0182030_10020557_pt1 | contig 12440 bp, 12 predicted proteins | sample 812S3MmetaG_FD_121299 | JGI IMG/M metagenome (GOLD analysis project Ga0182030, IMG submission 121299) | Permafrost microbial communities from Stordalen Mire, Sweden - 812S3M metaG (Illumina Assembly) | ecosystem: Environmental > Terrestrial > Soil > Wetlands > Permafrost | place: Sweden... | reverse complement strand
CGTGGTCTATATGGACCCGCCATATCAAGGCGTCTGCGGGGATCGCGATTCGCGGTATTTCGCCGGAATCGCGTTTGATGATTTTGTGGAGCAGCTTGCGATTTTGAATCTGAAAAACGTCCGCTATTTGGTGAGCTACGACGGGCGCATGGGAAACCGCAGCTATGGCAAGCCACTGCCGGCAAAGCTGCATTTGACGCTCGTGGAAATTGAAGCGGGCCGCTCGTCGCAGGCGACTTTGCTGGGCCGGGACGAAATGACGGTGGAATCTTTGTATCTCTCGCGGACGCTGGCGGAGGAATTGGAAGTTGTTCCAAGGATGCACCGGCATCGGCAGAACCAGCAGATGCAATTGATGGAAAACCCTGTTCCTTATGGCAAAGCCAAAATTCCCAAACGAATTCCTTGAACTTTGTGTCTCGGTCACCGGCAAGCGTCCCAAGACGGTGATCGATCACATTCTCAAGCACGGCCACATTACCACGGAAGAGTTGAAGAACAAATACGGCTACGACCATCCGCCCCGCGCGGCGCGGGATGTCCGGGAACTGGGCATTGCATTCGAAACCTTCCGGGTCGAGGCAGCCAATGGCCGGAAGATCGCCGCCTACCGTTTTGCCGATCCGGCGAAGAAGAAATTTCGGCGATTCAGTGGGCGCACTGGACTTTCCAAAGAGATCAAAGATCATCTCATTGCGAAATATGGCTGCCAGTGCTTCATCTATTTGGAAAAGATGGACGCAACCAATTTGCAGATTGACCATCGGGTGCCTTACGAAGTCGCCGGCGAGGCTGACGAACTCCAGCCTGAAGACTTCATGCTATTGTGTGGTTCCGCGAACCGCGCCAAATCATGGTCGTGCGAACACTGCGAGAATTGGAAAAACACCAGGGACAAAAGCATTTGCCTTTCGTGCTATTGGGCGTTCCCGGAAAAATATAGCCATGTGGCGATGCGGCAAATCCGGCGGGTTGATCTGGTGTGGCAGGGCGATCAAGTCGTGCAATATGACAAATTGAAGTCAGACGTAGCCAAGGCAGGGTTGGAAATTCCACAATTTGTGAAGGAAGTGCTGGCAAAAGTGTTGAAGTGACCAAGGCTGCGGGCAGACCCAGCTTGGCGACTCGATAAACGCGTCAAACCAAGATCAAGCCGTCTTCACCGCCCGGTTCGCCTGCCCCTTCTCCGTTTGCCTCCGCCGGAACTCCTCGTAAGCCGCCCGGTGCTGCGGGTACTTGTTCCCCAGTATCGCCGTCGCCAGTAAGGCGGCATTGATCGCCCCCGGCTTGCCAATCGCCAGCGTCCCCACCGGCACCCCGCCCGGCATTTGCACCATGGACAGCAACGAATCCATCCCGTGCAGCGCCTTCGATTCCATCGGCACCCCCAGCACCGGCAGGCACGTCTTCGCCGCCGTCACCCCCGCCAGGTGCGCCGCCCCGCCCGCCGCTGCGATGATGATCTCCAACCCCCGCCCCGCCGCCCCCGAGGCATACTCAAACAGCAGGTCCGGCGTCCGATGCGCCGAGATCACCTGCGCCTCATACGGCACCCGCAATTCCTCCAATTGCAGCGCCGCATGTTGCATCGTTTCCCAATCCGACTGGCTGCCCATGATGATACCGACAAGTGGAGATGTGTTTTTGTCTGACATAATTAGATGGAAGCCTGAATTCCAGGCCAATTTCAAGGGTGATGAACTTTTACTAACTTGGCAAAGCGCTGTAAGTCCTTGTCTTGAGGGGCAATGGCCAGGTTATGTTCCCGAGCCACGGCAAATTGATAAGCATCGTCGAAGTCCAGGCCGTGCCGCGTGTTGACCTCTCTTAATTTCGAATATCCCTCTTCGCTTAAAGTAAGAATTGTGAAATGAGGGAGCGTGTCAGCCGCGAACCGCTCAAACAGTTCCGACCGCTTAAGGCGGAACAAAAGAACCCCGATGGAATGAAGGGTGAAATCCGAAATCCAAGCCGCTCCTTGCTCACGCTGCAAGAAAGCCTCGCAATTGTTCCGGCCAGCTTGGTTCAGCAGAATTTCCAGGAAGATGTTGGTGCCCGCCAGAAAATTCATCGCCAGCCATTGAGTTGATGCTGCAATTCCACCCCGGTTACTTGGGTTCCCATTTCAGCCAGGCCGCCAGCCCAATCAAACTTGAGGCGGCGCCCGGCGGCGCGCGCGGATTTTGTCGCGGTCATCTTTGCCAATGAATTCACCAGCATCTCCACCTGCTTCTGGGCTGCGGTGGGCAAAGTCTCGTACTTTGCCATCAATGTGTCTTTGCTCATAACCGCTGCAACATAGCAGCCCCGGCCCCCCGCCGCAATTCCCCAATTGCCACGAACCATCGAAAACCTCCCGCCGCGTGACCGCAGAATTGTATAAATGACAAATAACAGATTTTCAATCGCCCCCGGGTCCGCCAACCACCCAACCTCATCTCCCACCCCTGCGCCCTATCCCTCACCTCATCGGCCAGACAAACCCATTGGTGTCCAAATTGACAAACTTCGCCCGGGCTGGCGGCTCCTCCGTCGCTAGCTTCGTGGTGTCATAGTTGGTCAAGGCCCACCATTGGCCCTCCAAATGGTCGGGAAACACCGTCACGATCACATAGCCGAAATACATCGGATAATTATTGGTGTTGACCGTCGGCTGGGCCGCGTTGACGAACAGGTCGTGCGGCGGCCTGGGGTTCGCGTCCTCGTGGTCCAGCGCGTAGGGCGGCGCGCCCGCGTCGCCCACCACCAGTTCCAGCACGGGATTGCCCTTGCTGTCCGGCGCCCAGTGCCGGACATACATGTGGTCGTGGCCCGAGAGATAAACGCCGCCCTTGGCCCCGAGCGCGTCCCAAAGCTGGTCCCGCTCCGTCGGCGCGCTGGCCAGGCAGTCGGGGTGATGCCCGCAAAAAGCCGCCTCATGGGCGAAGGCGAAAACCCAGCGCTTCGTCGTTTGGTTGATCCGGGCCAAAACCCAGGGCGAAACCATCCCACTCTCCACCCCCGACGCATTGGTGGTCAGATGGACGAATTGGTCAAAACCGATGAAGCAGGCGTTGTTGGTTTCCAGCATGTAGGTCAGGCCCAACTCGCCGGGAGGGCCATTTTGTGGCAGATCGGAGAACATGCTTTTCCAGGTGGGAATGGAATCGGCTTGGTGGACTTCGTGGTTCCCGCGCACCGGCAGCACCCGAATGCCCGCGTCGTAAAGCGGCGCCATGTCCTTCTTCCACTCCGTCCATTGATTGGAAAGCGACCCGAAATTCGCATTCCCATTGGCCAAATCGCCGGAAAAAAGAACCAGACTGACACGCTGACTCGCGGCATGGGCCGCGATGGCCCGAGTCGAGGCCCACCGGACGCCGTTGGTTGCCCCCGGATCATTGCCCCGGTCCGAGCGGCCATCCCCGAAAACCGCGAATTTCCAAGGCGCCGTTTGGGCCGGAACAGTCTCATTCCCCGCGATGACCAGGATGAGCAACGTCAGTGGCGGCAACATCTTCATCCCGCCACGCTAGAACCCCCGCTCCAAAAGTCAACGCCCCGCCCCCTGCCAAAATGTGAAATTTGCATGGCAACGCGGGCCGCGACGGAATGCGACGCCTATCGGATGGTTTGCGGCGGTTGGCGAACACCCCTACAATCCCCCGCCAATGTCCCATTTCCTCGACATCCTCTACGAAGACGCCGACTTGCTGGTGCTCAACAAACCCGCTGGCCTGGTCTGCCATCCCACCAAAGGAGACGAGCTTTCCAGCCTGATCAGCCGCATCCGACTGCACCTGGGCGCAACCGCTCATCTGGTCAACCGCCTTGACCGGGAGACCAGCGGCGTGACCGTGGCGGCGAAAAATCCCGCCGTCGCCGGAGAATTGGGCAAACTCTGGGAGAAGCGCCAAGTGCAAAAAGAATACCTGGCCATCGTCCACAGCGCGATGCCGGATGACGACGGCGTCATCACCCTCGCATTGGGCAAGGATGAAAAAAGCCAAATCGCCATCAAAGACTGCGCGCGCCCGGATGGAGCGGAAGCGCGCACGGAGTACCACGTCCGGGCGCGATTTCAGCGGGCGGGGCGGGATTTTTCACTGCTGCAAGTCCAGCCAAAAACCGGCCGCAAACATCAAATCCGGATTCATTTGGCGGTGGTCGGGCATCCAATTGTCGGCGAAAAACTTTATGGGGGAAATGAGGATTGTTATCTTGCGCTGGTGCAGGATCGGCTCACGCCGGAGCAACTTGCGGAGTTGATTCTGCCCAATCACGCCCTCCACGCCAGCCGGATCAGCTTTCCTTGGCGGGGCGGGGAGAAGTTGTTTTGCGCCGGGCCGAATTCCGATTTCGCGGCGTTCGTCACAGGGGGAGATAAGAGGAGTGGCGGGGATGTAGGAGGAGGGAAAGCTCCGGGCTGGACTTCCGGGAAATGAGCAAGGAGGATCAGGCATGGCCCGGCTTTTCCTTGAGAATCTTTTAAAATCCTTTGCAGGGCCGCGCCATGAAACCATCGGCGCGGTCAGGGATCTCAATTTGACGGTGGAGGACGGGGAATTGCTGGCGCTGGTCGGCCCCTCGGGCTGTGGGAAGACGACGACACTGCGACTGGTGGCCGGCCTCGAAGCGCCGGACCGCGGCCAGATTTTCCTGGACGGCAAATCCTGGTCCGGGGTCGAGGCCAAGGACCGGGATGTGGCGATGGTCTTCCAAAATCACGCGCTTTTCCCACATATGACCGTTTTCGAGAACATGGCATTGGGTTTGCGCCTGCGAAAGTTTCCCGCGCAGGAAGTCGCGGCGCGGGTCGGCGAGACCGCGGAGCGGCTGGGTTTGACGGGGTTGCTGGAGCGGCGCCCGGCGGAGTTGTCCGGCGGGGAGGCGCAACGGGCGGCGCTCGGACGCGCGCTGGCGCGGCGTCCGCAGGTGCTGCTCTTTGACGAACCGCTCTCGAACCTGGACGCGCCATTGCGCCTGCAACTCCGGGGAGAAATCGCCCGGCTGCGGCGTCCCGGCCGGGCAATGCTGCTGGTGACGCATGATCAAGCCGAAGCGCTGGCGCTGGGCGACCGGGTGGCGGTGATGAAAGAGGGGGCGATTCAACAAGTCGCGACGCCCCGGGAATTGTATGATCGTCCGGCGAACCGTTTTGTGGCGGCCTTCATCGGCTCGCCCCCGATGAATTTCTTCGAGGGCCATCTGGTGGAGCGGGCGGGGAGATTATGCTTCCAGGCGCGCGGGGAAGAAGGATTTGCGGACATAGTTGAATCGAAAGCGTCCGGGGCACTGACCCGGCACACGGGCGGCAGCATCATACTCGGTCTGCGGCCCGAGCACATCACGCTTTCGGGCGAGGCGGATGGACCCGGCCAAGCGCAAGCAGTCTTGGAACGGGTGGAATCGGCGGGGGCGGATTGTCTATGGCATTTTGCCAGGGGCAGCCAGCGCTTTGCGGCGCGGGCGGCGGCCAACGATACTTTGCGGCCCGGGGCCAGTGTGGCCCTCCACTTTAGCCCGGACGGGGCGCGGTTTTTTGACTCCGCCACCGGCGCGGCCATCGCGGACTGATCCCGATCCAGAACGAATCGAATGGAATTTGGAGCGCGACCGTCCCGGTCGCTCTGGCTGGCGTCTCGCCGGCCAGTCCGAGGATCAATGCCCCGTCGCCAAATAGTGAAGATTCGCGCACCGCAAAGGTTTTCGGCGGGACGCCGAAAACGGCGGTCGGGACGACCGCGCTCCCCAACGCAACTGAATTGGCTCTCTTCCCTCCTCCTCAAACCCTGCGCCTTACCGGCCTTTTTACCGCCAATGGCTGCGCATTTTCTCGAAATTGGCGTTCCTCTTACGGCGGGAGCATTTGTCGGCGATCCACCTTCAGCGCGACACCGCTGATCTTCCGCTGTTCAGATTCCAGCAGCAGCCTGGCCAGTCTTTCCGCGGCCTCGGCCGGCGGCAGTCCCTCCTCCCGGATGTTGGAGACGCAGTTGCGGTCCGCGTCGCTGCGCTCGGCGCGCGGATGGTAGGTGAAATAGGCGCCAAGGCTGTCGGGCGATCCCAACCCAGGGCGTTCACCCAGCAGCATCAGGGCGTGGCGGGCGGCAAGCATCCCGCCCACCTCATCCTGGAGTTTCACTCGGGCAAACGGGACAATGAAGACCGGGAAACAGCGCCAACCGGCCTCGCCCAAAATCCTCCACAACCTTGCCAAAACGGGGACGGCCTGTCTTTCCGCGGCCAGGGCGGAGAGCCCGTCGGAAACCAAAATCGCCAGATCGCGCCGGCCCCAGGCGGGACGGTTGCTCTCCAGCCATTGCCGCGAATCCGCCGACAGACGCCGGCCAAGGTCGGGTCGTTGCAGGAAGGTTTGCCGGTCAGTGGCGTCCGTGGCGAGATGGCCGGTGGCAATCCCGGCGCGACCGAGTTCCGCCTCCACCGCATCCCATTGGAAATTCTTGCGCACGGCGTCGCGGGCGCGGGCGTGGGCCAAGCGGAAATCGAGCAGGGTTTCCGTCCGCCAACTGCCTCCCGCGCGGCCCAACGCGATGCGCGCCGCGGTGAACTTCGTCAAGGCGCGCCAGGGGTCCGGCGCTTGGATCGCAAGATGCTTGACTGTTTCAGGCCGGGCCATGCGTCAACAGGGCGTGGGTATTATTGACAGAGCGCAGGCGTCCGCCGGGCTGGCTGATCCGCATCCGCTCAAGCCACGCTTCAAACTCCGGCGCGGGCCGCAGGCCCAGCACCTGGCGCAAATAATGGCTGTCGTGAAAGGAGGTGGATTGGTAGCCCAGCATGACGTCGTCCGCGCCGGGAACCCCCATGATGTAATTGCAACCCGCCACCCCAAGCAAAGTCAGCAGCGTGTCCATGTCATCCTGGTCGGCTTCGGCGTGATTCGTGTAACAGACATCCACCCCCATCGGCAGCCCGAGCAGCTTGCCGCAAAAATGGTCTTCCAACCCCGCGCGAATGATCTGTTTGCCGTCGTAGAGATATTCCGGCCCGATGAACCCGACCACCGTGTTCACCAGCAACGGTTGAAAATGCCGCGCCACCGCATAAGCCCGCGCCTCGCACGTCTGCTGGTCTAATCCATGATGCGCTCCCGCCGAGAGCGCCGAGCCTTGGCCGGTTTCAAAGTACATGACCTGGTGGCCCACCGTCCCGCGTTTGAGCGCCAGCGCGGCCTCCCGCGCCTCCGCCAGCATGGCCAGGTTGATGCCGAAGCTCCGGTTCGCCGCCTCCGTGCCCGCGACGGACTGAAAAATCAAATCCACCGGCGCGCCCTGCCTCAGGGCCTCCAGTTGGGTCGTGACATGGGCCAGCACACACGACTGCGTGGGAATCTGATACGCCTGGATGAGTTCATCCATCAGCCGCAGCAACGTGGCCGCCGAGGCGACACTGTCGGTCGCCGGGTTGATGCCGATCACCGCATCCCCGCAGCCGTAAAGCAGCCCGTCCAGCATGGAGGCGGTAATGCCCTTGGGATCGTCGGTCGGGTGATTCGGTTGGAGGCGGACCGAGAGTCTTCCCGGCAGCCCGATCGTGGAGCGAAAAGCCGTGACCACGCGGCATTTCCGCGCCGCCAGGATCAAGTCCTGAATGCTCATCACCTTGCAAACCGCCGCCGCCATCTCCGGGATGATCCCGGGCGCCAGCGCCGCCAGCGCCGCCGAATCCGTTTCGTAACCCAGCAGCCACTCGCGAAACTGCCCGACGGTGAGCGAGGCGACCGGTCCAAACGCCCCGCGGTCATGCATGTCAAAGATAAGCCGCGTGACCTCATCCTTTTCGTAGGGTATGAGCGGCTCCTCTAGAAACAGGGCCAGCGGCACCTCCGCCAGGCAAATTTGGGCCGCTATTCTTTCTTCTACGGAGTCGGCCGCCACCCCCGCCAATTCATCCCCCGCCCGCCGGGGCGTGGCTTTGGCCAGGAGTTCCGGCAGCGAACCGAACTCGTGCGACTTCCCGGCAACCGGGCAACTCCAGCGAGGCATACGGTTTCTAGTTGGCGGAGGGATTTTAACCGGCGGCCCTTGCTTGGTGCAAATTTATTCTAATAGGCCGCGTGCGCGTTAATGGTGCGCCCTTCTTATCTCGAATCCAGCATTGCTATGGCGGTTGGGAAATGCAATGTTTGGCGGGAGTTTTCCTGTTTTAACGCGGTTATTATCACATGCGACAGTTTATCGCCATCGCGGGCAATGCCTTTATGGAGTTGATCCGGCAGCCGATTTTTCTGCTGCTCCTGACCGCTTCGTCTCTTTTTGAGGTGGGGCTGGCCTGCGTGTACTACTTCGGTTTCGGGGATGAACCCAAGTTGGTCAAGAACAGCGCCTTGGCGGTTATGTTGTTGACCGGGTTGTTCAGCGCCGTCATGAGCGCCTCGGCCTCGGTCGCGCGCGAGATTCGCAGCGGCACCGCCCTGGCCGTGCTGGCCAAGCCGGTGGGGCGGGCCAAATTCCTTTTGGCCAAGTACGTCGGCCTGGCCCTTTCCTTGCTGGTCCTGGCCTATGTCAACTGCATCTCGGTCCTGCTGGCCACGCGGATGGCATTTGACGCCTACGGGGATATTGATTACCCCGGGCTGGTGGTCTTTTCCGGCTCCATTTTGGCGGCCTATGGCATCGCCGGGATCACCAATTATTTCATGCGGCGGCCTTTTGTCTCGGACGCGGTGATGGCGATGGTGGTCATGGTGACGGTGGCCTTTGCCGTGCTGGAATTCATCCCCCGGGCGGCGATGCGCGCGCCCAATGAATTCGCCGGGATGGACTGGCGGATGGTGCCCGCTTCGGGCCTGATCCTGATGGCGCTGCTCATTCTGGCGGCGCTGGCCCTGGCCTGCTCCACGCGCCTCGAGGTGATTCCGACCTTGTGCGTCTGTTCGGCCCTGTTCTTGTTGGGCTTGGTGTCGGATTATTTCTGGGGAACGCGCGCCATGCACGGAAGCGGCTGGGCCTCGGTGCTTTACACCGTGACGCCGAATTGGCAGTTGTTTTGGGTGGCCGATCTGCTGGAGGGGAAGAACCCCATCCCGTTGGGCTACCTGGGCAAGGCGGTGGCCTACACGGTCGGTTACGTGGGGGCGGTCCTCGCCCTGGGGTTGATTTTGTTTGAGGATCGTGAATTAAGTTAAAGTATCGCATGGAACCTGGTGTCAAGAAGATAGGTTTGGTCAACTGGATCACCCTGCTGGCGGCGGCGGGGGGGATGCTGCTGATTTCCCGCCTGGCGCAATCGGAGGCGGCCTTGCTCGGCGCCATCCTCGCCGGCTTTGGCGCGCTGGTCGCGATGTTGAGTTACGCCCAGATGAGCTTGGAGGCGCGGGAACAACTGGAAAAACTGGAACTCGAGGAACTAAGCAAGACCCGCGGCGGGGCGTCGCTTTTTGCCTCGGCGGGGGAGGACACTTTTCCGGCGCGGCGGTCGCGCGAACAGTATGAAAGATACTTTATCCCGGGACTGACGGTGGTGTTCCTGTTGCTGGCGGCGGCGGCGGCCTGGGTCCCCTGGAAATACTTGCGCCAGGAGCCGTCGGTGGCGCTGGACCGCGCGACGCTGGCCATGGCGTTGCTCGGGTTGTTCGGGCTGATTCTTTTTTTGCTGGGCAAGTATTCCAGCGGGCTGGCGCGGCTGCAAAAGGAGCGACTCTTGCGCCCGGCGGCGGCCTATCTTCTGTTGAGCGCCTATGCCTGTTTTATCGTCACGGCGGCGCTGGCGGCCTGTTTGGGCGGGTTTGCCCGGGTGGATTTTCTGGTGGCCCGGGGCTTCTGCGTGGTGGCGGGGTTGATCGCCCTGGAAACGCTGGTGAGCCTGATTCTGGAGATTTACCGGGTGCGGCTCAAGGGCAAGGACACGCGATTGCTCTATGAAAGCCGCCTGGTCGGTTTGCTCGGGCAGCCGGAAGCGATCATCACCACGGCGGCCCACGCGCTGGATTACCAATTCGGCTTCAAAGTCTCTGAAACCTGGTTTTACCGCTTTTTGGAAAAGGCGCTGGCCTGGCTGCTGCTGGCGCAAGTGGCGATATTGATTATATCGTCCTGCGTGACCGTGATCGGTCCGGGGCAGGAGGCGTTGCTGGAGCGGTGCGGGCGGCCGGTGGCCGGTCGCGCGGTGCTGGGGCCGGGGCTGCACTTCAAACTGCCCTGGCCGGTGGACCGGGTTTATCCCTACCCCACCGAGCAAATCCAGAGTTTTGTCGTCGGCGCGGACCCGGAGTTGTCGAAGGTCATTCAATGGAATTCCATGCACTCCAAGGAGGATAATTTCCTGGTGGCCAATCGCGGCATGGAGGCGGCGCCCGACACCAACGCGGTTGATGCGAACAATCCCGCCGGAGGGCGCTTGATTCCTCCCGTCAACTTGCTCGCGGTCAGCATTCCCGTGCAATACCAGATCACCAATCTGACGGCTTGGGCTTATACCAATAACGACCCCGGCGATTTGCTCAAGATGCTCGCACGGCGGGAAGTGGTGCGGTTTCTGGCGGGAGTGGACCTGGAGGATTTGATGTCGCAAGGGCGGGGGAAGGCCGCGGACACACTGCGGGAGGCGATTCAACGGGAGAGCAACGCGCGCGAGTTGGGGGTGAAAATCACGTTTGTCGGCTTGGAGGATATTCATCCCCCGGTCAAAGTCGCGCCGGATTATGAAAAGGTGGTGAGCGCGCGGGAGGACCGGGAAGTGAAGATTCTGGACGCGCGGGCGCACGCCATTCAAACCAACGCGCTGGCGCGGGCCGAGTCCTTCAAACGGCTCGTCACGGCGGAAGCGCAGAAGGCCGGGGCGCTGACCAACGCGACGGCCCGGGCCAATCTTTTCGCCAACCAGTCGCTGGCCTTCGCCGCCGCGCCGGGCGAGGACGGCGTTTATGAGCATCAGGCTTATCTGAGCCAACTGATCAAGAGCACCGAAGGCGCGCAGCGCAAGGTGATCATGGCCACGGCGGCCCAGACCAACCAGATCATTGAGCTTAATCTGGAGGAGAAAATCCGCAATTTGGGGGACGATCTGATCTTCACGAACAAGTAGTCATATGAAACGAAGCCCTTTGACCATAACCATCGCCTTTCTGCTGATCATCATCTTCGGATTGATGCTCTTTGTCTTTCAGGTGCGCCAATCCGAGGTGGCCGTGGTGACCCTGTTTGGGAAGTCGGACCAGAGCCGGGTCAAGACCGAGCCCGGACCTTACCTGCAATGGCCCTGGCCGATCGAGAAAGTGTACAAGCTGGACCAGCGGGTGCATTCCCTGGAGGACAGCCTGGAGCCGCTGACCCTGCCGGACCAGAACCTTATATTATTATTGACATACGTTGGCTGGCGCATTGACGATCCCTACAAGTTCTTCCCCAAGTTCCAGGGCGGTTCGGTCCTCGAGGCGGAGAAGACGCTCAAGGACATCGTCCGCTCGGCCAAGCTGGAAGTGGCGGGCCGTCATAATTTCGGGGACTTCCTTTCCGCCGACGCCAACCAGATGAAATTCGCGCAAATTGAGCAGGAAATCCGGGACAAAACCCGCGAGAAAGTTCTGGCGGGCGATTACGGCGTCGAAATCCGGTTCGTGCAAATCAAGAACCTGGAATTGCCGGCCACCGACACCCAAAGCGTTTTCAACCGCATGAAGTCGGAACGGGCCAAGGTGATCTCCTCCATCTCCAGCGACGCCGAGCGGCAATCCATCGAAATCACCTCGCAGGCGGACAGCGACGCCGCCAAACTGCTGGCCGAGTCGGACGCGCATGCCAAGGAAATCCAGGGCCAAGGCGAGGCGGAGATGGTGAAATCCCTCCAGGTCCTGCGGCAGAATCCGCCGCTGGCGAAATTCATTCTTGATCTGGATTTGATGAGCGCGCTGGGCCGGGACCGGACCACTTGGATTCTGGACCACACCACGCCCGGCTTGGAGTTGCTGCAAAGCGCCAAAGCGCCGGACGCGAACGGCAACGGAACTCAACCGCCCAAGTGATGAGCGAGCAGGATGCCAACGAGTTGAAAAAGCCGCCGGGCAATCCCGGGGCGGACGCGCGCACGGCGGAGGATCCCGGATCGCAGGCGTTGGCGGACGCGTTGAAGAGCAGCTTCTTCATCATCCAGATCCTCATGTTCGGGTTGGTCTGCGTCTTCAGCGGGTCGGGCTTTTTCACGGTGGACGCGCAGCACAAGGCCATCCTGCTGCGGTTGGGCAAACCGGTGGGCCAGGGTGAGGCGGCGCTGCTGGGACCGGGGCTGCATTTTGCTTTTCCCCGGCCTTTCGACGAGAAGGTCTTCGTGCCCTACACGTCCTCCCAACGCGCTGATTCCACCGTGGGCTGGTACCAGACCGCGGAAGAGCGGGCCAGAGGCGTGGCCGAGCCGCAGCCCCAGTCCTCATTGGACCCGGCGACCATCACCTACGCGCTGACGGCGGACACGAACATCATTCATGTCATGGCGACGGCGCG
>Ga0182030_10020556_pt1 | contig 12440 bp, 11 predicted proteins | sample 812S3MmetaG_FD_121299 | JGI IMG/M metagenome (GOLD analysis project Ga0182030, IMG submission 121299) | Permafrost microbial communities from Stordalen Mire, Sweden - 812S3M metaG (Illumina Assembly) | ecosystem: Environmental > Terrestrial > Soil > Wetlands > Permafrost | place: Sweden... | reverse complement strand
GGTCGTGGGGGAACGGGGTCCGGTTGGCGGGAAGCAATCCATGCCGCTGCGACCGTGAGCTTATTGTCAATTCCCGAAAACCCTGTGTGAGCAAGTCAGGCGATCGCGGACTTGCCTCATCCATCCACTGGGACTGACATCCACCAAGACTGAACTGAGCGATCCAAAAAGGAGTTTCCATCGTGCCTGCCCTGCCCGTTTCTCTTCCGACGACGTCTGTTCCTTTGTCCACGCTGACCGGTGCAAACCTGAATCTGCCTCGTAAGCCGATGCGGGTTGCGCTTGTCGCCTGCTCCGATGCGGGCCATCGGGAGCGCTTGAGTAAATCCCTGACGGGCCTGCGCTGGCAAGTATTGGAAGCGCGTGGCGGGGCGGACGCCTGGGCAGAGAGTGAGAAGGCAAAGCAGCTCGAAGTGCTGCTTATCGACCCGTGGTTGCCTGACCTGGATATTGCGGAGTTTTTGGCTGATTTTCATCGCGAGAATCCTGCCGTCGCTTTGATGTTCATCGATGGAAGCGCGGTCAAAGACAGTCCTCGTAGTCCCTATCATCAGGAACTTCTGTACGCATTACGACACAGCCAGGAACCGGACACGGTCGCATGGCAGGCAACGAGACTGGTTGAAGAAGTTGCGGACCCAATACGTCTTGACGCCCGGAGAGAATTCTTATCGCATGATGGTGCTCAGGAAAAAGCGGGAGTGTCGGCCAGCGAAATCGACCGCGCAAAAGAAGCCGATAACGCGTCCATCGCGGTGCGAGAGGGGGAAGGATCGGGGAGTATACAGAGGGCAGTAGATCGGCGCATCGCTTCGGTCGACAGGATCTCAGAGCTGATCGGGTCCAGCGCGCCCATGCTCGAGGTGAGCCGACGCATTCGACTCGTGGCAGCCCGGTTGACTCCGGTTTTGATTGAAGGCCCGACTGGCTCGGGGAAGGAGCTTGTCGCCGAAGCACTTCACCGCCTGTCAAACCGCTCGAAGAAGGCATTTGTGGCTATCAATTGTGCGGCGATTCCGGAGGCGCTTCTTGAGGCGGAGCTTTTTGGACATACCCGCGGCGCGTTTACTGGGGCGGTGCAAGGCAGGATAGGACGAATCGAATCCGCAGATGGAGGAACGCTTTTCCTGGACGAGATTGGGGAGATGCCGCTGGCGCTACAGTCCAAGCTGTTGCGTTTTGTGGAGAGTGGCGAACTGCAGCGCATCGGCGACAACGAGACGGTCAAAGTCGACGTGCGCATCCTGGCCGCGACCCACCAGCCGCTGGCGGAACATGCCAAAGGAGGCAGCTTTCGCTCCGATCTGTATTACCGGTTGGCGGTGTTTTTGATTCGTACGCCGGCGCTGTCCGAGCATGGCGAAGATTTGCCTGAATTGATCGCCCATTTTCTGGAACGAATGGGCCGTACCGCTCCCGTGAAAAGGCTCGATGCAAAGGCATTGGGGAGACTTAGGAACCACGGCTGGCCGGGGAATGTGCGGGAGTTAGAACACGTGCTGGAGCGGGCAGCTATCCTGGCTGGCGACGAGCCGGTGATCGGCGAGCAGGAGATCGATTTTGGACTCTTGCCTCCCAACTAGATGCCTGGAAGCGGTGGCGCGAAATTCCTGGAGAGAGCATTAAAGTTCCCTTTCGTTCTGCCGATATTCCTGGCCGCTTAATTGCACCGCCTAAGAAAACCTGGATTGATGGTCACCTACCAAGGAGGCGATGAAAGATGGAACTCACGACCCGAATGAGCAATGAGATTGCCGGATACCTGGACCTGGATGCACGTGAGATCCAAGTCACGTCGGCCAACATGGCGAATATCGATACTCCAGGCTACAAGGCGCTGGGTTTCGATTTTGACGCCGAAATGCGGCAGGCCATCGGACGTGACAACATGGACGGCGCCAGCTTGTCTCCGCGGTTTTCTCTTGAGGATGGTTTGATCGTGCGACCGGATGGAAACAACGTCTCGATGGATCGAGAAAGTCTGCATCTGGCCGAGGCCCAGTTGAAGTTCAAGATGGGAGTGGCCTTGCTCAAGCGAGAGTACACGCGCATCTTTGATGCGATTCATGCCGACGCCAAATAGAACCAAGGCTGGGTACACAACGAAGGGAAGGAAGCAAGCTCGATGAACCTTTTTGGCATGATCGACCAGTCAGGGACGGCGATGCAGGCGGAACGCATGCGGGCCGAGGTGGTAGCGGCAAATATGGCCAACGCGGAAACCACGCGTACCGCGGCGGGCATTCCGTATCAGCGCCAGCATGTGGTCTTCGCGGCAACAGACTCGGACGGGAACTTTCAGGGACAGCTCATGCAGAGTCTTCCATTGCTGCCTCTGCCGCCAGCGACAACCTCCGAGGCTTGGCTGACGTCACCGGCGACTTCGCTGAATGGGGCACCGACGGTTTCGAGCGGGGTGCGCGTGGCGGGCGTTGTGGCGGACACGGCGCCTGCATTGAAGCGCTTCGATCCCGGGCACCCGGACGCGGATGCGGAGGGATACGTTGCCTACCCAGACATCAATCCGCTTACCGAAATGGTTGACCTGATGGGTGCAACCCGAGCATACGGCCTGAATAGTTCTGCGGTGCAAGCAGAGAAGTCGATGATTGCTTCTTCGCTCGAGATAGCCAAGTAGATCGGTCGACAAGCTGCTCCAGGATGCCGGCTTCTATGGCTGCTGGAGCCAGAACTGGAGGACTATTGATGGCCAACGCTGCTTTCATGGCAAGTTCGAATCTTATTTCCGTGCCTCCGTTTGTCGCTCTAAGCGGCGCCAAGGCTACCGGCAGTGTCGGGGACATCAATCCGCTAAGCGGCACGGCGGCGATTGCCGAAACGTCCGGTCAGCTGGGGGGTCTTTCTGCGGCTCCATTTTCCGATCTTCTTAGCGATGCGGTGGGGCAGATCGATGCATTGGAAGGCCAGGCCCGCTCGGCCGTGGAAGGACTGATTTCTGGCAAAGGCGTCGACGTGCATAAGGCAATGATTGCCACCGAAAAGGCGGAGATGGGATTTGAGCTCATGCTGTCGGTGCGCAACAAAGCTCTTTCGGCCTACCAACAGATTCTCGGGATGCAGTTTTAACCAGTTCACAGGAGCGATTCAAGAGCCATGGCAGCGGCATCCCAGTTGGATAAGACGAGCTCAGATACGTCCGCAGGACAATCGTCAGCGTCCCATGGCAACCGGGGTTCATCGGCGGGGGCTGTGCCTGCCCTTCTGCCCAGCCAACTGGCGGGGTTTTGGAGGGCGGCATCGGGAGGACTCGCCGGACTCACTTCGCGACAAAAGAAATGGCTGATGCTTGGGGGCGGTCTGCTTTTTTCTGCGCTGGCCGCCATCCTCTGGTCGGGAACGCAAACCGACTGGAAGACGCTTTATGCCGGACTTGATCCTGAAGACTCGCGGCAGATGGGGCAGGTGCTGAACCAGGCACAAATCGCCTATGACCTATCCGCGAACGGCACCGCAATTCGCGTGCCGGCGGGCCAGCTGGACAAAGCTCGACTGGCAACCGCTGCCAAGGGAGGGCCGCGCAGTGGAAGGCTGGGCTTTGAAATATTCGACAAGCCTAACTGGGTTGGTTCCGAATTCGATGAACAGGTGAATTATCAACGCGCCTTGGAAGGGGAACTGGAGCATACCGTCGCGACATTGTCCGATGTGCAGTCGGCCCGCGTCCACTTGGTAATGCCGCACGACTCACTCTTTCGCGAACAGGAACGACCCGCTAAAGCAGCGGTGGTGCTGACTTTGCGTCATCGCACGCTGGCGGATGGAGAAGCGGATTCGATTCGCAACCTGGTAGCTTCGGCGGTGGACGGACTGGCGCCGGCGCGGGTTTCGATCGTCGATGCGGCAGGGCATTTGCCGCTGGGAGCGAAGACGGCCGAGGCGGAGCGGCTGGCGGTCGAACAGGAGCTGGAAGCAAAACTGGTGGAGACTCTGGAGCCGGTAACGGGCTCCGGCAATGTCCGCGCGTCGGTGACCCTGGACTATGATCCGACTTCGTCGGAGGTCACGGAAGAAAGCTATGATCCGGACCAGTCGGCGACGCTCACCATGCAGCGAACGGAACAGACGACCGGGCCACAGCAGGTTGCGTCGGGGATACCGGGAACGGCCAGCAATGCGCCGAATTCTCAGGCGCTTCCTGTCTATCCGCAACAGATGACGGCACCGCAGTCGGCGAAATCGGAGAGTGGGACGTACGGGGTTTCGCGCAAGATTCGTCGATCGACTGAGCCTTCAGGCCATCTTCGCCGCCTCACCGCGGCCATCGTGGTCAATGATCGTATGCAGGTAACCGGTCAGAAGAGCGGAGCTGCCGCTACCTGGGTGCCGAGGACGGCAGAAGAACTGCGCAACCTTACTGCTCTTGCGCAGGCGGCCGTGGGGTTCGACTCCGGACGTGGAGACCTGCTGACGGTCGAAGACCTGGCTTTTGACGAAAACCGCAATACGGCCCCGGCATCTCCGGCCAAGCAGGCGTTGCAGATGGCGGAGAGCTCGCCGGTACTGGTCAAATACATTGCCTTGACGGTCGGTCTGCTGTTGTTGATCATGCTTGCCATCCGGCCAGCTTTCAAAAGCGTAAGTGGGATGGATGCTAAAGGAAATCGTGAACTTCCGCCGGGAGCAAAGCTGGCCGCACTGCCAGCACAGGAACAGACCCATCAAGAACTGGAGCGGGATCGGGTTCAACACGTTTTTCAGCAGGTATCCGACCAGCTAAAACGAGATCCTACGCAAAGTTCCCGGCTGCTGCAGAGCTGGATTCAATCCGATTGAGGACGAGGCGGGCTTCAGACAGGATGGCAATTCCAGAGAGGGTCTCAATTGGCTGAGTACGGAAAAGACGTTTCGCAGAGACGATTAACAGCGCAGTTGAGCGGTGCGCGCAAGGCGGCCATTCTGATGGTAGCCATGGGAGAGGACGTCGCGCGTGAGATCCTTCGTGGGTTGCCGGAAGTCGATGTTCAGCGAGTTACCGAAGAACTTGCCGATTTGAAATCGATCTCGCCGGAACTCTCCGTGGAGGTCATTGAAGAGTTCTGGGAGATGATCGAATCGCAGCAGGTCATGATGCAGGGAGGGTTGGACTATGCGGCCCGGCTGCTACAGGAAACCTTTGGCAAGCAGCGCGCGGACGACCTGCTGATGCTGGTGAGGCGGGCGCAGGAGGCCAGTCAGGGAAACCTGGCCAAGTTGCAGAAAACCGATCCGCAGCAGTTGGGCAAGCTGCTGGACGCGGAGCATCCGCAGACAATCGCGCTGGTGCTGGCACATCTCGATCCTCGCCGTGCCTCTCAGGTTCTGGACAACCTGAGCGAGGAGCACAAGGTGGTTTCCATACGCCGCCTGGCGGAGATGCGGCAATTTTCGCAAGAAATGGCGCAGAAGGTGGCACAGGTATTGCATAGGCGACTGGAAAACGTAGGTGACACGCAGCGCAAGAGCTATTCCGGTTTCAAAGCAGTCGCCGATCTGCTGAACCGGGTCAACGCCGAGGAAGCCAAGCACATTCTGGAGGCAATAGAAGAAGGTCAGCCGGAATTGGCCTTGAGCATCCGCAACCTGATGTTCACGTTCGAGGACCTGGTTACAGTTCCGGCGGTGTCGATTCGTGAGATTGTCTCGAGTGTGGATAAAAAACAACTGGCGCTGGCCCTGCGCGGGGCCAACGAGGAGCTCCAGGCCCAGATTTTCAAAGCAATGAGCTCGCGTGCGGTGGAAATGTTGAAGGAGGACATGGAAGTGATGGGTCCGGTACGTTCCCGCGAGGTGGCTGCGGCGCAACAAGAGATTCTCAACCTGGCGCGACGGTTGGAAGCGGAAGGCAAGGTCATTCTGAAGATGGAAACCGGCGATGAAATGATGGCCTAGAGCCTTCTGGGGATGGCGCAGATCTTGCGAAAGGAAAACGGGCCCGGTGGGACGGGAAGGTCCGAAATCGGGTTGGCTGCAATGGTCGATGCTGAACAATGTGTATGCGACTGGGCGATGCCGAAGGGCCAGATGGGAGAGCCTCGAAGGCTCCATCTCCCGGAGGAGATTAAGCAAACAGGACAAGGTATTCTCGCGATGGGCGCCGATGGAGAGTTGCGCCGCCAGCTTGGTGAAGTCTTCCCCTCGATTGCGCGGCAGGACAATGCGAGCGGGGAGGTGAGAGCTTGCTCCCAGCGGGGCGACGTGGGAGAACCGCAAAATGACGAGGAGGGGAATCCTGTCTTCAGTTCGCATGCTGGCAACGCCGGGGCGGAGCGGCCACTAGGTCCGGAGAGCCGGAAGAGCTTCTCGCGTCTCATGGACGAGGAGTGCAGGAAAGCTGAAGAGCGAGGGCGGATTGAGGGCTTCGAAGCCGGCCAGGCAATGGCGCAGCAGGCGCTCGAGCGGCGGCTGGGTTCCGATCGGCAAACCCTGGAGACCCGTATCGCTTCACTGACTGACGGTTTTGCCACCGAACGGGAGACGTATTTTCACAGGTCCGAGCGGGAAGTGGCGAGTCTGGCGCTGGCAATTGCCGCGAGGATTCTTCGCCGGGAGGCGCAGATGGACCCGCTTCTTTTAACCGGGGCGGTGCGGGCGGCGCTTGGGCAACTGTCTGGCTCGACGGTGGTCCGACTATGCGTTCCCACGATGGATGAGACATTGTGGCGAGAGAGCCTGACGGCGATTCCGGGAATGAGACAGCAGCCTCAGGTGGTGGGAGATGCAGAAATGGGTCGGGGCGAGTGCCGGCTGGAGTCGGACCTGGGGACGGCCGATCTTGGATTGTGGACTCAAGTCAAAGAGATCGAAAGAGGATTCTTCGACGGCATCGATGATGGCACCCCGCCCGACGAGAACCGGGCCCGCGATATTGCGGAGAAGCGGGAAGACACTGATTCCAGGCGTTCCGGTCATGCTGGGCGAGATGTGGAGCCAGGCAGCGGGGAGGAGCGATGACGGGGGAACGAGCCGGGCCTCATCTTGATTTCTATTACCGCCGACTGCTGAGGTCCCAACCCTGGCGCTGGCGTGGCGAAGTGCTCCAGGCCGGGGGGCAGACGATCGAATCGATAGGTCCCAATTCCTCGGTCGGCGAGTCCTGCGAAATCGTGGATCGCCAGGGAAGAATTCATCTCGCGGAGGTGATTGGATTTCGCGGAACGACGGTGCTGTCGATGCCCGTCAACTCTTCGGAAGGCATTCGTTTTGGAGATGCAGTCGAGGCGCTGGGAAGGAGGCCGGAAATCGAGGTTGGACCGGGGCTGCAGGGGCGGGTGCTGGATGCGATGGGCCGGCCCATGGACGGCGGCCATCGGCCGGCCGCAAGCGGCGCTCTTTCATTGAATGGGCCCATTCGCCAACCTCTGCAGCGAGTGCCGATTCGAACGCCGCTGGGGACGGGTATTCGGGTCATCGACGCCATGCTGACGGTGGGCCGAGGACAGAGAGTCGGAATCTTTGGTGGTTCGGGGGTAGGCAAGAGCACGCTGATCGGCATGATGACGCGGAACACGGAAGCGGACGTGACGGTGGTAGGCCTGGTGGGGGAACGCGGCCGGGAAGTTGGGGAGTTTCTGGAGGAAGCTCTGGGAGAGGAGGGCCGGAAGCGCTCCGTTGTGCTGGTATCTACTTCGGACCAGTCGCCGTTGATGCGCATCCGCGCGGCGCTTTCAGCGGCCACTGTTGCCGAGCACTTTGCCGCCGAAGGGAAACACGTTCTGCTGGTGCTCGATTCATTGACACGCTTTGCCATGGCGGCGCGCGAGATCGGGTTGGCGGCGGGTGAGCCTGCCACCGCTAAGGGGTACACGCCGTCGGTGTTCACACGGCTGGCAAAGCTGATCGAACGGGCGGGGAATTTCGAGCGGGGATCGATTACCGCGTTCTATACGGTCTTGATGGAGGGCGACGATCAGCAGGACCCGCTGGTGGACGCGGTGCGCTCGCTGCTCGACGGGCATGTGGTTCTATCCCGGACATTGGCGGCCGAAGGTTGGTATCCGCCGGTCCAGGTGTTGGACTCGATCAGCCGGCTCATGCCGGCGGTGATCGACACGGAACATCGCGAGTCGGCAATCCTGGTTCGTCGCCTGCTCTCGGCCTACGCCAGGTCGGAGGACCTGGTTCGGATTGGAGCCTATAGGCCAGGCGCCGATGAAGACCTGGACAGAGCACTTCGGGCGCAGCCGCTGCTGCGCTCCTTTATGGTCCAGGAGGCCGGAGACCGAATGCACTATTCCATGTGTTTACGGGCATTTTTTGAATTGGTGAAGGAGCTCTGAAGGGATGGAGCCAGGCTCTTCGCGGGCGGTTCATGTTGAGGGAGGGAGGCAAGGGTGGCGGTCAAAAGAACTCTGAAGCGACTTTGGCGATTGCGAGAGATGGAAGAGGAACAGAGCAGGCTGCAGCTGGAGCGCATGGTGGCAGATCGGAATTGTCGGCAGGCAGAGTTGGAAGCTGCATTGGACAGAAAGCTGAATGTTGGTCGAGAATTCATGGCCTCGGTGCAGGGGGGGGACAGGCCGGGCCGCTGCGGCGCGGCGATGGAAATGAAGCTGGCGGGAAAAAAGGTTGTTACTCTGCTTCCGTTGTTACGAGCGGCAGAAACGGAACTACTTCGCGGTCGCGACGAGTATCTGGGGAGGCGAACGCAGCGGCAGCAGCTGGAGACGCTGTTGGTCAATGCCCGACGTGCGGCGGAAACGGAGGTGGCTCGTCGCGCGCAACAGATTCTGGACGACTGGTACGGCAGAAAGACGCAGATCGCGCGGGTGGTCGCGGACCCCCGTTCGTCCTGGGAACCGGTAGCGGTGGTTGACGATGAAGTCGAGATCGAAAGAAACCCAGACTGATGCTGTGTATCGAGCGTTCTTGCAGTTTTCCCATGAATCCCTGCTAACTTGCATTTCCATTCTTTGGTCTCGTGCTTGCAGAGTCTTTCTGCATGTTGGTCGCTGAAATCATCGAATCGCCCGGGCAGGGTGGCGTGGGCAGATCGTCGGGGAGAAGTCTGGCCGGGAATATGGGATGGGGTTCTGTTGCAGCGGAGGCCAAGGGTTCGATTGGTGGCATGCTTAACCGCACCGCGATTCCGCAGCCGACTGGGAAAAACCTGGCTGCGGTTACGGACAGGGACTCATGGAAAGCGAAGTTTGAGGCTAATTTTCAGTCGTTACACGAAGCAGGTTCAAGTCGGAATGAGTCGCCGGGAAGTCCGGCTTCAGGGACAGCGAGATTCTTGACGCAAAGGCTGGCTTCCCGTTGGGTTTCCCCTCTTCCTGGACCAAATGACCAGCTTTCACAGCCAGCGAATCCGAAGCGCGAAACCGGCCGCCGAACAGTCGATGCAAACCTGAGGAATGCCGTTCAGGCGGAGCAGAATTCGCCTGTGTCGACCGCTGGAGCAAAAGACGCCAGGCATTTTCGTGAAGTCAGCCGGAGTGCTCCCTCGAGAGACGCAACTCAAAACAAAGGGACGTCCGGCGATACGTACGCGGTATCGAATCTTCCCGTCGTCCCTCAACCCGCAGCCGATGTCGGCCCGCTGCATGCGGTCGCCATCCCTTCACGCGAGCCATCCGCTCCGACCGAGGTTCCAAACACGGCGAAGCTGTATGAAACCTCGCCTGATTCAACTACTAGGATATTGTCAGCCTGCTATCGATCCCTGCCCGCCGTTGTTGTGGCGGGTTTCTGCGAGGATATGACCAAATCAAGTTCCGCGGGTGGCAGGCTGCCGGAGGGAGACGGAGTCGTACGCAACTCGCTTGATTGTGCCACAGCGGCGAAAGACTGGCCGGTAATACAGCTCCATGCGGTTCCCAAGGGGGCGACATCGGGGAGTCCATTCGAGTCCTCTCCGCGAACTCTGCCAATTCGAATCATCGCCGCGCCGGTCTCTGAATTGTCCGTAAAAGGGGTTGACGAGAAAGGTCAGGGGGCGCCCTCGATGAAGAGGCTTTCTGACGCCATACAAGAAGAATCGAGCTGGGGAACCAGCTGGCAAGAGCCCACGCCGCTCGGCCGTATCGTGGGCGTCGTGCAAAGAACGATTCCGAATCAGCCCCACCTGCCGGAAGCGGTTTACTCCGGGAATGGCGATGCGCCCGCGCGAGCAGTTCGCAGTGGGGAGAATCTTTTCTCCGAAGAAACCGTGGTGTCAGCCTCCGCGATCTCTGCAAACTCAGCAACCGCAGAATTCCCCGGAACAGCGTTTGGAAGCAGGCTGGGAACGGAGTCCACACCCCCCTCTGCTCGCGGGGATGCAGGTACCGGCCCAATGCCCGGGATGCCAGACAGGCGCCGTAACGCGGATTCGGTCGATAGCGGATTGGTGGACGTCGCGTTAGACCGGCATGCACAAGGATTGCCCGGCACTCCTCTTACGGCTACCGGTGTAGCCGCAAGAGGGAGCGGGTCGGTCGCCGGTGAAACCGGAAACAGGTTGCTTGAAACACATCCTGCCGCTGCCGGAACGAGGCGCGAAGCTGCAACGCCGGGTGCAGCCACTTGGAACCACGAGGGGCTGGTACCCAACCCCGAGAACGAAGCGAGCCGGCCTTCTCATGAGTCGGGAAGCCTGAGACCTAACGACCTCTCGGAGAAACGTTACGGAGGAAGTGAGACCCGTCTCAGTCCGTTTGAAGCGATGGATGGTTCACAAGGAACATCTTTTGTGACGGTGAACAGGACTTCCCGGGAGCTCTCGGTGGGCTACCGGGACGCAGATATGGGATTGGTGGAGTTGCGCGCTCATCAGGACGCTGCTGGAGTGCATGCTTCCCTGGTCGCTCCCTCGGCGGCCTCTTCGACTTCGCTTGAAGGACAACTGCACGACCTGGCGGGATGGCTGATTGCCCGACACACACCGGTGGAGAGTCTGCACGTGATCACGGCGGCGTTGCCGCATGCAAGGGGGAGTGAGGAGAAAAGCAGCGGTGAAGAAAGCAGAGGGCTGTTAGGAGGAGGCGGTGGGAGCCATGCGGGACAGGACCCATCGAGCAGCCGGGAAAGAATCTCCGAGGCCTCTCATGCACGACCAGAACTCGGCGGGAAAAGAGGTTCAGATTTAACAAACCCGGGAAAAAGCGTCGCGGAGCAACTTTCCGTTGGATTGTTTGATAGCGATCAAGCCGAAGTCAGAACCCGGCCGCATATTTCCATCCTGGTTTGAGGCAGCTTTGAGAACTACCAAAAATTGACAAGGAGCGATCAACATGAATTCGATTTGGAACGGCGCCACAGCAAACTCCGCCAGTCCGTTTACGACCGGTCACTCAACGCCTCTGCCGGGCGGCGGGGCAGCGGCTCGATTTCAGTCGACGCTCGGCTCGACGGGCGTTTCCCCTGGGACCAGCCCGTTTGCCAGTCCCGGTCTGCCAGGAGTGACGGCTTCTCCGGCGCCCGCAGATTCCTCTTCCACCACTACCGATTCGTCGAGCACCATCACGAGCAACGACTTTCTAACACTGCTGGTGACGGAGATGCAGAATCAGGATCCAACCGCGCAAACGGATCCAAACGAATATATCAATCAGCTGGTGCAGATTAACAGTCTGGAACAACTGATCTCGATCAACCAGAACCTGTCAACGGTGTTATCGACGGCGACCACACCAACGACACCCTCTCCCGGTGCGGCGCCTGCCAGTTCGACGACTTCGGGCAACGCTTTGTCCAGCCCGCAGACACCGGCGGAGATGGTTTCCCGAGGCTTGAAAGCGCCAGGACATTCCCACATGGGTTCTGTACAGACGGGGAACCTCTCCGTTCCCTCTGCTCTGCCGGCGGCCACGGTTGTGGCGCATTCGCTGGATGGGAAAACACACGCTGCGGTTCGAGGTCATGCCATCCGCGACATTCCAACGCGGTAGGTCATGACCGTGACGGATTTTCCTGCCGCAACATGTCGGCCAAACCACCACTCCTGCAGACGAAGGCAGACCGATGCACTGCAGACAACAGGCAGAGAGAGCTCGCTGGCAGACGGAGCTCTGGAGATACGCGCATGGCAAGTTTTTATATACCGCTGAGTGGGTTGGAATCCGATTCTACCGCGCTGAATACCATCGCCAATAACCTGGCCAACCTGAACACAACAGGATACAAATCGCAGACGGTGAATTTTTCCGATCTGTTCTACCAGCAGCTTGGCGAAGAAGGGTCGGGGGATCTGATCCAGATGGGATCGGGCGTGGGGGTGGCGGGGATTGAATCGCAGTTCAGCAACGGCAGCGTCGTATCGACAGGGAATGAGACGGACGTGGCCTTGCAGGGCAACGGGTTCTTTGTGCTGCAGGACGGCAATACGCAGATCTACACCCGTGATGGGAACTTCAATCTGGGTGCGAATGGCGCGCTGACTACCCAGAGCGGATTGTCGGTGATGGGATTTCCAGCCACCGGAGGAGTTGTGAATACCAACGCTCCAATGACTCCGATCTCGC
>Ga0182030_10020555_pt1 | contig 12440 bp, 9 predicted proteins | sample 812S3MmetaG_FD_121299 | JGI IMG/M metagenome (GOLD analysis project Ga0182030, IMG submission 121299) | Permafrost microbial communities from Stordalen Mire, Sweden - 812S3M metaG (Illumina Assembly) | ecosystem: Environmental > Terrestrial > Soil > Wetlands > Permafrost | place: Sweden... | reverse complement strand
CCCGATAATCCAGAGGTTGCCGGGCGCCTGGTGTTCCATCTGGATCCCGCGCCCGACGTCCCATTTACCGCTGTGATCGCGGCGGCAATCGAACTTCGCGAGCGCGTGGCGAAGCTGGGCCTCGAGTCATTTTGCAAGACCAGTGGCGGCAAGGGACTGCATGTGGTCACGCCCCTGGCAGGTGGCAAAGGCGCGGTCCCGTGGGCGGCGGCGAAGAATTTTGCGCACGTTGTCTGCGCGCAGATGGCACACGACTCCCCGGCCAGGTACCTGGACACGATGTCGAAGAAGGAGCGAGCGGGACGCATATTCCTGGACTACCTGCGTAACGATCGTACCGCGACTGCCGTCGCGGTCCTGTCCTCGCGAGCACGGGCGGGTGCGCCCGTTTCCATGCCGCTTCACTGGAAGGAGACGAAGGCAGGACTCGATCCTGCGCGCTTCACCGTGCGTACGGCTGCCGCGTTGCTGAAGAAATCCCGGCCGTGGGAGCAATACGCCGAGTCCGCCAGATCCCTGGCGAGCGCTATACGTCAATTGACGGGTTGATTGACGGCCTGAGAGGTACGACATGCCACGAGCACTATGGAAAGGCGCGATTTCCTTCGGACTGATCTATGTGCCCGTGGAACTGCATACCGCCTCGAAAGAAAACACACTGCCGCTGCATATGCTCGACAGCCGTGACTTCGCCCCGGTCGGCTATCAACGTGTCAATAAAAAGACCGGCAAGGAAGTGGATTGGGCTCACATCGTAAAAGGTTACGAGTACAAGAAGGGCGAATTTGTCGCCCTCGCCGACTCCGATTTCAAGCACGCCAATGTGAAGGCCTCCGAAACCATCGCGATCGACACCTTCTGCGATGTTACTGAGATTCCCACGATGTATTACGAGAAGCCCTATTATCTGTCGCCGGCAAAAGGCGGCGATAAGGTCTACACGCTATTGCGCCAGGCACTTGAGTCGACCGGCAAGGTGGCAGTTGCGACCTTCGTGATGCATCAGCGACAGCATCTGTGTGCCCTCTCTCCCCATGGATCGTCGTTGATGTTGTTGACGCTTCGCTTCGCGGACGAGGTTCTGCCGGCAACCGACGTCAAACCCGGCGCCAGGATCAGTTCGGCAGAACTTGCCATGGCGAAACAGCTGGTCCAGAGCATGCAAGGCAACTTTACCGCCACCAAGTTCAAGGACACCTACCGGGCGGACCTCAAACGGCGCGTGCAGGAGAAAATCCGGAACAAACAGACTCATTCCGTCGACGTCGAACAGCCAGCCAGCGATGACCGCCCGAAGGCGCAGGTGATTGATCTGATGGCGGCGCTCAAGGCGAGCTTGAAGAAATCGGCCCACCCGGACGCGCTCAAGGCGGTGCGAAAACCCAACAAGACGCGAAGGCGCGCCTGAGGCGACTGCCCAAGACCCTGGGTGACGGATCCTTCTGACACAAACATAAGTTCTGCCTACATGTCTGCGCCAGCGGGCCGCGATACATAGTGATCGCATCCTCAATCCGGCCGGGCCAGCGCACATGTTCAATCTCACCAGGCGCTCAATTATTACCGCAGGCCCTGCGCTCGCAGCAGTCGGCATCGGGCCGCTGGCCGGCCGCGCAAGCGCCGAGTCGGTCAAGGCAGGTCCCGGAGCAACGCCGGTCACACTGCGGGTCAATGGCAAGCAGCACGAGCTGACACTCGATAGCCGGGTCACGGTGCTGGATGCGCTGCGCGAGCAGCTGCAGCTGACGGGGACGAAGAAAGGCTGCGATCAGGGCCAGTGCGGCGCCTGTACGGTGCATATCGACGGCGAGCGCGTACTGTCCTGCCTGACACTGGCCGTTGCCGCCCAGGGCAGGCACATCGAGACCATCGAAGCGCTCGCCGGCGCCAGCGGCACCCTGCATCCGATGCAGCAGGCGTTCATCGACCAGGACGGCTTTCAGTGTGGCTATTGCACGCCCGGCCAGATCATGTCGGCAGTCGCCTGTGTTCGCGAGGGTCATGCGAAGACGGACGCTGACATTCGGGAATACATGAGCGGTAACCTGTGCCGATGCGCCGCCTATCCGAAGATCGTGGCCGCGATCAGGCAGGGTCGCGACCAGATGGAGCGTACCTGATGCGGCCTTTCAGCTATCAGCGTGCAGCGGGACTCGAGAACGCCTCCCGCCTGGGCCTCGGGACCGGCCAGGGACAGACCGATGCCGCGGTTCAATTCCTGGCCGGCGGCACCACGCTGGTCGATCTGATGAAGCTGGATGTTTTAAGGCCTGCGCGTGTGATCGACCTCGGCCCATTGAGTGCTGCCCACAGTGGTATCGAAGCGAACGCGAACGGGCTGACGCTGGGCGCCTTCGCCAGGATGTCCGATGTGGCGCGCCATCCCGCCGTGCTGGCGGGATATCCTGTCATCGCACAGAGTCTGCAGCTCGCCGCCAGCGCGCAGCTGCGCAACATGGCGACGCTGGGCGGCAACGTGCTACAGAAGACACGCTGCAGCTACTACCGCGACCCGAGCTGGAATGCCTGCAACAAGCGTGCACCAGGCTCAGGATGCGCCGCGATCAACGGCTATAATCGCAATCACGCCGTGCTGGGCGTCGACGACAGTTGCATCTCGCAGTATCCGGGGGACTTCGCCGTGGCGTTGGTCGCGCTCGAAGCGCAAATGGACCTGCACGGGCCGCAAGGCGCGCGCCGCATGCCGTTCGCCACGCTGCACACATCGCCCAATCACCGTCCGCACATCGAGACCACGCTGCGGCCAGGCGAGGTGATTACCGCCTTTCATATTCCGCCCGGCGCCTGGACTCGCCGTTCGCTGTACCTGAAGGTGCGCAATCGGGCGTCGTATGAATTTGCGATGGCGTCTGCTGCAGTGGCGCTGGACCTGGATGGCGATGTCGTGCGCTCCGCGCGCATCTGACTGGGCGGCATGGCCTATCGGCCATGGCGCAGCACCGAAGCAGAAGAGGCGCTGAACGGCAAGCCTCTCACCGAACGTAGCGCGCAGGCGGCCGCGGTGGCGGCGCTGGCAGGCGCAAGTACCCACGGCTATAACGACTATAAGCCAGAGCTCGCCCGTCAGACGCTGGTTCGGGCATTGCTCGATGCCAGGTCCATTACGCTCACCGCCGCTCACGCCTGACCCGATGCAGGATCCCCTGGCCAAAGCGTTTGGGACACCGACGTCGCGGATTGACGGTGTCGCCAAGGTCACCGGAGCTGCCCGATTCGCATCGGATGAGCCGGTTGCCAATCCGGCGTTCGCCTACCTGGTCACCAGCAGCATTGCCCGCGGCAGAATTGACGGATTCAGCCTCGACAGTGCCCAGGCGGTGCCGGGTGTGCTGGATATCCTCACTTTCCAGAACGTTGGCAAGCAGGTCAAGCCCGCGCCTGGACCCGACGGCAAGCCCTCCACGACGTCGCTCGAGAGTGAGCGTATCTGGCACGGCGGACAGATCATTGCCGTCGTGGTCGCCGAGACGTATGAAGCCGCGCGTGAGGCTGCCCACAAGGTGGAAGTAAACTACGCCCCGGAGACTCCAAGCGCGACCTTTGACTCCGCGGGCATCGAAATCGAGCCGCACAAGCCAGAGAAGGGCCCGGACCCCGTCAAGGGCGATGCAGCGGCGGCGTTTGCCGGGGCGCCGGTACAATTTGAAGCGCACTACGCGACCCCGACGCAGCACCACAATCCGATCGAACTGTTTACCACCACCTGTGCCTGGGACGGTCCGAAGCTGACCATCTATGAGCCGTCGCAGTTCATGTGGGGCACGAAGGCCTCGGCCGCCACGCGACTCAGTATCGACCCCGACGATGTGCGGGCGATCTCGCGCTACATCGGCGGCGCATTCGGTTCCAAGGGTCCCAATCCGCGCACCGCCTGGATCGCATTGGCAGCAAAGCGTGTAGCACGCCCCGTAAAACTCGTTCCGACACGGGATCAGGGGTTCACGATCGCAACTTACCGCGCGGAAACGCGCCAGCACATCAGGCTGGGCGCGTCGCGCGACGGCCGTCTCGTCTCCCTCTCGCATGAAGGCTGGGAAGTGACTTCGCGACCCTCGGGCTACAACGTGGCCGGTGTGGAAAGCACGGCGCGCATGTACGCGTGCCCGAATATCTCGACTGCGGTCAATATCGTGCACGCGGATCGCAACACGCCGGGCTTCATGCGCGCGCCGCCCGAGACGCCCTACATGTTCGGCCTGGAAAGCGCGATGGACGAGCTGGCCTACCAGCTGAAGATGGATCCGATCGAACTTCGGCGGGTCAACGATACACAGACCGATCCGGTCAAGGGTATCCCGTTCTCATCGCGATCGCTGATGCAGTGTTTCGATCAGGCGGCCGCGCAATTCGGCTGGGCCAGACGCGCCGCCGAACCGGGCAGGATGCGCGATGGCGACTGGCTGGTGGGCTTCGGATGCGCGACTGCCTGCTATCCGTCGAATATCGGTCCGGCGGCTGCCCGCGTCTCGATGACCCCGGACGGCAAGGCGATCGTCGGTCTGGCAGGTCATGAGATCGGGACCGGGGCGTACACCACCGTCGCCATCACGGCGGCGCGCGCACTTGGCTTGACAGTGGAGGATGTCACGGTGCACATGGGCGACAGCGACCTGCCGCCCATCATGATTGCTGGCGGCTCGAACAATGCCGCCTCAGCCACCCATGTCGTTGCAAAGGCCTGCGAGGCCATCCGATCCAGGATAGCCGATGCCGCGGTGAACGGCACCGATGGCCCGTTCCGGGGCATCGACCCCGACGCCCTCAGACTTGCCGACGGCCGGTTGATGGGCCCCGCGGATGCTGTCGAGAGCCTGAATACGGCGATCACCCGAGTCGGCCACCGGGTCGAGGCGTACGCAGAGAACGTGCCGGCCGGGCTGCCCCCCAGCGCCGTCGCCGACATGGCCAAGGGAAAGACCAGCATGCTCAGCGGCGCGAACCGCAAGGACGTCACCGCGTACGCGTTTGGCGCTCATCTGGTGGATGTACGGGTGCACAGCCGCACCCGGGAGATTCGCGTTGCGCGCGTGGTGTCCGCCTTCGCCGCCGGCACGATCGTCAATGCGAAAACCGCGCACAGCCAGTTCATGGGTGGCGCAATCTGGGGCTTGTCCGCGGCGTTACATGAGCAGACAGAAATGGACCTCGCTGCCGCGCGCTACGTCAACGACAATCTCGCCGACTACCTGGTGCCGGTCAACGCGGATGTCCCGTCGATTGAGATCATCATCGTGCCCGAGCAGGACGAGCATGTGAATCCGCTGGGCGTCAAGGGTATCGGCGAGATAGGCATCGTCGGCATGAATGCGGCAGTGGCAAACGCGGTCTTCAACGCGACCGGCAAGCGCCTCCGCTCACTGCCCATCCGTGCCGAAAAGCTGCTCTAGCACCGCGCTCGAGCTCTCGCGGTGCGATTCAGCACTAGCGCTGCACGCTAGCGCTGCAGTTGCGCCACAGGTGGGGGCTGCGCCACCTTTCCCTCCGCTTCCCGCGTAAGGTCAGCGCAGTCGGCATTCTTCGCCAGTCCGGGATCGACAAACGCCAGCACCGCCGCGAAAGGCGTTGCGACCGCGGCAAGCACGGCCGCCGCCGCGCCCTGCTTGGCCAGGGCAGGCGCCGAGAGGCTCACGGAGGGATGCCGCAGCGTCCCGCGCACATTGATCGGTGCACGCAGCCGATCGAAGCGCAGCTTCTTGGGCTGACCCCTGAGGTTCAGGTCGAGCTTTTCATCGCCCAGATTGATGCTGCCCTCGCCAGTGACGATCACATCGGTGGTGTCGGCAAGCAGATGTTGGGTCTGTGCATCGCCATCATGCAGCTGGAACTCCGCGACGCTACATCGAATCGGGACGGTCTTGTCCTTGCTGGTCAGGAGCAAACCCAGTCCGTGCACCACATCGATGCCCGCCAGCTCGGCAAAGGCGGCTCGAATCTCGCCGTGCGTGATGACCGCACTGAGCGTGCCGTCGGCATCCGCGGCAATCGCATGCACGGAATTGCCGCTGCCCTCGATGTGCAGCCGCCCTTCCATGACGCCTTGAACCGGCGCATCACTGGCGTTCTTGGGCTTGAATTGGTCCAGGCGGATATCACTCAGGCGCAGATCCAGGCTGGTGTGCGGCACATCTCCGCTGGCGTTGAGCTCGATCGTCCCGTCGAGCTTGCCCTGCGGCAATTGAAACTCCAGCGGATCGATATCGAGATCACCGTGATCGAGCTTGAGCCTGAAGGCGACATTCCTGATCGGCACTTTCTGGGTCTGTACCGACTCGGCGTTGAAGTCCATCGTCGCATCCATCGCCCGCAGGCGGTCGAACTGGAATGGGAACGTCGGCAACAGCAGCGGGGAGATCGGTTCGGGCGCCGGCGCCGGTATCTGCGAAGGATACTTGCCGTTTCTGTCCCCGGGTTCGGGCACGTTGGCGCCGACCGCGACGCCAAGGTCGGCAAGATTCAATGAATGCGAAGTCAGGCTGATAGCGAGTGTCGGCCGGCCATCCTTCTGCGCCAGGTCGACGCTACCGCGGCCATGAATATCGCTGCTGCCGAGCTTTCCCTGGACGTTATCGAAAGCAAAATGATTGCCATCGCGATGCGCGTGCAGGGACACCCGATACGGCCGCGTCAGTGGCAGCGCCAGGTTCGTCAGGTAGTACAGATTCGCCAGATTCTCTCCCTGCAGTTCGATGTCGGCATCGACCGCTCCGAGGTCGAACGGCTTGGCAATCGAGCCGCGCACCTTGACGCTTGAAGGGCCTGCCTCGACATCGGTCTGGAAGCGATACGGGCGATCACGCTGGACCTCGAGCAGCGCGCTGCCCTCGAAAGTGAGTTTAAAGGGTTCCTTGTTCAAGGTGCCCTGGCCCTGAAGGCGGAACGGCTCTGCCTCACGGGCGGTGTCGCCCCCGGCATTGCGCCCCGCGCCGCCGCCGGCATCGCTGGCAGCGTGTTCAGTTGCGCCGACGCTGCCCTGGAAAGTCAACCTGGCGAGTGCATCGTCGATCTTCAGCGATCCTCCACGCAAGGCGAAGTGCCGTAGCGGAGGCAGTGCCGCCGGTTTGTGACTGGCCTGCTTTGGCTCGCCGTTACCCAGGTTCCAATTGGCGCGGCCACCCTGGTCTTCAATCAGCACTACGCTGGGGTTGTCGAGCTCCAGGGTCTGCAGCGCCAGGTGGCCGGTCAGCAGGCGCGACAGCACCACGGCGACATGCCCCTGCGGCAGTTCGACCATGTCGCCACCGCCGGCCCAGGCGGGATTGCCGATCACCAGGTCCTGCACATCAACGCTGGGCGTCGCGGAGAACAGATGTACCTGCAGGTGACCGATGGTCACGGGGCGCTGGATGTCACTGGCAATCAGGCGACTCAAGGGGCCGCGTACCAGGTTCCAATCCATCAGCCCGAGTGCGAGCACCAGTAGCGCGACGCACAGCGCCACACCTATCAACCATCTGACAGGTCGCGAGATTCGCAGACGGGACATTTTCGGCGCCGGAGCGGTCATCGATTCACTCACCTTGATTCACCTGTCAAGCTGCCTGCAGCAGGCGATTTCGCGAAATTAGCCTCCATGCGGCGCGTGTTCCGTCAGAGGTGTCCGAGAAAGCGCTCAGCTGGTGACCGAAGAGGCAGGCTCGTATCGGGTGACAGCGCCTATCTGACATCTCCCGGCCCCTTCTCCTACACCGGTTTGCGACGCGTCGAGCTTCAACGGCCCCGAGCATGCATTCAGACTTGGGCGCTATCGAGGCGGTAACCACGGTCGAGGCGACGAAAATGAAAGGCGCGAAAATGAAAGGACTTATTCTTGCGCTGGCGCTCGCGGTGCCGGTAATTGGCTCAAGCGCCAGCTCAACCCCGGATGCCGCGTTCTACAAGCATGCCGCGGAAGGCGGCATGGCGGAGGTGGAGCTGGGTAACCTGGCGCAGCAGAAATCCACCAGCTCCCCTGTCAAGGACTTCGGCGCACTGATGGTGAAGGATCACAGCGCCGCGAACGACAAGCTGAAGGCGATCGCCGCCTCCAAGGACATTTCCCTGCCGAAGAGTCCGAGCATGTCGCAGATGGCCACCAAGGTTAAGCTCGAGGCGCTCTCGGGCGACACGTTCGACAAGTCGTACGTGACCGGAATGATCAAGGACCATCAGGAAGATATCGCGATGTTCGAGCGGGAAGCGGCTTCGGGCCAGGACCCGGACGCTAAGGCCTTTGCCGCGGCAACCTTGCCCACCCTTCGAACGCATCTGCAGAAGATTCAGTCGATCGCGGCAGCTTCGGGCGTCGCCGCCCGGTAGCGAGCCGCCGCTTCACGCCCGGCCCGAACGCGCTACCGGCGCTATCTGGCGCTGGGCGGCGCTGGGGCCTCACAGCCCGCCATGCGCTATCCTCGGCGGGAATGACAAGCGTCCCCGGCAGATTCGGCTGGCAGTGCACCGGCGCCCAGGCGCTGGTGCTGCTGTTGGCTTGGAAGCCGGCGCACGCGTTCGACATTCATGGCGTTCGTATTGGCGATCGGTGGGATGCGGAAAAGCTCGAGCAGGCAATGTCTTATGTGACCGTCCCGAGCTCGAAGCGCTTCAGGTGCCGCAACGACGGTGCGGAGAGCTGCACCGGGACCACCCGCTATCTGGTCGCCGACGTGCGCCTGACGGTCGAGGGGCAGGATGGGCGGGTCAGCAGCATCACGATGACGCTGCCTACCGAGGACTTCGAGGAAGAAATCACGGCCCTGAAGCGCGAATTCGGCGAACCCACCGCGGAATGGACACCCTCCCCCGACGTCACCACGCCGCTGCTGTTTCGCCATCGGGTCGACTGGCGGTTGCCGAAGGAAGAGCTGTTCGCACTTAAGTTCTCCGCGATGGCGACCATCAGCCTGACGACACCGCAGGCCTCGCTCGCCACACGCTACCCGCCCCCGGATTGAAGGCGTCCCGCCACTCGATGGCGATGGATTTTTCGGACCAGCCCGGCTAACGTCGGGTACAAGCCCGAAGCAGGCAGGTGCCGGTGCAGAGCATACCGATTCCTCTCCCGATCGATGCCCCCGCAATACCGTTGGCCGGGACGAATGCCGCAGCCAAGCCGCTGTTGGACCGTGGTGCCGTGGCGGCAACCGTGGCGGGCAACGCGCTTGAGTTCTACGATTTCCTGACCTATGCGACCTTCGCGGTCTACATCGGCCGCGCGTTCTTTCCGACCGGCAATGCGTTTGCCAGCCTGCTGCTGACGCTGGCGACCTTCGGAGTCGGCTTCGTCACCCGCCCGCTGGGCGGCCTGCTGATCGGCGCCTATGCCGACCGCGCCGGCCGCCGACCGGCGCTGATGCTGACCATCAGCCTGATGACGGTCGGCACGCTGGCCCTGGTCGTCACACCCTCGTACGCCAGCATCGGGCTGGCTGCGCCGATCATCCTGATCATCGCGCGGCTGGTACAGGGGCTGGCGCTGGGGGGCGAGGTCGGGCCGTCCACCGCGGTGCTTTTGGAATGTGCGCCGGCACATCGCCGCGGAATTTTCGTCAGCTGGCAGAGCGCCAGCCAGGGCATAGCGGTGCTGGCCGCCGGCGTGGTCGGACTTGCACTGTCGTCGATCCTCGGCAAGGAGCAGCTGGGCGCCTGGGGCTGGCGGCTGCCGTTTGCGCTTGGACTGCTGATCGTGCCAGTCGGCCTGTACATCCGCAGGCGCCTGCCCGAGACGCTCGAGGCGCCCGGCACGCGCGGCAGCACTGAGGTGCTGGGCCTGTTGTGGCGCGAGCATCGCCGCACGCTGCTGCTCGCGATCCTCATTATCATGTGCCTGACCGTATCCACCTATGTGGATGGCTACATGACCACGTACGCGCTGACCACGCTCGGGATGCCGGCGTCGAAGGCGATGCTGGCGACCATCGCGAACGGCGCAGTCATGGCCGCCGCCGCGGTGTGGGGCGGGCACCTGAGTGACCGTTTCGGCCGCAAGGCAGTAATGATCCTGCCGCGCATGGCGCTGGTCGTCGCGGTGGTCCCGGCGTTCATGCTGCTGCTCACCCACACCACGCCCGGCGTGCTGGTGTTGGTGACTGCACTGCTGACCCTGCTGGGAACCTTGAGTGCCCCTGCCATGTTGACCGCGCTGGGCGAGGTGTTCCCGAACGAGGTGCGCAGCTCCGGACTGGCCATTGCCTATGCGTTCTCGGTCAGCGTATTCGGCGGCAGCACGCAGTTCATCATCGCCTGGCTGATCGGCGTCACCGGCAACCGCGTATCCCCCGGCTACTACGTTGTGGTCGCCAGCATCATCAGCCTGTGGGCGATGTTCCGGCTGCCGCCGCCCTTGGCGCCCCCAGCGGTAAGTCCGCTGGCAACCGCGCATCGCTGAGCCGACGCGGCGTGCCGCGGGCTATGCACATAGTTCCCAGGTGTTGGCGCGGGTCTGCACGCAGGTTATCGCTTCTTCCAGCCTCCCTGCTTCGTTGTAGGCGCGTAGTTGCAACACCGGCCGGCCGCGCTCTCGCGATAGTTCCAGGCTAGTGGTGCCGGCCACAAACCACATAGCGACAGAGTCGCCCCAGGCGAGCCAAACGGAGGATTCTGGCAGCGCATTCGTGCGTGCCAGGCGACGCAGCGGTATCGACAGATCTGACAGCGAGGTGATCCGAACCGCATCCGGCGGGACCAGCTTTCTGGCGCGTACGCAATCCTCGACTAACTGCTCGCAGTGATTGGGCTTCTGGGTCGAGCGTAGACGGACCGTCTGCATGTAGAGTTCCTGGGCAGCGCGATTCCCCCGGTGGCGGACGTCCAAGGGTGACGCCAACAAGTACCTTCCTGCATCGACGCGCCTGCGTCTGTGCGCTAGCCAACTTCCAGGACTAAAAGGTCGCCGATCCGGCGTCATCCGCCAGCGTCGCCTGCGCGCTGATGCGCCCCGCGCGCTCATGCCAGGCCGTGAGTTCGATCCGGGCGCCGGCTGGCGCCTGTACCACCCACTCGGCGTAGGCGCGGTCGGCGGTCGGCGCGTTGCTCTGCCAGAAGCTGATGCCGGTGTGCAGATGCGACCAGCCCTCCAGTTCCCCCAGCTGCTCGCGCGGCTTGCCAAGCACTAGCTGAGCCCCGGCCGGCAGGCTGATTTCGGCCAGTACGCCGCGGGTCTGCTGGCGCGCGAGCCCGAGCTTGCTCACATAGCTGGGCAGCCAGCCGCTGTTCTCTACCACCAGCCGCACGCGCCAGCTCTCGCCGCCCAGCGCCGTGACCGTCAAGGCCCGCAGTTCCAGCTTCGGACCGATCAGGTTCAGCCACACCAGCCACTTCGGCAACCGCGCAATCTCCGGCTCGCGCAGCTGCGGCGGCGGATTGGCGAATATCGCCATGCGCTGCCAGCCGCCGATTTCGACCGCGCCCAGCTGCGGATGCCTGAACGCTCGCCAGTCGACGTGACCTTCGCCGGGCGCGACCTGCTGTGCCCAGTTGAACACTTTCAGATCATCGGCGATCGGATGCTCGCGGAACCAGTGGATCCAGTCGCGGTTGTCGATGCCGGCGGCCTTCCTGGGGTTCCAGAATTCCACCGTCCAGGTGAAGCGGCCCAACTGCTCGTAGATCCAGTCGAACGAGCCGGAGATGAATTCGTTCGGGCGGTACTGGTAATCGTGCCACACCGAGATCGCAGGATACCCCGTCAGCTCCTCGCCCTTTTTGCCCTGCGCCTGGTAGACCCACAGATCCTCCGCGATCATCTTGTCGTCGGGCTGCGATCCGAACGGCCGCAGCAGCACGCCGGAGAAGGTGTGCAGGCTGGTGCCGCCGCAGATGTTCGGGTGCGCGATGAAAAAATCCACCACCGCGCGCACTTCCGGCTCGCTGGTCGGATAGGGGCCGGCGCCGTGCTGCTCGAATTCCTGGCGCCAGCGCGCCGGAAAGTTGCGGTTCAGGTCCAGGCTCTGCACATCGCCGGCGAAGCCCGGCACCGGCAGGTGCACGCCATCGTAGTGGGTCAGCAGGCCTTCCGGCAGTACGCGAAAGTACTCCCCGCCCGGTGCGTCGCCCGGGTCACGCCGCACCAGCAGGCGCGGCTCCTGCGGATGGCGCTTCCACGGTCCGTTGGGGTCGGCGATGCGCATCTGCAGGATGCGCCCGTCTCCATCGATATCCTGGGTAATCAGCCCCTCGACCGGGTCTTCGTCGTACGGATAACGGCGCGTGGCCGAGCGCAGCAGCACCGGGTGCTCGGCCAGAGCCGCCTCGGCGCCGTCGGGATTGATGCGCGGACAGATATAGAACGCGCGCGTGTCGAGGCAGCGGGTGATCTCCTGATCGGCGCCGAAGCCTGTAACCAGCGCCTGGATCATGTACAGGCACGCGCTCGATGCCAGCAGTTCGGTCGCGTGGATATTGCCGTCCAGCCAGTAGGCCGGTTTGTCCTGCGCCGCGCCGCTCTT
>Ga0182030_10020553_pt1 | contig 12441 bp, 13 predicted proteins | sample 812S3MmetaG_FD_121299 | JGI IMG/M metagenome (GOLD analysis project Ga0182030, IMG submission 121299) | Permafrost microbial communities from Stordalen Mire, Sweden - 812S3M metaG (Illumina Assembly) | ecosystem: Environmental > Terrestrial > Soil > Wetlands > Permafrost | place: Sweden... | reverse complement strand
GGCGGCGATGACGAAGCCGTCGCGGTTCTTGTCGTAGGCGCGCGACGCGCGCTCGGGCGTCGCGTTATAAGCCGACGACATCGCGCCCATCGCGTCGAACAGCACCGACAGCGTCCAGTCGAGATCCTCGCAGCCGCCGGCGAACATCACGTCCTGTTTGCCGAGCAGGATCTGTTCGGCCGCCGCGCCGATGCAATGGTTGGAAGTCGCGCAGGCCGACGAGATCGAATAGGCGACGCCCTTGATCTTGAACCAGGTCGACAAGGTCGCCGATCCGGTCGAACACATCGATTTCGGCACCGCGTAGGGGCCGACCCGCTTCGGCCCCTTGGCGCGGGCGATGTCCGCCGCCTCGACGATCGCGCGCGTCGATGGGCCGCCCGAGCCGACGATCAGGCCGGTCCGCTCGTTGGAAATCTCGCCCGGCTCGAGCCCGCAATCGCGGATCGCTTGGTCCATCGCCACGTGGCACCAGGCGGTGCCGCCGCCGTGGAAGCGCATGGCGCGGCGGTCGAGCAGCTCCTCCGGCTTCACCGTCGGCGCGCCCTGAACCTGGCTGCGGAACCCGAGCTCGGCGTAGCGGTCGGCGCGGGTGATTCCCGACTTCGCCTCGCGCAGGCTCGCCAGCACTTCCTGGACATTGGCGCCGATCGACGAGACGATGCCCATGCCGGTGACGACGACGCGCCTCATTGCCTTACTCCACCATCGCCGCTGAACTCGCCGCGACTCAAGCGTGGCTCGGGGCGGCGCCAAACAGGCCGACGCGCATATCCTTCACTTCGTAAATGCGCTTGCCGTCGGCTTCCAGCCAGCCGTCGGCGATGCCGAGAATCAGCCTGCCCTTGAAAACGCGCTTCACGTCGACGCCGTAGATCACTTTTTTGATCGTCGGCAGCACCTGGTCGATGAACTTGACCTCGCCGACCCCAAGCGCCCGGCCGCGGCCCGGCAGGCCGAGCCAACCGAGGAAGAAACCGGTCAATTGCCACAGGGCGTCGAGCCCAAGGCAGCCCGGCATGACGGGATCGCCTTTGAAATGACAAGAGAAAAACCAGAGTTCGGGCTTGATGTCGAACTCCGCCCGGACGCCGCCCTTGCCGTGCGCGCCGCCGTCCTCGCTGATGTCGGCGATGCGGTCGAACATCAGCATCGGCGGCAGCGGCAGTTGAGCGTTGCCTGCTCCGAACAATTCGCCGCGGCCGCAGGCCAGCAGTTCCTCGAAGGCGAATTGCGAACGCCGTTCCGACATGCTGTTTCGGATTCCCTCGTGAAGGCGGACGGCGATTCAGCCCCCGGTCCGCGTCGAGCGCTTCGTAACACAGCCGCCGGCGTCTCGAAAGCGCTCCGTCATCAAGCCGGGGGCGCTGCGGACGGTAACGGCTGACGGGAACGATGGGCTGTGATAAGGGTGGGGCTCCGCCCCGAAAAGGCGCCACTCTCAGGACGTCGCGACTCGCCGTGTCCGCCACCGCCGCTCCGACCGCCTCAACCGCCCGCCGTGGCGGCGCCATGGGCGCCTGCCCCGTCCACTCCCTGCGCGGCAAATTGCGTCAGGCGCGACTTAGGCCGACTCGGCAGCGCATCGCGCTGGGCTGGTTGTTGTTCGGCCGCGACAACCGCCATCTGACCGCCGAAATGTTGTACGAGGAAGCGCGAGCGGCCAAGCTGCCGGTGTCGCTGGCCACGGTCTACAACACGCTGCACCAGTTCACCGCCGCCGGGTTGCTGCGCGAAGTCGCCGTCGAAGGCGCGCGTTCCTATTTCGACACCAACCCGACGCCGCATCACCATTTCCTCGTCGAGGAAACAGGCGAGCTGCTCGACATACCCGATCGCGACATCGCATTGGCGCAATTGCCGCCGCCGCCGCCAGGCTGCGAACTCGTCGGGGTCGACGTCGTGGTGAGGGTGCGCCGCTCGCGTCAGAACGGCGGTTGATCGCCGGCGATGACGCCGGCGCTGGTCACCACCACCCAATCGCGACCGCGCCGCTCGATCCGCTGCACCCGACCGATTCCGGGCAGAACGTCGCCGGGCGCGACCTGCTGTGGTCCGTCGCGACCGTCGATCACCGCATAGCCTTCGTCGGCTTCGACCAGCCAATAGCCGCGTAGTTTCGGCCGATCAATCGAGCCGGTCGTCTCGTTGGAGACGGTGGCGGCGGGAACAGGCTTGATCTGAGGGGCGGGCGCGACGGGGGCGGCGGCGAGGGGCCGCTTTTCGAGTTTGTCGAGACGGCCCGAGACATCGGTGAGCTTGCCCGATAGATCGGCGAGTTTGCCGGCGGTCTCGTGGTCGAAGCGGTCCGCGAGCTTGTCGAGGCGGGCGCCATGGTCGCGTTCGAGCTTGTCGATGCGCGCGTTGGTCTGGGCGAGATTGGCGGAGAGCTCGCGCGCGCCGGCGCTTTCGCCCTTCATTTCCGCTGCGATCTTGCGCATGTCGGCGCTCTGGTCTCGGCTGCGCGCCGCTTCGATCGCGTCGATGCGATCTTTCAGCGCCGTGACGGTCTGAGCGAGGCCGCGCGTTTCTTCGCTTTTGGCGGCGAGCAGGTCCGTTTCGCGGGCGCGCTCGTACAGCGAGGCCGCCGCGACGCCGGCGATCAGCGCCAAGCCGGCGGCGAGCGACGAGGCCCAAACGACGGCCTTAGAGACGCCGGCGCGCGGTCGCGCGCGATTGGCGAGCGCATAGGGCAGAAGCTCGAGGCGCGGCGGGTCGACGTTCGGCGCCGGGTCGCCGTCGAAGGAGGGCTCGACGCGCGGCGAATCGCCGGAGTTCGGTTGGTTGTCGCTCATCAGGGCGTTCCAGGACGGACGCGGGTCCGAGCCGAGTTTCGACCGATCGGATTAACGGACCGTTGACCGAATGCGGCCACGGCGGGCAAAGATCACGGCGGGAATGAAGCGGCCGCTTCAAGCCGGCGCGTAGGCGTCGGCGCGGATGCGCTCGATCATCGACCTGACGCCGTTCGATCGTTGCGGCGTCAGATGCTGCTCGAGCCCGAGTTCGCGGAACGCCGCCAGCGCGTCGGTGGCGAGGATCTCCTCCGGCGTATGGTCGGAATAGAGCGCGACGGCGATCGCCACCAGTCCGCGCACCAGGTGCGAATCGCTGTCGCCGCGGAAGTGGAGGATCGTGCGGCCGTCGGCGTCGCGGCGCGTCTCGCGCTCGAGCCACACCTGGCTGACGCAACCGCGCACCCGGGTGGTCTCGTTGTGGGCTTCGGCCGGCAGCGGCTCCAGCGTATGGCCGAGCTCGATCACATAGCGATAACGGTCCTCCCAGTCGTCGAGGAAGGCGAAATCGGCGCGAATGGTCTCGATCGAAGCCAGCGGATCGCTCTCGGCTTGAGGGGGGTCGTCCGCATTATAGCCGCACTGCGCCGTCAAGGGCCACCCTGGCGGCTCGCGCGCGGCGCTGCGGTCGGCCCTGATCGCGCCGACCTAAAGGGAGGAACGGAGGAGCGGTCCGCGCCAGGGCGGCAGCCGATCGCCGGCCGACAGCGTGTCGAGCGAGGCGCGTTGCGGCTTGGTCGCCGCCGGCGCGTCGAGATCGAGCGCGCCGCGCAACGCGAAGCGCGCCAAAGCGCTGGCCGCGCCGTCGCCGCTCGCGCTCGCCACGGCGAGGCTGACGATCGCCGGCGTGGCTTCGGGTAGGGCGTCGCTCAGCTTCGCGTCGCCCCACGGCATCGCGTGGAACGTCAAACCGAGCCAGAATGCCGATCGCAGAAGGAACCGCATGGATCGAATCGCGCCGTTTCGCCGTCGACTCCTCAGACGGCGGAACGAACCCTAGCGCGTCCGAGTTGCGGTCCGGCGCCGGAAATCCGACGAATTCGATCGATCGCGGCAACCGCGCCTTAAACGAAGCGATCTTAACCGCCTGTCAACCATGTCGGGAGGCAAAACCTTCGCCTCCTGCCGCGCGGCTCGTTCCGCGCGCGATGCGTTGGTTCTCCTTAGCGTTGATTTAAGCGGCGGCTGGGATCGTCCGCTGCGGGCCGAGTCGATCCCCCGAGGTCCGCGGAGGCGGAGTTTGGAATTTCCGTTCGCCAGCGCGCGTCGCCGCGTCGCGGCTCTCGTCCACCCGGACGCTCGAGCCGACGGCGCCGATCGCGCACGCCACGAACTGTTCATTTTCGCCCGACTGGCGACGATCGTTCTCGTCGCCGTCCTCGTTCCGCGCTATCTCGCCGCCGTCGGCGCCGACCCGCTGTGGCGCATCGGCGCCTTCGCCTGGCTGCTGCTGCCGCTGGCGGCGGTCGTCCACCTCGCCCGCACCGGCGATCTCGTCGAGGCGCAGCTCATTTCGCTGTTCTCGCTGGCGCTGCTCACTTGCGTCGTCGTCGTCGGGGCGCGGCTTTCGCCGGAGATGAGCCTTGGCTGGCTGATGCTGCTGCCGCTCGAAGCGGCGATCGCCGACTCGGATTCGCTGCTGCGCTTCGCCAGCCTGCTGGCGATCGCGCTGTTGCTTCTGATCGCGCTGCTGCCTGGCTGGGGGCTCGGCGCCGGCGCGCCGCCGCTCGACGCGCTGGGGTTCGCCGCCCTCGCCGCCCCGGCCGCGGCGTATGCGGCGCTGCATCTGATCGCCGGCGCGCGCGCCCGCCGCGCCCGCCGCCTCGCCGACGCCGGCGGCGCCAAACGCTATGCGGCGCTGGCTGGCGCGATCGGCGATCTCGTGCTGCGCCACGACCGCAGCGGCGGCGTCGTCGCCGCCAACGGCGAGGCGGCGGCGCTGTTCGGCCACGACGCCGCGAGCCTGGTCGGCCACGGTTTCTTCAACCTCGTTCATGTCGCCGATCGGCCCGCTTACCTCGCGACGCTCGATCGCGCGGCGCGCGGCGACGGCGCGGCCGCCGCCACCGTGCGCCTGCGCGCCGGCGCCAGCGAGGGCGAGGGCGAGCCCCAGTTCCGCTGGGTGGAATTGCGCGCCCGCCGCCTCGACGCCGACGGCGCCGCGACGATGTCGGTCGTGCGCGACGTCAGCGCCGCCAAGACCGCCGAGGAACGGCTGCAGAGCGCGCGCGCCGAAGCCGAACTCGCCAACGCCTGGAAGGACCGCCTGCTGGCCAACGTCAGCCACGAGTTGCGCACGCCGCTCAACGCAATTCTCGGCTTCGCGGAAATCCTCGGCGACGCCGAACTCGCGCCGCGAGATCCGGCAAAGCAGCGCGAATACGCCAAGATCATCCACGCCTCGGCCGACCATCTTCTGTCGATGGTCAATCTGATCCTCGACACGTCGAAGATCGCCGCCGGCACGTTCCGCATCCTGCCCGAACCATTCGCGCTCGAGCCGCTGATCGCCGACTGTTGCGATATGGTCCGCCTCAAAGCGGAAGCAGGCGGCGTCACGCTCGAGCGGGCGCCGATCAACGACCTGGGCGAGATCGTGGCCGACAAGCGCGCTTGCCGTCAGATCCTTCTCAATCTGCTCTCCAACGCGGTGAAGTTCACCGATCGCGGCGGGCGCGTCGTCGTCGGCGCGTCGGCGCATGGCGAATTGACGCATATCTTCGTCGCCGACACTGGCTTCGGCATCCCCGCCGAAAGCTTGTCGCGGCTCGGAGATCCGTTCTTCCAGGTGCGCAACAACTACGACCGCAATTTCGAAGGCGCGGGCCTCGGCCTGTCGCTGGTGCGCGGTCTGGTCGGTCTGCACGGCGGCGCCCTCAGAGTCGAGAGCCTCGCCGGCGTCGGAACGCGGGTCACCGTGCGGCTGCCGCGCGTCTGCCGGCCAGACGCCGCGGGCGGCGCGCCGGCGCCGCTGGAGACTGAAGCGCGCCTGAGCGCCGGCGTCGACGACGTCGATCCGCTTGCGGCCAAGGAGAAGAGAATTGCCTGAAGCGTCAGCGCGCCTGCGCTCCGACCCGACGCTGGTCGGACGGCCCCGGCCGGCGGCCGGGGGCAGATCCGTCGCCGTCGTCGTAGCGGCGTTGAGACGTCTGAGCGCGACCCCGGCGCGCGGCTATGCGGCGGCCGCGCTGACCGCCGCGCTGGTCGGCATCGTCGTCAACGCCCTCGCGCTCCAGCACGCGCGCCACCCGGCGCCCTTTTTCGTCCACGCGCCGATCGTCGCGGCCCCCGCGCCGACTCCCGCCCAGGCCCCCGCTCAAGCCGCCGCCGAAACGTCCGCCCCGCCCGCCGCGCCGACGCCGCCGGCGCGGCCGGTTCAATTCGGCGCGGCGGCGGCGAGCGGCGGCGACGATGCGATCGCCGACATGCTGCGCGCCGATCAGGAACAGGAGGCGCAGAAGCGTCTCGTCGCGGCGCAGGCGGCGCTGGTCAGGCTCGGTTATGTGGTGAAGGCCGACGGCGAGGCGAGCGCGGCGATGAGCGCGGCGCTGCGCGACTTCGAGCGCATCCACGGCCTGCCGCCGTCGAACGACGTCACGCCGCGCCTGCTCAAGGCGCTGTCCGCGGCCGCAGCCGTCGCCGGACGCTGAAACCGGTGCGGTTGCGTTCGGACATTTGGGTCGCCGCCTATCTGCGCCGCGTCGCGGTCGAAGGGGCGGCCGCCGTGTTGCGCCGGCGCGGCGCGGCGGAAGCGGGGGCGATCTGGGTCAAGGTCGATCGGCTCGACGGTCGCGCGGCGCTTTACGGGCCTGCGCCGCAATCCGAATCCGGCGAGCGTGGCGTCGAGCGGTTGTGGCTGCGCGCCCATTCTGACGAGTGGGTCGCGCCCGAAGAGGCGGAGCGGCGCGTCGACCGCGAGGTCGATTTCGACTCTGACCTATGGCTGGTTGAGGTCGAGGACCGCGACGGCCGCTGCTGGCTCGATCTCGCCGAGTCTCTGCCGCCGTCGTCGCGCCGAGCCTGAAGACGTTTCGACCGTCGGCCTCAAGTCTTCGCCGCGGCGACGGCGCGCCCCCGCCGCCGTCAAGTAACCGGCGGGCAAGCTTTGCCGACTAGCTTCGCGGCAACGAAGCCCTCGATTGTAATGGACGAACCATGGCGGCGACGATCCTCATTGCGGCGGCGGTGTTCTTCTTCCCCGCCGCGATGGCGCTGGCGGCGTCGATGGACGTGGTGACGATGACGATCCCAAACCGCGTCTGCGCGGCGTTGGCGGTCGGCTATTTCGTGCTCGCCCTCGCCTTCGGTCTTCCCGCGCAAACAATCCTCGTCAACGTCTCCTGCGGCGCCGCGGTGTTGGCGCTGATGTTCGCCATGTTCGCGTTGGGTTGGATCGGCGGCGGCGACGCCAAGCTTGCGGCGGCGATCGCCCTGTGGCTCGGCTGGGGCGTGCTGCTCGACTACAGCCTCTCGGCGGCGATCTACGGCGGCGCGCTGACCGTCGTCATTCTGCTTGGCCGCCGACAGACGCTGCCTTTCTGGTTGTCGCGCCACGCCTGGATCGCCCGCCTGCACGACTCGAAGACCGGCGTGCCCTATGGCGTCGCGCTCGCCGCTGCGGGGATGATGTTCTACCCGCAGACCGAAATCTGGCGCGCCGCAGCCAACCTCTGACGCCGCTCCGCCGTGTTCAGAATTCGGTAATCAGTTGGATACGCCTGATTAACCGTAATTTGACGATTGGCGGGCCATATTGCCCTTGCGTAGCGTTTGAGGCGCGGAAGGGCCTGATTTCATGAACAAAGTGCAAATCGCCGTGCTTGGCGCGACGATCGCCGCTTTGGGCGGCGCTTATGTTCTGTTCAACAGCGCGCCCGCGCCTGCGCCGCAGCAGCGCGTCGTGCAGGCGCCCAAGCTCGAGACCGACGAAGTCCTCATCGCCGCGCAGGACATTCCGATGGGCACGGCGGTCGGCGACCCTTCGGTGTCCTGGGTGGCCTGGCCAAAGGCGGCGATCTCCGAGCTCATGATCGTCAAGTCGACCGACCCGAACGCGCTGGACGAAGTCAAGGGCTCGCTAACCCGCGACGCGTTCATCCGCGGCGAGCCGATACGACGCGACAAGCTGGTCAAGGGCGGCGCAGGCGGCTTCATGTCGGCGATCCTGCCTTCGGGCATGCGCGCGATCGCGATCAAGATCGACAATACCGGCGACGACAACGCCGGCGGCTTCATCCTGCCGAACGACCGCGTCGACTTGATCAAGATCTACCGCGACGACCAAGCGACCAAAGACCGCGGCGTCGAAGTGCTCGGCGCCCAGACCATTCTCACCAACGTCAAGGTGCTGGCGATCGGCCAGAACGTCCAGGAGGAGAACGGCAAGAAGGTCGTCGTCGGCGGCAACGCGACCCTGCAGCTCGATCCGCTGCAGGCCGAGCAGGTCATTCTCGCCGAGCGGTCCAGCAACGCCAACCTGCATCTCGCCCTGCGCAGTCTCGTCGACAGCGCCGGTCCGGCGCTGACGGTCGGCGAAGAACAAGACAAAGGCGGATCCGGCCTGACGATCGTGCGGTTCGGCGCGCCGCAAACGGCGGCGCAGTGACGACGAGGAGGCGATGGCCTTCGACATGACGGGGACACGACGAATGGACACGCACCGCTTCGCGCGCCTGATCGCGCCGTCGGTCGCCCTCGCGGCGGTTCTGGCCGCCTTCGCGCCGCAGATCGCACTGTCGGGAGACGGCGCCGCGCCGAATTCCTATGTCGTCGCGCCGGGAGAATCGAGGAAGTCGCTGCAGCTCGGCGTCGGTCGCTCGGTCATCGTCGACCTGCCGCAGGACGCGAGCGAAATCTTCATCGGCGACCCCAAGGTCGCCAACGCCGTCGTCCGCTCGGCGCGCCGCCTCTATGTCGCGGCGGTCGCCAACGGCCAGACGACGATCTTCGCCCTCGGCGCCGACGGGACAAAGATCGCGGCGATCGAAGTGACGGTCGGCCGCGACATCGCCGAGCTTCAGGAGTTGCTCAACGTCACGCTGCCGGGCAACGACATCACAGTCAAGACGGTCGCCGACTCGATCATCCTGATGGGCTCGGTCGCTTCGGCGGGCGAAGCGCAGAAGGCGCTCGACATCGCCAGCGGTTTCGTCGGCACCTCGGTGCTGGGCGGCGCGCCGAACGCCAGCCAGGCGGCGCCCGCCGCCGGCGCGGCTTCGACGCAGCTCAGCATCACCTCGGCGGGCACCCCGCTTACCGGCAAAGTGATCAATTCGCTCACCATCCGCGGCCTCGACCAGGTCAGCTTGCGGGTGACGATCAGCGAAATCCGCCGCGACATCGTCAAACAGCTCGGCGTAAGCATGAGCGGACATTCCGGCGGGAATAGTCTGGTGACCGACACCCCCTTTAGCGTCAACGGCACCGAGACTGCGACCGCGGCGACGCTCGGCTGGGTCACCGCGGGGATGAACCTGTCGGCGACGCTTCAGGCTTTCGAGCGCCAAGGCGTCTCTCGCACCATCGCCGAACCGACGGTGACCGCCGTCTCCGGCGAGTCGGCCAAGTTCCTCGCCGGCGGCACGATTCCGATCCCCAACGGCGAATCGTGCGTGAACGGGATCTGCACGTTGAGCATCATTCAGCAGTCCTACGGCGTGACGCTGAACTTCACGCCGGTGGTGCTATCGCAGAACCGCATTCAGCTGCGCATCGCCACCGAGGTCACCGACGTCGACACCTCGCACTCGCTGCCGATCTCGGGCACTTCGATTCCCGGGTTTCGCACCCGGAAGAACGAAACGACGGTCGAACTGCCGTCGGGGGGGTCCATCGCCTCGGCCGGCTTGATCTCAGACCAATCCCAGCAGGCGATCAACGGCGTTCCCGGCTTGATGAACCTTCCGGTTCTCGGCAGCCTATTCCGTTCACGCGACTATCTGAGGCAGGAGACCGAGCTCCTCATCATCGTCACGCCCTATGTCGTTCACGCGATCGATCCGCGCGACGCGGTGCGTCCGGACGCCAATTTCAGCGAGGCCAGCGATCCACAGGCATGGCTGCTCGGCCGCGTCAACCGCATCTATTCCACCTCCGGCGCGCTGCAACCGATGCCCGGCTATTCCGGCCGGGTGGGTTTCATCACCGATTGACGCGGACACGAAGCCCATGCCGCCCCTCGCCAAGGAAAGCCTCCCGATGTCGTCGCAGCTTCCTCGTCGTTCTCCGCTCCGGCCGCTCGGCTTGGCGACGCTCCTTGTCGCAGCGACGACGTCGCTCGCCGGCTGCGGCACGAATTACGCCTCCAACGATTCGGTTCCGCCCGGCGACTACCACGCGCGTTATCCGATCATCCTCGCCCAGGCCCCCACTGCCCTCGACGTCTATCCGGTCGGCGGCGCGATCGATCAGCAGTCGATCGCCAACATTCACGCTTTCGCCCAACGCTACCGCGAGCTCGGCGCGGGCCGGATCGCCATTCTCGCTCCGGCCGGAGAGCGCGGCCGCGACGCGCGGGCGGTCGACCAGATCCGCCGGGCGCTGGCGGGCTCTGGCCTGCGCGGCTACGTGATGGTCGGCTCCTATGCCGAGGCCGACCCGACTCGCGCTTCGCCGGTCAGGCTGGTGTTCGAAGGTTTGAAGGCGACGACGCCGGGGCAATGCGGCGTTTGGCCGAGCGACCTCGCCTCGGGCGCTTCGATCGAAACCTGGAAGAACGATCCCTACCCCAATTTCGGCTGCGCCACTCAGGCGACGCTCGCCGCCCAGGTCGCCGACCCGCGCGATCTCGTGCAGAGCCGCGCCAGCGGCCCCGGCGACGTCACGATGCGGCTGCGGGCGATTGGCGACGTGCGCGACGGCCTTGATCCTGGCACCGCCTGGAAGACCAAGATCACGGCGATCGGCCAGGTCGGCCAGGGAGATTGACTATGCGCGCACAGGCAGCCGATGCGAGCGAGCCGTCGCCGCGGCCCGTCGCCATCCCGCAAATCGATCCGGTGCCGCGCGTGTCGATCCAGGCGTTCTGCGAGACGCAGGAGACCGCGGCGATCGTCCAGGCCGCGATCGCCGACCGGCGTATGGCCAAGACCCACGTCAAGCAGAACATGGGCGGCGCGGCGGCGGCGGTCGAAGCCTATCGCAGCGCGCCGACGCCCAACGTCGTCGTGCTCGAGGCGACCGCCAATCGAGACCTGCTGGTCGAGCAGCTCGAGGAGTTGTCGAACTTCTGCGACGCGGGCACCAAGGTCATCGTGCTCGGCCGCGTCAACGACATCGTCCTCTACCGGCAATTGATGGCGCGTGGCGTCAGCGAATATCTCGTCGCGCCTTTCACTGCTGTCGAATTCGTCCAGGCCGTCTCCAACCTGTTCCACGTTCCTGGGGCCAAACCACTTGGCCGCGTCGTTGCGGTGATCGGCGCCAAGGGCGGCGTCGGCGCTTCTACCGTCGCCCACAATCTCTCGTGGGCGCTTTCCGGCGACCTGGAGTCGCCGACGATCATCGCCGATTTCGACCTCGGCTTTGGCACCGCCGGGCTCGACTTCAACCAGGATCCGCCCCAGGGCGTCGCCGAAGCGGTGTTCGCGCCCGAGCGTGTCGACTCCGGTCTGATCGACCGCCTGCTGTCGAAATGCGGCGATCGGCTCTCCCTGCTCGGCGCGCCGGCGACGCTCGACCGGGTCTACGACTTCGCTGAAACCGCGTTCGACTCGTTGGTCGACACCATGCGCGCCGCCGCGCCGTGGATCGTGCTCGATCTGCCGCACGGCTGGACCGCCTGGACCCGACGGATGCTGATCGCCGCCGACGAAGTGATCGTCGTGGCCGCTCCCGACCTCGCCAACCTGCGCAACGCGAAGAACATCATCGACACGATCCGCGGCGCGCGGCCCAACGACTATCCGCCGCGTCTGGTCATCAACGGCCTCGGCATGCCGAGGCGGCCGGAAATCGCGCTCGCCGATTTCACCAAGACGGTCGAGGCGGAGCCGTTCGCCGTCATTCCGCACGACGTCAAACTGTTCGGCTCGGCCGCCAACAACGGTCAGATGATCGCCGAAATCGAACCGAAGGGGAAAGTCGCCGAGACGTTCGGCGAACTCGCCGCCAAGCTCGCGGGCCGCCCCGAAGCGCGCGCCGCCACGCGCGGCGTGTTCGATTCGTTCCTCGCCAAACTGATGGGAAAGACGGGCTGATCGCCGCCGGTCGCCGCGCCCAGCGGCGCGGCCGCTGACGCAGGGAAAGAGAGATGTTCGGCAAGCGTTCAAACCCCGGCCTCAGCCCGGCGCAGCCCATCGCGGCCACGCCGGCGTCGCCGCGCGTCGAAACGGTCCTGCCCGCCGCCCCTATTCCCGTCGCCGCGCCGGAACCGGCCCCACAAAGCCAGTCGGATCGCCGCTCCGACAGCTATTTCCAAACCAAGTCGATGATCTTCGGCGCGCTGATCGAGGCGATCGACCTGGCGGCGTTGGCCAAACTCGATCCGGAAAGCGCGCGCGAGGAAATCCGCGACATCGTCAACGAAATCGTCGCGATCAAGAACCTCGTTCTGTCGATCTCGGAGCAGGAAGACCTGCTCGACGACATCTGCAACGACGTGCTCGGCTACGGCCCGCTCGAGCCGCTGCTGGCGCGCGACGACATC
>Ga0182030_10020552_pt1 | contig 12441 bp, 11 predicted proteins | sample 812S3MmetaG_FD_121299 | JGI IMG/M metagenome (GOLD analysis project Ga0182030, IMG submission 121299) | Permafrost microbial communities from Stordalen Mire, Sweden - 812S3M metaG (Illumina Assembly) | ecosystem: Environmental > Terrestrial > Soil > Wetlands > Permafrost | place: Sweden... | reverse complement strand
CAGGTCAGCGCGGCGCGGCCCTTGTAGCGCTGGACCTGGAAGTTGTAGACCTCCTCGCCGGGCGTCGGCAACTCCCAGATGGGCGGGCCCGCCGAGTCGGCGATCACCGCACCCACCTGACCGTGCGCGGGGCCGTAGGGCCCGATGAAGATCTCGCCGGGAGCGGTCGCGGGCAGGCTGGCGTCCACCGCGAGCGCGGGGATTCGCAGATCGGGGCGCGAATGCGCCAGCAGCGGATCCGCCGCCCGCACAGCGCCGAAGCTGTTCACGCGCGAGCTGCGATCCAGGGCGGCGGACGCCGCGGGTAGGCGGGTCGCGCCCAGCGCGATCGCGCCGAGCATCGATCCGCCACCGATGAGCAAGCGGCGGCGTGTCAAGCCGTCCGGCCGAGCGGTGATGCCGCCACCTCCGGGTCGTCAGAGAGCCAGCCACGATACTACCACTAAGGCAACTGATTCGGTGAAGAATAGGGCCCCGGCGGCGCGGGGACGCTGGGCTGGGAGGGGGTGCGCGGGATTGCGCCGGCCGGAAAAATGCGCCGCCGGCGTCGGCTGTCGCCGCGTGTCGGGCTCCTACGAGCGGCCTGGGCGCTTGCGTCTGTGTGTCAGCTGCACGCGAGCGACGAGCGGCCCCTGCCGCCGCCGCGGCCGCCGAAGCCGGAGCCGGAGCCGGAGCTCGTGCATGTCACCGGCGCCGTGGCCGCCACCGAGGCCTGGCCGGCCGTATTGGTGACGGTGAGGCTGACGGTGTCGCTTCCCGGCGCGGAGTAGGTGTCAGAGAAGGTCGACGCGCTGCCGAGGACGCCGTTGCCGCCGTTCCACGCGTATGCGCCGATCGTCCCCTGTGCGTCCGTCGAGGTCGAGGTGAACGTGCACGTGGCCTGCGAGCACGTCTTCGTGAAGCTGGCCACCGGCGGCACGCTCGGCGGCGCCGCAACCGCCTGGGCGGAGAACGGACCGACGCCGTTGCTGTTGACCGGCTGGATCTCGTAGTAGTAGGTGCCCGAGCCGGTGGCGGAGGTATCGACGTAGCTCGAGGCGGGAGCGGGGACCGTCGTGACCTCGACCGTCTCCTTGCCCGAAGCGGTACCCCTCCAGATGTTGTACGCGCTCACCGCAGCGCCCGTCGGCGCGCTCCAGGCGAGCGTCACGCCGCCGGCGCCGCTGGTGGCGGTCAAGCCGGCCGGCTGGCCCGGCGTGTAGGACCAGCTGCCCAGGCCGGTGGCGAGGTCGTAGCCGGTCAGCGCCGGATGCCCGTTGCTGCCGGCCGTGATGTCGCGGAACGGGATGTTGGCGGGGACTGCGTATACGAAGGGCGCGTTGACGGCGGCAGCGACGACCGCCGCGTCGGCCGCGATCATCACCGTGGAGGCGCTCGTGCCGCCGACCGTCCACCAGCCCGATTGGTTCTCGTAGGCGACGCTGTCATAGACCGACACGCCCGAGTTGGGGTCGGCGTCGAGCGCGAGGTCCGGGGTGGCGCGCTCGCCGGCGCAACTCGTGCCGGCGCTCGACTGCGACGGGCTCGCGGTCTCATAGCGGCTGCAGCCACCGCCACCGCCGCTCCACGCCGTCTCCGCCGCGAGGCTGCCACCGGCGGTGAACGCGAGGCTCGTGCCCCCGACCGAGGTCACATCCGGCGATGCCGAGGGCCACAGCACCGAGGAGGCGGTGTCGCCTGCGGCAGCGAAATAGCTGACCCCCGGGCGGGTGAAGTACGAGTCATCAGTTGTCTCGGTCGAGAACTCTGAGGAGCCCCAGCTGTTGGAGACGTAGTTCGCGTGAGCGCCCGCGTACTGCTCGGCGGCGAGCAGGCTGGAGAGAGAGCTGCTCGAGGCCTCGACCAGCAGGATTGTGGCCGCGGGCGCGATCGCGTGGGCCCACTCGATATCGAGGCTGATCTCCAGATCCCAGCTGGAGTTCGTGGCCGGCAGGCTGGTGCCGCCCGTCTGGTTGACGACGCTGAAACCAAAGCAGGAGGGTGGCGTCGCCGGCCCCGTGCACTCAGGCGGCAGTCCGTACTGAGCGCTGAACGTGCTCAGGTCGGCGGCCGCGTCGGGGTCGCCGTAGGCATCCACGATCGCGATCGTCTCACCGGCGCCCGCGCCCGCAGAGGTCGTGTAGCCATAGACGTTCTTGATCGTGCTCGGCCCCAGGCCGGTGGGCGTGGTGATCGTGCCGGGGCGCGCTGCGGGCGCCGCGTCGCCGGGTGCGAGAACGTGGATCAGACACTGGGCGACGCCGGACCCGGGCGTCGCGCAGACCGCCTGCTGTGGGCCGGCGAACGGCAGTTGCGCGCCACGCGGTCCGTACAACGCCGACGAGTACGCTCCCGCCGCGAGCAGGTCGCCCGCCGACGTCGCGGTCGCCGCGGCAACCGAGGACGCGGCGATTGCGACGGCCGCGATGGCGAGCGCGATCGCAACCGTCCGTGCCCCGCTCACAGCCGGCATCCGTGCGAGCAAGCGGCGCCCGCGACCGGGCTGCGATATAGCCGTCCTGGCGCGCGTGAGACTGGGCTTGGGAACGCTCATCATGGTGTACCCGGTGGGATCGAAAACCGCCGCACGCGGCAGTTCGCGCAGAAGGTAGCACGCGCACGGGGGCTTTTGGGAGCGGCGACCCGCGCGACCAACCATCCGGGACGAGGGGCTGACGGCTCGCGCTGCGTCAGATCGCGATCGCTGGCGGGCAACGCCGGCCGCTCAGCCGACGCTTGACCCGCGGCGGGATACCGCGTCGACGGTGACGGCTGCGAGCAGCACGAGCGCCGTGAGGTCTCGACTTTCGCATGCGAGCTGGTGAGCTGGAACCGTCGTCACGCCAGGCAGCGGCTTGGGGCGAGGCCATGGCGGCGCACCGCGAGTGTTCGCGCCGGACCACCCACGGGAGTAAAGTGCCGCGCGAAGGGCACTATGTGAGGTCGGCTCACGGCGCGTGGGCGGGCAACACGAACTGACTTTCCGAGGTGCTGCGCTCACGAGCCCGGAGGTCATATGCCCCACCCGCTGGTTCCTTCCGAATTGATGGCCCGGTCGCTCGATCTCTCTGCGCTGTCGCGCAGCAGATCCCGCCAGGACGGAGTGACCGCGACGAGCCCAGAAGACGGCGCACCACCATCGCGAATGAGGCGCGTTGTTGCGTTCATTGCCGCCAAAGACCCTTCGCCCACGGACCGCAGGCCGCGCGATCCTTCCTAGCGCGGCCGCCGGCCGGTGCTTCATCCCAACCACACGCACGCGTGACTGCCGAGAGCTGCGCAGGGCGCAAGGGGGAGGTATGCAAGCGCGCCGCGCTCGTACTGAGCGCAACCCGGGGGGCACAGCGACGGGCACGCCGGCCCGATGAACGGCTCCGTCCATGTCGCCGTGGATGGAGCTGTCGAAACCCGCCCGCCGCGTCCGCAAGCACCAACGGGGGCGGTTTCAGCAGCGAACAAGTCCTCGACCAGACTTCGGGCGCTCCCGCGCCCGCTCAACAAACAGGAGGAAACGCATGCCCAACAAGAACTTCGACACGGTGATCGGCCGCGTGAAGGAAGCGGTCGGCGCGTTGACCGGTAACAAGGGCCTCAAGCACGACGGCCGCGTCGACCAGGCCAAGGGCTCGGTCAAGAGCGCGGTGGACCGCGTGGGTGACGCGGTCAGCAGCGGCTCATCGAGCGGCGAGCAGCAGTAGCCGGCCGTCAGATCTCCTCATGGACTCCGATCGCGTCTTCGAGGACGCGCTCGGAATCCATGTCGGGATCGCCGCGCTTGTCCTGCAGCAGCGAGTTCGCGATTGCGTCCAGCTTGCGCTGAATCGCGCGTTCCGACCGCAGTTCGGCGTTCTTGAGCAGCGCGACGAGGACCAGGGTGAGCGCTGAGACAAGTCCGCCGGTCGCCAGCTCGAAACGATCGCTGGCACCGACTGCCAAGCCGACCAGCCAGGCGAGGATCACGAGCAGACAGACCGCGAAAAAGAAGGGGGAGCCGGCGAGGAACGACCCGGACTCCGCGAGGTGCTCAAACCGGCCCCGCTCAGCGCCCTCTGTGCGGTCGGCGGGATGTCTGAGCGTGCGACGCACCACGCGGGCCCACAAGGACGGCTTGGACGCCGGTGACACGTGGCGAGTCTACCCCCACATCGCGACCGCCAAGCGAGCGCCGAAGCTTGGCCGAGGGCTGCGGTCGCCCGGCGCCGCGACCCAGCGCTCGTGCGCCTGGAGCCTGCGGAGGTGGCGAGGCCCGGCACTGCGGCACGAGCGCTACAGCCGCGGCGCCGGGGCCCCCGCGGGCGTCAGTAGCCGGACTCGCTCGGCTTCGGCTTCTTCGTCGTGCTGGTGATCTTGGCGCCGGCGGCGCTCACGACGTAGAACCCGCTGATGCCTTCGCCGCTGGTCGGACTGCTCTTGGTGTCAGACGCGAAGGTGTAGAGCTGGTGGCCGTCATAGGTGACCTGCTTGACGCCTCCCGCGATCTTGGCCGTACCCAGCAGCGATGCCTTCGCGCTCCCGGCGGCCTTGGGCGCGCCGCTCGTCTTCAGCGCCGGCCATACCGACAGGCAGCCACCCTTGCAGGCGGGGTGTCCCGGCTTGTCGGCCGCGTCGAGGTACAACGTCTGGCCGGAGCTCGTGACGAGAATCGTGCCGAACGAGTACTTCTTCGTGGTGACGACGGTCGCGGCGCTCGAATGTGCCGAACGGCCGAAGGCCGGGGCGGTCAGCGCGAGCGCGGCAAGGCCTGCGGCGACTAGCACGATTCTGTGTGTCTTCATCGTCCCTCCATGATCTGTAGTTGATCGTCTAAGGCCCAAGACCCCGCGACGGCCGTTTCCTTCCCGGCGAGGCGCGACGGCGACCTGCGACTCGCGCCCGCTGGAAGGAGCTTCGGCCCGGGTCCGAGTCATGGGCTGCCGCGACGATCCGATCGACCCATGCAAGCTGTACGAAGATCCTATGGCACGGCCGCGTTGGGGCCGGTGGCTAGGCGCGCGGAAGCGCGCGCAGGGACCCGGCTCCAGGCTCTCCTGTGGCCGGGAGTCGCGCTTTCGGGACTCCTGGCCGCCGGTCGCCTGGTGCCGGGCGCCCGCCGCGGAGCCTCAGGCGCAGGCCGCCATCGCCGGCGAGCGCCGGAGTGGGCTTTCCCGGTCGCGCACGGTCGGGTTTACCCTCGCGCACCGTCGGGTTTACCCCGACGCGGCCAAGCGCCCCGATGCCGATACAGCTGGTGACGGGCCCCTTCCTGCCGACCCCAGCCAGCAGTCGACTGAGCCGACACCCCGGCCCCGCCTCCATCCAGGCAGATCTATTTGCGGCCGGTGAGCCGCTGCAGGGAGTGCCCATGTTCCGTTTCAGATCATCATTTGTCCACGGTCGGGGTCAGCACGTCGCGGCCGCGGGCCCCGATGCCGACAGAGCTGGTGACGGGCCCCTTCCTGCCGACGCCAGCCAGCAGCCGACTGAGCCGACACTCCGGCCCCGCCTCCATCCAGGCAGGTCTATTGCGGCCACTGCGCCGCGGCAGGGAGTGACCGTGTTCCGTTCAGCGCATCATTCGTCGGAGTCCTCCGCCGGACGGCGATGGCATCCGTGGCGTGCGGCCTGCGTCGCAGGCCTGTTCGTGGCCGGGTCGCTGTTCGCAGTTCCGTTGGCCTTCAGCGCGCAGGCCCCCGTGGGAATGGGAACCGCCGGGAATTTCGCCGTCCTGGCGGGGAGTGCGGTGACGAACACCGGCCCGAGCGTCATCAGCGGCAGTCTCGGGCTCTCGCCCGGCTCAGCTGTGAGCGGGTTTCCGCCGGGAATCGTGATCGCCGGGACGACTCAGGTCGCAAACGGCGTCGCCCTTCAGGCCAAGAATGACCTCGTGACCGCCTACAACGACGCGGCGGGGCGCAGTTCTACGGCGACGATCTCCGGCGATTTGGCCGGACGCACGCTCACGTCGGGCGTCTACACGGCAGCGAGCTCGCTTGGCCTCAGCGGCCAGCTGACGCTCGACGGCCAGGGGAACCCCGCTGCCGTCTTCATCTTTCAGGCCGGCTCGTCGCTGATCGTCGGCTCAGGGGCCGACGTCATCTTGATCGGCGGAGCGCAGGCCTGCAACGTGTACTGGCAGGTGGGCAGTTCGGCGACCATCGGTACGAGCGCCGCGTTCGTCGGCAACATCCTCGCCTTGACCTCGGTCACGATGACCACCGGTGCGACACTCCAGGGCAGCGCGCTGGCCCGCAACGGCGCCGTCACGCTTGACACCAACACGATCACCAGGGCAGTGTGCGCGACTGGCGGCAGCACGCCGCCGGCAACAGGTACGGGCGGCTCGACCACCACAACGGGCTCCGGCGGCGGCAGTACGAAGGGCTCCACCGGCGGAACCGGCGCGGCGGGCGGCAAGACCAAGCCCAAGGCCAAGACCCCGACGTCGAAGAAGAAGAAGCCGAAGTCGGTCGTCAAGCCCCCGAAGACCCACAAGGTCACCAAGCCGGTAACGCCCAAGCCGGTCGTTCCGACCGCGGGCAAGCCCCCGGCCTTCACGGGCTGAGCGGCTATGCGCTCCTTGATCAAGCAACGCTTGCGGGCGGGCGGCTCTATCGCCATTGCGGTAGCGGCGCTGGCGGCGGTCGCTTCAGCGACCGCCGCGGCCTCGCCGCGAGGCGTCCAGCGTGTGGCGGCCACCCAGGAACTGGCGGTACTCAACCACGACACCGAGGCGTTCAACAAGCCGAGCAGCGGTTCCGGATCGGCGGGTGAGGTCAACGAGGTCCGCCCGATCACCGGCGAGCGCAGCGTACTGCCGGTCGTCGCCACCGCGACGACCAAAGGTGTGCAGTGGCTCTCGGTGCTGCTCCCCGGCAGGCCGGATAGTCACACCGGCTGGATCGAGACGAGCGCGGTGTCGCTGACGACGACGGACTGGCGGATCGCCGTGGACCTGTCCACCCGCGTGGTGAGCGTCTTCTACGATGGGCGCCTGTCGCGTACGTTTCTCGCCGTGGTCGGCAAGCCGTCGACGCCGACCCCGACAGGACACTTCTTCGTTGAGGAAACGGTCCCGCTTGGTCTTGGCGCGGGCGGCGAGCCGTTTGCCCTTGCCCTCAGCGCGCGCTCCAACGCCCTGGCGGAGTTCGACGGCGGCCCGGGTCAGGTCGCGCTTCACGGCATCGCCAACATCGGCGGGGTCCCAGGCACCGCCGTCTCGCACGGATGCGTGCGTCTGTCGACGGCGGACATCACATGGCTTGGCGAGCACATCAGCTCCGGCGTTCCGGTCACGATCACCGGCTGAGCGCGACACGGGGCGGTCCATCAGCGACCGCCGGCCGCCGGTCGCCAGTGGCAGCATCCGCCCGAAATTCGCAACCGCGCCCGCCGCTCCGAGATCGGTTGCAATCTCTTACGGACGCAATACACTGTTTCCAGCGAAGGGCATCGACCGCGGGGTTTGCTCAACAAGCGTGGGCAGGCAGCACGGTGTGACTTTCCGCGGCGACTGGTCCCACGAGCCCGGAGGTTTTCATGTCCAACGCACCCGATGCTGCCGGTCTCCTGGCAGCTCAACCCCGCCCGGAGGCGTCGTCTGCGCCACGGGCGCGACTGACGGCGGCGCTTACAGCCCGCGCCGAGCATGCCCCCCTCTCGCCCTGCCGCGCCGCAAGCGCCGGCGGGCATGCCGGCGGGGTGTGACCATGGCCACCTACGATGCCGAGCAAGGCCTCTTTGCCGAGAACATGGCGCTCGGCCAGCGACTCCAGCGCCTCGCGCCGGTTCTGGCCGGCATGGCCAGCGATCTCGCGGCCTCGCGCCGCGAGGCCGCGGCACTGCGGCGCGAAAACGACAAACTGCGCGCCGGCTCCGCGTGGACCGGCGACCGCCGGTCTTCGCTGGCGGCGGGGCCCGCGACGTTCGATGCCGGCGCATCGCGCCCGCATGCGGTCCCGGAGACTGCGGCGCAGTGCATCAGCTGTGGACAGCCGGTCTTTCGCCCGGGCAACGCGGGCAGTGAGGCGGTTGGTTCTGACTGACCTTGTCAACGCTCGCCGGCTCGCCCCGCACACTGCGCATGCCCGTCGCAGCCTGCCCGGTGACCCGCTTGGCCGGCCGCGTCTTGGGAAGCGCCGAGTGGGCCCGACCGCCGTCACGCGGGATCTGGTCTGCGATGGCGGTACGCGAGCTCGAACCGGGGCACGACAATGAGCACGACGCTGATGCCACCCAGCTTCTACGCGGTCAGACAGCGCGGTCGTCCGGCGTACATCTTTGAGACCGTCCGTGAGGCCGCGGCGGCGCTGTTCGATCTTGCGCCGGCAGCCACCGTCGTGTACGCCGTCACCGGAAGCCATCGGCGAAGCCTGTCCGACCGTGAGCTACTCGAGGTGCGCCGTCATATCAAGGCACGGCGGGTGGCACTCACCGCCGCCAACGTGAAGTCGCCGCCTCAACCGCCGCCCGCGGGTGACACGGTCAAGGAGTGGCTCGGCTCGCAGCGGTCCAGCTCGCGCTCGACGGGCCGCTCAACCGGTGCCACACGGATGCGAGTGCCCCCGCTGCTCGACGTAATGGCGGTGCAGGACGGTCTCGTAGCCGGCCTGCGCAATGAACGCCACGACCGCGCGGGCGGCTCGCGCCGGAGCATCTCCCGCGGCCGAGCCTGACTTTCGCGCCCCACGCGGCTGGCGCCATCGCCTCGCCGGCGATTGGTGAGGAAGCTCCGTGGGCGGTCGGCGATCGTTCGGCGATCGGCGTGGCCCCTCAAGCTCTGCGCAGGTTATGCCGATAAGGCAACGGGCGGTCGCTGATCGAGCCGACGTAGTCGCTTCGCGCTGACCCTTTTGTCTCCCGTCCATTTGGCTTGCATCGGTCGCCAGTTGCCGCGGTCGACGTCGAGCACGTGGGTTCCGGCGCGCCTCGCGCGAGGGAACTTGGACGCCGACCCCTTTGTAGCTGAGGGCCGCCATGCGGCCCGAGATGACTGCTCCTCTCGTGCGTCAGCGGCGGTTCCGTGCGCGCCGATCGGACCATGCCGAATAGAGCTTCCAGAGGGGCGTCGAATTCTATTAACGCCTGGCGGGTTCACGCCGTCTTTACCACGAAAGCAGATGAGGCATGTTCTCGAAAACGCGCGGCTTGCAGGTCATGATCGTCGCACTGGCGGCAGCGGCTCTCGCCGTATCGTCCGCCTCGGCAGTATCTCCGGCGACGGCACCGGCGCTCGGCAGTGCGGCAGGTTATTCGGTGCTGGCCGGCTCGACCGTAACCAATACAGGCCCATCTGTGCTGGGTGGCGAACTTGGCGTGAGTCCCGGCTCGGCGATCACCGGCTTTCCGCCAGGACTGGCAAAGGGCGCAACACACGCCGCTGACGCCCCGGCGGCCCAGGCTCAAAACGACCTGACAATCGCCTACAACGACGCAGCCTCGGCGAAGACGACGACCACGATTCCCAATGTGGGCAATCTCGGCGGTAGGACTCTGGTCGCCGGCGTGTATACCTCGGCGAGCTCGATGATGCTCACCGGCACCGTCACGCTAAACGGCGCGGGCAACCCCAACGCGATCTTCATCTTTCAGGCAGGTTCGACCGTCGTCACGGCGTCGAGCAGCAGGGTGATCCTCGAGAACGGAGCACAGGCGTGCAACGTGTACTGGCAGGTCGGAAGCTCGGCCACGCTCGGCACGGGCTCTGGCTTCGTTGGCACGCTCATGGCTCTGACCTCGGCCACCGTCACGACGGGCGTGACCGTCGACGGTCGCGTGCTGGCCCGTAACGGGGCCGTCACGCTCGACAGCGACACCTTTGTCCCGACAAGCTGCACGACGACGCTGACGCCCAAACCGGTGATCACGCCGACTACGACGAGCACCTCCACCACTACCACGGGCTCGTCGACCTCGACCACCACGGTGACGACCACCAAGCAGGCAAAGCCGACGACAATCTCGCTCCCGACGTCAGGCTGTGGCTGCACCAAGGTGACTGGTCCCGGCGCAACGGCAGGCACGGGCGGGAAGTACTCCATCATCGCTGTCTCGAAACACGTAAAGGTCGCACTTGACCAGGCGACCGGAAAACTGACCTTCGATGTGGCGAAGGGTCACTACGGGGTCTTCACGTGTGACCTTCAATACGGGAACGAGGTCGTTGTGGTGCATTACACCGTCAAGCGATCGAAGAGCTCCCAGCCGGCGTGCGTCGCGTAGCTGCGTAACTGATCACGGTTCCACCCGTGGGGGTCGCACTCGGCGACCCCCACGGGGCGGTCACGCATCGGGTCCCGCGCTCGGCCCAGGCCGCTTGTGAAATCCTCGCGCCCAGCGGTTACCACCGCGACACACGGCCGGCCCGAAGCTACGGCCGCTAAAGAGGGCAGCCCCAGGGCTGGTTCGGTCAGTTCACGGCGATCAGGTCGACCACAAACACAAGTGTCTCGTCCGGCCCGATGACGCCGCCGGCGCCGCGCTTGCCGTACGCGAGCATTGGGGGGATCGTGATCCGGCGTCGCCCGCCGACCTTCATGCCGGTCACGCCCTGATCCCAGCCCGCGATGACCTGCCCCTTGCCGAGTTTGAACTTGAAGGTGTCGCCGCGGTCCCACGATGCGTCGAACTGCCGTCCGCTGCTCCACGAAACGCCCACGTAATGGACCTCGACGACACGACCCCCGAGCGCCTCATCGCCGCTGCCGACGACGATGTCCTCAAGCTCGAGTTGATAAGACGGCGCCTCGTCGGACGGGACCGATACGTCTGGCTTTGCGCTCACCGCAACACCGTAGCGATGTCGCGGCCTTCGCGCCGGCCGCGCCTGCTCTGATCCGCCGCGTTGGCGAATGAGCGCGCAGCCAGCGTCTCGCGCGGTGGCGCGTGCGCGTGTCTGGTCCACGCGCCGACCGCCCCGCAGGCGCCGCCGGAGATCGCTTTCGCCCTGGGCGTGCCTGCTCCCGAACTGCTCGCGGAGCGCGACACAGCCCAGCGGCGCGGGTGATCGGCCAGCGAGGTCGTGGCTGGAGCTATGCCTTCGGCTTGAGTCGGAACGCGTCGATCGACTCGATCGCCGGGGTCGCAGTGCCCTCGATGCTCGCGCCGGTGAGGACGGTGTCGCCGTCGACGCCGACCGGGGCGTTGGTTGCGGCCGGCAGCATCGTGTACCAGATCAGCTTGCCGGTCGAGGCGTCGAAACCCCACAGCGTCCCGTTGTAGGTGGTCGTGAACAGGACGTTGTTCGCCAGCGTCACGCCGCCGTAGGGGGACGAGGGCAGCTTGACGTCCCACTCGATCTTGCCGCTGGCCTCGTTGATGGCGACGAGATCGCCGGATCCGTCGATTGCATGGACCGTGATCCCCGCGGCCGCGACGTACCCGAGCAGGTCGTTTGCCGCCGCGAATAGCGTCGTCCCATTGGACGCGAGCGCTCCCTCGATGCCGCCCAGCGGACCGGGCATGATCTCCTCGGGCAACGTCAGCTTCGAGGTTTCACCCTTCAGCGCGAGCAGGTTGTCGTTGTCATGAAGGTTGTGTTGCCCGACCGACCGCTTCCAGACGAGCTTGCCGGTCTGTGCGTTCAACGCGACGACGATCCCAGCCTTGCCACCGTCAATCACCAGCTGCTGCCCGTGGGCCGTTGCCAGGATCGGCGAGTTCTGCATGTCGCGGTCGTAGAGATCGTGCGGGGTCAGCTGGTAGTACCAGATCAGCTTCCCCGTCTGCGCGTTGAGCTTGACGATCGAGTCCGTGTAGAGGTTCGGCCCGGGCCGGCTCGAACCCCAGGGGTACTTCGCGGTCCCCGGGAACGGGGCCGGATTCGCCGTGCCGATGTAGAGGTTGCCCTCGCCGTCGAAGGTCGGTGGGGCCCAAAGCCCGCCGCCGGAGTTGAGCTTGCTGTGCGCCGAGGACCAGAGGTTCGCCGGTACCATGTCCCACTTCCACCGCGTCGCGCCGCTGGCCGCGTTCAGCGCCCACAGCACGCCGCGACCCCCGCCGGTGTAGCGGACATTCGCTGCCAGGTTGACACCGACCGTCGCGATGTACACGGTGCCGTTGTAGAAGCCGGGGGCCATGTCGATGCCCTCGCCGGCACGACGGGTCAGCTTCTTGATCCACACCTGCTTGCCGTTCGACTGCTCCAGCGCGAACGCCGAGGTCGCCGTCGCACCGAAGACCAACCCGTCGGCAACCGTCACTCCGTCGGGCCCTTCGTTGGGCGAGAGATAGAGCTTGGTCCAGACGATGCTGCCGGTCTTCAAGTCGATCGCCTGGACGTTGGAGTCGAGGTCCTGCGTGTACAGCACGCCGCCAGACACGACCGGGGTCGTCGCGTAGCCGCCGTAGGAGTAGGGGTTCTGTGCTGTGAGCGGATCTCTCCACACGAGGTGCAGCCGCTTGACCGTGGAGACGTTGATCGGGCCGCCGACGTCACGGTCGTTTTGCGGGTCGGCCCCCGGCCAGCGCCAGCTCGCAGCGAGCGTG
>Ga0182030_10020550_pt1 | contig 12442 bp, 13 predicted proteins | sample 812S3MmetaG_FD_121299 | JGI IMG/M metagenome (GOLD analysis project Ga0182030, IMG submission 121299) | Permafrost microbial communities from Stordalen Mire, Sweden - 812S3M metaG (Illumina Assembly) | ecosystem: Environmental > Terrestrial > Soil > Wetlands > Permafrost | place: Sweden... | reverse complement strand
GGTGTTTTGACGGGCATCGCAGTCACCATCGGGTCGGCAAACATCGAGTACTGGACCGAGCCGCGCAACATCGACGCGCTGATCGCCCACTGCGGGCCGTTGGCGATGTTCATTGAGGAGATTCCCACCGTCGGATGCGAGAGCGGCGCGCCCATGACCCAGGAGCAGCGGTCGCGCTTCCGCGAGACCGTGGTCCAGTATCGGGATCGCTCGACCGGAGGCGCTTTTATCATCCATTCGCCGGTCGATGAAGAAGCGCTCGGAGGTTGTGTCTCCGCCGGGCGCGGTTTCGCTCATGTGAATCCAAGCGGCGACGTCACGGCCTGCCCCGTTTCGGCTCTAGCGACGCACAACGTGAGAACCTCGAATCTGCGTGAGGCCCTGGCCAGCCCGCTCTTCGCAATGATTCGCAAGAATAGCCATCTGCTCGAAACCGAAGGTCATCCATGCGGGCTCTCCGCGCACGCCGATGAGTTGGAGACCATGGCAACGGGTCTGGGCGCCTACCGCACCGGCGAGCCTATATCCGCGGCATGGGATGAAGAACGGCTGGTCGGAATCCGCTGACCAGGCTCAAGCCGGTTGGTATTAATCTGGAAGACCCCCACACGCTTCGGCGAATGGCGGCAAAGCATGATCAGGCCGGTTACCCAAAAATGCACCGTGCCCCATCCATTTCGCGTTTTTTGCGAAATGGGTGGGAAACCACAGAAGTTTGGGGTTCGTGCTTTCCCACCCTTGCGACAAAGTACATACCGCAGGTCCTTCGACTCCCCTTCGCTCTGCTCAGGGTCGCTCAGGATGACAGCAAGGAGGGGGGGCGGAGGATGGTTGGCGACGCCAAAATCGCTTGTTCATGAGGAGTATACCGTCACGGGAATCATCTATACCTCGCGCCGGCCCTCCATGGCGCGGGCCATGGTGACTTCGTCGGCATACTCGATATCGCTGCCTGCCGGAACCCCGGTGGCGATGCGGGTGATCTTGACCGAAGAGCCGCGCAACGCAGTTGCAAGCCAGTGGGCGGTGGCTTCGCCTTCCAGGGTAGGGCTGGTAGCCAGGATAACTTCGTCCACTTCGCCGCGCTCCACGCGGGCCAGCAGCGTACCGGTGCGCAACTGGTCGGGGCCGACGCCGTGCAGCGGCGAAAGCGTTCCATGCAGCACATGGTAGACGCCCTGGTAGCCGCGAGTCCGCTCGACGGCGGCGATGCTCGTTGGCTCCTCGACTACGCAGACCAGCCGCTGGTTGCGGGTTGCGCTGGCGCAGTAGGTGCAGGGATCGACGTCTGTGATGTTGTTGCAGATGGAGCATAGGCGCAGGCTGGCCTTCAGGCCGCGCACCGCCTCAGCCAGCGCCGCCGCATCTTCGTCTGTCGAGCGCAGGATATGAAAGGCGAAGCGCTGCGCGCTCTTGGTGCCCACGCCGGGCAGCTTCTTCAACTCTTCAATGAGCCGCGCCATGGGCTCGGCGAAACGCGACATTTAGCTGCCTCCAGGTTGGGTCTACGCCCAAGCGCTTGCGTTCAGAATATAGGACTGGCCGCCGATGCCATTTCGCAATTGCTCATTCGATGGGCAAGATGCGGCGGACAACCGCAGGCGGTCAAGCCTTTGTCCAAAAAGCCTCGCCTGATCGGCTCTGGATAAAGGCATGAATGTCGCGCGGCCAGTCCCGGACCAAATCATCAAAACCGGAACGGTCACCGGCATAGAGGGATCTGCAGGCAGCTTCATAGCCGGGCAGGTTTCCCGCCATTGCCGACATGAATCTGCCGAGGCCCTCCCGCGCCTGATGCGACTTTTCTGCGTCCCCCTCGCGATTTCTGGCGGCATCAACCAGCCGGCGGAGCGCTGCCGAAGCCCCATTCGGTTGTTGCTCGAGCCATACCCAGTGACGGGGAAGCAGAGAGACTTCGCGCGAGACAACGCCCATCTTCGGACGCCCCGGCCCTGGCTTGGGTGTTTCGGGGTCAACGCGCAATAAGACCTCGCCCAGGGTGCCCCGCAGATCGAAATCCACCTGCCGTCCGCTCTGCTCTTCGAAGATGAGGAAGAGCGTGCCCTGATCTCGGTCGAACTCCGTCTTGACAACCGGGAGCATCTCCACAAGGGAGCCGGAGGCGATTCGTGTTTCGCCAACGAATGCCGAGTAGGTCTGTTGATTATCCATGGAGATAATATTACCCAGGTTAAATTACTCTGTCAATACTTTCCGGGTAATATTATTGCAGGACAGCACCTGATGGCCAGATGCAGGTTGCCTGTCTGACCATTCCAAAATGATTGGGTGCCCCAGGTCTCGATTTTGAGACCTGGGAGACAGTTGAACAGCGCTGTCCCTACCCCCTGCGCCCGCGCACGGCTTCCTTGGCTTCGGCAGGACCGGTGGGGGGGACTTCGGGCACATCGGCCTTGACGGCGCCGATCTTCAGCTTCTTACGCAGTTCGGCGTCCAGCTTGGTAAAGATGTCCCGGTTTTCTTTGAGGAAGGTGCGGGTGTTTTCGCGGCCCTGGCCGATGCGCTCGCCGGCGTAGCTGTACCATGCGCCGGATTTCTCCACGATGTTGTTGGCCACGGCCAGGTCCAGCACGTCGCCCTCGCGGCTGATGCCCTCACCGTAAAGAATGTCGAACTCCGCCTCGCGGAAGGGCGCGGCCACCTTGTTCTTGACGATCTTCACCTTGGTCCGGTTGCCGGTCACCGCGTCGCCATCCTTGATGGCGGCGATCCGCCGGATATCCACGCGCACCGACGAGTAGAACTTGAGCGCCCGTCCGCCGGTGGTGGTCTCCGGGTTGCCGAACATGACGCCGATCTTCTCGCGAATCTGGTTGATGAAAATGAGCGCGGTGCGCGACTTCGAGACAGTGCCGGTCAGTTTGCGCAGCGCCTGCGACATGAGCCGGGCCTGTAGCCCCATGTGGGATTCGCCCATTTCGCCGTCCAGCTCGGCCTTGGGCACCAGCGCGGCCACCGAGTCCACCACCAGCACGTCGATGGCCCCGGAGCGGACCAGGGTTTCGGTGATCTCCAGAGCCTGCTCACCGTTATCCGGCTGAGAAACCAGCAGGTTATCGATGTCCACGCCCAGCTTCTTGGCGTAGCTGGGGTCGAGGGCGTGCTCCACGTCGACAAAGGCCGCCAGGCCGCCCGACCGCTGCGCCTCGGCGATGATCTGCAGGCAGATGGTCGTCTTGCCCGACGACTCCGGCCCGAAGACCTCCGTAACCCGCCCGCGCGGAATACCGCCCACTCCCAGAGCCGCGTCGAAGCTGATGGAGCCGGTGGAGACGACGGCGATGGGCAGCAGCGCCTCCCGCGAGCCAAGGCGGACAATGGAGCCTTTGCCAAACTGTTTCTCGATCTGTGCAAGGGCTAGTTCAACAGCTTTGGCGCGGTCGTCGGCAATGGCCATGGGTGGTCTCCTAAGGATGCGCGCCATGCTTTTCCTCGCAGGAAACGCCGCGGCGGCTGGATTGGATTTCGATGGGATTGTAGCAGGGCTGAGCGGACATTGACAGCAAAAAATAGCGAAGAAACGGAGAAGTGTGGAAATTGGCCAGGTAACGAAGGTATTCATCGAAGGTCCGCTAGAGGCAAGATCATGCGGCACCGTATTGAAATCGTGCGACCTTGCTTCAATCGCGAGGTTTTCGCACTACTTTGGTTGCGGCAATGCGTACTTTGCACGATCCAAGGCTTAAAGTTGGAATGAATCGCCCCGCGCGGCTCCCGCTCCGACTGGGGTACAATCGAGCCTAGCGCGCGAGGCTCCGGGGCGAGCAGTACGGGATCGCGGAGCGCGAACTCAAGCGTTCGATCGGAGAGCAAGACCTCGGCATGGCCCGCATCTATCCATTTCGCGCCTGGCGCTACAATCCTTCGGCCGTCCGTCTGGAAGACGTGGTCACCCAGCCCTACGACAAGATCTCTCCGGCCATGCAGCAGGCCTATTACCAGCGCAGCCCCTACAACCTGGTGCGCATCATCCTGGGCCTGCCGGAGCTCTTTGACGACGCGGGCGGCGAAAACGTCTACACGCGGGCGGCGCGCGACTTCAGCTCCTGGCGCGAGCAGGGTGTTCTCGTCCAGGAGAAGAACCCCTGCATCTTTGCCTATGCGCAGCGCTTCAAGGTTCCCGGAACCCAAATCGTGAAGGAGCGTCGCGGCTTTATCGCCCTCGGCAAGCTGCACGACTACGCCGAGAAGGTGGTCTTCCGCCACGAGCAGACCCTCTCCAAGCCCAAGAGCGACCGGCTCAACCTGCTCAAGGCCACCCGTGCGCACTTCGGGCAGATCTTCATGCTCTACTCCGACCCGTCCGGCAGCATCGAGAAGGTTCTCTACGACGGCAGCGGCCCCGCCGAGGTCGAGGTCACCGACGATTATGGCGTGCTGCACCGGCTGTGGAAGATCGGCGACCCAGCGGCCATCCGCCTGCTGACCACGGCCATGGACGACAAGAAGCTGATCATCGCCGACGGCCACCACCGCTACGAGACGGCGCTGAACTACTCCAAGGAGCACGCACCCGCGGCGCAGGCCAAAGCCGAGTCCAGCACCAGCCAATTGCCCCAGCCGGCCTATCCTGAAGCCGCCGTGATGATGACCTTTGTGAATATGGACTCGGACGGCCTGGTGATTCTGCCCACCCACCGCGTGGTTTACGGCCTGCCGCACTTCGATCCTGTGGCCTTTGCCATCCACGCCCAGGAGTTCTTCACGGTCGAGCCGTTGGAGACGGACGATGCCGTCAATTCCATGGAACTGCTTCGCAGCGAGGAGGGCACGGCCTTTATCGCCGCTACCGAGGCAGGGGCGCTGTTACTTCACTCGAAGCCCGAAGCCGTGGCCGCCACCCTTGCCGGCCTGCCCGAGCGCCAGCGCCAGCTAGACCTGAGCCAATTGCACTCGATTGTGCTCGACCGGCTGCTGGGACTGGACGCCGAGAAGGTTCGCGAGCAGACGAACATCCGCTACCTGCGCGACCCCGGCGAAGCGCTGGACCAGGTTCGCCGCGGCGAAGCCAATGTCGCCTTCCTCACCAACCCCGTCTCGATGGAGCAACTGCGCGAGGTGGCCTTTGCCGGCGACGTAATGCCGCAGAAGTCCACCGACTTCTTCCCCAAGCTGCTCAGCGGTTTGACCATCTATGCGCTGGACTAGAGGCACCAAGTGGAAGAAAGTCATTTGAATTGTGGCTTGGAGTTTCGGCCCCGGCAAAATGAGCACCAGAAAAGCAGAGAAAAACTTTGGGCGATAGCTCAGGAGGAACCAGTCCTTAACTACTCCTAACAGGTCAACGTCTAAGGGAGTAAAACCCGAAAAAATACGTTCGGTTAAGGAGGCTCTCAAACGTGGTTCGCCTAAGGCTCAAGTTGTTTTTCCGCCGAGTTATGTCCTGCACAACTGTGGTTGCGATATGCGGCTTGGCAGCGATGGCCCAGAATTCAACTCCAGCTGCCGCTGTTCCTGCTTCCGGGCAGACCGACCGCTCCACTTCGCCGAATGGATCGTCACAGCTTCCAACTCCTGTTCAGGCTAATGAGTCCGCACCTGCGCAGCCGTCAGCGCCCACACAACCTCAGATCCCGGCCAGCCCCGCTCCCAAGGGGCCGGTGACCGTTCTTGAGGACACGCTGATACCGGCGATGACCGACGAGCCTGTGAACGGCAAACGCGCCAAAGACGGTACATCCGTGCTATTTACGGTGAGCGAGGATGTGGTTGTCGGCGATGCGCTGGCCATTCCGCGCGGCGCAACCGTCCATGGAAAGGTCATCAAGTCCAAAAAGGCCGGCCGGTTGACCGGGAGTCCGGAACTGACACTTGAACTGGTTTCGCTGGAGTTGGGTGGACGGAGCTACCCTCTTTATACTTACCAGTTCAAGGTGACAGGGTTGAGCAAGACCAGACCAACGGAGACCAAGGCCGCTCGCGGCGCCTATGTGGGAGCGATCGCCGGCGCCTTCCTCGGTGGCGTAAGCGCGAAGGGCGGTGCCACAAATGTGAGCGCGGGTAATCCCGTGAGCATGGCCGCGGGCGCGGCTCTTGGGGCAGGCGTAGGTACTGCGGTTTCAGCGGCAACGCCCGGCCCGGAGATATGGATTCCTTCCGAGTCGCAAGTGGACTTCTACCTGGCGGCTCCAATTACGGTCACGCCGGTGAGTGCAAAGGAGGCGGCGAGACTGGCTCAGGGACTCCATCCAGGCGGCCCAAGCCTTTACGTACGCGGTGATACTCCCTGATGCGGCCGCATGGCGAGAGGCAGCGCAGACAGTCGCGACCACGCTGCGGCTTTCGGTTTGCGAATCATCGAAGGGTAAGGGTTGTAGCCTGTTCATAAACGCAGCATAATCGGCGGGGCGTTGGCCCCTGAGGCAAGCTTTCTGTCAGCACTATTCAAAATTCGGCCTTTTTACGCAGCTTCGAGCCAGGTGCTTCGAGCGGGATTTTGCATCTTGGCTTTGGCTGGATATGTGGTGCTCTCGCAGCAAGCCGCCGCGCAAACCTCACCTGTTCAAGCAACACCGGCGCCTGCCCCACCGCGGTTCGTTGTTGTGCTCGATGCTGCTCACGGCGGCGACGACCTGGGCGGGAAGTTCTCGGACGGCCAGCCGGAAAAGACCTTCACACTTTCCCTCAGCGTGAGGCTGCGTTCGCTTCTGGCAGCGCGCGGCATTCAGGTGGTCACCACCCGCGAATCCGATGAAGGGGTGGACCTGGACCGCCGGGCAGCGATTGCCAACCGAGCCAACGCCCAGGCCTGCCTTAGCCTGCATGGATCGGAGAGCGGCACCGGCGTTCATCTGTTTGTCTCCTCGCTGACCCCGGCGCAGCCCACACGCTTTGCCCCCTGGAAGACCGCGCAGGCCGGCTTGGTGACGCGGAGCCTGGCGCTTGCTGGGGCTCTCAACGCAGCCCTGCTCCAGGCCGGCATGAACGTCACGATGGGCCGCACGGCTCTGCTAGCGGTCGACAGCATGACCTGCCCGGCCGTGGCCGTCGAGATTGCGCCCGAGCGCGGCCCTGGCAAGAAGGTGACTGGGGCACTGGACGATACCGACTACCAGGCGCGCGTGGCCGGGGCATTGGCTGCCGCACTGCTCGAATGGCGATCGGAGGGCCGTCAGCCATGATCCCTCGCTACCAGACCGTCCTCTTCGTTATCCTCCTGCTGGCTTCGGCGGCGATGAGCGTGCTTTTGTGGCAGTTGCGCGAGCGCGCCCATCAGCGGCTTCTGGCCGGCCAGGATTCAGCTCCTACGCAAGCTCCCCAGGTGGCGCCCACGGAGCAGGCTACACTGCTGGTGGCCAGCGACGCCGACAGCTCCTTGCTTACCCAGGTTCAGTCGCTGCCGCTACCCCAGGACTCCGGCTCACGCGCCCGTGTGGTGCTGGGCAAGCTACTGGATCTCTACGCCGCGCCCGACGCAAGCCATCCGGTGCCCGGCGGCGCAGCCTCGGTCGCACAGGTCTTCTTGCTGCCGGCTCCGGACGCGGAGCCGGACCCGGCAGGCGCTTCGGCAAGGCCTTCGGTAGACTCCAAACCGGGCGGGTCGAATGGGGAGAAGCCCCGTTCGGAAGCTGTGAGCCCGCCAGCAGGTCCGGAGCTGGCCGTCGTCAACCTGACCGGCGCATTTGCCGCCAGCCATCCTTCGGGGCTTGAAACCGAGACATTGACCGTGCTCTCCATCTGCGGAACCCTCCGCGCCAATTTGCCTCGAGTCACCGAGGTTCGCTTTTTAGTGGACGGCCAGGCGCGCGCTACCCTCGCCGGTCACGCCGACCTCACCCGCACCTACCTGGCCGCTGAGGCCGTTCCCGCCGAGGGAGCGCATCCATGAAATCTGGACTTCGCCGTGGCTGTTTCCATTTCGGCGAATTCGCAGTATCATGAAGCAGGAGTTGATATGCCTCGCCCTGTCGCACACATCACAGCCCCTTGGCCGACACAGGAAGAGATGGAAAAGAGCCTAGGTATCTCCAAAGCTCGCAAGAGAGCGCTGCAGCCACTTGTGGACGAATTCAAGGCCCAACTCTCCCGTCTGGAAGAATCGCAGGTGACGACGATCGAGCGGGAAAAGAGGCGCAAGCGTGCCTCCGCAGCCTGACCCCAACGCTGTTTTCCTCAATATTCCTTACGATGAAGAATTTCACAGCCTCTACATCGCTTATATCGTTGGGCTCTTTCAACTCGGTCTAGTCCCTCATCTTGCCTCGGAAATCCCAGGCGGAGATCGCAGGTTGAACAGAATTATTCAGCTCATCCAGGGTTGTCGCTATTCCATACATAATCTCTCCCGAGTAGAAGTGAGTGTTGCGCCCTCGGCAACGCCACGGTTCAATATGCCCCTTGAATTGGGCATGACAATTACCTGGCAGATTCTCAATCCTGACCAACATACCTGGTTCGTTTGCGAGTCCGAGAACCGGCGGATCCAGAGATCGGCAAGCGATCTGGATGGAACTGATCCCTACATCCACGATGGCACAGTGGAGGGAGTCTTTCGTGAACTCCGCAATGCTTTCCGACGTGACGGTTCACCGTCTGTGCCAAGAATGTTAAATGTATATCGCCTGGTCGACAGCAGGTTAAATTCAATTTTCAAGGAAAATGGCACGAGCAATCCATACGACAGAAGCGTCTTTCTGGATTTATGCCAGTTTCTGACGAGTCTCGCGAATTTCTTTCCGCCTGCTAAACTTCCTGTTTGAAGACCATGACCCCTACTCCCACCATCGGCGTCTTCGATTCCGGATTCGGCGGTCTCACCGTGCTGCGGGCGCTCATGGAGCGGCTGCCGCAGGCGAAGTTTGCCTTCCTGGGCGATACGGCCCGGCTGCCCTACGGCTCCAAGTCCCGGCGCACCATCGCCCGCTACGCCGCCCAGGGCGCGCAGTTCCTTGTGCGGGAGCAGGGCGCGGAGTTCCTTGTAATTGCCTGCAACACGGCCAGTGCACTGGCTCTGGACGCTATCAAGGATGCGGTCAAGGTTCCAGTACTCGGCGTAATCGAGCCAGGCGCCGCGGCGGCACGTGCCGGCTCGCAGACAGGCGATGTGCTTGTGATCGCCACCGACGCCACGGTCCAGAGCCACGCTTACGCAGCCGCCTGCCGCGCTCTTGGCCTTCGTGCACTGGAGAAGGCCTGCCCGCTGCTGGTGCCGTTGGTCGAGGAGGGCTGGACCGACCATCCGGTGACCGGCGAAGTGATCCGCATCTATCTTGACGAGCTGACCGCCGAGGCCGCCGCCCAAGGCATGAATCCCGATGCGCTGGTTCTGGGCTGCACGCATTATCCGCTGCTGCGGCCGCTGATTGAGCGCGAGGTTCCGGCGGGGATGAAGGTGATCGACTCAGCTGAAGCCGCCGCCGAGGCCGCCGCACGCGAATTCGGCATCACCGCGTTCACCGATGCCAGTTCAAAACCAGAAAGCCCGGAGTGCCGCTGCTTTGCCACCGATTCCGTTGAGAAGTTCGAGCGGCTGGGTTCACGGTTTCTCGGCCAGCCCACCGGCAAGGTCAAACTGGTGGATATGAGCGGCTGGGTGGACAACGTCTTCTTTGTGACTGATATTCTATGATCGAACGGGTTCCACTTCCCCTCGACACGGACCCAGGAGGAAAGAAAGCAAGCATGATCAATCTGGCGGGTAAGACGGCCGTTGTCTTTGGGCTGGCCAATAAACGTTCCATTGCCTGGGGAATTGCCCAAAGACTGCACGAGGCCGGCGCGACCCTGGCCATCTGCTACCAGAACGAGCGCATGAAGCTCGAAGCCCAGAGCCTCATCGACGAGCTGCCCGGCGCCAGCGGCTTCCAGTGCGACGTCTCCAACGACGCCGAGATCGAAATCCTCTTTGCCGCCCTCAGCCAGAAGTACGCAAAGATCGACATACTGGTCCACGCTGTGGCCTTTGCGCCCGCCTCCGAGCTGCGCGGCGAGTTCATCCAGACCAGCCGCGAGGGCTTCCGCATCGCGATGGACGTCAGCGTCTACTCGCTCATCGCCGTCAGCCGTGCCGCCGCGCCGCTGATGTCCGGCGGCGGCAGCATCATGACGCTCAGCTTCTATGCCGCCGAAAAGGTGGTGCCCAACTACAACGTGATGGCCGTCGCCAAGGCCGGCCTCGAGTCCACCGTCCGCTACCTGGCCTCGAACCTCGGTTCCCGCAATATCCGCGTCAACGCCATCTCCGCCGGCCCCATCCGCACGCTGGCCGCACGCGGCGTCGGCGACCTCGGCGACATGCTCAAGTCCCACGCCGACCGCGCGCCCCTGCACCGCAACGTCGACCAGCTCGAAGTGGGCGGCGCGGCATTGTTTCTAGCCAGCGACCTCTCCAGCGCCATCACCGGCGAAATCATGTACGTCGATTGCGGCTATAACATCATGGGATTCTGAATCCTACAGGTATCCGTCGGAGTCTCCCGAAGGTCTCCAGAGGTCCTAGTCCCCGCAAAATCTGACTACTTCGAGAGAGGTGGTTCCTCAAATCACCCAGGATCTAATTCCCGATGACCCGCGAAAAACCAGGATAAACAAATGCGCCGCGGATTGATTCGACATCCTTGGCTGAAACTCCACACTGAAGAGCAGTGCAGTCCCAGGTCTTCGCAACCTGTTCCTGCATTCCGTAGACAATCTTCTCCGCCTCCCCGCGATCGAGCAGGAATCGCGGAAACTCTGAAAGAATGTTCGCAGCATTGGCGAAGCGGCCTTGACGACCGCATTCCATGGCCAAATCCCGTCTGTCCTGACTGAAAGTCGGATATGGGAAAAGATCGTAGGCTGGCGACAGTCTCCAATTCCGGTCAAAAGCGATAAAGGCATGGTTGCGCGGGTGATCGTCCGTATTCGAGATCAACGCATTGAAGCACATGCGGCGGAAAAGCTCCCGCGCATCGGCTTTCGGTTCCGAGACGATGCGGCGCAGTTCTTCAGCAAGAACAATGTAGGACCAGCGATCTCTGGCTGTCGGTGCATCGTCTGTTCGCAGAGCTGTCAGACCGCTGATCATGCGCGCACGGGTGTAGCCGGCGGACGTTCTTTGCCGGTCGAAGCGCCTGATCAGGAGAGTATCTTTGCCGGCCACGTTGACGATCCGGCTTTCGGCCGCATTGATGCCGCACTGGCGCGCGAGTTCCAGCATGGCATTTTCGACGCGAGGATAATTCCAGCGATCGTCGTACCGGGAAAACTTTGCCATCCAAAGCTCACCTTTGCTCTCGATGACGGCTTTCGGACGCGCGCCGCCCATTGAGGTTCCCAGCAGCAACAGATCCTGAGCCTGTTCTGTGTTCGGATCATTGGGGTCCTCGTCTCGCACCAGAGCTTCTGCGAGTTCTTGAAGCCTTTCGAGTTCAATGGTCCGATTGAATTTACGCCGCGGCGGGGGAGGAACGCGGTTCAAGCCAAAGCAGAGAGCCCCAGCGCGATCATCGGGCGATTCGAGCAGGTAATCGATCTCACTGAGCTTTGGGATACCTGATCGTTTCTCAATAATGCGGCGGCCCCAGAAGTCGGGGCCGGAATCGCGCAAGGCGCCGAAGACGCCATTCATTTGGATGGTTTCGTAAGTGATCGCAGCGAGCTTCAGTTCGACTGGATCGATGTCCACAGCCTCAGGGTTCTCAAGGTATGAACGACCGTAAACAAAGCGCCCCAGCGGATCGCCGCGCGGAATTATTTCGATCACAAACTTGCCCGCTGTCACAGCCGATACGGCGCCCGACAGAGTGATGTAAACAAAGCACTCCTGAGCTGCATCAGAAGTCATTGCCGAGTCCTCGCGCCTTTCTCGCGCGCAAAGGTTGTTTACGGCGGGCGAGAGCCAGGCCATGCGCGTCTTTGAGAGGATTAGCAAGATCTTCAAAGACCGGCAGCAAGTCGTAGAGCCAGAGCAGCGCAGCGTAAACGACGACCCCGGTAGAAGGCTTCCCTCTTTCGGCGTCCATTATGGCGCGCACCCCTGCTCCGATCTTTTCGGCAACTTCTATTCTTGTCAGTCCGCGCCGGATTCTAGCTGTTCGGAGATTGCTGCCCACAGTCTTGAGGGCGCGTTCAATGGGATAGGGTTGTGAGGCCAGTAGCTGGTTTCGATACATAATATGCTCTCAAAAGTAGATTATACTATTTTACATTCTATCAAGAGAAAATAATCAATGATATAGCTCTTGAAAGTATATTATCGATTATAATATGCCTTCAAGAGCATCTCTTATTTTACCCTGCGGCCTATTTAGGAGCCTGTAAAATCCACCCCCAGCCGGTCTTGGTGACTTCGCTCACCAGCGCCACCACAATCGTCCCTACCAATGAGCCGGCGGCGGCCGTGATGAACGGTTTGCGGCTTGCCGCGGCATTTATCGTCATGGTCAGCTCCTCTTTGCGAGTCTTGTACTTCTCGCTCCAATGCCGGGCGGCATCCTCGATC
>Ga0182030_10020549_pt1 | contig 12442 bp, 9 predicted proteins | sample 812S3MmetaG_FD_121299 | JGI IMG/M metagenome (GOLD analysis project Ga0182030, IMG submission 121299) | Permafrost microbial communities from Stordalen Mire, Sweden - 812S3M metaG (Illumina Assembly) | ecosystem: Environmental > Terrestrial > Soil > Wetlands > Permafrost | place: Sweden... | reverse complement strand
GCACACCATCGACGTGGTGCTCGACCGCCTGACGGTCAAGGCCTCGAGCCGCCAACGCCTTACCGAGTCGGTGGAGGCGGCGCTCAAGCTCACCAAGGGCCTCGTCTCGTTCCTCTACACCGACACCGACGAGCAGGTCCAGTTCTCCGAGAAGCTCGCGTGCGCGCAGTGCGGTCTCAGTTTCACGGAACTGGCCCCTCGGGACTTCTCCTTCAACTCGCCCTACGGCGCGTGCCCGGTCTGCACCGGGCTCGGCACCCGTTTCGAGGTCGACCCCGATCTCGTGATCCCCGACGACACCCTGTCGCTCGGCGACGGGGCGCTGGCGCCGTGGGCCGGACAGCGTTTCAAGTACTTCGAGCGCCTGATCGCCGGCATCGCCGACCTCGGCGGCTTCGACGTGACCACGCCGTGGAAGAAGCTTCGCCTGAAGGATCGCAAGCTGATCCTCTACGGCGTCGAGCGCAAGACCGTACCCGTCAAGTACCGCAACCGCTACGGCAAGGTTCGCACCTACGACACCACCTACAACGGCATCGTCGAGTGGCTCGAACGCAAGCGCAACGAGGCCGATGGCGACTGGTCGCGCGAGCAGGCCGAGCAGTACATGCGCGAGGTTGAGTGCCACGCCTGCGCCGGGCAGCGCCTCAAGCCCGAAGTGCTGGCGGTGCGCATCCATCAGCACAACATCGCCCAGGTGAGCGCCATGACGATCGACGAGACCATGGACTTCTTCAAGAAGCTCAAGCTCACCAAGCGCGAGCAGACCATCGCGCACCAGGTGGTCAAAGAGATCGCCGAGCGGCTCAACTTCTTGATGAACGTGGGCCTCGACTACCTCACCCTCAGCCGGGCCTCGGCCTCGCTCTCGGGAGGCGAGGCGCAACGCATCCGACTGGCCAGCCAGATCGGCAGCTACCTCGTTGGCGTGCTCTACGTGCTCGACGAACCGTCCATCGGACTGCACCAGCGCGACAATCGGCGCCTCATCGCGACGCTCGAGCGCCTGCGCGACCTCGGCAACTCGGTGATCGTCGTCGAGCACGACGAGGAGACCATCCGGCTGGCCGACTTCATCGTGGACATCGGGCCGGGGGCCGGTGAGTTCGGCGGCCAGGTCGTGCACGCCGGCACGTACAAGGAGCTGCTCGAGAACAAGGAGTCGATCACCGGCCAGTACCTTTCGGGCGAGCGGTTCATCGCCGTGCCGCTCCAGCGTCGCAAGGGCGACGGCAAGAAGCTGACCATCAAGGGCGCGCGCGCCAACAACCTGCAGAACATTACGGTGAGCGTGCCGCTCGGGGACTTTGTGGCCGTCACCGGCGTGTCGGGATCGGGCAAGTCGTCGCTGATCAACTACATCCTGCTGAGCTCCCTCGAGCGCCAGATCAACCGAGCCAAGAGGACCGTGGCCGAACACGACACGATCACCGGCGTGACGAACATCGACAAGGTGGTGGCAGTCGACCAGCAGCCCATTGGTCGAACTCCTCGCTCGAACCCGGCCACGTACACGGGCGTCTTCGACAAGATCCGCAAGCTCTTCTCCGAGACCCAGGAGGCGAAGATCCGCGGTTACCTACAGGGACGCTTCTCCTTCAACGTCAAGGGCGGACGGTGCGAAGCGTGCGCTGGCGACGGCACGATCAAGATCGAGATGCACTTCCTGCCCGACGTCTACGTGAACTGCGAGACCTGCGAGGGCGCGAGATACAACCGTGAGACATTGGAGATCCTCTATCGCGGCAAGTCGATCAGCGACGTGCTCAACATGTCCACCACCGAGGCGCTCACCTTCTTCGACCGTCAACCGGCAATCCTTCGACACATCCAGAGCCTGGCGGACGTCGGACTCGGCTACGTGCGACTGGGCCAGCCCGCGCCCACCCTTTCCGGCGGCGAGGCCCAGCGCGTGAAGCTCGCGACCGAGCTGGCCCGCAGGCCGACCGGCCACACCCTGTACGTGCTCGACGAGCCCACGACGGGCCTGCACTTCGAGGACGTCGACCGCCTGCTGCACGTGCTGCACCGACTCGTCGACCAGGGCAATACGGTCCTGGTCATCGAACACAACCTTGACGTCATCAAGACCGCCGACTGGGTCATCGACCTGGGTCCCGAGGGCGGGCGCCGGGGAGGGCTCGTCGTGGGTGAAGGCACGCCCGAGGACATCGCCGAGCTGGACACGCCCACCGGCACGGTGCTGCGGGAGGTCTTGGCCGTGGGGCGTCGCGCCACCTGATGCTCGACAAGCCCACTGGTATTCCGCGCCAGAGTGGGTGTTACCTCTTTCGAAACGAGCGCGGCACCGTCATCTACGTCGGCAAGGCGCTCTCGCTCAGCCAGCGTCTCTCGAGCTACTTCCAGCGTTCTGACGCGATGACCGTGAAGACCCAGGCGCTGATGGCCGAGGCGGCCTCGGTCGAATGGATCGTCACGCCGCGCGAGATCGACGCGTTGATCCTGGAGAACGAGCTGATCAAGGAGAACCAGCCGCGCTACAACATGCGCCTGAAGGACGACAAGAGCTTCCCGTACGTGGCCATCGACACGCGGGTGGCGTACCCCGCTCCCTACATCACCCGCAGCCGCCACGTGAAGGGCGTTCGTTACTTCGGCCCCTTCGTCGAGGTGCGCGCCCTGCGCGCGACCATCGAGGAGCTGCTCCAGGCCTTCCCGCTGCGTTCGTGCTCCAAGCACAAGTTCAACTACCACGAACGGATCGGGCGCCCCTGCCTGCTCTACGACATTGGCAAGTGCTCCGGTCCGTGCGTGGGGGCCGTGACGAAGGAGGGCTACGACGAGCTGGTCCAGTCCTGGGCGCGGTTCTTCGAAGGCGACGTGCGCCAGTTGCGCCAGTTGCTGACGACCCAGATGGAAAGCGCCTCGCAGCTGAAGCACTACGAGGCTGCCGCCAAGGCCCGCGACGGCCTCGCGGCGCTCGAGCGCGCGGCGGCGGGCGAACAGAGCGTGGTGCTCGACGATCACTCGAATCTCGACGTTCTGGCGGTCGCCACGAACGGGGGCCGCGCGGCGGTCGTGCGATTCCGGGTGCGCTTCGGGCGCGTCATCGGGCGCACGATCCATCTGATCGACCGCTCGATGGACGAGAGCGACACCGAGATCCTCGAGAGCGTCCTGCCCGAGCTCTACGTGCAGCCCGACGACGTCGCGCCGGTCGTGGTCGTCGCCAGCGACGAGTCGGCCAGCGGGCTCATGCGCGAATACCTCACGACGCTGCGCACCAAGCCGGTGGACGTCGTGGCGCCCCAGCGGGGCCGGCGCCGAAGGGTATTGGAACTCGCGAAGAACGACGCGGTGTCGGTCATCAGCCGCGACTCGCTTCGCCGCCAGAGCGACCACAACGTCCGCTCGCGCGCCCTCCAGGAGCTCGGTCAGGCCCTCGGCCTGCGTCAGCCGCCCTTTCGGGTCGAATGCTTCGACATGAGCCACCTGCAGGGGACGAACTACGTCGGTTCTATGGTCGTCTTCGAGGACGGATTAGCCAAGAAGAGCGACTACCGCCACTTCAACGTCAGGGAGGTGCTCGGCAACGACGACGTCGGCGCGATGGAGGAGGTGGTGCGTCGGCGTCTCACCCACTGGAGCGACGAGCAGTCGACGTCGAAGTTCCGCCATCCCGACCTCGTGATCATCGACGGTGGTCTTCCCCAGTTGCACGCGGCGCAGAAGGCCGCCGCGACGCTGGGTCTCGCCGGGCAGGTGGAGTTCACGGCGCTGGCCAAGCGCGAGGAACTGCTCTACCGGCCCGGGACGAGCGAGCCGGTGGTACTGGAACGCGGCTCGGAGAGCCTCTACCTGGTCCAGCGCATTCGCGACGAGGCGCACCGCTTCGCGATCAGCTTTCATCGCTCCAAGCGCGGCAAGTCGATGGTCGCGACGACCCTGCAGGGCATCGAGGGGCTGGGGCCGGCGCGACGCGACCGGCTGCTCGAGCGTTTCGGGTCCCTCGACGCGCTGCGCCACGCCACGCTCGACGAGTTCGAAGCGCTCGCCTGGTTGCCCGACGACGTCGCCGCCAGGCTCTACGATCACTTGCAGGGTCCGGGCCGACCGCGGCCCACGAAGGGGAGTGCGCACGATGAGTGAGGTGCTGCTTGTCACTGGCATGTCGGGCGCCGGACGCTCGACGGCGTCGGCGGCGCTCGATGACCTGGGCTGGTTCGTCATCGACAACATGCCGCCCGAACTGATCGCGCGAGTGGGGGATCTCGCGACGGCGGGATCGCTCGAGTACGCGGGCGTGGCGTTCATCGTCGGTCGTTCGGGCCGCGTCGAGCCGGTGGCGCTGCTCGACGTCGTCAACGAGCTCAAGCAGAAGCACGAGAACGCGAAGATCCTCTTCCTCGACGCCCCCGACGACGTCCTCATCCACCGCTTCGAGGGCAACCGGCGCCGTCACCCCTTCCCGGCGGCGACGTTGGCCGAGTCCATCGCGAACGAGCGCGAGCAGCTCCAGTCATTGCGCGACGCCGCCGACCTGGTGATCGACACCGGCTCGATCAACACCAATCAGCTTCGCTCACGGATGGTGGAGATCTTCAACGAGGAGAGCGCCGGTCATTCACTACGCGTGTCCCTCGTCTCCTTCGGCTACTCCAACGGCATCCCGCGCGACGTCGACCTCGTTTTCGACTGTCGCTTCCTGCCCAACCCCCACTGGATCGACGAGTTGCGGCCCCTGACGGGACTCGACGAGCCGGTGTCGCGATACGTGCTCGACCAGGAGCCGGCCCAGCACTTCCTGACCGACGTCGTGTCGCTGCTGGAGTGGCAGATACCGGCTTTCGCCAAGGAGGGCAAGTCCTATCTCTCGATCGCGATCGGCTGCACCGGCGGGCACCACCGCTCGGTGGCGATCGCCGAGGAGATCAGCCGACGCCTCGACCTACAGCACGCCGTCGTTCACCGCGACATCGCTCGATGAAGTTCGTCGCGGTTGGTGGAGGACACGGTACGGCCGTGTCCCTGCGAGCGCTGCGACGCCTGAGCGAGGACGTGACGGGCGTCGTCTCGGTGGCCGACGACGGAGGCTCGACCGGGCGACTGCGCGCCATGCTCAACGTCGCCGCCGTCGGTGACCTTCGAAAGTGCCTCGGCGCCCTGGCCGACCCGGACAATCCCTTGACCAAATCCTTCGAGCACCGCTTCAACGTTGGTGAGCTGGACGGCCACACCGTTGGCAACCTCCTGCTGGTGGGCCTCTTGGATGCGACGGGCGACCTGGAGGAATCAGTTCGCGCGGTCGCCCAGGTGATGGGGGTCACGGGCACGATCGTGCCGGCGAGCTGCGAAGGGGTCGTGCTCGTGGCGAGCACCGACGAGGGACCGACGAGGGGCCAGACGGAGGTGGCTCGATCCTCGTCGATCAAGCGCATCAGCGTCGAGCCGGCCAACGCGGCCGCGCCCATCGTCGCGGTCGAGGCGATAGAGAACGCTGACCTCGTCGTGATCGGGCCCGGTTCACTGTTCACGAGCGTGCTCGCGGCCTGCGTCATCGGGGGCATCACCCAGGCTCTGGCGGGCACGAAGGCGCGCAAGGTCTACGTGGCGAACCTTCGGCCCCAGGTGCCCGAGACCGCCGACTACACCCTGAGCGACCACGTCGACGCGCTGGCTCGCCACGGCGTGGTGCCCGACGTCGTGCTCGTCGACGCGAGCTCGGCGTTCGCCGAGCAGCCCTGCGCGCGTCGCGTCGTCGTGGCCGACGTCGCGGCGGCGAACGGCCTCGTGCACGACGCGAGCAAATTGGCCGAGGCTCTCTCTCGCCAACTAGCCTGATTGCAGGCCATCAAAAGGAGAATGCAGTGACCACACGCGTTGCAATCAATGGGTTTGGGCGTATCGGACGCCTCTTCCTGCGAGCCTCCCTGGAGCACCCCGACATAAAGGTCGTGGCGATCAACGACCTGACGCCGGCCCTCACGAACGCGCACCTGCTCAAGTACGACTCGACCCAGGGACGCCTCGACGTCGCGGTGTCGGTGGTCGAGGGCGACATCACGGTCGGCGACGAGACCTTCAAGGTGCTCGCCGAACGAGACCCCGCGCAGCTGCCGTGGAAGGAGCTCGAGGTCGACGTCGTCATCGAGTCGACCGGCCGCTTCACGACCCGTGACGGTGCCGCGGCGCACCTGGCGGCCGGCGCGAAGAAGGTCATCATCTCGGCACCCTCGAGCGACGTCGACGCGACGATCGTCTTTGGCGTCAACGAGTCCTCCTACGACGCGGCCGAGCACCACATCGTGAGCAACGCCTCGTGCACGACCAACTGCTTCGTGCCGATGGTGAAGGTGCTCGACGACGCGCTCGGCGTCGATGCCGGCCTCATGACCACGATCCACGCCTACACCAACGATCAGAACCTGCTCGATCTGACGCACCGCGACCTTCGCCGCGCGCGCGCCGCGGCCATCAACATCGTGCCCGCGTCGACCGGTGCGGCCCGGGCGACGAGCCTGGTGCTGTCGTCGATGAAGGGGCGCCTCGACGGCACCTCGCTTCGCGTGCCCGTGCCCGTCGGGAGCATCACCGACTTCACGGCCATCGTGCGATCGACCAGCGTCGAGGAGATCAACGCCGCCTTCCGCGCCGCGGCCGAGGGGCCCCTCAAGGGGATCCTGGTCTACACCGACGAGCCCATCGTCTCGGAGGACATCGTGGGCACGTCCGCCTCGTGCACCTTCGATTCGCTGATGACGATGGTCCAGAAGATCGACGAGGAGAAGAGCCTGGTGAAGATCTTCGGCTGGTACGACAACGAGTGGGGCTACTCCAACCGCCTCGTCGACCTCACCCGCTATATCGGCCAGTAGTTGTGTCGCCGCTGCCGTCGTACCAACGCTGGGGCAACCTCGCGGGCAAACGGGTGCTCGTGCGCGTGGACTTCAACGCGCCCGTGGCCGACGTCGACGGTCGCCTCGAAGTGACCGACGACTTCCGCATCCGCGCCTGCCTGCCCCTCTTCGAGGAGCTGCTCGCCCTGGGGGCGAGCGTCGTGGCCTGCACGCACTTCGGCCGTCCCAAGGGCCGCGTCGACGAGCGCTACAGCGTCGAACCGGTGCGCCGTCGCCTGGGCGTGCTCTGCGCCGACGTCGAGCTGCTCGAGAACCTGCGCTTTAACCCGGGTGAGGAGGCGAACGATCCGGCCTTCGGCGCTCAGCTGGTCGCCGGATTCGACTACTACGTCAACGAGGCCTTCTCCGCGTCGCACCGGGCCCACGCGTCGATAATGATCCCCCCGACCCTGGTGCCGAGCGCGGCCGGACCGAACCTCGCTCGCGAGGTCGCCACGCTCGCGGGTCTGCTCGACAGTCCCCGTCGCCCCTTCGTCGCGATCGTCGGCGGGGCCAAGGTCGCAGAGAAGCTGGGCATCGTCAAGGTCCTGGCGCAGAAGGCCGACACGGTGATCGTCGGCGGCGGCATGGCCTACACCTTCGCCTCGTCCCTGGGACGAGGCATCGGCTCCTCGCTCTACAACGCGGCCTTCGAGCCCGAGTGCGCGCAGCTCCTGGCGCAGGGCAACGTGCTCATACCCTGCGACGCGCGAGGGCTGCCTGACGGAGCACCCTTTGGCCCCGAGGGCGGCCCGGATCCGGTCGTGGAGTTCGAAGAGGACATCCCCGATGGGTTCGAGGGCATGGACATCGGACCCAAGACCATCGAGGCCTTTTGCGCAGCGATCGCGCCCGCGGCGACCATCCTGTGGAACGGCCCGATGGGCGTCTTCGAAGACAGCCGCTTCGCCGTGGGCACCGAGGCAATCGCGCGTGCGGTGGCGTCCTCGGGCGCCGTGTCCGTCGTGGGTGGTGGCGACTCGGTCGCGGCCCTCAAGAACTACGGACTCGAGGACGCCTTCAGCTTCGTCTCGACGGGCGGGGGAGCGTCCCTCGAGTTCGTGGAACTGGGCGACCTGCCCGGGCTCAAGGCGCTGCGCGAAAGCCCCTTCAACTAGATGACGTCGAACGCACGTTCCCTGGTCATCGGCAACTGGAAGATGAACCTCGACTTCGTCGAGGCGCTGCACCTGGGCCAGCAGATCGGCGTGATCTTGAAGAATCGCCCGGCCGAACACACCGACATCGTCGTCGTGCCACCCTTCGTCGACCTTCGCAGCGTCACCTCGATCGTCGATTCCGAGCGCATCGCCGTCGAGGTCGGTGCCCAGCACGTCAACCCCAACGACAACGGTGCCTTCACCGGCGAGATCTCGACGAACATGCTCAAGCGGCTCAACGTGACCTGGGTGCTCGTCGGGCACTCCGAACGCCGTTCGATGTTTCACATGGACGACGACGTCGTCGCGGCCACCTTGCGCGCCGTCGTGCAGAGCGGCCTGAGGGCCGTGCTGTGCGTGGGCGAAGACCTCAGTGTGCGCGACGAAGAGCGCCAGAACGAGTTCGTGGCGGCGCAGCTCGCGGGCGCCCTGTCCGGCCTCGACGAGCGCTACGCCGACCTGGTGACGTTGGCCTACGAGCCGATCTGGGCCATCGGCACGGGGCGCACCGCCACCAGCGAGCAGATAAAGACCATGACGCTGTTCATACGTTCCCAGCTCGCGCGCTTGTCGCTCCCCGCCAGCCGCGTCCTCTACGGCGGGTCGGTCAACGCCGACAACGCCGCCGAAATCGTGCGCGACGCAGTGGTGGACGGCTTCCTCGTAGGCGGGGCGAGCCTCAAGGCCGAGTCGTTCCTCGCCATCGTCCAGGCCTGCGACGACTGCTACGCTTTAAGACGCTGATTCGGAGGATTTGATGTTCACCTGGACATTCGTAGGTATTGAAGTGGCCGCGGCCGTGGCGCTGGTATTCCTCGTCCTCCTGCACTCGGGGCGCGGCGGGGGAATATCGGACCTGATGGGTGGCTCCATGGGCGCCGTGGCGGCCGGATCGACGGTTGTCGAGCGCAACCTGGACCGCATAACGGTCGCCGTCGCGCTGGTCTTCACCTTCGCCACCCTGACGCTCGACCTGCGTCTGCAGTAAGCGATGATCCCTAGAGGGTCGACGTTTCGTCTCGCGCTGGCTGGTCTCACTCTCGTCGCCGTCCTCATTCCCGTCGCCTTGGCTGGCGCCGCGGCGACGCCCAGCACCAACGACAACGCCAAGGTGCTGACCGTGTCGCTGCCCGGACCCTTCAACGGGTGCACCTACCTCGACGCGGGCGCTACTCCCTCGAGCGACGCGGTGCTCGACATGGTGCGCCCTTCGGCCTTCCTCACCAGCTCTTCGGGCAACCTTCTGGGCGAGCAGGGGCCGATCGCCGACGCCGAGCTGACCTCGCTCAAGCCCGAAACCGTCGTCTACACCATCGCACCCAAAGAGAAGTGGAGCGACGGCCAGCTCTTCGGCGCGAGCGACCTCGTGGCGTGGTGGGAGTACGCGCGCTCGCTCTCGAGCGTGAAGAGCGACGGCTACCGCGCAATCTCGTCGCTCGACGTGAGTAACGGCGGACTCACCGTCACCGCCGTCTTCGGCACCCCCTACGCCGAATGGAACCTGCTCTTTCGCGACGTCGAGGCGCAAGGCGCCTCCACCGGCTGCGCGATCGGCAACCTCGTGAGCCGCCCGTCGCTCGGACCCTACGTCGTCACGAGCGCCTCGACGTCACAGATCGTGCTCGCCATGAACAAGAAGTGGAAGCTGGATCCCAACCGTTTCGGCCACGTCATCATCACCGACAGTAGCGACCTGCCATCCTCGCGCGCGGCGGACTTCGCGAGCTACTCGCTCACCGTCGACCGCGCACAGGAACAGGCCCTCAGCGCGCACCCGAGCGTGCTCAGCCACATCGGAACGTCGAGCAACATCGAGGAGATGACCTTCGCACCGGGACGGGCGCTCACCAGCGTCCTGGCGATCCGCGAGGGTCTGAGCTGGTCGCTCGATCGCCAGTCGATGATCGACGAACTCTGGGGCGCGGTGACCTTCTCGCCGTCGGTCGCCCAGTCGGCCATCTTCTCCCAGGGCCAGAGCGCGTACCCCGGCTTTAACGGCGTCACGCCGTCCGGCCAAGCGACCACGACGACCACGACACTTCCCACGAGCGGCGCGCCGCCCGGACTGACCGACTGCTCGAGTTGCGCGCTCCAGGCCTTCACCACGGCCGGCTTCACGCGCCACGTTTTGGGACTCATCGGCGCCAACCACAAGGTGATGCTGATAAAGGTCGCGGTAGGACCGAGCGCCGTCGACCGTTCGTCGGCTGCCCTCATCGTCGCTCAATGGCGCAGCCTCGGCATCGAGGTCGACGTCACCTTCGTCACGAGCGACGCCGCGGCGGCGGCGGCGGCCGGATCCAACCACGACGACGTGGCGATCTTCACGCGCCCCACCCAGACGACGCCCTCGTACGCCGCGCGGTCCTGGGCCGGACCGGCGTACGTCGACACGTACGCGAGCGGCGTACGGTCCCAGACGTTGACGGCGCTTTACGGTGCCGCGATCGCCAACTTCAATCCAGTGTCGGCCAACGCCACGTGGCTCTCGCTCGACCAGGCCATCATGAGTGACTTCTGGGTGCGGCCTCTCTACACCGCGCCATCACTCGTGGAGTGGTCGAGCACCCTGGCGAACGTTGTGGGTAGTTTGTCCGTGACTGGATTCCTTGATCAAGTGATGACCTGGACCATTTCGCCACCATCATCGCAAGGCTGAGTTTTCGCGTTGCGCCAAGGCCACGGGCTAAAGTGGTGGTCCGCGTCGAAGTGGCGGAATAGGCAGACGCGCCAGCTTGAGGGGCTGGTGCCCTCAGGGGCGTGCGGGTTCAAGTCCCGCCTTCGACACCAACAATCTCATTCTCACGTCGAGTCGCTCGTTCACTGGTCGTTAGCTCTGAATTTCAGTGGCTCATCGGAAGTTAGCGGGGTGCCACCGCGCCTGAGGGTCACCAACTAGACGACAAAGGTGTTTCAGGCTTTAGGTGTGAGCCAAAAACCGAGAAGCACCTTTGTCCTTATTGACCCTACCGAAATCCTTGAGGCCCTCGTTGGCTTAGAGGACGTGCGCGTCCTTTCCTACGAACGCCACGCGCTCGAAGCGGAACTCAGCGTCGAACAGGTCCTGGGGGCCGTGAGCTGTCCGGGTTGCGCAGCGCCGGCGAGGGTGAAGGAGCGTCCGGTCGTTCGCTACATCGACCTCCCCGTCTACGGACACCCGATGCGTCTGCTCTGGAAGAAACACCGGATGCGCTGCGTGAACGAGCACTGTGCGACCCAGAGCTGGGTGATGGGCGACCACCGGATCGCCGCGAAGAACTGCCTGCTGACGACGCGAGCGGCCAAGTGGGCGACGCGCCAGGTCGCCACGGGCCGCACGGTCAAAGAAGTGGCCGAGGAACTCAGTTGCGACTGGCACACCGTGAATGACGCCGTCACCACCTACGGCACCGCGCTGCTCGACGCGGACAAGAAGCGCCTCAATCAGACCACGGCGCTGGGTTTAGACGAGACCAGCTTTGTGCGACTGGGCGGACATCACACTAGTGACGCGACGACCGTCGCCGACGTGGGCAACCACCAGATCATCGATATTCTGCCCACGCGCAGCTACGTGGACGTGGCCGGTTTCATTGGCGAACAAAGCGAAGCCTGGCGCCATCGCATCACCTACGGGGCCCTCGACATGTCGGCGACCTACGCCGCTGTTTACAACGTGATGCTCCCCAGAGCCGCCCAGGTCGTTGACCGCTTTCACGTGATCGCCCTGGCGAATCGATGCCTGGACAGTGTTCGACGCCGAGTCCAGAACGAACAGTTGGGCCACCGGGGCCGAAGGGATGATCCGCTCTACCGCGTGCGACGAGCCCTGCTCGTGGGCGAAGAAAAGCTCACTGACGAGCAGGCCACGCGTCTTAACTCGCTCCTCGCCCTCGGCGACCCGCACGCCGAGGTGGCTCTCGCCTATCGGGTGAAGGAACGGCTGCGCGACTTCTATCGGTGCTGGGACGCAGAGGAGGCTCGAGCGATGCTCGACGACCTACAGACCCATTGCCTCAAGAAAGCCATGCCGCCCGAGATCCGAAAGCTCGGACGAACACTCAAGGAGTGGTTTGACAAGATCTGCAACTATCACCTGGCCCGCATCACCAACGCGCCCACTGAGGCCCTGAACAATCTCATCAAGCGGATCAAACGAATCGGATTTGGCTTTCGCAACTTCGAGAACTACCGAATCAGGGCCCCGCTCTACGCTGGAAAACCGAATTGGCGGGTGCTCGGATCGATCGTGGTCCGGTGAACGTGACCCCGCCAGAATCCGAAGAGCCATTTCAGTGATCGCAGTTTGCGGGTGCCGTGATACAGGAGCTGCACCCGCATCGGCACTGGTGCGATTGCGTCCGGGCCGCCACTGGAGAGTTACGGCGGCCTGGGCGCAGGCGCACCTGTACGGATCTGCAGCAGGCTCCCGATCGGCCGATTCGG
>Ga0182030_10020548_pt1 | contig 12442 bp, 9 predicted proteins | sample 812S3MmetaG_FD_121299 | JGI IMG/M metagenome (GOLD analysis project Ga0182030, IMG submission 121299) | Permafrost microbial communities from Stordalen Mire, Sweden - 812S3M metaG (Illumina Assembly) | ecosystem: Environmental > Terrestrial > Soil > Wetlands > Permafrost | place: Sweden... | reverse complement strand
TTCCAAAGTGTTTCGCCGGAATTCCAAACCGGGCTCTTAAGCCACAAAACCAGCTTGCTTGGCGATAAATCGCCGGGCTATTCTCGGGTCGCCCCTTCGGGATGGGACAAAAACCGAACCCTGTCCGCACTCGTCCTCAATCACAACCCTCGGCCGGGGGAGGACATGGCTCCTGGTTTATTTGATCATGCCCAGTTCGGCGGCGATGGCTTTCTCGCCTTTCAATTCGTCCACGGTGGTTTCGATTTTGATGCGGCTGAATTCATTGCTGGTGAGGCCTTGCACGATTTCCAGGGTTTTGCCGTTGCTGCGGACGGGGAAAGAGCAAATGAGGCCTTTCTCGATGCCGTAGCTGCCGTCGGAATGAACGCAGACGCTGTGCCAGTCGCCGGCGGGAGTGGGGGTGATAATAGACTTGACGGTGTCAATGGCGGCGTTGGCGGCACTGGCGGCGCTGCTGAGTTTGCGGGCGCTCAGGACGGCGGTGCCGCGCTGGGCGACGGTGATGACGAACTGGGTTTGGAGCCAGCCTTCATCCTTGATGACGGAGGTGACGGGCTGGTCGGAGATTTTCGCGTGGTAAAAGTCGGGGAACATGGTGGGGCTGTGGTTGCCCCAGATGGCGAGGTTGGTGACGGCGCCGACGCTGACGCCGGCTTTGAGGGCGAGTTGGGCTTTGGCGCGGTTCTCGTCGAGGCGGGTCATGGCGAACCAGCGGTCGCGGGGGATTTCCGGGGCGCTGTGCATGGCGATGAGGCAGTTGGTGTTGCAAGGGTTGCCGACGACGAGGATGCGAACATCTTTGGCGGCGTTGGCCTGGATGGCCTGGCCCTGGGTGGTGAAGATTTTGCCATTGATGCCGAGCAAATCCTTGCGCTCCATGCCGGGCTTGCGGGGGACGCTGCCGATGAGCAAGGCCCAGTTGACGCCGCGGAAGCCTTCGGCGGGGTCGGCGGTGGCGATGATTTTTTGGAGCACGGGGGAGGCGCAATCCTCCAATTCGAGGATGACGCCGCCGAGGACGGAGAGGGCGGGTTCAATGTCCACGAGATGAAGGACGATGGGCTGGTCATGGCCGAAGACTTCGCCGGACGCGAGCCGAAAGAGAATGGAGTAACCGATGGCGCCGGCGGCGCCAGTCACCGCGACATGGAGGGGAGCTTTCGTTGTCATGGCAAAATGGTAAAGGGAAAGGGCGAAGTGAAAAGAAGAAAGTGTTGCCCGATTTTGTCTTGCGCATCTTGAAAATTGGCAAGAATGGGTTAGGTTGGCGCCCGATGAAGCATTTCCAAACAGCGCTGGCGGCGGTGGCTTTGGCCCTGGCAGCGGCGGGTTGCGGCAGCGGTCGCACAGCCGAGTCCGCCCCCCCTGCAGTCACCGCCGCAAGCACGAACCCTCCCACTATGATTCAAGTGCGTTTTCTGGATGAGCAAGGGCGGCCCGGGCCGTTGACACCGACGGCCAAAGTGTTGAAGACCGACGAGGAATGGAGCAAACAGTTGACGGCGGACCAATATGCCATCGCGCGGGGGAAAGGGACGGAGCCGGCGTTTTGCGGGGCGTTTTTTGACCTGCACAAGCCGGGGGTTTATGAGTGTGTTTGCTGCGGGCTGCCGTTGTTCACGTCGGAGGCGAAATTTGATTCGGGGACGGGCTGGCCGAGTTTTTTCCAACCGGTGGCGAAGGAGAATGTGCTGGAAGAGCCGGACCACACTTACGGTATGGACCGGACGGAGGTGCTGTGCGCGCGGTGCGGGGCGCATCTCGGGCATGTCTTTGATGACGGGCCGAGGCCGACGGGATTGCGGTTTTGCATGAATTCGGCGTCGTTGGTCTTCAAGGAGAACAAGAATTTGAAGGACGGGACGGCGAAGTAATTTCACCTGGAGACGCGCCGAACAACACGGCCGAACCAACGGCCCAGGAGCGCGAGCGTTCCCAATGGCTCGCCGGATTGGACGACGGCCAGTTGGCGGAATCGAGTCAATAATTGTTCACGTCCGTGCCAGGAGAAGCCGGCGGCCAGGCCGCAGGTGAGGACGATCCAAAGGGCCACCAGGAATGGGCCGGTCAGGACGAAGGGCGTGGGACGGTCGCGGTAGACCCAGGCGAGGGGCATGATGAGAATGCCCTGGAAGGCGCAGGGGAGGAAAAAAAGGAGGCTGATGGTTTCGCCGATGGCGGCGTTGCTTTTGGTTTTGCGCATGGCCATGGCGCGCCACATTCCGACCCAGGCGGCGGCGGGCATCTCCACCAGAAACAGGACCATGGCGACGAGGATGAAGAAGGCGGAGTCGGCTTTTTCCCGCGAATCGCTGAGGCAGAGGCCGAGCAAGGCCAAGGCCAGATCGGTCACGACCACGAAGATGAAGGGGCGCAGGAAAAGGCGGCGCAAGGCAAGCCATTGGCCGGCGATAAACTCGGAGGGGGGCAAGGGCGTGGCGCAGAGCGCAAATTCCAGGGCGCCACTGAGACGCTGTTCCTCCAGATGACGGCTGGCCTCGGAGATGACGCCGCAGACCAAGAGCATGTTGTTGACCAAAATGCCGAGACTGAAATAAACCAGGCAGTCGCCGCGACCCATGATAAATCCCCCCACCACCCACAAGGCGGCCAATAACAGGAGCGTGACCCAGACGATGATGGGGGTGAGACGATTGCGGCTGACGAGCCACCAAAATGGGTTCACCCCGGCGAGGCGGCGGCGCAGGTTCCGGCGAAATTCCGGGGGGCCGTAAGTCCATTGGCGGAATCTCTCGCGCCAGCGCAGGCGGGTGGGGCCGGCTTTGTCCTGCCAGCAAAAGGGCAGTCGGCGGCTGGCCAGGGTCAGAAGGCCCCAACCGGTGAGATGGCCGAGAAGGAGGGAGTTCCAAAAGTGGCGGCCACCGGCCGGATTCATGGCCTGGGCAAAAGCGTCGGCGGGACTGAGGCCGGAAATCAGCGGGGCGAGTGGATAGAAATAGCCATGACTGACGGGAATGGACAAGAGAGGCGGCCCGGCCAGAAACACCACCAGCAGAAGGATGGTGGCGGCGTGCGCGCGGTCGGCGGCGCGGCACCAAACGGAGGCAAGGAGACCGGCAACATGCGTAAAGAAGAAAATGTTCAAGAGGGCCAGGGCCATTTTGCCGAACTGCCCCGCGCTCACGCCCCCCAGCACCAGGACGATGGCCACGACGGGAAAGGTGCCGAGGACGGCGTAGAAGGACTTGAGGCCATTGGCGCAGAGTTTGCCCAGGGCCACGTCCCAGCCGGAGAGGTCGGTCAAGAAGAGGAGGCCGAGGGTGCCCTCGCGCTTTTCTTCGCTGACGCAGTCGGCGGTGTGGGAGGCGAGGCCAAGGCAATGCAGGAAACAGGCGACGGCCATGCCCTGGAAAATGGCCCAGCCCATGCCGGGAATGAACGGCACAAAGCTGAGGGTGATCAATATGCCGGCTCCGACCAGGCCGGCGGCGACGGCAGTCCAGAAACGCGCGGAATAGGTTTTCTTGCGCCGGGCGGCCACGCGAAGTTCGCGAATGACGATGGGGAAGAGGTTCATCTCATTTGCCAAACATTCGCCCGAGGTTCCCCAAGAGGCCGAGCGGCTCTTCCCGGACAAACGCGGACAGTTCGCGGAATTGCGCGTATAACTGATCCCTGGCGGTGGCGGACAGGATGGCATCGGTGATCATGCCAATGAGGAACCAAAGGACCAAGAGCACCGGAGCACCTCCTGAGGCCAGCACCGCGCCGAAGATGCCCATAAGGATGCAGGGAAGAATGATCACCCGCATAATGGTTTGGCCGGCGGCCCGGCGGGGTCTGCGCTCGGCCATCGCCCGCCAGATGCCAACCCAGCCTATGGCCAGAGCATCGGCGCACAACAGGATCATGGCGACGAAGACGAAGAGGATGAAATTGCCGTCGGGGTCCGGGCGACGCCTGGGATTTCCGCTCAAAGCGCCAATGAGGTTCGGGCGGTGCCAGGGGTCCTGGCTCAGAATTATCAGGAGCACGTCGAAGGCCAGGACGGCCACCACGGGCGCGAGGAAGAGGCGGCGCAAGGCCCGCCATTGGCCCGCGATGATTTCCTCGACGGAGAGCGGGGTGCAGGAGAGCAGAATTTCGAGCGCACCAGTGCGGCGCTGTTCCTCCAGATGAGAACAGGCTTCCGAGGCCATCCAGAATTTGAGGATGGTATGGGTGATGAGGATGGTCATGACAAACCAAGAAATGGAGTCGGCCAAGCCTGACTCGCACAAGGCCCAGAACCAACCGCAAAAGACCAGGCCGAGGAAGCCCCAGACCAGGATGGCGCCCAGGCGGTTGCGGCTGACGAGCCAGAAGAAGGGGTTGATTCCGATCAGTTTGAGCCGCAATCGTTCGCGGAAGGCGGGAGGGCCGAAACACCATTGGCGGAAGCGGGCGTTCCAGCGGAGGTTGATGCGCCCAGGTTTGTCCTGCCAACAGCGGGGCAGGAGCAGGCTGGCCAGCGCCAGGAAAAACCAGGCGCAAAGATGGACCAGCAGCAAGGACGTCCAGTAGCCCGAAAGTTGCGTGGCGGACGCGCTGGCTTCCTCATAGGCAAAAATAGGACTGAACAGTTGCAGCACTTCGGCCGCAGAGGGGTGGCTTTGATTTTTCAACCACGCCGCCAGCACCGGGAGGACGAGCAGAAAGAATATGAGGACGCAAGCGGCTCCTCCGTTGGCGCGGCGTGAATCCCGGCTGACCGCGGAAACCAGCAGACCGGCGGCGTGGGCGAAGAAGAAGAGGTTCAGCAACTCCAAAGCCACGAGGAACAATTCCACGCCAGTGACACCGCCCATGACCAGGACACAACTGACCACCGGAAAAGTGGCGATGAATCCGTAGAAGGATTTGAGCGAGTTGGCGCAGAGTTTGCCCAGCACGATGTCGTAGCCCTTCAAGTCCGTGAGAAAAAGCAGGCCAAGGGTTCCCTCGCGTTTTTCGTCACTGATGCAATCGGCGGTGTTCCGAGCCAGGAGGGCGCAATAGAGCCAACCCACCCCGGTCAGCATGTGAAAAATCATCAGGCCAGCGCCGCCGCCAATCCTGGACGTGTTGCGGAACATGAGCATCAGATAACTTCCCAAGCCCACTGCGGTCACGGCAGTCCAGAAGCGCGCGCGATACAACGCCTTGCCGCGCGCGGCGACGCGGAGTTCGCGGAGGACAATGGGGAGGAAGGTCATTTTACTTGCCGAGCAATTGGCCGAGTTCGCCCAAGAGGCCGAGCGGGATGTCCGGAGGCACGGCGGTTTGGGCGCGGAATTCTGTCAATAATTTCAGGCGCGCGGTGGCGGCAAAGACCACGTCGAAGCCCAACCCGCAGAGGGGCCAAAAAATCAGCGCGGTGCCGAGGCGGTCCGCCGCCGGGACGCCGACCAGGGTCAGGCTGACCAATGCCGTGGGCACCACCATGACTCGAAGGATGGTTTGGAGCACGGCGAGACGGGGGCGTTTTTCCCACATGGCGCGCCACATCCCCACCCAGCCGATGGCGATGAAATCGGCCACGAGCAGGATCATGGCGGTTATGGCAATGGCAACGAAGTGCAGGCCGAGGACTGCGCTGCCGGAAAAGGCCAGGGCCAAGCTGAGGGCGATCAGGAGCGCGTCGAACAAGAGAACGGCGAGCAACGGGGCGAAGAAACGGCGGCGCAGGCCCTGCCATTGGCCGCGGAGGATGTCGGCGACGGAGAAGGGGGTGCAGGCGAGGAGGAGTTCGAGGGCGCCGTTGCGGCGGGATTCCCCGAGGTGGGCGCAGCTTTCGGAAACCATCCAGAACTTGATAACGCTATGATTGACAAAGATGACCAGGACAAAGAGATCCAGCGAGTTGGCCAAACCGTGCGCGGCCACCAGGCCGGACCAGGCGCAGAGCACCAGGGCGAGGATGGCCCAAACGAGGATGGATCCGAGGCGGTTGCGACTGACGAGCCAGAGGAAGGGATTGATGTCGAGGAGGCGTTGGCGAAGTCTGGCTCGGAAGGAGGGCGACCCGAAACACCAGCGACCGAAGCGCGCGCCGCCCGGGAGACCGGTCCGCCGGGAACGTTCCTGCCAACAGTGCGGCAGGGCCGTGCTGGCGACGCTGAGGAAGAGCCAGGCGCATAATTGAACCAGAAGCAAGGACGGCCAGAAGCCTGCAACGCCCGCGCCGGTGAGGTTGACCCGAGTACAGGCATACGCCGGGCTGAACCATTCCACCCACAGGCCCCCACTGGCGAATCCCTGATAGCGCAACCACGCGGCCAGCGCTGGAGGGCCAAGGAGAAAGGCGGCGAGCAAAGCAATGGTGCCGCCGGTGGCGCGCCGCTGGTCGCGGCTGAAGGTGGAGACAAGGAGGCCGGCGGCGTGGGAAAAAAAGAAAGCATTGAGCAAGGCCAACAGCACCCGCCACAATTCCTGCAGCGCGACTCCGCCAAGAACAAGAACGCAGGCGGCGACTGGAAAGGCGGCGATCAAACCGTAAAGCGATTGGAGGGCGTTGGCGCAGAGCTTGCCGAGCACGACGTCGAAGCCGCGCAGGTCTGTCAAGAATAGCAGGCCGAGTGTGCCTTCGCGCTTTTCCCGGCTGACGCAATCGGCGGCGTTCCAGGCCAGAATGGCGCAGTAGAGCAGGCCCGCGCCGGTGAGCGAGGCCAGGACGAGGGATCCGCGCGCCGCGGCGGCGGTGAGGGAGTTGAGCCAGAGCATCAGATAACTCCCGCAGGCGATGGCGGCGACGGCGGTCCAGAACCGCACCCGATACAAGCGCGCCCCGCGCGACGCCACACGCAGTTCACGGATGACGATCGGCAGAACGTTCATCTCATTTGCTGATGCCGCGCTGGCTGGCGCGGATGAATTCCACCAGGTGGCGCACCTCCGCCAGCGGCGGCAGTTCGGCCTCGATGCGGGTCAGGGCATTGGCGATGGTCAAGCCGTCGCGGAAGAGAATCCGATAAGCGTGTTTGAGGGCGGTTTGGGCCTCCTCGGAAACGCCGTTGCGCTCCAGTCCGACTTTATTGACAGTGCGGGTTTCGGCGGGATTGCCGTCGGCCAGCATGTAGGGCGGCACATCTTGCACGACTTTGGAGCAGCCGCCAATGATGGACATGGCGCCGATGCGGCAAAACTGGTGCACCGCCGCCAAGCCGCCGATGACGGCGTGATCCTCGACGGTGACGTGCCCCGCCAGGGTGGCGACGTTGGACATGATGATGTGGCTGCCCAGGGTGACGTTGTGCGCGATATGCGAGTAGGCGAGAATATGGTTGCGCGAGCCGACCACGGTGGTTTCACCCTCGCCGGTGGCGCTGTGAATGGTGACGTATTCGCGAAAAGTATTGTGGTCCCCGATTTGGGTGCGGGTGATTCCGCCTTTCCATTTCAGGTCCTGCGTTTTGAGGCCGATGCTGGCGAAAGGGAAAATTTCGTTGCCTTCGCCCAAGACGGTATGCCCGTCAACAACAACGTGGGAATGCAGACGGCAATTGGCCCCCAATTCCACATTTTCGCCAATCACACAAAAGGGGCCGATGACGCAGCCCGGCCCGATCTTCGCGCCCGGATGGATGACAGAGGAGGGGGCAATCATAGGTTTGACTCATTGCCGGTCGAAAAGCATGAAGGTCACTTCCGCCTCGCTGACGGTTTCGCCGTCCACGGAGCAGACGCCTTTGGCCTTGCCGATTTTGCCGCGGGATTTGGTCAGTTCCACGGAAATGACCAGGACGTCGCCGGGGCGCACGGGTTTGCGCCAGCGGACGCTTTCGGCGGACATGAAATAGGCGAGTTTGCCGAAATTCTCCGCCTGGCGGAGCATCATCACCCCCGCGACCTGGGCGATGGCCTCCAGTTGCAGCACACCAGGCATGATGGGGTGGTTGGGAAAATGGCCCTGAAAGTAAGGCTCATTGGCCGTGACATTTTTGACAGCCACAATGGAGTTGCCTTCAATGCGGGTGATTTTGTCCACCATGAGAAACGGGTAGCGGTGGGGCAGAATGCGGAGCAACCGGGCGTGGTCAATGACCTGGCCGTCGCGCAATTCGACCGGGCCTTCATCCGCCGCGGGCGGCGGGGGCGGGGGCGGGGCGAAACTTTGGGCGGCCTCAAGCGGTTTGCGCATCTCCAGGTTGAGGAGGCGGGCAAACTCGCAGTTGGCGGTGTGGCCGGGCTTGACCGCGATGATGTGCCCGGACACGGGCGCGCCGGACAGGGAAAGATCGCCGATGATGTCGAGAATTTTGTGGCGGACGAATTCTTCGGGATAGCGCAGCGGCTCGTTGGTCAGGACGGCGTCGTCGCGGATGACCACGGCGTTTTCCAGGCTGCCGCCTTTGATCAAACCGTGTTTGATCAGGGCCTCGATTTCCTCAAAATAACAAAAGGTGCGGGCATGACCGAGGTCGCGTTCCCAGGTTTCCGGGGTGACTTCCACACTGTAGAATTGGGTGTGGCGTCCGCGGGAGTCGGCGCTGGTGCAGGTGATCTTGAAGCCGTCATGGGGAAACATCGAAATCGTGGTTTCACCTTGTTCCAGCAGGATGGGGCGGGTGGCGCGAAACCGTTCGCGGGGTTCGTCCTGGGCCGAAACGCCCGCGTCCTGGATCATCTTCATGTACTGGCGGGCGCTGCCGTCGCCGATGGGCGGCTCGTTGGCGTCCAGTTCCACCACGGCGTTGTCCACGCCGCGGCCGGCGAAGGCGGCGAGAATATGCTCGACGGTCTGGATTTTGACATTGCCGCGCGAGAGCGAGGTGGAACGGGTGGTGGCGCTGACGTGTTCGATGGAGGCGGGAATCTCCGGTTTGCCTTCGAGGTCCACCCGGCGGAAAGTGATGCCGGCATTGGGCGCGGCCGGCAAAAAAGTCATGTTGACACGATTGCCGCTATGCAAACCGATGCCGGAAAAACCCGCTGACTGGTGGAGAGTCTGTTGATGTAGCACCGTGGCATTAAAACAAAGCCCCCATGCCCTTGGCAAGCGCCCAAGTGGGGATGGCGTTCCTCCCAGTTTCTTCTCTTAATCGCAAGCCTAATCGTAATCGGAATTTCCGTTCATTGGTGAAGAGCGATTACGATTACGATTAAGAGAGAAAACCAAAATCGCCCGATGCGCCCATTCCATGATTTACACGACACCCCGCATTTTGTTAATGCTAACCGCATGATAGACCCGGAGCAATTGGTCGGAAAGGAGTGGGCCGAGTGGTACCGCCTCACCCCAATCCAACGCTGGCTGGAAAGCGAGAAAATCTGGCAAGTTTATCTCGCCGCCGGAGGCCCCCTTGATGAACCCGATCCGCAAAGTCCTTTCTTCGATCCGCGGGCACCGCGTCCGCTCTCTCCTGTGATGCGACCCGGCGGCTGTTTCATCCGGCTCGGCCGAATTTAGCCGCGACACGGCCCGATCAGTTTTCCCAACTAACCCCGCTGCGACCGCAGGTAATCCTGGACAGCGCCGCGGACGACTTCGAGTTGGGCGGCGGCTTGGGCGAGAAAGCCCTCGCCGCCGGTGAGATCGCCGGCGCGGCCGCGCACTTCCAACGCCCGGAGGGGAACCACCATCGCGGTCATGCCGCAGGCCAGGCTGGCGCCGACGAGTTTGTGCGCGAAATGGTCCACTTGCTTGGCGTCGCCTTGTTGCAGGGCGGTTTCGAGGCCGGCCATGAGTTCCCGGGCTTGGCCAAAATAGAGATTGACCAATTCCTGAAGCATGTCGGCGTCCTCGCCGGAGGCGGCGTTGAGTTGTTCAAAATCCACCGGCGGAGTGCCGTCAGCGGCGGGGGAGGGTTCTGGGTCGGGTGTCACTGGTTTTGGTATTCGCGGACATACGTGCCGACTTTGTCGCGGGTCCGCTCGAGGTGGCGGCTGGCCTGGGCGAACAAGGCCTCGGCATTGGTGAGGCGGCCTTCCTTGCCTTGCCGTTCCAAGGCGCGCAAGGGCAGCACCATGGCCGACATGCCGCACGCCAGACTGGCGCCGACGAGTTTATGGGCAAAATGATCCACGTCTTTGGGGGAGCCGGCGTTGATGGCTCCGCGCAGGCCGTTCATCAGATCCTTGGCTTGGGCGAAGTAGAGGTCCACCAACTCCTGCAACAACGCGGGGTCTTCATTGGCGGCGGCTTCCAGTCGCTCCAAATCCACCAAGTCGGAATCGCCGGTGGCCTCGGGGGGCATCGGTTCCGCCGCCGCTTGCTCGGCGGGGGAGATTTCCTGCAAGGGGGCGCGACTGAGGACTTTTTTCAACTCGGCATTGTTGACGGGTTTGGAGACGTAATCGCTCATCCCGGCCGCCAGGCACTTCTCGCGGTCGCCCTGCATGGCGTTGGCGGTCATGGCGATGATATAGACTGGTTTGCGGCCCTCGTTTTTTTCGCGCTGGCGGATTTGGCCGGTGGCTTCGTAGCCGTCCATTTGCGGCATCTGGCAATCCATCAGGATCGCGTCATAAGTTTTCTGGCCGGACAATTCAAAGGCCTCCACGCCGTTGTTGGCCACGTCCGGGGTGTACCCCAACTTCTTCAACTGGGCCACAGCCACGCGCTGGTTGATCAAATTGTCCTCGGCCAAGAGGATGCGCATCGGCTGATCCGGGATGACGATGGGCTTGGGCGCGACGGGCTGTTCGGCTCTTTCCTGTGCGGTCAAGGGCGCGGTCTTGGGTTGGGAAAGACTGGTCAGGCACTCGTAAAGACGCCCGCGCTTGACTGGTTTGACCAAGCAGGCGTGAATGCCCAGCTCGGCCAGTTTCTCGTCATCCATCAATTTGCCGAGCGAAGTCAGCAGGATGACGAGGGTCTTGGCCAGGGAGGGATCCGACTTGATGACCTGGGCCAGCGTGACGCCGTTCATGCCGGGCATTTGGTTGTCAAGTAGAACAGCATCAATCGGATCGTGCGCGGAATCCTGGAGTTTTTCCAGAGCCTCCTGCGCCGCGCTGGCAATCGTGCACCGCATGCCCCACTTCTGGAGCAAATCCTCCAAAATCTGCCGGTTGGTCTGGTTGTCGTCCACAATCATGATGTGGAGGTCCAATTTGGGCCGCTGGGTGGTTTCGTCATCCTTGGCCCCGACCGCCTGCTTTTCAAAACTGGCGGTGAACCAAAACGTCGAGCCTTGACCGGGAATGCTGGTCAGTCCGATTTGGCCGCCCATCAACTCAACCAGTTGTTTGGCGATGGCCAGGCCCAGCCCCGTGCCGCCGTGTTTGCGCGTGGTGGAACTGTCCGCCTGGCTGAACACCTGAAAAAGCCTCGGTTGGGTGACCGGATCAATCCCGATCCCCGTGTCCCGCACTTCAAACCGCAAATCAACCGTCGTTTCCGACTCGCGGACGCTGGAAACGGACACCACCACCTCTCCGTAATCCGTGAATTTCACCGCGTTGCTCACCAGGTTGACAAACACCTGCCGCAGCCGTCCCGGGTCGCCGCGCAACCGGGTGGGCACATCCGCCAGAACGAAGCCCGCCAGCTCGATGTTCTTGGCCTGGGCCTGCTCGGCCAAAAGTTCCAGCGCGCCCTCGATGGTTTCCTGCAAATCAAAATCTATCGTCTCAAAGATCAGCTTCTTGGCCTCGACTTTCGAGAAATCCAACACGTCATTGATCAAGAGCAAAAGTGATTCGGCGCTGCGGCGGATGGCGTCGGCGTATTCCCGCTGTTGCGAACTCAGCGGGGTGTCGCGCAACAGGTTCGTCATCCCGATGACCCCGTTCATCGGTGTGCGGATTTCATGGCTCATCTTGGCCAGAAATTCGCTCTTGGCCTTCACGGCCGCGTCCGCCTCGGACTTGGCTTCGAGCAGTTCTTCCTCCTGCTTTTTGTATTCGCTTATGTCGCGGATGGTGCCGACCAGGCCGCCGGCGTCGGCGGCGTCGAGCGGTTCGTAGGGGTCGCCGTTTTCGTCCTTGTCGGGAGAGTCGTTGTGGATCAGGGCGGCGCGGCAGGAAACCCAGCGCACCTCGCCTTGCGGGGTGAGGAGGCGGAATTCCTGTGAATATACCTTCTTTTCCTTCACACATTGCTCCCAGAGCTTGATCACGGCGGCCTTGTCCTCCGGGTGAATGGCCCGGGTCCAGCCGTCGCCCATGCTGTCGTTCTGGGTCAGCCCGGTCATGCGCAGCCACTCGGAATTGCTGTAAACACGGTGCCCCTCAATGTCCGTCAGGAATATCCCCGAGGGCGACGACTCGCTCAAGGAGCGGAACTTCGCCTCGCTCCGCAGCAGCGAAGTCTGGATTTGGCGGTACTTCATGTTCTCCTGCTTGAGCGCCTCGATGCGCTCGGCCACTTCGCGCGCCACGATTTCATTGAGAATCTCCTCCTCCGCCTGGTGCCGCGCCAAACCGGCCATCAGCCGCAGGCTTTCCCAAATCCACAACGACAGCAGCGTGTCCTCGAAGAGAACCCAGCCCGTGAACTGCACCCAGGTCCACGGCG
>Ga0182030_10020547_pt1 | contig 12443 bp, 8 predicted proteins | sample 812S3MmetaG_FD_121299 | JGI IMG/M metagenome (GOLD analysis project Ga0182030, IMG submission 121299) | Permafrost microbial communities from Stordalen Mire, Sweden - 812S3M metaG (Illumina Assembly) | ecosystem: Environmental > Terrestrial > Soil > Wetlands > Permafrost | place: Sweden... | reverse complement strand
GCAGCTACAGGTGCTTCCGCAGCTACAGGTGCTTCCGCAGCTACAGGTGCTTCCGCAGCTACAGGTGCTTCTGCAGCTACAGGTGCTTCCGCAGCAACAGGTGCTTCCGCAGCAACAGGTGCTTCCGCAGCAACTGGTGCTTCCGCAGCAACAGGTGCTTCTGAGGGAGCTACTGCAACGGCGTCACTTTTTGCAGCAGTTGCATCAGCTTTCGATTCAATTGATTGACTCTCCGACGGCTGTGCGGTTAGCTTTGAATTCGGAACCAGTTCAGGTGTACCGTCTGGCTTCATAACGACAACATATCCCATCAGGGAAAGCTGCCCAAGCACGCTCGGATCAGCTGCGGGTTTTGGTTCCGCTGATGACTCTGGCTTCACAGCTTCGACCGGTTTTTCTTCCGCAACTGGCTCGGTCTTCGCAATTTCGATCGGCTTTTCTTCCGCGATTGGCTCGGTCTTTGGAGGGGCGACTTCCGCCTTAGCCTGTTCCCTGGCGGCAAGGAAAAGGCGCTCGATTGGGTCAAGAGCCGGACGCTCTGCCGCAGGGCTCTCGTTCAGAGGAGTCGCAACGGCTTTGGTGGGCTCGTCCGCCGGGACGGAATTGGCAATTTCTGCGGAAGCTGACACTTCTGGTTGAGCGGCAGCTATTTCAGAAGCGTGAACAACATTTTCAGCAGCTTTCTTTTCCGGCGAATCCTGAGATAAAACATTATCGAACAAGTCAGACACTTCGTTGTCTGACACGCTCACCACGCCGCCATTTAGGGGCGTCGCAGCGCTAGCATTTTCGGCACTTGGGGCAGCCTTTTTCTCAGCCGAATCAGGCGACAAAACGTTATCGAACAAGTCAGACATTTCGCTATCCGACACGTTCACAACGGCACCGCTTGACGCATTTGCGGCAGCCTTTTTCTCTGCCGAATCGGTCGATAATACATTATCGAATAAATCAGATACTTCGCTATCCGAAACATTTACCACCCCACCGCTTGAAGCTGCGGTGGCGGGCTTCTTCTCGGCGGAGTCAGACAGAAAGTTATCGAATAAATCGGACATCTCGGTATCGGAAACATTCACAACGCCGCCGACTGCAGCGGAAGAACTCTTTTTCTCGGCCGAATCAGGCGATAAAACATTATCAAAGAGATCCGACAGATCATTATCCGATACGTTCACAACTCCACCAGCGACAGCAGTTTCGTTAGCTTTCTGCTTTTCTGGCGAATCAGAAGACAAAACATTATCAAACAAGTCAGACATTTCATTGTCGGAGACATTTACTACACCACCAGCAGTGGCATTCTCTGCTGCCGTTTCGGTTTCCGAACTTACAACGTCATCCGAAAAATCTTGTGTCAACAGTGGGCTCCAGCCCGATTTCGGCGAGGTTTTATTAATTGAGAGACCGGCAAACAGATCATTTTGCTCAAAGATATCAAGCTCTACGGTGCTGGTCGCAAAAACGTTTAGTCGACCTCCACGCTCTTCACCTGACGGTGAGACAGAGGGTTGCTCGCTTTTGGCTTCAATCGGCTGCGCCGAATCTAGCGGTGTGGAAGGGCTTGGTTCGACGGCACTTGGCTTATCTGCTGTAGAGGCACCAAGAGACGCAAACGAGTCGGCACTCGCAGAAGCGGACGGTAGCGCTGCGAACGGATCAGCACTTGCAGAAGCGGACGGTAACGCTGCAAACGGATCAGCACTTGCAGAAGCGGACGGTAGCGCTGCAAATGGATCAGCACTTGCAGAAGCGGACGGTAGCGCGGCAAACGGATCAGCACTTGCAGAAGCGGACGGTAGCGCTGCAAACGGATCGGCATCCGCAGAAGCGGACGGTAGCGCGGCAAACGGATCAGCACTCGCAGAAGCGGACGGTAGCGCTGCAAATGGATCAGCACTGGCAGAAGCGGACGGTAGCGAGGCAAATGGATCAGCACCCGCAGAAGCAGACGGTAGCGCGGCAAACGGATCAGCACTTGCAGAAGCGGAGGACGGTGAACCCGATGCAAACGGATCCCCACTGGGAGCCGACGGCGTACTCGATGCAAAGGGATCGGCACTCGAAGTTGTTGACGGTGTAGTTGATGCAAACGGGTCAGGGCTATTACCCGAGGGTGTCAATAATGCAAATGGATCAGCACTCGTTGAAGAAATGCCTGGCGCGCTCGACGCAAATGGATCTTCTTTTGCCACCGTCCCCGGAGCAGCTTTTGCGAACGGATCTGCACTACCAGATGGTGTGGGAGAGCCGGACGCAAATGGATCAGAACTGGAAAACGGCGTGGACGAGCCAAACGGATCGTTCGCCGCAGAAGGACCTGGGAGATCGTCACCGAATGGATTGGATAACAACGAACTAGCAGAAAACGGATCTGCTGCTGGAGCCTTTGCCACAGGAGCGGGCGAAGCAAAAGGATCGCTGGACGGAGCGCCCGAAGCGAAGGGATCAGCGGAACTTCCATAAGATACGGCACTAAGTTCGGACGTAGCAAAAGGATGCGGCGTCCGCGGTCCTTCCGGCGCAACAGATGCGGGCTCGCTAACGACCGGAGCAACAGGTTCCGGCTCTGGAGGCGCCGGCACCACCGACTTGAATATCTCCTCGAAATTCGGCATTTTCGCACTGGGCGGAACTGCTTTGGGATTCCAGAGTGCCAGCGCAAAGTCTTCGAGCGAAATAATTTGCTGTCGCAAAGCCAACTCCATAGGCACGGACAATGCATTCAGGAAGAAGTAGAGCGGATCTAGTAAAGAGTCGCTGTTTCTATTACCCGAGCCACCATATGCCTTCGCCATGCTGGCTAGACCAGTTTCCATTTCTTTTGTGAGCGGCTTTTTCAAATTTGCAAGCAAACAATATAAGCCTAAGCCGGCTTCTTTGGCTTCGGATGCCTTGCTGGAAAGAACGCCTTCCATAAAGCTCATTTCATAGCTAAGGTCATCAAGGAAATAGTTCATCGGGAAACCTGCGTCTTCCCGATAAATTAAGGCTATACCATCCATTTCCAGCTCAAATTGACCTTGCTGAATCAAACCATTTTTAGCAGGCTTGAAAAATATAAAAACATCGCCGACCCGAATTCTTGACGATTCTCTAGAGGCCCAGCCGTCTGCCGACTCTGTCGAATCTGATCCAAAAACAAGCAAGTGGTGCTTGAAAAACTGCGTCGAAATTTTTGTTTTAGCAGGTATAGTGCTCATGAGCCTACACCTCCTCCATTAGCACTGCCCTTCTCATTCTTGCCGGTGAAGCCAGACGTCCTCAGCAGCGAATATGTCTGGTCGATCTGCTCCTCAAGCCTTTGCAGATGCAAAAACAACTCTTCCTCCTTCTGCGCACACAATTGTTCTTGAGTACTAAGCAACTCTTTTATCTGATTGCGAAAATCATTAAACAAATCGCTGAAGCCTTTATCTGTTGAGCTGCTCAAGCGCGACAGACCTTCACCTTGCGCTGTTAGCAGATCTTTGAACTTCACAGCCAGATCGTCGGATAATCCAGTCAGCTCAAGTGCAATTTCAGAGAAGGCTTCATCCAAGCGACTGCGCGTTGGTCCCAGAGCAGTTCCATTTGGATTTGCCATGGTTTCATAAATTTCTGCAGCACTACCGGTAATACCAATATTACGTTCAGCCAACATGTCCTTTTCAGCTTGCAGCATTTTGGCACTAATCTCACGCAAAGCGGCAAGTTTTGCCGACAAATCGCTTTGAGCCCCGTCTTTCTGCGCTGTAAGTTGCGTATAGGGCTCTTCATCAACGCCCTGCAGCCGCTCACCTGAAGAGGTCATGGCTTCATCACGGATTTTCTTCAAATTTTGCTCTGTGGCGTGACATGCATCTTTCATACTGTCACATTGCTGTCTCACGAGAGGAGCGATATGAGCATCAAGCTCCCCAATGGCAACATCGAGTTTATCTGACTGCTTCTTATAAAGATTGTCGAGAAAATTGCTTACTTCTTGCCGCTTGGTTTCGGCCCCCTGAACTATATGGTTGAATGCCTTTCCAAGCAATGCACTGATTTCATGTTCAGACACCGAAACGCGTGCCGCGATTTCAGTTTGCGAATTAACCAGCGCTGTATGATTTGTATGACTTACGTTTTCTAAATTAGACAACAGCTTTGTTGCCTCGAGGTCGATAATACGTTTATCCGACTGAAACTCACTTTCAAGTTCCGCCAGTGCCGAATCCAAACGCCCACGCGAGACATTGAGAATAAAATTACGGGTCTGCGCCAGCTCATCCAAATTAGATTCGACTTGCTGCCTCAAACTATCGTTCATTCCATTCTGATAATTATTGCTATTTTCAGAAACCTGCAAAAGAGTTTGATGTAGCTCTTGCAATAATTGCTCCACCCGCAAATTCATTTCGCGCAGGAAACTTGACTCTGTCAACTTTAAGGTTTGCTCAGCCTCATCGCCTTGAGCTCCCGAGGCGGCTTTGCCAATCTGTTCGGCACGCGCCAAAACTTCGTACCTCTTTTCGGCAAGCACCGCCAACTGAGAGAAACCTTCGTCCACTATATCTTTGAGATTCTTACCCATAGCCTATTCCTAAAACTCCAGATTCTCAGGATTCAAGGCACCAATTAATTCTTTCGCCTCGTCCACCAACTGCTCTAATGCGTCGCCTTTATGGCTCAATTCTTCTAATTCCTCTCTATGCGCTTCCGCTAGCTCAACAATTTTCTTACGACAATCATGAAAGCTACCTTCCACCAGCGAACTCGCATTTTGGCTACCACCGTTCAAACGCGAACGAAAATCGGTAAAACTTAGCTCCATTTCGTTTTCGGCGGAGCTGACCAACTCTTTAGTTAGTTTACGTACTTCTTTCCGCAATTTCTCGAACATTTCAACTGGAATTTCTTCATCCTCAGGTTCAGCCGAGGACTCAGCCGGAGTGGGTTTTGCATCTTTGATGCTTTGTTCAAACTTGCTAAGTAATGCCATTGCCTGTTCTACATAGCCATCGTGATAATTGCGCAGCTGCGTTTGAATCTGCGAACGCACCACAACAAGATTATCTTCCGTTTCTCTAGCTATCGAGGAAATTTCTGCACGATACATCATGGCAAGATTTTTGACAGCGGTACTATGCATTTGCACATGCATGTCCGCTAATCGACTACAAGATTCACTGAAATTCGGAGGGAGCTTCTCCAAAAATTCCATATCAACCTGCAATAAAGGTTTAGCCCTTTCGTGCATGTCCGAAAAATCTTTGATTCGCTTATCAAGATTTGTAGACTGAACGTGTAGCAATTCTCTTACTACTTGTTCGAGAGTTTCTAAATATTCTGACTGAGCTTTTGACAGAGTCCCTTTCAAATCAGTGCCATGATCTCTCAATTTTTCCATCAGAACTTTTGATTCTTGCGCCAGAGTTCCTTGGTGGCTAAATTGCAAATTCTCCAGGTCGCGTTTTTCTGAATTAACCTTATCCTGAACGCTGTCAAGAAGAAGTGGTAATTTTTCACGAAGCACCTTGCGAAGATTTTTTTCGGTCTGGGCAACTTCGGTTTCTTTCTGTCTGATATTCAATTGAAATGTACTCATTTGCTCTTTGACATCACTTTTCAAGGAAGTCAGCAGCTCATTCAACTTTTCAGTTAGTGCATCGCGCAGGTTCTTGGCAATATTTTGCAAGACCTTCATTTCTTCCTGCCGAAGAACTGTAAGCTCGGCTAGAACTGCATCTTTATCAGCAGTCAAGCCATCGAGATGCACGCGCACCATCGATTCTGCCTGCTGATTCAGGTCAGCCAGACTCTTGTTGACATCATTTTCGAGCACCGCATTGAGCTTGCTGGCGCGTTCAGAAACCTCGTTAAATCGAGTCGTCATCTCTTTTGATGCTTGAGTTAAGGCAGCCAGCATTTGCCTTGCCGGCGAGGCATTTGATTGAGTTTCTACTGTAGAAGCTTCTGACATCTTGCACACGACCAATGAGTTGCTTTCCCTTTCCTTATGCCCGGCGTAATTGGTTTCAGCCATCTATTCATAGCAATTCTGAAACATATTTTCTTCTCAATCCATTTAAGGCATAGACTATACTTAACTCATGCGTGAAGTGAATCTAGCGGCTCTCGACCTCAACCTGCTTGTCGCTCTAAAAGCCTTGCTGGAAGAGCGACATGTAACGCGTGCCGCTGAAAAAGTAGGCTTGAGCCAGCCGGCTATGAGTCGGGCTCTGGGCAGACTAAGGGTGATGTTTAAAGACCCACTTCTGGTAAAAGGCACAAGTGGCATGACACTCACAGCAAGGGCCAATGACCTTTACCAACCACTACAAAACATACTCGGCGAAATTAGCCAGATCATCACCGCGCCCACGTTTGATCCTGCCACAGCCGAAGGCGAAATAGTTATCGCCACACGCGATTACGAGATGGTATCAATTCTTCCTGACGCAATTAAGCGCATTAGCACCGAAGCGCCGAACCTGGCTTTGCGCGTGGTACCACTATCGGGCGACGATCTTTCACCGCTTGAGCGCCAGGAATTCGATTTCGTGGTGTCAGGAACAGACCGCAGCTCATCAACACTCAACCGCCGAATCATATTAAAAGACAATTTCATTTGCCTTGCCTCAGCGAATAATCCGGTAACCAAAGCGGAGCTGACTCTGGAAAAATACCTGGAAATGCGACATTGCGTCATCACAATTTCAGAGTCGCGCCTTGGCGTAGTTGATACCTTGCTTTCGCAGCAAGGTCTGAAGCGCAAAGTTGGCCTGCGCGTGCCACCATATTTTCTGGCAGCATCGACACTGGTGGCTGGTTCTGATTTGCTGATTACCCTACCGCGCCGCTTAGGCTTGCAGCTAACACAACAAAAAAAGCTTGTCGCCATGGAGCTTCCCCTCAAAGTCCCAAGCTTCTCGATTTATTTGTATTGGAATATTCGTAACCAGAACAACCCCATGCACAGCTGGATTCGCAAGAAGATACGCAGCGAAGGCTAATCATTTGATCATTTGATCTTTGCGCTTGCGAGTCTTTTTCTTTTCTGCGGCAAGTTGCTTGCTTGGCCCGGACCATAGATAAGTCTGCAAATCTACAAAACCTTCGTCCATAAATTTTACTCCTTCAGCCTCAAGTAGAACTCGCTGCAAATCTTCGGGCATATCAGGTCGCTTACTGGTGCTCACGCCACCGCGAGCGTTGATGACGCGATGCCAGGGCACATTGGCGGAATGATACGCACTGCCAGAGGACTTCGCCTCTTTAGCGTCCGCCAGAGCGTTCAAAGCCCAGCCGATACCCTGAGCGCTAAGGCGTTTATTAAGCATTTTCGAAATTGCGCCGTAGGTGAAGACTTTTCCCCGGGGAATCTGCCGCACAATCTCATAAACGTTTATAAAGACACTGCCCTTAAGCATTTAATTTTGACACTCTCAGAAGTTTTTCAAATTTGCCCGCTAATATTTGCCCATCGACAGAACGAGGTGAGCGCAAATGGACCAGTATGTTAGCAAAGAAGTCAAAACGCTGAATGAACTTTATAAAGAAGGAAAAGGCGGAGACCATGAGAAGTTCGCCGACGAGCTGGAAAAGATTGCCAAAGAGCACCCGGGACAACTCAAAAGCGTCGTCGAAGCAATGAGAAAGTCAGACAAAGCCGACAAAAACTTACCAGCAGTTGATATTCTAATGTCCAAAGGAAAGGTCTTGAACATCGACCTTGACAGTAAAGACGCCAACGGCAAATACACCGGACAACGCTCCGAAACCTACAATGTAGAAGGCAAATTCGTTGTGGAAAATAAAGCTGCTGCTGAACACCGCAGAGAACAATTCAAAGAGAACTATTTGCCCCAAACTGAATTAGCTAAAGAAGAAAAGAAACACGCTGCAGAAGCCTACGAAAAGGCAAACAAGGGCGAACTCAAATGGGAAACCATCAACGGCAAAACATTTCCCTTAAACCCGGGCTATGGCAATCCGAACGATGCCCAATATCCCGGCAATCCAGCGGACAACGGTTTCAGAGCCGACTGGGAAAACAGTGGACGAGGACTCGCTCAACAACGTTACGAGCACTGGCTGCAGCACGATGAATCAGTATTCGAAAGCGCACAAGACAGCATAGAAAAGGTTCAACAAGGCAAGCGCATCTAGTAGTGTCTCCCCCCCTATGCCCGGGTCCGTATAGCTAGCGCGAAGGACGAATCTAATGGACCAGTTGAAATAAAAGGGCATAATAGCTAAGCGATTATAGGGGCAAACGATATTTATGGAGAAGCCGGAGAAACCTCAGGTTGACCGCACAGGCGACCGCACCGAGCCTTCAGGCAAGACGATCAAAACCTTGCAAGCGGAAATTTCTGTTACAGAGCGAAGCGAGCATCAGAAGCATGAGCGCGCGGCGCAAGATCCGGAAGCGAAACGCTTAAAGGGCATCGGCACCGGCTCGTCAGTATTTGGACCCTATAAGATCGATGAGGAAGTTCGCTGCGGTAAAAAGGGCGACACCGTTGTTGTGCTCAATAACAGAGTTGCCGAGAAATTTCACACTCCTGACGAAAGCTGGGAGCGCGATAATAAAGATCCAGGCACCTGGCACGTACAAATTGGCAAGGAAAACTTTGAGCTCAAAGCAGATGTGCGCGTCAAAGATGATACGCTGACCGCCAAAGTCAAATACGAAAACGGTCGCGAAGTCACTTACACAAATGGCGAACCAAGCAAAATAGTTCATCCCGACGGTGAAGTCTGGTCGGCAGATCCAGGGCATCCAGGCAAATGGGAAGTGACAAAACCCAATAAAGACGATCCGAACCATCCACACCACACCACGATCGAGAATGTCAAAGTGGACACGGCAACCGGAGACATCAAATGGCATGTCGACCGCGGCGTCGGCAAAGATCATGACAGAGAAATCACCGCGAACAATGAATATCGTGATTTTAAGAACGGCGTTTCTAATATTCCGAACGAGCGCAATTTAAATCTCGAGGGTAAGACGCAAAAAGCCGAAGCACCACACGCTTCCGATGCTACGCACAGAGGTGAAACTTCCCACAAACCTGAAGCCGCACACAAACCTGAAGCTGCACATAGAGGTGACGCATCGCACAAGATTGAAGATACGCACAAAACAGCAACGCGGGAAGTTGATCATAGACGCGCCGAAGAAGAAGCACGAAAAGCCGCCCACCACGTAGCGGCTCACGATCTGGAAATTCCACCCAGACAGGGCGCACCAAGCGGTGATGCCTTACCGGTTCAGCGAGGAGCCTTGCTTAATCCCGAAAAAGCCGCAGGGGCAGACCATCCTCCGCGCGCTGCCGAAATCGAATCAAAAGCCCCAACTGTAACGACTCTGGCTGACTGGCTCACAAAAGACGGAAACACACTTGCCAAACAAGTCGAAATAATAAGTCCAAACGGCGGGCTAATGATGCTCGGGCCGTTGGATCATCCTATGATTGAGAATTCCATACAGTATAAAGATCCGGACGGATATTTCGACGTATTCACTCATGCCTCGGCTCACGACCTGCACATGTACTTCGGCGCGCACCAGGGGCGCAAAGAATATAGCGTAGAAGTTCTGGCAGAAATTATCAAAGAGCATATTAAGCCAGGTCAACCTATACGATTGCTCGGCTGCGAATCTGCCATGGACGGAGAAGGCGGTATCGCGCACCAGCTCGCCAAGCTTTTGCCGAACAATCCTGTTTATGCACCAAATGGCTATTGCCAATTGAAAGACGGCAAAGCAACCGTATTGTTGAAAAAGCCTTCAGAAATGCCCTGGGGCGTCGAGCCTCCGCACGGCGACTTTCTGCTCGTCAAGCCTTAGGTTGCCAGCGCGTTCTCAGTAAAGCCAGGGTTTGTGTGCTTCCCTGCTCAACGATTCGATGCAAGAACGTTGCACTTTCGTTTGCCACAGCAAAACACTCAGCCTGGATCGAACTGCCATACTTGCCTTCAGCCAGAAAACTAATATCGAGCTCGACAATTTTATTGCGCAAGCGCAGCTCCGCAGGTAATGTTTCCAACGCCCATTCAAGATAACTCACGTTGTTCACGTGCAGATTCAAATCGATGTCGCTTCCTCTGATTTCGAACTCGCGCACCGCCTGCGGTGCTCCACAGAAATCGCCGACAGCAGGCGGATTAAGAAATTCAGGCTCGTGCCCGGGGCTGACAAATTCGGCAAGCTCAGCGGGCAAGCGCAACGGGCGGCGCGTCTCTTTGTTCAACATGAGCCACATTGAAGTAGCCAACCCTAAAATATCCCCGGCGCTGTTGCGCAGAGTGAAACTGCGATAACCTCTAATCGTGCTGCCCCGAAATACCGGCCAGGTTTCAATCAAAACTTGTTCCTGCCCGCGCGGATAGCTGCTCATGCGCAAGCTGAGTTGAGAAAGAACCCACATCTGCCCACGCTGCGCCATGTCTTCATAAGTGAAACCAAGTTTCACAGCATGATTGCCAGCAGCTTCTTGCAAGTAACGACAGATTGCCTGTGGGCTTGCATAGCCGGATGGTCCCATCTCGTAGGAGTGGACTTTGAATTCTTCGCGCCAGATACGCGGACAATCGTTAGACACCATTTAGCCAAACTCAGAACTAGTACAGCAGAAGGATAACATGAGCCCAGTGGCAAGTGTTCTTTATGTATGAGCTGTTATGGATCTGGCACCACGGGAACACGATTCGCGGCAGAATCTTGATCTGGAGCCAGCTCTGCCATATTATGTGTCCGCAAGAAATAAGATAATGACACGCGCAAGTCAACGCCATCGAGAAGGTTGACAACCTGAAACGGGCCGACGCGTTGAAACCGACTCAATAACATGCCGTCACGCAGCGGGCGACCATCGGATGAAAAGACACGCGTAGAGCTATAATTTTGAAGTTCATATGCTGACATGGATGTGTAATCATTGAGTGACTCTTGTTGAAAAGGCTCTGATGCGCCGGCGCCCCAGCCCTGATTTTCATTTACGATGTAGTGCATGCGTGTAATTACTTGCTGCTGCGAGCTTGTTTCGCAATGACAATCGACAAGAAGAAAACGAACTGACTTAGCGTCTGAAACAGCATCACGCTCTGACGGTACAACATTTGCCTCCCAGATATTTCCAGCGCGATCAACCTGGTGCCCCCATGTCACAGTCAATTCATCATCGGTCCATTGCTGCATCGTGCTGGTTCTTCCATTACGGAAATCCGTAACGCTCACGGTCATATCACCTTTTTTGGTCCAGCGTCCTGCCATCCATGGTGGCACTTTGAACCAATCGATACGACGTGAGGACTGTGCTTGAAAAGTCGGCGGTGGCGGCGCCGCGCCAAAGCTCTGGTTGCCGACCGCGCCATCGAATACTGGTGCGGCAGGATTCTGAAACGACTGCAACTGGGTGCCGAAAGTTTGATTATAGCGACTGATTGGTGCCTCGTATTCAGAGTGCTGAACTCCACCAAGTAGAGTCACGCCCCACACGGTGCCGGCACTTAAGCCGAACAAAAGAAGCAAGCAAATTGAAAGCAAGCGGAAATTGACCATGCCAGCACCAGCACAAGAGGAGGCGAACAATCACCTCAATTAGACTATTTAACCACGCTCGTTTCAGATGCACCAGATGCTGGCGCGGCAGGTGCATTGTTGTCGGACACAGCAGCAGAATTTGACGTCGCAGCAGAAGTTTGAGCATCATTGGAAGTTGCTGATGGCACCTTTGAACTTGAAGGACCTGCAAGTGAGGAATTTGATCCAGTCAACCCGTATATGGTGGATTGCGCCGGCGCTTTGGTAGCAGCCGAATTGGAGGCAGTCGCGGCAGAAGGTGCGTCAGCAGCAGTAGCAGTAGCAGTAGCAGCAGCAGCAGCAGTAGCAGTAGCAGCAGTAGCAGCAGTAGCAGCAGTAGTAGCAGATGCAGCAGTAGCAGTAGCAGCAGTAGCAGCAGTAGCAGCAGTAGTAGCAGATGCAGCAGTAGCAGTGGAAGCAGATGCCGTTCCAGAATTCGCCCCAGACTGAGACGCAATTACAAGAAACGGATCAAATTTATCGATACCTTGACGTAGCCGTTTGAATAACCCCTGAGGCAATTCTACTTTTACTTTCTTATCAACGCCGAAAGCCCCTGCAGTAAGCTCGGCGATTGGCGAGTTTTGCTCATTTACCGCCATAGCGAATTCTTTCACCCTCACCCAGAGACCGACATTGAGAAAAATCCCCTGAATATTGGCCAGAGTGAGCTTGCCGTCAGCATCTCCACGCACAACATCGAATGCGATTATTTTATCGAGCCGAATTTGTTTTACCTGCGGAGCATCTTTTGGCGCTAACGATTGCGCCGCCGCTGCCGCAGCTTCCGGCGATTTCCCCCCCATCACACTTGCAGGCGCAGCTTCAATCAATTCCTTAATGCCTTCCTGAAAGCGCTCCTTCAAAGAAATATCTATGTGGCGCT